>Ga0265318_10000017_pt1 | contig 174748 bp, 163 predicted proteins | sample 4821metaG_FD_192431 | JGI IMG/M metagenome (GOLD analysis project Ga0265318, IMG submission 192431) | Rhizosphere microbial communities from Carex aquatilis grown in University of Washington, Seatle, WA, United States - 4-8-21 metaG | ecosystem: Host-associated > Plants > Roots > Rhizosphere...
TCCTTACGGGGGAGGTGGCGCGAAGCGCCGGAGGGGGACTTCCCCCTCCGCTCGCTACGCTCGCCCCTCCCCCGTAAGGACGGGGGAGGGTGAGGTAAGCGTTACTCCGCCGCTTCGGCGCTGCTCGGCTTGGAGGCGGCGACGGGCTTGGCGAGCGGCGATGCGGCCTTGCCGAATTCGGGGCGGCAATGGCCGTCGATGAAGGCGCCGGATTCGATCGTGATGTCCTGGTGGACCACGTCGCCCGACATCCGCGCGGTGCGGGTGAGCACGACCTTCTTCGCCTCGATCTTGCCCTCGACCTGGCCCGAGACCTGGACCTCGTCGCCGCGCACCGTGCCTTTGACCTTGGCGTTGGCGCCGACCTTGACCGAGACCGCGCGCACGTCGCCGTCGATCTCGCCCTCGATCTGGATGTCCTCGGTGCTTTCGAGCTGGCCGGTGATCTTCAGCGCCTTGCTGATATGCGAGACCGACGGCGCCTGGCTGGGCGCGACCGGCTGCGCATGGGCCTGCGGCCGCGGCGTCACGGGCGCCGGCGTCGCCGGTTGCTCCGGCTTCGCCGAAGGCTGTGGCGCCGGCGCAGCCGGGTTGGTGTCGGGCGTCTTGTCGTTGCGGTTGAACATGGTCATGGTCGTGTCTCCGGGAGTTGGTCGAGCGCCTCGAAATAGCTGGGTGGCCGCCACGGCATGCGCCCTTCGAACCGCGCCCCTCTCGCGACCGTGACGGTGTTGTGGAAAATCCGCCCCGAGACGTCCGCCGTGTCGTCGAGCGTGACGTTGAGGGCGAAGACGCGCCCGTTGAGGCGCCCCCCGATGCGTACGTCCCTGGCTACGATGTCGCCTTCGACATGGCCCTGCCGGCAGAGAACCAGACGCTCGGCGTTGATGCGCCCGACCACGCTGCCATGGACCTGGATCTCGCCCCCGGTGTCGAGGACGCCGGTGACGGTCGCCGCCGTGCCGAGCTGCGACATGGGCAGCGCTTCGGCCTCGCCCGCGCGCGGCGGCTGCTTGGACAGGTTCAGGAAAGGCGCAGGCATGACAGGGCCTTCATGTCGACTTCAGCCAGACCCCCGCCTGCCTGACGCGATCATGGCAAAGTTTCTCCGGTCGAGGCAAGCGGGCAGGCACGTGCCGCAGGATTCATGAGAAATAAGAAGGTTGCGTGTCCGGGCCCGATGCTATCGTTCGCGACCGAAGCCGGCGGAACAGGTCATGACCAAGGAAGAACTGACGCAGTGGGCGCTCAAGAGCGGCTGGCAGATGATCGGCGGCCATCCCAGCCTGACGCGTCCGTCGCGCCCGGCGGACGCCATCGTGCGGCTGGTGCTCAAGACGACGGTCGTCCAGCTCGAGATCAAGAAGCCCGCCGGCAAATGGGACAGAATTGCGGGCGTGGCCTATTCCAAGCTCGTCCCCGATGAGGAGACCGGCATGCCGATCGGGCTCGGCCTCGACACCATCGCCGGCTTCTCGATGCTGATGCAGGACAACAGGAACCGCGCGGTGTTCGGCAACGCGGACGCGCCCGCGAAAGCGGTGTGGCCGGGCGGGAAGAAATAGCCCCATCGCCTACCGCAGGTTTAGCGCTGCGGCTATCATGGCCGCCCGTCCCCAATTCGAGGATCCGACATGACCAGCGAACCGATCCGCGATCCCGCGGCCGACCATCTCATCACGCCGGCCAACGCCGTGCTGCTCGTCATCGACTACCAGCCCGTGCAGGTGCAGTCCGTCGCCTCGATGGAGCGCCGCGCGATGGTGGAGAACGTGACCGCGGTGGCGAAGGCAGCGAAGCTCTTCGCCATGCCGGTCGTGCTGTCGACCGTCAACGTGAAGCAGGGCGGCGATCCCACGATCCCGCTCCTGCGCACCGCGCTTGCCGATGTGGAAGAGTGCGACCGCACCACGATCAACGCCTGGGAAGACGTCGAGTTCGTCCGCGCGGTGAAGGCCACCGGCCGCAAGAAGCTGGTGATGGCCGCGCTATGGACCGAAGCCTGCCTGACATTCCCTTCGCTCGACGCGCTGCGCGAGGGTTACGAGGTGTACCCGATCGTCGACGCCGTCGGCGGCACGTCCGTGGAAGCCCACCGCGCCGGCCTCGAGCGCATCGTCCGCGCCGGCGCGCAACCCACGAGCGTCATCCAGCTCCTCTGCGAGCTCCAGCGCGACTGGAGCCGCACCGCGACGGCGGACAAGTTCGCAGAGATCGCGTTCGGAGTGCTGGGGCGGTAGCTCTGCTACACACGAATACACACAATCCTTGACAGGGTTTCCCTAGTGTGTATAACTACACAGCAGTGATACTGCATGGGCAATCGCGGAACCCTGTCGGCAAAAGAGGTGCTGCGGCGCCTGCAAACCGACGGCTGGGCCATAAAGCGCCGCGGGCCCGGCGATCATGTCCAGCTTTTTCATCCATCCAAACCCGGCCGGGTGACATTGGACATGGGCGCGCGCGACATCCCCATCGGGACCTTGCGCAGCATCTTCCGGCAAGCGGGCTGGTCATGGTGAGTGGAGCAGGAAATGGCTGAGATCGTCTGGGGGCTGGTGCACGAGGCCGACGGGCCGAAAGGCCAGGTTTTCGGCATTTCTTTCCCCGATTTTCCCGGCGTCGCTTCGGGTGGACGCACGGTAGACGAGGCTATTCAGCGCGGGCGCGAGACTCTGACATTTCATATGGCCAGCATTATCGAAGACGGAGACTCCTTACCCACATTGCGCTCTGTCGAAGAGTTGCGAGCAGACCAAGAAGTTGCCGATCAGTTGCGCGATGTAAAAAACGTATGTCTGGTGGAAGTGCCTCTTGAAGTGCCGAGTACATCGGTTCGGGTGAATATTTCTATCGAGAATCACCTGTTAAGTGCGATCGATCGTGCCGCCAAAAATACGGGCATGACGCGTTCAGCATTCCTAGCTGAGGCAGCTCGAGACAAAATGAAGAAGTTGATCGGCGCCGAAACCGCGAATGGTCTAGACGATGATGTAGCCAGATCGGGCTTTCAGGAAGACCGAACGGATTTCCTTGGTGCAGCCGTAATGTCGGCGCTAACTCAAAATGTTGTTTCCCAGATTGATGCCATTCAACTGTGCATGAAACATCATCATTTTAGCCCCTCACTTGTTCTGGTTTACAGCGGAATTGATTTTTTTGCTTCGCTGAGCCGGCCCGTCTCGAAGCCCGATGTTACCAGAGTGGATTTTATCAATTGGGTCGAAAAGTATATGAGGTGCAGGGACGCTCTCGGGGTCACCGGAAATGACCTTTACGCAGCGAGATGTGGAATGGTGCACACATACTCGCCAGATTCCCGCCTGCATAGGGAAGGCTCGGCGCGCAGAATAATGTATACTTGGGGCAGTCAGGAGGTTCATGAAGCAAATGCGCTTGTCAGAAAGCTTGGCTATTCAGAAGTGTTTTTGAAGATTGAAACTTTGATAGCCACTTTCCTAATGGGGGTGGGTGAGTTTGGTAAAGCCCTCGAGAAGGATCCCAAACTTGAAAAGTTGGTTGAGAGCCGCGGAGGCAGGTTGCTCATCAATCAAAAGGCATTCCCATAGCGATCAGATTCTATGGAGTCGTATACAAAGGCTCCGGCACGTCTACTGACCCAACGCGTTCCTCCGCGCCACCCCGCCCAGCCAATACGCGCTCGGTTTCGGCTTGCGGGCCTGCGTCGCGCGGTCGACTTCGATGAGGCCGAATTTGGGGCGGTAGCCTTCGAGCCACTCGAAATTGTCGAGCATGGACCAGTGGATGTAGCCGCGCAGGTCGATGCCGTCCGCGATGGCGCGCAGGCAGCCGGCAAGCGCGCGGCGCGTGTATTCGATGCGGCGCGAATCGTCCTCGGTGCCGATGCCGTTCTCGGTGACGATCACCGGGCAGCCGCTGACGGTTGCTGCCTGGCGGATGCAGGCCTCCAGCGCCTCGGGATAGAACTCGTAGTTCATCTGTGTGAGGTCGGCGCCGTCGGGCGGCGGCCGCACGCCGTCCTTGGTGAAGCGCACGCGGGTATAGGTCTGCACGCCGATGAAATCGTCGCCCTTGAGCGCTTCCAGGAACTGGCCGTTGATCGCGTGGTCGGCCATGTCGCGCAGGCCTTCGCCGCCCGGCTCGGCCTGGAACTCGTTGAGCGACAGCGTGATGCCGACGGGACCGCGCACCAGCGGTTTCAAGACCTCATAGCTCTTGCGATGCGCGGCGATCAGGTTCGGCGCGGTCGCATGGCCGTTGCCGGAGAGGTACGGCGCGAAGCGTCCCGGCGCGCCGCCGCACAGCCGCGCGGCTTCCGCGAGCGCCTGTTCGCGCCTGCCCGAGCCGGCCACGCCCACCGCCTCGCGGATCATCGTCACCATGATCGGGATGTTGGCTTCGTTGATGGTGCAGGCATAGGCGATGAGATCGCCGAGCGCTTTGCCGGCGCGCTCGCAGTAGCGCGCGAAGCGGTCGACGGATTTCGCATCCTCCCAGCCGCCGTCGCGCGTGAACCACAAGGGCGCGGTGAAGTGATGGAACGTCACCATCGGCACGATGCCGTTCGCCAGGCATGCCGCGATCATGCGGCGGTAGTGGTCGAGCGCGGCTTTGGAGAAGAAGCCTTCCTCCGGCTCGACGCGCGCCCATTCGATGGAGAAGCGATAGACGCCGAAGCCGAGCGCCTTCAAGAGCGCGATGTCGGACGGATAGAGATGATAGTGGTCGCAGGCGTCGCCCGAAGGCTCCTCGAACAGCGAATCCTTCATCATCTCCATCAGCCACAGGTCGCTCGCGGTGTTGCCGCCCTCGACCTGATGCGCCGCGGTTGCCGTGCCCCAGAGGAAATTGGGTGGGAATTGGGTCGTCATCTCATTCTCCAAATCTTACCTCCCCCTTGTGGGGAGGTCGAAAAATCCGAAGGATTTTTCGGGTGGGGGATGGGCTGGCGCAGGAACCCCCACCCGAAATCTCTTCGCTTCGCTACGAGATTTCGACCTCCCCACAAGGGGGAGGTTGAAACTACGCCCGCAATCCTCCCTGGCCGATCGCGAGCCGGAAGCCGCCGTCGCTGAGCAGCGTCTCGCCGGTGATGTTGCGCGCGTCGCCGCTCGCCAGGAAGATGACCGACTTGGCGATCTCGTCGCCGTCGGCGACGCGGCCGAGCACGGCGGTGCGCGCGTAGTTCTCCTTGATCCGGCCGAAGGCCTCGGCGCCGAAGCTCTCGGTGAACCAGGGCGTGGCGACGAGGCCGGGGCACACCGCGTTGACGCGGATCTCCGGCGCCAGGGCGCGGGCGAGCGAGAGCGTCATCGTGTTGAGCGCGCCTTTCGACGCGGCATAGGCGACCGACGAGCCCAGCCCCTCGATGCCGGCGATGGAGGAGACGTTGACCACCGCGCCGTCGGCGCCCGCGCGCAGCGGCTCGACGCAGGCGCGGATCATCTGGAACGCGCCGATGACGTTGACGGCGTAGATCTTGGCGAAGTCGTCGGCCGAGAGCGCGTCGAGGTCGCGGTGGGCGGCGAACTTGGTCGTGCCCGCATTGTTCACCAGGATGTCGATGCGCCCGAACGCCTCCATTGCCGCCGCGGCCATCTTGCGGCAATCCGCGTCGAGGGCGACGTTGGCCTGGACGACGCGGACCGCTCCGCCCGCCTTCTTCACCGCGTCGGCGACCGCGTCGGCCTCCTTCGCGCTCTTGGAGTAGTTGATCACCACGCTCGCGCCGCGCCTTGCCAGCCCCAGCGCCACGCTGGCGCCGATGCCCGACGACGAGCCCGTGACGATCGCCGCCTTGCCTTCGAAATCGGTTTGTTCCATGAGCCGTTTCCTGTCCTAATGCCGTGGGCGTGAGCGTACAGTCCCGTTGGCCCATCGCAAAGAGAGCCCAAGATTTCAAACCTGCGCATCATCCTCATCCGCCACGGCCGGCCCGCGATCGACACCGCGCCGCGGACCGGGCACAGGGAATTCGGCGCCTATATCGACGCCTATGAGGAGGCGGGGCTCGATCCGGCGAGCGCGCCGCCGGAGGAATTGCAGGACCTCGTCAAGGAGCTCACGGTCGTGCTCACCAGCGGCACGGCGCGCGCGCACCAGAGCGCCAAGGCGCTGGCGCCCGGCGCCGAACTGATCGCCGATCCGCTCTTCGTCGAGGCGCCGCTCGCCAGCCCGCGTATCCCCTTGCTGCGCATGCGCGTGCCGAAATGGGCGGTGGTGTCGCGCATCCTGTGGCACGCGGGTTATTCGCCGAAGATCGAGGGCTACACGAAAGCGAAAGCGCGCGCGGCCGAGGCCGCCGACATCCTCGTCAAGCGCGCCGGGAAGGATGGGCAGGTCGCGCTCGTCGCCCACGGCTATTTCAACCTGATGATCGGCCGCGACCTCAGGCGCCGCGGCTTCAGGAAGTCCGGCACCCACCGCGCGCATTACTGGAACGCGGTCGTGTACGAGAGGGAATAGTTGATCTGTTTCCCTCTCCCCTTGAGGGAGAGGAAGAAAAATCTTGCGCTTAGCGGAGCGAAGCGCAGCTAAGTGCTTAGATTTGCTGGTGAGGGGTGATTGCTTGGGACCGCCGCGACTCACCCCTCACCTGAAAAATCAAGGGCTTGGTCTTCGCTTCGCTCAGCCCAAACCCATGATTTTTCTTCCTCTCCCTCAAGGGGAGAGGGGACAAAAAAACACTTGCACGGATATCACCAAGTTGATACTTAAGTCTATGCTTAACTATCAGCCGCAACCTCTCGACACCATCTTCCAGGCCCTGGCCGATCCCACGCGGCGCGGGATGATCGCGCGGCTGTCGCGCGGGCCCGCCTCGGTGAGCGAGCTGGCCGCGCCGTTCGACATGTCGCTGCCGGCCGTGGTGCAGCACCTGCAGGTGCTGGAGACGAGCGGGCTGGTGCGCACCGAGAAGATCGGCCGCGTGCGCACCTGTCACATCGAGACCAAGGCGCTGACGAGCGCGCAGGACTGGATCCAGAGCCAGCGCGCGAGCTGGGAAGCGCGCTTCGACCGCCTCGACGCCTATCTTCAGGAACTCCAAGCCAAGTAGAAAAAACGTGGACGCAGGAAGTGATCTGATGCGCGCCATCGAGGTCGAGGCGCCGAAGGACGAGCCGGTCATGCATCTCACGCGCCGCTTCGACGCGCCGCGCGATCTGGTGTGGGAGACGTTCACCAAAGCCGAGCACGTCGCGCGCTGGTGGGGACCGCGCAAATACGCGGTCACCGTGCACGAATTCGACGTGCGCCCGGGCGGCAAGTGGCGCATCTCCCATTCCGACGGCGCCAAGACGATCGAGTTCTTCGGCGAATATCGCGAGGTCGTCAGACCCACGCGTCTCGCGCGCACTTTCTGCTTCGGCGAGTTTCCGCCGATCGAGGAGGAATACGCGTTCCATGACGAGGGCGGGCGTACGCGCATCGTCTGCACCCAGCGTTATCCGAACGTGATGGCGCGCGACTTCATGGCCAAGGGCGGCGCGGCCGAAGGCGGACGTCAATCCTTCGAGCGTCTCGACGAACTTCTGGCCGAATTGAAAGGCGGCGCGACATGAGCGACCCCGTCTTCACATTGACCCGCAGCTTCGACGCGCCGCTCGCGCTGGTGTGGAAGGTGTATTCGCAGGCCGGGCATCTGGCGAAATGGTGGGGGCCGAAGGGCTTCACCTGGGTGGGCAGCACGCTCGATTTCCGTCCCGGCGGGCGTTTCCACTACGGCATGCGCGCGCCCACGGGTGACGAGATGTGGGGCAAGTTCGAGTATCGCGAGATCGTGCCGCAGAAGAAGCTGGTGTTCACGAGCTCCTTCTCCAATGCGGCCGGCGACACGGTGCGCGCGCCGTTCGCGGCGAGTTTCCCCCTGGAAGTGCTCAACGAGGTGACGTTCAGCGAGGCGGGGGGCAAGACGACGCTGTCGATGCGCGGCACGCCGTTCGAGGCGAACGAGGACGAGCGCGCGTTCTTCCGCTCCATGTTCCCGTCGATGAACCAGGGCTTCACGGGGACGCTCGACCAGCTCGACGCCTATCTCAAGACCGTGAGCACGCAATGATACGCATCGCTCCGCTTGCCTGCGCGCTTGCGCTGGCCGCTTTCGGGTTTGCCGCGGCGCCAGCGCCGATGCAGATCCCGCTCGGGCAGAAGGATGTCCGGCTCGCGACGGCGGGCATCTATACGCTCGATCCCAACCACGTCTCGGTCGAGGCGCGGGTGCCGCATGCCGGCTTCTCGATCAGCATCTTCCGCTTCGGCAGGGCGCGCGCGACGCTGCAGTGGGATCCGAGCGCGGTGGCGAAATCGAAACTCGATGCGACGGTGGAGATCGCCTCGCTGATCACCAACGTGGCGGGCTTCGCGCAGCAGCTCCAGGGCGCGGAATACCTGAACGCGGCGAAGTACCCGCAGGCGCATTTCGTCTCGAGCGCGTTCCGCCGGACCGACGCGATGCATGGCAAGGTCACAGGCCTGCTGACGCTGATGGGCAGGACGCTGCCCGCGACTTTCGACGTGACGCTGATCGGCGCCGGTCCCGGCTTCGCGGGCGGCCCGGTGATGGGCCACGTCATCGGCATCCACGCCGAGACGAGCGTCGATGCGAACGCGATCGGCCTGCCGCCGAACCTGCTCCTCAAGACGCCCATCGTCATCGCCGTCGACACCGAGTTCGACAAGAAAGGCTAGTGCCGTGATCCTCAAGCTCTACTACCACCCGCTCTCGTCCTTCTGCTGGAAGGCGCTGATCGCGCTCTACGAGAACGCAACGCCGTTCGAGCCCGTGCTGGTCGATCTCCAGGATCCCGCGTCGCGCGGCGCGTTCCTGAAAGTGTGGCCGATGGGCAAGTTCCCGGTGATCCGCGACGAGGCGCGCGATCATCTGGTGCCGGAATCCAGCATCATCGTCGAATATCTCGACCGCCACTATCCGGGACCGGCGAAGCTCATGCCCGCCGATCCCGACCGTGCGCGCCAGACGCGCATGGCCGACCGGTTCCTGGATTCCTACATCCACACGCCCATGCAGAAGGTGGTGGGCGACCGTCTGCGCCCCGTGGGCCACAAGGACGCATTCGGCGTCGAGCAGGCGCGCGCGCTCATGGGCCGGGGCCTTTCCATGGTCGAGGAGGCGGTGGGCCCCGCCTGGATGATGGGCGAGGACTTCACGCTCGCCGATTGCTCCGCGGCGCCGGCGCTCTTCTATGCGGCCAGGATCATGCCGCTGGGTGCGAAGGCGCAGGCTTATCTCGAGCGCCTGAAGGCGCGGCCCTCTTTCGCGCGCACCTTGAAAGAGGCCGAACCCTATTTCGCGATGTTTCCCTCGGAGGACCGGCAATGAGCGGCGTCGAGCACGGCAGCTTCACTCTCACGCGCGAGCTCAAGGCGCCGGTCGAGATGGTGTTCAAGGCCTGGGCGGACCCGGATGCCAAGGCGCGCTGGTTCAATCCGCCCGTCAAGGTCACGAATATGGTGCGCGAGCAGAATTTCCGCGTCGGTGGCCGCGACCGCTTCAAGGCGACCTGGCCAGAAGGCCGCACGACCGATTTCCAATGCGAATACCGCGACATCGTCGAGAACGAGCGCATCGTCTACGTCTACGACATGCATATCGACGCGCGGAAGATCTCGGTCTCTCTCGCGACGCTGCTGTTCGAGAAGACGAAGAGCGGCACCAGGCTCACCGTGACCGAGCAGGGTACGTTCCTGAACGGCTACGTCGATGCCGGCTCGCGCGAGCGCGGCACGAACGACCTGCTCGACGCGCTGGTGCGCTCGCTGGGCGGATAGGCCGCGACGCCGGCGGAGGCGAGGACCGCCCCGGCCGCCTCGACGAAACCGGCGCCGCCCGGCGCGTCGGTTATCCAGTTCGGATAATGCGCCAGCGAAAGTGCGCCGACCGTGCTCATGCCGACCGAATGGCGGAACGCGGCGAACATGGGAACGTCGTTCTCGGCGTCGCCGCAGTAGCAGATCGCCTCGTCGTCGATGTCGGCGAGCACGCGCCGCGTCATGGCAAGCTTGTCGAAGCCGCCGCTCCAGCCGAGCAGCCACTGGCCGTTCTGCGTCGAGCTGAGGCCGGCTCTGCGCAACGCGGCGAGGATCGCCCGATGCACCGCCGCATCGCGCGGCTTGGAGAAGGCGAGCGTCGCCAGCCGGAAGGGCTGGTCGTCCGAAAGGCTGGCGCCCGGCAGCTCGGCGACGATGCGCTTGCCGAGGGCAAAGAGCTCGCGGCGCTGATCGTGACCGTTCCAGAAATGGCGCAGCACGCCATAGGCGCCGCCGCGGCGGAAGAAGAAGCCGCCGTTCTCGCCGATCACGCCTTCGACGGGCCACATGCGCACCATCTGGTCGCACCATCCCGCCGGCGCCGCGGTCACGACGAAGACCTTCAAGCCCCCGCTTCTGAGCCGCTCGAGCGCGTCATAGGAAGCGGCCGGCAGACGGCCGCCAAACGTCAGCGTGTCGTCCATGTCGGTGAGGACATAGCGGACCGCGGCGAATTCGCCGCGCGGTGCGAGAGCGAGGGGCCTCATCCCGGCGGCGCCCCTATTTCGGCCTGTGGAACGGCTTATCGCCCAGGATCGTCACGCGGTACATCACGCGCTCCGCGGCGGCGTAGTCGGCGACGGTGTAGTGCTGGGTGACGCGGTTGTCCCAGAAGGCGAGCGTGCCGGGCTTCCATTGGCGGCGCACCTGGAATTGCGGCTGCTGGATGTGGTCGAAGACGAGATCCAGCAGCTTGCGGCTCTCCGAAGGATTGAGCCCCAGGATCGCGGTGGTGAACGCGGGATTGACGAACAGGCTGTCGAGGCCGGTCTCGGGATGGGTGCGCACCACCGGATGCGTCGTCGGCGGATGGTCGCGCCGCGCCCAGGCGAAGCGCTCGCTGCCCAGATCCATGCGCCGGAAACGCGCTTCGGTATAGGAGCGCTCGAAATCGTGGCTCGCGATCAGGGGGCTGAGGAAATTCTTGATCGTCTGCGACAGAGCGTCGAACGCTGCGCGCGTGCTCGCCCATACCGTGTCGCCGCCGGACGCCGGCGTGTGCTCGGCATAGAGCAGGCAGCCCATCGGCGGGGTGTCGATGAAGGTCACGTCCGCGCGCCAATTGCCGCTGTCGTCGACCGCCCATTGGTTCTGCAGCAGCGCCACCTGTGGCACTTCCGACACATGCGGGCGGATGGGATGGACGTGCAGCTCGCCGAAGCGTGACGCGAAATCGCGAAGCTGCGCGGGGGAAAGCATCTGGTCCTCGAAGAACAGGACCTCGTGACGCAGCAGCGCGCGCCGGATCGTGGAAATATCCCTTTGATTTAAGGGCTTGGAGAGGTCGAGGCCTTCGATGCTCGCCCCCAGCGTCGAGGACAGGGGCTGGATGTGGAAATTCGAGAAATCCTGGTCGGCGGCGGCGGCGGTTGCGGCGAGCATGACGGGGCTCCTTGGGGGTGTTAAGCACTTATACTCTATTGACTCAGTCGAGTATATCTGAAAACTATTGTTTTAAGACAGAGGCCGGCGGCGCGGGGCTGCGGGCGGCATTGCGAACAATGAGGGACTTAAGATGAAGAGATTGACGACAACGCTGCTCGCGGGTGCCGCGGCAATTGCGTTCGCGACCGCGGCCAACGCGGCGCATCCGGATTCGAGCGGCAATTCGCAGCAGGGCGCCTCGCAAGGCGCCAACGACGCCAAGATCCAGCAGCTCGAGCAGGACATCCAGGACCTGAACGCGCAGGTCCAGGACCTCAAGCGCAGCACCGCCGACCAGTATTCGGACGTCCAGAAGACCGTGTCCGCGAACAACACCGGCGGCGTGAAGGTCTCGATCAACAACGGCCGTCCCACGATCACCGGCCCCGACTTCACCTTCGCGCTGCGCTCGCTGGTGCAGTACGACAGCGCCTATTACGGCCAGGGCAAGCTGCCCGCCGGCACGGATTTCTCGAGCGGCAACGACTTCCGCCGCGCGCGCTTCGGCTTCGACGGCACCGCCTTCGATGTGTGGTCCTACACCTTCATCTACGATTTCGGCGGTTCGAGCACGGAAACCTCGACCATCGCGTCCGCCTATCTCCAGTACAACGGGCTTGGGCCGGTGCACATCAAGGCCGGCGCCTATCCGGCGCCGGAAAGCCTGGACGACGCGACGTCCGCGTCCGACCTTCTGTTCCTCGAGCGCGCGCAGCCGACCGACATGGCGCGCAGCATGGCCGGCGCCGACGGACGCGACGCCGCGACGATCTTCTACTATGACGACAACGCCTTCGCGGCCGCTTCCTACACCGGCGGCGTCGTCGGCGATGCGGCGAATTTCGACGAGCAGCAGGCCGCGGTCGGCAAGCTCGCCTACCGCTTCAATCTGGGCGAGGACACCAATTTCGTGCTCGGCGCCGACGCGACCGACATCTTCAAATTCGCCGACGCGGCGGCGGGCGGCAATTCGCCGACCCCCATCCGCTTCCGCGAGCGTCCCGAGCTCAACGTCGACAGCGAAGCCATCCGCCTGATCGACACCGGCTCGCTCACCGCCGACAGCGCGTGGGAATACGGGTTGGAAGCCGCGGGCAATGTGAAGAACTTCTATGCCCAGGGCGGCTATTTCGGCTACGGCGCGGAGCGTCACGCGAGCACGCTGGCCGATCCGAACTTCGACGGCTGGTACGTGCAGGCGAGCTGGGTGCTCACCGGCGAGTCCAAGAAGTACAAGCCCGAGCTCGGTGCCTACGGCATCCCCAAGCCAGCGCAGAACTTCACGCTCGACAAGGGCGGCTGGGGCGCATGGGAACTCGCGGCGCGCTACAGCGATCTCGACCTGAACTACAACGCGGGCACGGCCGGCCTGGCGACGCCGACCGGCGGCATCCGCGGCGGCGACCAGCGCATCTGGTCGGCGGGCATCAACTGGTATCCGAACCAAGTGCTGCGCTTCATGCTCGACTACCAGCATGTCGACGTGTCGCGGTTGAGCTCGACCGGCGGCAGCCTCGACGCCACGCTAGACGACGTGTCGCTGCGCCTTCAGTTCGCGCTCTGAGGACAGGCTGATGCGGAAATATCTCATCCTCGCGGCGGCGCTCCTGAGTACGGGCGCCGCGAACGCCGGCAACGTCACGCTGCTCAACGTCAGCTACGATCCGACGCGCGAGCTCTACAAGGACCTGAACGGCGCTTTCGCTTCCGACTGGAAGCAGAAGACCGGCGATACCGTCACCATCAACATGTCGCATAACGGCTCGGGCGCGCAGGCCCGGGCCGTCATCGACGGCCTCGACGCCGACGTGGTGACGCTCGCGCTCGCCTACGACATCGACTCCATCGCGTCCAAGGCCAAGCTGCTCGCGCCCGACTGGCAGAAGCGCCTGCCGCAGGGCAGCACGCCCTATACCTCGACGATCGTGTTCCTGGTGCGCAAGGGCAACCCCTGGAAGATCAAGGACTGGCCCGATCTCATCAAGCCGGGCGTGCATGTCGTGACCCCGAACCCGAAGACCTCGGGCGGCGCGCGCTGGTCCTATCTCGCGGCCTGGGCCTATGCCGAGAAGGCATCCGGCGGCAACGCGGCGAAGGCGAAGGAATTCGTCACGCAGCTCTACAAGCACGTTCCGGTGCTCGACACCGGCGCGCGCGGCGCCACGACGACCTTTGCCCAGCGCGGCATCGGCGACGTGCTGCTGTCGTGGGAGAACGAGGCGCATCTGGCGTTGAAGGAAGCCGGCGGCGACAAGTTCCAGATCGTCTATCCGTCGAACTCCATCCTCGCCGAGCCGCCGGTGGCCGTCGTCGACAAGAACGCCGACCGTCACGGCACGCGCAAGGTGGCGGAAGCCTACCTGCAATTCCTCTACACCAAGCCGGCGCAGGAGATCGAAGCGAAAGACTTCTATCGCCCGCGCGACGCGTCCGTGTTGGCCGCGCATTCCGCCGACTTCCCGAAGATTCCGCTGTACACGATCGACGATGTGTTCGGCGGGTGGACCAAGGCCCAACAGGTCCATTTCTCGGACGGCGGCATGTTCGACCAGATCTACAAGCCGGGGCAGTAAGACCCCTTGGCGACCTTGGCACTCCCCCTGCCTAAATTCCGAAGCCGGAGCGCGTTGCCCGGCTTCGGCTTTTCTTTGGGCTTCACGCTCTTCTATCTGAGCGCCATCGTGCTCATCCCGCTCGCGGCGCTGATCATACGGCCGTGGGAGCTGGGCTGGTCCGGGTTCTGGGCCGAGATCACGCAGCCGCGCGTGCTCGCCGCGCTCAAGCTTTCCTTCGGCGCGTCGGCGATCGCGGCGGCGGTCAATTCGATCTTCGGACTGGTCGTCGCCTGGGTGCTGGTGCGCTACCGCTTCCCGGGCAAGCGCATCGTCGACGCGCTGGTCGATCTTCCTTTCGCGCTGCCGACGGCGGTCGCGGGCATCGCGCTTTCCGCGCTCTATGCGCCCAATGGCTGGCTCGGCGCGCCGCTCGAGCAAGCCGGCGTCAAAGTCGCCTACACGCCCTATGGCGTGATGGTCGCGCTCATCTTCATCGGCCTGCCTTTCGTCGTGCGCACCCTGCAGCCGGTGCTGTCCGATCTCAGCCGCGACTCGGAAGAGGCGGCGGCGACGCTCGGCGCGACGCGCATGCAGACCTTCCGCCGCGTGATCCTGCCGTCGCTCGCGCCGACGCTTCTCACCGGAACGGCGATGGCGTTCGCGCGCGCGGTCGGCGAGTACGGCTCGGTGATCTTCATCGCCGGCAACCTGCCGATGGTGTCGGAGATCACCCCGCTGCTGATCATCATCAAGCTCCAGGAATACGACTACGCCGGCGCCGCCGCCATCGGCGTGGTCATGCTGGGCGTGTCGTTCTTCTTCCTCTTCGCGCTCAACGGATTGCAGGCGTGGATCGGCTCGCGCCGATGAAGCCGCTCATCCGCCCGCGCAGCGCCACCGACGATCACCCGCTGACCAAGATCGTGCTCAGCACGGTCGCGGTCGTCTTCATCGCGCTGTTCCTGGTGATGCCGCTCGCCACCGTGTTCTCGGAAGCCCTGGCGAAGGGCTGGGAAGCGGCGCGCGACGCGCTGATCGCGCCCGACGCGCTCGACGCGATCAGGCTGACGCTGATCGTGGCGGCCATCGCGGTGCCGCTGAACATGGTGTTCGGACTCGCAGCAAGCTGGTGCGTCGCCAAGTTCGACTTCAAGGGCAAGAACCTGCTCGTCACGCTGATCGACATCCCCTTCTCCGTGTCGCCGGTCGTCTCCGGTCTCGTCTATGTGCTGATCTTCGGGCTGCAGGGCTGGCTCGGCCAGGATCTGCGCGACCACGGCATCAAGATCATCTTTGCGCTGCCCGGCATCGTGCTGGCGACGATGTTCGTGACCTTCCCCTTCGTCGCGCGCGAGCTGATCCCCCTGATGACCGACCAGGGCCGCGACGAGGAAGAGGCCGCGGTCTCGCTCGGCGCCTCGGGCTGGTCGACGTTCCGGCGCGTGACGCTGCCCAACGTCAAATGGGCGCTGCTCTACGGCGTGCTCCTGTGCAATGCGCGCGCGATGGGCGAGTTCGGCGCGGTGTCGGTGGTGAGCGGACACATCCGCGGCCTCACCGACACGATGCCGCTGCATGTCGAGGTGCTCTACAACGACTATCAGTATGTCGGCGCCTTCGCGGTCGCGTCGCTCTTGGCGATGCTCGCGCTCGTGACGCTGGGCCTGAAATCGCTGCTCGAATGGCGCTTCGCCGGCGAGATCGCCGCCACCCATAAGCATTGAGGCCGCCATGTCGCTCGTCATCGACCACGTCACCAAGCGCTTCGAGCGTTTCCCCGCGCTGAAAGGCGTGAGCCTGGAGGCGCCGAAAGGCTGCTTCCTGGCGCTGCTCGGGCCGTCGGGCTCGGGCAAGACGACCCTGCTGCGCATTCTCGGCGGGCTTGAATTCGCCGATGCCGGGCGCATCGCCTTCGACGATCTCGACTGGCTCGCGCTGCCCGCGCGCGAGCGCCGCGCCGGCTTCGTCTTCCAGCAATACGCGCTGTTCCGCCACATGACGGTGGCGAAGAACATCGCGTTCGGCCTCACGATCCGTCCGCGCCGCACGCGCCCGACCCGCGCCGAGATCGCGCGCCGCGTCGAGGAGCTTCTGGCGCTCGTCCAGCTCGACGGCCTGGGCAAGCGCTATCCCAGCCAGCTCTCCGGCGGCCAGCGCCAGCGCGTGGCGCTCGCCCGCGCGCTCGCCATCGAGCCGCGCCTGCTGCTTCTCGACGAGCCGTTCGGCGCGCTCGACGCCAAGGTGCGCAAGGACCTGCGCCACTGGCTGAGGTCGCTGCACGAGCGGCTGGGGCTGACCACCGTCTTCGTCACCCACGACCAGGACGAGGCGCTGGAACTCGCCGATCTCGTCGCCGTACTGAACCAGGGCCGCATCGAACAGATCGCCGCCCCGGCCGAATTGCGCGCGCGGCCGGCCTCGGATTTCGTCGCCGACTTCCTAGGTCAGGGGCCTGCGGGCCCGGGCATCGTGCCGTTGCGCACCAATTCCCGCTCCGGCCCCACCCGCGACGGTTCGGTGTTTCAGGCACGATAGGTAGCGCCGCAGGGCCGCATTTCCACCACATGAAGTAGGGGCCGGAAAAACACGACCCAGCCTATAGAGATTATACCAAGAATAGTGTATCGCCCCTCGCGCCGCGCGTCTCTTGCCGCGGCGAAAGGCGCGGGCTAAGCCGGATTGCGGCCCGCTCACGGGGGGTGACGATGCAGGATTTGTTCGCGCATATCGATCCGCTTTACGTGCTCTCCGGCGTGCTCGTCGGCGCGCTGGTCGGCTTCACCGGCGTCGGCGGCGGCTCCTTGATGACGCCGCTCCTGATCCTGGTCTTCGGCGTGCATCCCGCGAGCGCGGTCGGCACCGATCTGCTCTATGCCGCCGCGACCAAGACCGCCGGCACCGCCGTGCACGGCTGGAACAAGACGATCGATTGGAAAGTGGTGGGGCGGCTCGCGCTCGGCAGCGTGCCGATGACCGTGCTCACCGTGCTGCTGCTCTACTATCTGGGCGTCGACAGCAAGATGGTGCAGGGCATCATCACCAAGACGCTGGGCGTGGCGCTGCTCGCCACCGCGGTGCTTCTGTTCCTGCGCAAGCCGCTGATGGCCTGGTACGACCGGGCGGTCGGAGAGCCCAATCCGAGGCTCGTGACGCGGCTCACCATCCTGACCGGCGCGATCCTGGGCGTGCTGGTGACGCTGTCCTCGGTGGGAGCGGGCGCGATCGGCGTCACCGCCCTGGTGATGCTGTATCCGAAGATGCCGGCACAGCGCATCGTCGGCTCCGACATCGCGCATGCCGTACCGCTGACGCTGCTCGCGGGGTTGGGCCATTCGATCCTTGGGACCATCAACCTGCACATCCTGGTGTCGCTGCTCTGCGGCTCGCTGCCCGCGATCGTGATCGCGAGCATCGCCTCGGCGCGGACCTCGGACACGGTCGTGCGCGTGGCGCTCGGCCTCGTGCTCCTCGTCGTCTGCGCAAGGTTCTGGTTCCTGGCGTAGGGCTCAGGGCCGCGCTGCGGCTTTTCCGAGCTTCTCGTCCAGGGTCACGAGCTCGGCGCCCAAGTGGCGCGCGAGCCAGAGATAGCAGGCGTCATAAGCAGACAGACCCGTCCGCTCAGCGAGGGCGATGACCTCGGTCATCATGACGGCTTCCCGCTGAATGACGGCGCTTCCATAGGCGGCATACATCTTGAGAATGACGTCGCGTGGATCAATTGCCGCTCGGATCTTCTTCAGGCAGATGCTTGCCATCTCGACGTCGATGAGCGCGGGTGCATGGAGCGTCGCTCCGACCAGCTGTGCTTGGACGGCGGTTCCCTGCGATTCGTTGAATATGAACGCCGCTATGGCGGACGCGTCGACGACCTTATCGACTGTCACGGTCTTCGCGGATCATGCGAACCGCTTCGTCGCTTGTGGTCACGCCGAAGGAGCGGACATAGGTGCCGATTTCCTCGACCGTCATCGGTCGGTTCGGTAATACCGCCGTTGCGGCGTCGATGATTGCCATCAATTCCCCCTGCAGCGAGCGCCGATTCCTTTCCGCGCGCTGCTTCAGCAACTCGACCTTCTCTTCAGGTACGTTTTCGATCGAAAGGGCGACACCCACGATCATCTCCATTTTGGCCCCATATTGGAGACAAAATGAAGACGGAATGCAACCTGTGAGACAGTAAACTTGTAGTTGCTTTCACAGCATCGCCGGGATCACGCGGTCCGGGGGCTTGTGGCCGTCGGCGAAGGTCTTGATGTTGATGATGACCTTCTCGCCCATGTCCATGCGGCCTTCGAGCGTGGCCGAGCCCATATGCGGCAGGAGCACCACGTTCTTGAGCTTCTTGAGCTTGGGGTTGACGGCGGGCTCGTGCTCGAAGACGTCGAGGCCGGCGCCGGAGAGCTGGCCGGCTTCCAGCATGCGCGCCAGCGTGTTCTCGTCGATCACCTCGCCGCGCGCGGTGTTGACGATGTAGGCCGTGGGCTTCATCAGCTTGAGGCGCCGCGCCGACAAGAGATGATAGGTCGCGGGCGTGTGCGGGCAGTTGACCGAGACGATGTCCATGCGCGCCAGCATCTGGTCGAGGCTCTCCCAATAGGTGGCCTCGAGCTCGCGCTCGATGTTGGCGTGCACGGGCTTGCGGTTGTGATAGTGGATCTGAAGGCCGAACGCTTTCGCGCGCCGCGCCACCGCCTGGCCGATGCGGCCCATGCCGACGATCCCGAGCCGCTTGCCGCCGACGCGATGACCCAGCATCCACGACGGCGACCAGCCGGTGAAGCGGTCGGCCTCGAGTTCCTTCACGCCCTCGACGAGGCGCCGCGGCACGGCCAGGATCAACGCCATCGTCATGTCGGCGGTGTCCTCGGTGAGCACGCCCGGCGTGTTGGTGACGGTGATGCCCTTGTCGAGCGCGGTCTTGACGTCGATGTTGTCGACGCCGGTGCCGAAATTGGCGATCAGCTTCAGGTTCGCGCCCGCGCGTACGATCACCTTGGAATCGATGCGGTCGGTGACGGTGGGGACGAGCACGTCGGCCGCCTTCACCGCCTCGATGAGGTCGGCCTGGCTCATCGGCGCATCGTCGTGGTTCAGCCGCGTGTCGAAAAGCTCGCGCATGCGCGTCTCGATCGCATCGGGCAGCTTGCGCGTGACGATGACGAGCGGCTTCTTCGCGGGCATGGCGGTGGTTCTCGAACGGTTCTGGCGCTATTAGCAGGGCCTGAGCCCCCAGCGTCAAGGACGGCGGATGACGCAGATCGACTACGAGCGCGAATACAGGCCGAGCACCGGCGTGCCGGACTATCTCGACATTCTGGCGCGCTGGGAACGCGAGGCGCAGGCGTATCGCGCGGCCGCGCCGGCGCGGCTCGGCGTCGCCTATGGGGATACCCCGCGCCAGGCGATGGACATCTTCCTGCCTGAGGGCGGCAGGCTTGCGATGTTCATCCATGGCGGCTGGTGGCGGATGCTCGACCGCGCCTCGTTCAGCCACATGGCACGGGGGCTCAACGCCCACGGCATAGCCGTCGCCGTTGTGAGCTACGATCTGTGCCCCGCGGTCTCCATCGCCACGATCGTCGAGCAGATCCGGCGCGCGTGCCTGTTTTTGCGGCGGCCTTTGACCGTTTTCGGCCATTCCGCCGGCGGCCATCTCGCCGCGATGGCGGCGGCGACGCTGAAAGAGGTCGTGGGCGGCATGGCGATCTCGGGCGCGTTCGATCTCCTGCCGCTGCTCAACGTGTCGGAGAACGCGGATTGGCGGCTCGACGCTGTGAGCGCCCGCGCGCTCTCGCCGATCCACCTGCCGCCGCCCGCCCTGTTCGACGCGGTGGTGGGCGAGCGCGAGTCGAGCGAGTTCCGCCGCCAGAGCCGCGCGCTCGGCGAGGCCTGGGGCGCGCGCTACGAGGAGGTGCGGGGCGCGAACCATTTCACCGTGCTCGATCCGCTCACCGATCCGGACAGCGCGATGGTGAAGCGGCTTGTGGAGATTTGCGGCGGGGCATCTTCTCAATAACCCCAACCGTCATCGCCCGGCCCCCCGGATCGCGCGAAGCGCGACCGGAGGACAAGCTTTGTCCGGGCGACCCACGGGTACAAGTGTGCTTGTCGCCGTGGGTCGCCCGCATAAAGCGGGCGATGACGATTGTTTTTAAAAGGAGATCATATCCTGCGATTCCGTCCCGGCGCGTCTTGCTCTAGAACCATCCCGTGAGATTCGCGTTCCTCCTCGCCGCGGCGCTGGCCGCCGCTCCCGCGCCGCCGCACTATGCGAGCCTGCGCAGCGACAAGGTCTATCTGCGCGAGGGGCCGACCTATCAGCATCGCGTGCTCTTCACGTACAAGCGCAAGGACTATCCCGTGCAGGTGCTGGCCGCGTATGAGAGCTGGCGGCGCGTGCGCGACGCCGACGGCACGGTCGGCTGGATCAGCCAGACGATGCTCTCCGACGCGCGCAGCGTGCTGATCACCGGCAAGGGCAAGGCGGAGCTGCGATCCTCTCCTACCCCCGCGGCACCGGTCGCGGCCGAGGCCGAGCCCGGCGTTGTGGGAAAGCTCAAGGCGTGCAAGCCTCAGTTCTGCAAGATCACCGCCGGCGGCGTGACCGGCTGGATCGACAGAACCAGAATCTGGGGAGTGGACGCGGGTGAGATCATCGACTGAGCCCGGCGCGGAGCTTGGGCCGCCCGACGGCGATCCCGTCGAGACCGCCGCCGCCGGCGCGGGCGGATTCGCGCAGTGGCTGAATGCGCGCGAAGGCGTGTCGGCCATCGGAGGGACGACGGCCAGCAGGCTCGGTCAGACCTCGTGGGCGATGTTCGAATGGGCGCGCAACCCCTACGTCCTCGTCATCATGATCTATCTGTTCGCGCCCTTTTACGCCAAGACGGTGGTCGGCGACGGCGTCTGCGGCGCCCATGTCCCCCACGACGCCTGCGGCCAGTCGCTGGCGGGTTGGATCCAGGCCGGCAGCGGAATCCTGATCGCGATCCTGGCGCCGTTCCTGGGCGCGATCGCCGACGCCGGCGGACGGCGCAAGCCCTGGATCGCGCTCTATGTGGCGATCCTGTCGGTGATGATGATCCTGATGTGGTACGCCAAGCCGCATTCGACGGGATGGCCGCTGTTCTTCGTCAGTGCCGTGTTCGCGCTCGCCACCGTGTCCTATGAGTTCTCGGCGGTGTTCCACAACTCGCTGCTGCCGACGCTGACGACGCAGAAGGGCATCGCGGGGCTGTCGGGCCTGGGCCTTGCGCTCGGCAACGCCGCGGGCATCTGCCTGCTGCTCTTCCTGCTCGTCGCGTTCGCCCTGCCGGGCGTCGTGCATTGGCCGTTTCTGCCGGCGCATCCGCTGTTCGGCCTCGACCATGCCACCTATGAGCCGGAGCGGCTCGCGGGCACGGTGTGCGCGATCTGGCTCATCGCCTTCAGCTCGCTGCTCTTCGCGTTCACGCCGGACAGGCCTTCCTCCAACCTGCCGCTTTCTACCGCGATGCGCGAGGGCGTCAGAAGCGTCATCCGCACGGTCAAGAGCCTGCGCCACTACCGCAACGTCGGCGCCTACCTCCTGGCGCGGCTGTTCTTCAACGACGGCATGACGGCGGTGCTGACCTTCGGCGGCATCTATGCCGCGACGACGTTCCATTGGGGCTCGATCCAGCTCCTCCTCTACGGCATCGAGCTCAGCATCTTCGCGGTCGCGGGCGGCTTCGTCGGCGGCTGGCTGGACAACACCTTCGGCTCCAAGCGCGCGATCTTCATCTCCGTCGGGGGGACGACGCTGTTCGGGCTCCTCACGCTGACCATGGCGCCGGACCGCATATTCTGGTTCATCCGCTACGACGTGCACGCGGCGCCGGTGTGGTCGTTCCGCTTCTTCAACACCTGGCCGGAGCTGATCTTCCTGATGGTGGTCAACTTCATCGCCGTGCTGATCACAGCGGGCTATGCCAACAGCCGCACGATGCTCGCCCGCATCGCGCCGGTCGAGAAGATGACGGAGTTCTTCGGCCTTTATTCGCTCTCGGGCCTGTCGACGACGTTCCTCGCCACGGGCTTCGTGAGCCTGCTCACGCTTCTCTCCCACAGCCAGCGCATCGGGCTGCTCGGCGAGACGCTGTTCCTCTCCATCGGTCTTGTGCTCATGTTCTTCGTGCGCGAGGAGCGCGCGGCCGCGGCATGAGCCAGCCCGGCGAGGCGCTGATCGCGGCCGAAGCGGGCGCGTCCGAGCTGCACGCCGAAGGCGCGCCCGCGAACAGGCTGGGGCAGTGGTCGTGGGCGCTGTACGAGGGTGCGCGCGATCCCAATGTCATCTTCCAGCTCTTCATCATCGCGCCGTTCCTGAGCGGCGCCATGCTGCACGACGATCTGCGCGGACAGAAGCTGTGGGGCGACACCGTCCTCTATGCCGGCATCGCGACCGCGCTCCTGTCGCCTTTCTTCGGCGCCATCGCCGACCGCGGCGGGCCGCGCAAGCCCTGGCTTGCGCTTTTCACCGCGCTGATGGTCGCAAGCTTCGCCGCCACCTGGTTCGGCGCGCCCAATGCGAGCGCGCGGCAGATCTTCGTCTTCTGCTTCGCGCTGGTGATCAACAACATCGTCTTCGAGCTCTCCAACGCGTTCCACGGCGCGATGCTGTCGCGCATCGCCCCGCCGTCGCGCGTCGGCGGGCTCTCCGGCCTCGCCTATGCGCTGGGAAGCGGCTCGGGGTTTCTTTTGATGCTCGTCTTCCTCGTGCTCTTCATCCTGCCGCACCCGCTGATTCCCCTGCCGCCGTTCGTGGCGGAGCGGCTGTCGGGACCGATCTCGGCGTTGTGGATGGGCGTGCTTGCCCTGCCGCTGTTCTTCTTCACGCCCGACCGGCCGCGCAGCGGAATACCGCTTGGGCGCGCGGTCCGCGACGGCATCCTCGCGGTGCTTTCGACCTTCCGCCGCCTCAAGCATTATTCCAACGTCGCCCACTACATCGGCGCGCGCACGCTGTTCAATGACGGGCTGACGGGCGTCATCAATTTCAGCGGCGTCTACGCGGCCGGCATCTTCCATCTCGATACGCTGGCGCTCACCGTCTACGGCCTGCTCAACGTCTTCTTCGGCACGCTCGGTGGGCTGTTCGGCGGCTGGCTGGACGACAGGTTCGGCTCCAAGACCGCGCTGCTGGTGAGCATAGGCGGGGCGACGCTCTCCTTCGGCGTCGGCCTGACGATGGCACCCGACCGGCTCTTCTGGTTCATTCCCATCGATCCGCACGCGCCGCCGATCCTGCCGATTCCGTTCCTCGACACCTGGCCGCAGCTCGTCTATGCGGCGTGCTCAAGCCTGAGCGCGCTGTTCGTGGTGGGCGGCTATGCCAACAACCGCACCATGCTCGCGCGCATCGCGCCGGCTGAGAAGATGACGGAGTTCTTCGGCCTCATGTCGCTGTCGGGCACCGCCGCGACCTTCCTCGCGCCGATGTCGGTTGTGCTCGCCACGACCTGGACGCACAGCCAGCGCGGCGGCATGGTGCCGGTGGTGATCCTGCTTCTCCTCGGCTGGCTGTGGATGTTCAAGGTCCGCGAGGAGCGCGCGACGGCGGTGTGAAGAGGAGTTGGCATCACCGGGCCTGCGTCCATTGCAGAGGCACCATGGCGGCGGACGCGGACCTCTTCATTTCAGACGCCCGATGCTTTGCGAAGGGTCGAACATTTTCAGGGGGCGCTCCAAGATGCTTTCCTTCGAACATACGGTCCTCCACCACATGGGAGCGTAGCCGTGGCTCGCAGGGAAAGAGGAATCGGCGCGCCAGATCGTGCCCCATTTTGGATCTTTCGTTACGACGACGCGATGCAAAATCCTATGGAGGGATTTGTTCGATCTCGAGAAGTCGAGCATGCATCCAATCGCGACAGGGTCCCGTGCGCCGTCGATTATCACCTCGCCGCGCTGCGGCGTGTCCGGCGGTGTCGGCGGAATGGCGGTGTTGACCGCGCCTGCCGCCATCAGCGCCGCCGCAAAGCCGTTCATAGGCGTCCCCCATCAATTGCCATGAACCGGCTCGCTCTCTGCCCTTACGGCCTTTCCCGCAAATTAAGATACTACCCCCCCTTGAACCGCAACGCAGCAAACACCACATCGCTTAAATCCCCACATTTGCGAGGACAGCTCAGGAGGCCGTGAAGCGGTGCTCCGGACGGGCCGTTTGCTTGGATGTCTGCCGGCGCACGCGCGACGGATCTTACGTTCACGGCGCGATGCAGAAATAAATTTCGACCTGTTTCCAAGGCTTTTTCGAAACGGGGTTCCCGCGGGCGGCGGAGCTATGCCCGAAACGGCCCCTCAAAGACGAAACGCGTTCTGTACAGAAGGGAGAACGAACGTGCCCCAGATCAACTTCCATACGACGCCGCAGTTCGACGCCGATCTCGCGGCGATGACTGAGGCGCTGAAGCTACGGTCCAAATCGGAGGCGATCCGGCTCGCGGTGCACGAGTTCGCGGCCGCCTTGCGCGAGAATGCTGCTCGCAAGGCGCAGGCCGCGAAGCTTTCGCCCTGAGGCGAGGTCAGTGCGGGTATTGGCCGTCGTGATGGTCGCCGTCGTGATGGTCGCCGTCGTGATGGTCGCCGTCGTGGTGATCGCCGTCATGGTGGTCGCCATCGTGGTGGTCGCCGTCATGATGGAAGTCGTCGCCGTGCGGGCCGTCATGATGCTCGCCATAGCCGCCGTCATGGTGATCGCCGTCGTGATGCTCACCATCATGGTGATCGCCGTCATGGTGATCGCCGTCGTGGACGACCACGGCGCCGGACGGCCCGCCTTCGCCGTACCAGCCGGCATCGGGGCCTTCCTCGTCGTGCCAGGCGTCGTGGTGGTGGTGGTGGCGGTGATGCTCGTCGACGTAGCGGTTCTCATAGTCTTCCGCCTGCTGCTCGTAGACATCGGTGTCCTCGCGGTAGCGCTCCTCGTCGTGGCGGAAGCGGTTGTGGTCGTGGCGGTAGGTCTCGTCCTCGTGCGCCAGCCTGCGCTCGTGGTCGCCGTCGTCCCAGCAATCGCGCTCGCAGCCGATGCCGCGCCAGCAATCGCCGTCGCAGCGGCGCCAGTTGCGGCAGCCATGCTCGCAATGCCTGTCGGCGTAGCAGTCGCGGTAGCAGTGCCGCTCGCCGCATCCGCTATGGCAGCGCCGATAGCCGCAGCCCGAATGGCAGCGGTCGTATTCGCCGCAGCCGTCCCAGCATCCGTTGTCGCCGAAATGGCGGAACTGGATCTCGGGCACCGGATCGAAGGGATCGAGCAGGACGGTGTCGTCGGCCGCAACCTGGGCCCGCGCCGCGGGCGCGTGGATCAGCGTTAGGCTTAACGCAAGCGCGACAAGGGCCAGAAGCTTTCTCATGGCTGTCTCCTAATGCTGCGGCGGACGCGAGGCGGCAAGCGCCAACAGGTCCCCCAACTGGTTCATCGTCGGCCTGAATCCCGCCAGCGCCGAGGCGGTGAAATAATCGTTGGCCTTCGACAGGTCCTGGTGGATGCCGTCGGGCCCCACCTTGTAGAGCACGCCCAGGTGATAGAGCGCCGCGCCGTAGCGCTGGTCGGCCGCCTTCTTGAACCAGAACTCGGCGCGCACGTAGTTGCGCAAGGTCCCGATGCCGTGCGCGTACATGACACCGAGCGTGTTCTGGGACTGGGCGTCGCCGCGCAGCGCCGCGCTCTGGATCGCGCGCACCGATTCCGACGCGGTGAGGCGGCCCGTCGGCGCGTCGACGAGGCTCGACTGATAGCGCTGCACGCCCTGCGCCGTCGGCGTCCAGCCGAGGAAGACGAGGGCGTGCTCGACCGCGTGCGCCGGAAGCCCCGTGGCGGCGAGCACCAGCGCGCGCTGCCTGTCGAGGTTCGCATAGCATTCGTCCGTATACGGAACGCCGCTGGCGTTGTTGCCGGCGGGATAGTACTCGAACGGCGCCGACCAATAGCGCGCCTTCTGCGCCGCGTCCTCGGCGATGCGGTCGCCGAGCGGGCGCTGCCTGCGCACGCCGCGCTCGAGCCCGCGCAGATATTCGCGCGCCAGAGGGTGGCCCATATTGTCGGCGATGTGGAAATAGGTGAGCGCCTCGCCGTCGTTCTTCACGATCACCGAGTTCGACTCCACGCCCATCATCTGGCGCGCCTGCGCCTCCTGGCCGTATTCGAACTCGTGCTCGGAGCGCGCGCGGAAGGAATCGTAGGAGCGCGCCATGTCGGAAAGCCCGCCGTAAGTCGCGGGGCTGTCGTTGGCGAACTCGTTGCCATAGGCGTTGTTGGCGCCGGTGGCGTGGATCTGGCCCAGGCGCACGAAGCCGTCGGCGCCGCGGCAGGAAAGGATATAGACGATGCGGTTGCGCGCCTCCTGCCGCTCCTCGGCGGAGAGCAGCACCATCAGCTTGTTCTCATGCACCAGCGCGCGGTGGAAATCGTTGGAGACGACGCGCCGCGCATAGCCGTCGCCGACATGCTCCCAGACGCGGGCCGAATGCGTGGCGAGGTAGTACCAGACGTAGGATTCGACCGGATCGTAGAACTTGTTGTCGCCGTTCTCCGCGCCGTAGACGTCGCCGAGCTGCATCTGCGAGAGATAGTCGTCGTCGTTCCACGCCGCCTTGCGCCAGATGCGGATCGCCGCTTCCTGGCTGACGCGCTTCTGCGCGATCACGCCGTCGGTGTAGTCGGCCGACGCAACGGCGGCGCCGAGCACGGCACCCGAGATCCCGATCAACGCGAAGATCGCGGCCCGTCCGGCCGCTTTGAAACGCTGTGTCCCACCCATGGCACATCCCCGCCACGCGCGAATCTGTTTCGATCCACGACGAGTGTTAACGTTAAGCCGTGTGGCCACTTCCCGCAAAGGGCACCGGCGATTCGCGGTTTCGCCATGAAATCGACCGATTCGAGCAAAGCCCTTGAGAGGGCTTAACTATCTTCGCGAATCGAAACGTGGTTAATGCGGCGCCGGGAAAATTTTTTGTGATTGTGTCTGGTGGGTCATCCTTCGAGGCTCGCTACGCTCGCACCTCAGGATGACGAGCTGGACTTCAAAGTAGGCACGTCATGCTGAGGTGCGAGCCGAAGGCGAGCCTCGAAGCACGACGTGCCGCTAGGTCTCACGCGCCCCGCCAGTACTGCACCAGCGACCACGCCCCGATGGCGATGAAGCCGATGCCTGCGATCAGCTTGAGCGGCACGTGCTCGAGATAGCGCCCGCCATAGGCACCGATCACAACCGAGATCGCCGAGCCCAGCACCAGTGCGCCTGCCGACGCCGCGAACACCATCCACGGCGAGCGCTCGCGCTCGGAGGCGAAGAGAAGCGTCGCGAGCTGCGTCTTGTCGCCGAGCTCGGCGACGAAGATCGTGACGAACATCGTGATGAGCTGGCCCACGCGAACGCTCCTGTACCCTTAGTGCCGGAAGTGACGCATCCCGGTGAGCGCCATCGCCAGGCCCGCATTGTCCGCGGCGTCGATGATCTCCTGGTCGCGGATCGAGCCGCCGGGCTGGATGACCGACGTCGCGCCCGCTTCCGCGACCGCGAGCAAGCCGTCGGGGAACGGGAAGAACGCGTCGGACGCCGCGGCGGAGCCCTTGGTCATCGGCTCGGCCCAGCCCGCCGCCTTCTGCGCATCGAGCGCCTTGAGGGCCGCGACGCGCGCCGCGTCGACGCGGCTCATCTGGCCCGCGCCGATCCCTGCGGTCTGCAGATCCCTGGCATAGACGATCGTGTTCGACTTGACGTGCTTGCCGACGGTGAACGCAAAGAGCATGTCGGCGAACTCGCCGTCCGAAGGCTTGCGCCTGGTGACGATCTTGAGGTCGGAAGCGGCGAGGTGTCCGTTGTCGCGCGTCTGCACCAGGAACCCGCCGGCGACGGATTTGTAGGCGAGGCCGGACGCGTTCGGATCGGGCAGGCCGCCCGCGATCAACAGGCGCAGGTTCCGCCGCGCGCTCAAGATGCGGCGCGCGTCCTCGTCGGCATCGGGCGCGATGATCACCTCGGTGAAGAGCTTGGCGATCTCTTCGGCGGTGGCGCCGTCGAGCTTGCGGTTGAAGGCGAGGATGCCGCCATAGGCGCTCACCGGATCGCAGGCGAGCGCTTTCTTGTACGCCTCGACGAGATCGCCGCCGAGCGCCACGCCGCACGGGTTCGCGTGCTTGATGATCGCGCAAGCCGCATGCCCGGCGGGCGCGAACTCCGCGACCAGCTCGTAGGCCGCGTCGGTGTCGTTGAGGTTGTTGTAGGAAAGCTCCCGGCCCTGGAGCTGCTCGGCGGTGGCGACGCCGTAGCGCTTCTCGCCGGTCGTGTAGAACGCGGCCGATTGGTGCGGGTTCTCGCCATAGCGCAGCGCCTGGCGCAGGTGACCGGCGAGCGCGCGCCGGCGCGGCGCCTTTTCCTCGAGCGCATCGGCAAGCCAGTTCGATACCGCGCTGTCGTAAGCGGCGGTGCGCGCGAAGGCGGTCTGCGCGAGACGGCGGCGCAGCGCCAGCGACGTCGCGCCCTTGTTCGCGTCCATCTCGGCCAGCACCGCGGCGTAGTCTTCCGGATCGACGACGACGCTCACCCAGTCGTGGTTCTTCGCCGCCGAGCGCGTCATCGCAGGTCCGCCGATGTCGATGTTCTCGATCGTCTCCTCGTAAGGTGCGCCTTTGGCGACGGTCGCCTCGAAGGGATAGAGATTGCAGACCAGCAGATCGATGCCCTCGATCCCATGCGCGCGCATCGCCTGCGCGTGATCGGCCTTGTCGCGCAGCGCCAGGAGCCCGCCATGGATCTTCGGATGCAGCGTCTTGACGCGGCCGTCCATCATTTCGGGCGAGCCGGTCACCTCCGACACGTCGCTGACCGCGAGCCCCGCATCGCGCAGCGCCTTGGCCGTGCCGCCGGTGGAGATCAGCGCGGTGCCGTGGCGTGCGAGGCCTTGGGCGAATGGGACGAGGCCCTGCTTGTCGGAAACCGAAAGCAGCGCGCGGCGGATGGGGCGGAGCGTCATCGACGGCGACTCGGGTTTTAAGTGAGGTCGCCGGGGTCTTACTTCCTCGCCCACAAAAAGAGAAGGCCGAGAACGGTGCTCGCGATCAGGGACTGGGTGAAAGGCAGGAACAGCTTGTGATTGGCCCAGTTGACGGACACGTCGCCGGGGAGGGGATCGATGCCCATCCAGGCCACGACGGGCCCCAGGACCAGCGCCCCTGCGGCGACGATCAACAGGAAGATCAGGCTACCTGGGATACGCATGCGGCGGCGGCCAGGGCTTGGGCGGCCTCGCGGATCTTGGGATCGTCGGAATTCAGCGGATCGGCGGCGATGGGCGCCTCGTCGGCCGCCTCCAGCGCCATGCCGTTGTGGCGCTCGAGCGCGCTGAGGAGGTCGGTGATCGAAATCTGAAGCATGAAAATCTCCGGCAGCCGTTCGCGACGGCGATCATGCGCGGGAGAGGCTCAACGAAACGTCAAGGAACACAGTTACTTAAGTGTAAACCCGATAGAAATTAAGAAAGTTGATTTTTTGAGCTTGAAAAATCAAGAATATCAATCTATCTCTTCGCCATGGCCCGCGAATGGCAAGAACTCCTCGAACTCACCCGCGATCAGCCGGTCGTGGTCGAGCGCGTGCGCCTTCCGCAGAAGGACATCGCGGTGGAAGGCAGCTTCGAACTGCCGCAGCTCGCCCGCCTCGACGCTTCCGACCAGATCTTCGTCGCCGCTTTCGTGCGCAGCCACGGCTCGATCAAGGAGATGGAGCGCGTCTTCGGCGTCAGCTACCCCACGATCAAGGCGCGGCTGAACCGCATCGCCGCGCGGCTCGAATTCGTCGACATCGACCCAAAGCCCACGCAGAGCGACGTCATCGAGCGGCTGCGTGCAGGCGAGCTCACCGCCGAAGAGGCGATCGCCGAACTGGGGGGACTCAAATGATGCCGCCGCTTCTGGCCAGGCTTCAGATCATGAGACGGGACGGAAGGCGGTTGCGGCTCTGGCTGCCGCTGTTCCTGTTCTGGCTGATCGCGCTGCCCTTCGTGATCGTGGCGCTGCCGGTGGTGATCGTGATCCTGGCGCTGATGAGGCGCCGGCCCTTCGCCATCGTCGCCGCCTATTGGCGCGTGCTGGCTGCGATGTCCGGCACCGATATCGAGCTGAACGGCAGGCGCGCTTCCGTCGCGCTGCACGTCTATTGAGGAGACACCCATGAGCGAGAACCGCAAACAGATCCTGGAGATGCTCTCCGAAGGCCGCATCACCGCCGGCGAAGCCGAGCGCCTGCTCGCGGCGCTGGAGGCGCAAGCCGGGCCCGCGCAAGCCGCAGCCGCGCCCGCGCCCAAATACCTGCGCGTGCAGATCGACGCCGACGACGCGAAGGGCGGCGACGTGCGCACGAAGGTGAACATCCGCGTGCCGCTGCAATTGCTGCGCGCCGGCGTGAAGCTCGCCAGCGTCCTTCCCCCCGACGCGCGCGAGCAGATGAACGAGGCGCTGCACGAGAAGGGCGTCGGCCTCGACATCAACCAGATCAAGCCTGAGAACCTCGACGAGCTGATCGAGAATTTGCGGGACGTCTCCATCGACATCGCCGGCCGCCGCGGCCGCACGGCGACGATCAAGGTGTTCTCGGAGTAGGGGAACCCCATAGGTATTGGCGAGCGCCGCCTCTCTCGCTATAGAGCTAACCGCGTGCCCGAGTGGTGGAACTGGTAGACGCACTGGACTCAAAAGCGGATTTTAGAACTTACACACTTTCGTATTCACTTGTAATTTCAATGATATAATGCGATATTCCGTCTACTGGCGGACTTACACAATCATTGCACATTTAGCCCCGCCAAACGCAGGTTTGCGATGGCCGAACTCACCCACCAACTGCTTGGCGACAAGCTGCACCTCTACAAGCGTGATAACTCCCGCTACTGGCAGTGCTCGACGTATCTAGCGGGTCGCAATCACCGCACGACGACGAAAGAAGAAGAACTCCCCTACGCAAAAAGGAAGGCCGAGGAATGGTATCTCGGCCTCCAACTCAAGCACCGCGCAGGCGAACTCAAGGGCGGCAAGCTGTTCAGCGCTGCCGCCGAGAAATTCCTCCCCGAATACGAGGCGCTGACGGCAGGGGAGCGCAATCCGAACTACGTCAAAGGCCACGGAGATCGGCTCCGCGTCCACCTTCTCCCCTTTTTCGGAAACAAGGTGGTGTCCGACATCACGCCGCAGACGGTGCAGGACTACCGGGTGCACCGCATGACTTCCAAGAAGCATCCCAAAACAGGAGAGCCGCTGCGCCCTGCGCGCAGCACGCTCCACCATGAAATCATCACGCTGCGCCATGTCTTGAAAACGGCGCAGCGCCTTGGTTGGTTGAAGTTCGTCCCTGACCTCTCCCCACCCTACAAGTCGTCCGGCAAAATCTCGCATCGCGCGTGGTTCTCGCCAGCCGAGTACAAGACGCTGTACGAGGCGACGCGGGAGCGCGCCAACAATCCGCCGAAACCTCGCTGGAAATGGGAGTGCGAACAGCTCCACAATTTCGTGCTCTTCATGGTCAATACCGGCCTCCGTCCCGATGAGGCCATGCGCCTCGAATTTCGGGACGTGGAAATCGTCAAAGACACGGCAACTGGCGAAACCATTCTCGAAATCTCTGTACGCGGCAAAAGAGGGGTCGGTTATTGCAAGAGCATGCCGGGCGCCGTTTACCCGTTCGAGCAATTGCGTGACCGCAAGCGCTCGGTCACGCCGAGCAGCAGAGCATCAAGAGGAGGCAGCGCGGAGGAAGGCGATCAAAGCCAACTCGCGTTGCCCAAGCCGACAGATAGGATTTTCCCCACAACCCATCGCGAACTGTTCAATGCGGTCCTTGATGAACTCGGGCTCAAGAAGGACAGGGAGGGTTCGCGCCGGTCGGCGTATAGCCTCCGGCACACCTACATCTGCCTTCGGCTCATGGAAGGGGCCGACATCTATCAAATAGCCAAGAACTGCCGAACATCCGTCGAGATGATCGAAAAATTCTACGCCGCTCATATCAAGAACATGATAGATGCGGCGGCGGTAAACGTGCGTAGGGAGCGGCCGGACGGCCCTCCCCCGAAGCGCCCCGCGAACGCGAAAAGCGCGAGGAAAGGCCAAAGCGGAGGGTCCCCGAAGCGGCGCCATTAGTAGTTGGCGAACGCCATGTGACTTGCTAGACGTATCTCGATGCCCGAGTGGTGGAACTGGTAGACGCGCTGGATTCAAAATCCAGTACCTTCACAGGTGTGTCGGTTCGATTCCGACCTCGGGCACCATCCAATTTAAATTCGGGAATGTCCGTTCGCTAGGCGGCGGACTTTTTGAATTCCAGAACGACTTCGCGGCGCATCCGAGTATCGAGCGTGTCGGTCGCCGCGCCCTTCTTAGGCGGCGGCAGGTATCGGCGGTTGGCCGGCAGAGCTCTAGTCTGTCGAGAGTTCAGAACCAACCCGTTTTCCTCTGCTACCGCGGCAACGACGGAAGAGTTACGAATAAAAGTACCGCGAACGGTCGAGTCGCCGACGACGTACACCGCTCTCCCACCGATTTTTAGAACGCGCGAGACTTCGGCAAGTGCTTTTCCCATGTCCCAGACGTAACGAGCCAACAATGCGTGATCGCGGGATGAAAGCTTTGGGCTAAGGCGAAGCTGTTTGATGAGCAGCTTCACCCAATCGGCATCGAGCGCTTCCTGCAAGGATGTCTCGGCACCGATGCTTTCGCCGCGTATTTCGCGGAGATCGGAAACCGAATAGCCCATCCACACCAACGAGAACTTGCTGCACCTCATATAGTCGATTGCGTTTAGATAGGGCGGCGAAGTCAAGACGAGGTCGATCGAGGCGGCATCGATCGTAAGCTTTCTGGCGTCGCCCAGTTTTACGACGGTCGCAGGCCCGAGTTCGCCCGATCCCATTTGTGGGCAATTGGAAACAACCGTGTCAACTGCCGAAATGAACCTGCCGAACGGCTTTACCGGCGCGCGCGCAAATTCGCGATGGGGTCGGCTATGCGATAAATCCATCGCAAGCGAAGCGCCGGCGCTCTTGGTGATAATCAACCGGGAGAAACCGCACCAGAGCGCTTCCCTCGTTGCCGTGTCGTGGACACGGCCGATAGCGGCCGAAAGCGTTGCCAGTTGCCTGCGGGCGTAGTCGTCAAACCAATATCGAATAAACTTTCGCGTTTCTTCGTCGCTGCCTGCGGGATAGGCTGCACCGGTGGTCAATGACCCAAATGCCGTCTTGGCGCGATCAAGGGCCTGCTCGGCCTTGTCATTCACTTCTTCCGCGTCGACTGTTCGTGTCCATACACCGGCCAAGAGAACGGCCAAGGGATCGAGATCGAGCCCATAAGCACGATGTCCGTTGTCGCGCGCAACAGCAAGCACGGTTCCGGAGCCGGTCATAGGATCGAGAACCTTCAAGGGCGTCTTGCTTCTGCCCAGCGCCTCCAATGCGATACCGGGTGCCATCCGCGCAGGGAATGGATGAATTGGGTTGCGACCCAACGTCTCAAAAATCGTCTTGTTGTGCGATTTTAGCATCGGGCCTTCGCTTGTTGGCGGGTCATCGCATTAGTCATCAGACCGTTCCTTCATGGCGGCATCGATCGCGGCGATGACATTGTCGGCGCTCTGATCGAGCTCTACCGTGTCCCTCCGGACAAACATTGTGTTGTCGGATATTTGCGCCAGCGCCGCGCAAACTTCACGCAGATCGCCGTCGGTCTCATATCTAATCGGTGGTTTATGATGCTGCAACTGAATTCGTAGACCGGCAAACTTCACCGGTGCTTTCGCGTTGTCCTTTTGCATTTCGGCAATCGTCTTGACAATTCGACCGTAGGGCGGCGGATCGAACGCCCTACTTTCTATTGCTTCGATCCAACTGCGGCTTTCGGCTGCGGTTCGGCATTCGAACAGCTCGCGCAGCTGCTTGAGGCCAAGCTGCTTGATCGGACGTAGCCGAACAAGGTGTGCCAAATCTTCTATATTCATAAGCGTTATGGTCTTTCTCTCCCCCATTTTTGCCGTTTTTGCCCGGTCTGCCTCGATGTCCTGCACGAGCGCGGATTGGTCCCCCTTTTTTTCCGTCGGGAAAGCACGCCCCACCACAAGGGCGTGCTGACAGCCTTCCTTGTCTCGGTGCCGTATCACATTACCCGTGTTGACCGTCGCTGCTGCAACCTTGCCCTTATCTTTCGCTTTACTCTTTGCTTCGAGGCTCACGGAATACTGACGGGGGCGCCCCTGACCGTCGGGTGAGAGAAGGGCTTTCGCAACGCCGTCGGGATTACCGCTGCCACCGATTCGTTTTGCCTCGAAGCCGAGACTCGTAAATGCGGCGCATACGTTCTCCTCGAGCGCGTTGGGATTATTTCTAGCTTCGAGCAGCCTTCTCGCTGTAGCAAAGGGACTTTGCCGGCCGGACTCGTTCGCGAAGTCGCGCAAAATCTGGTCGCGCATCGAAAGAAATTCTTCGATTTGCTGGTCGTCCACTTCGAGTGCATATAGATGTGCCTCCGCGAGAACCTCGGCCATGGCGAGAATTTCTAGCGGCTGGCGTGCTTTTTTGTTGTCAAACTCGTCGCGAAAAGTCGTGACGAATGGATGCCAGCCGTTAATAAGAAGGCGACCCGTTGCCGTGTCGTATCGCGCTATTCCGTCCTCCGGCGAACCGTCGTCGTCGATTATTAGACCGGAAATAAAAGCATCAGCTTTAGCTGCTCGATCTTCGAGCATAGCGAGAAATTCGGCCCGCTCTTTCGACGATGCGAAGTCGGGCACGAGCAAGTAACGCGACTTGGCTTTGCCGGTCGCTACAGCGCGTGCCAGCTGCACGATCGGGGTACGAGAAAGGCTGCCGGGGCTCCCCGCGAGTTTGCGAGATAACTTTGCTCCCGGCGCTTCGTCGCTGTCGTATTGGTCAATCGTCGGGCGTACAGCGTTGAATATCCCAATGAGCAAATTGTGGGCTGCCTCCAAAACGGGGCCCTCACTGACTCCTTCTCGATTCGAACGGAGAAGCGTGTCGAGACTGTCAATCCGGACAACTAGCCGAAATCTTCCGAAAGCGCCGTGGCTTAGTTTGTTCGGTGAAATGCCAAAATGGCCGTCCAGAACATTCAGAAGTCTGTCGCGCACATAGACAAAGAAGCCGTAGCTACGTCCGACCTCGTCCGATTTGCCGGTCAAGAGGTCCTTATACGCTTCGGCATAGCCGGTAACGCGGCCAAGATCGGGGACAATCAATCCAAACCGATATTCGCTGGTCTTTTCCTCGTTTTTGTCTTCCGAGGCGACGATCTTTTTGGACGCCGGACGCGGTATCTTTATCAGGTCCTTTCCCAAGACCCACGAGTCGATTAGGCTTTTGCCCTGCTTGCTGGACGAGAGCTTTTTACCGCCAAGCCAGATGGCGAAATCGGGACGTAGGGGCATCGCTGTGCGTAACAGCCACTCCAACATGCCGGGCTTAATTTCGTGAACTTTGGGCTTTAGCGAGGACAGAATGGCGACGGTCCATGACGGTGCAGCGCCCTTTCCAAACAGTTTCAGGTCGGAACGCTTGAAGTCGTCAGTGTTAGTCCAGGGGCTAAGCGCGTCGATAGCTTCACTCTCGGTGAGCGCCCTTAAAGGTATCTTGATTGGCGTTTTCGGTTCCACCTCGCGGTCGATACGCTTGTCGATCGCTGCAAAATCCATCGATGTTGCATAATATTTTCCCTCACGCTTCGTAATGTGGGAAAGACGCTCTGCAAGGACATAGGTTGCAAGCTTCCCGATTCCAAACCGTCCGATTTGCTGACGCCCGTTCGGGGCGATATGTAACCGCCGCTTGTTACTGATACCGATCAACCAATGCTGCTTCAGCCCCGACGCGTCCATGCCCGAACCGTCGTCGATTACGACTAGCGTTGCGCCTTGAGCGTGTAGGTTGGAAGACGCGAGAATTTGAACGCGCCGGGCGCCGGCATCGAACGAATTGATGACCAATTCTTCGATCGCTTTGTTCGGACTGGCATATAGGCCCTCCGAGAACAACTCGATGATGCGGTAGCTAAGCTGAACGTCGATGCTACCGCTCTTTCGGCCGATGCTCACGAATTGGGGTTCTTTGGCCATCGTGGTACCTACTGTGCAGACGCGGAAGACTTGGAAAGAGATCGTTTACCTGCCAACTCGGCGATGATTTCCTGCACACCCTTTGCCACCTTTCTGTCCAGCGCGTTTCCGGAGCTGCTAACGCGGTACATTTTGCGGGGGCGGCGATCCACTCGCACCGATGCAACGTCAGCGCTCGTGGGCGTAAAAATCTCCATCAAGTCCGAATCGCGCACGCACACGAATCCGTCCTCGTCGCAGACCAGCGCTACAAAGCAAACTCTGGCGTCCGTCCGCAGCGCGTGAAACTCCGCGACATGGTCTTTGTTGAAAGTGAAGGACCACGGCGTCAGGCGCGCACTAGAATGCTTGATCAAAACACCGACTTCGCCGTCGATCAGGAACGCATCGGGTCGCCCGTGAAAGTCTCGAAGTGTTATGCTTATCTCGCAGCCGGCCGTCACGATCAACTCATGCAGCAACGCGCCATGATAGAATTGATATTCAGGTGTCATGGCGGAGATTCTTTATGAATTGAAGCGAGCCTTGGAATTTATAGAATAGTCTCGCCTTGTTCCGCGGATTTCGGATGATGATGAAATGATGTAGGGCCTTCGCGTGAGCCACAGCTTTCAACTGCGTGCTGCCTAAGAAACCTCTTTTACGCTCGATTTTCTCGACATCCGCTCCGCTATAGCCCTCCTTGATAGATTGCGATTTATGGACAGCTATGGACGCAGGTCCATCGGGGCATACGCGCTTGACATAGCGAAGGAGATATTCGGGAAACCCGACATCGCCGAGCAAAACCCTTAGCGCGGCAAGCTTCTCGTCTGCGTTTCGGGTCGCGTCGGTGGCCATGTCGTCCATTTCGGTCGAAAAATCGAACATGCCGAAAGACATCTCTCCGCGATCAAATTCCACTCGCGCGCGATCGATGCTGCTGGGCGCGGCAACAGAAATGCGGTTGTCCGCCAACCAGATAGGCGAACCCTTACCGTCAGTTATTGCCGCCAACGCCAGTTTGTGAAAAACGAAGCAGCGATGCCAATCCTGATAAAGAGATTCCGGTATCGTCAGTTCGAAGTGTTCGAGATATTTTCCTCGGCTCCCGAACATTCGTGCCCTCTGGATATAGGTGTCCTGCTGGAGCTTCGTTTTAGGACTGCGTGAGAAATACATCGACAGGAGATTGTCGAATGTCACCCCACGCGAGACGATGTTGCCCCCGACGACAATGGTAAATAACGTCGCCGGCTTCGTAGCACTCACGAAATCAGTCCCTTTCTCGCGGTCGCTATTCATAACCACTATTGCGTAACGCGACGCATTCAGGACGATGTATTTGACGATTTCCTGATAGGACGTATTGGGATAGAGCCTGCTGGCGATATCCGCCAGCTCGTTCAAATAGGCGCCAAACTTCGCCGATTTGGGGTCGATCAGGGGTGTGAAGGCTGCCTCAATTGTCTTCCGATCGATCTTGTGATCGTCTTTTTTTCCGCTGGTGTGAATCAGAATCGAAAAATTGCACTCGGGTTCGCTGCTATGAAGGTTCAGATACGCGACCGTAACCATGAACCTGAATAGCGCTTCACGCAGAAATCTCGGCTGGTCGCCATCGTCTCTTATCAGGTTCAGCCGATATTTTACTTTTTCTTCGAGCGGGAAAAATTGTTCCTGTCCCGTATAGTTTTGGTGCGGCGCGAACCATATCCAGCTTGCGCTGTCGTTATCGAGTGTATTGTTGAGGTCGAGGCGTGCGGGCGTGGCCGTGACGCCGATGTAGAAACCGTCGGCCGATATGAGCTGCCGAATTAAATTGTTGATACGGGTGACGTCGCCGACATTTATCTTCGCGTTCGGTGTTGCGTAGTCCGCCTCGTCGTCAATGATTAGCCTCTTTTTGATGCCGTGTGTCTTGTCGAGGAGCTTTTGCAAGTCCTTGCCATTTTTCTTGCAAAAGATGACATGCTGTCCCGCTTTTAGCGAAATGTCGGGATCCAAAACCTCGGTAAAATTTCGGGCGGCCGGCGCCAACCCGGAACGCTTGAACCTATCGAGATTCTGTTCGAGGAGCTGAACGCTATCGTTCAGCAGGTGAATGATGATGTCGTAGCCCTCATCTAATAGTTTTGCCGTTAGGCAAATCATCATTTCGGTCTTGCCGCTTTGGGGTTCGCCAAAGATGACGAAGGAATGGGAGACGCCGCCGACGACATTTTGCGCGGCGCCTGTGACGGCATCTTCGATCTGTGCGGTATCCTTGCCGCTGCCACGAAGGCGGGACAGCTGAAGAGAATATCGCGATGTATGCGTGCGAAGGGCGCGAAGAGCTTCCAAGTCGAGTTCAGGCATATGCCGGCCCCTAGCCCCTGATGTGAGAGTCGGCACTATAAAGCAGGCGAGGGAATCGCCCTATAGCTTTGAATTCATGGCGCCTTTATTGGATATTTGAGTGGCGCTGCCTACGCGGGTATTGGCGATACCGGCGAAACCGGTACTGTCACGATGGCATGTAGTGGCGTGCTAAGACGCGGCTTATCTTCCGCAGGTTATCGACGGCAACAGCGCGGTCGGAACCCAGCAGCATCGGAAGCTCGGCGACGATGCGGGCGTGCAGGGCAAAGAGTTCGGCTCGCGTCATGCAGAACAATTCGGTCAGTGAATAGGCTCGCATCTTAGGTCTCCTTCGTTTTCGACCGCGCCAATCGTGGCCTTCTGGCCGAGACCCACGCCGAAGGAGGCGGGCTGCATCGCTTGCGACCGGAACGAAGAGGAGGAGGGCTTGCCCTTGCGGCTCATGCGCCGACGCAAGGCGTTCGCTGGCCGTAAGAAGGACGTGGTGCGGTTGGAAATGTTTCCGAGGGAGACGCGAGTCGGTTCAGTGGGAATTTTCGCGGTGCCATGGCGCGCCCTTTGGGCCGGGCTCTATGCGCTGCGCGCACCGAACCCGCTGCGCGGTTTCGGCCTTGCGGTGACGATCCCTCGCGCAAGGGAAATCGAGAGCGCCAGCGATCGCACTCGGTCCCGCCGCAAGTGCGGCTCCTGCGGGTGCGCCGCTTCGCGCGCCTTGCCGGCGCCGCTGCCGCCCGACGGCGCGTCCCGCCCGCGCTGTTGCGCGGGCTCCTTGCAGCCTAGCTCGACGCGCGCGCGGCTGAAGCCGCACCGCGCCTCTCGCCTTTGTTCTTAGGTTGATTCCAGAAGAACTCAGGGGCGCCGCCCCTCGCGCGCGGAAGGGTGCCCGCGCGTCCCGCGCGGCTGCGGCCGCGTTTCCCCGTTCTTCCTCCGCTGCGCTCCGTGCAGAACGGGTGATCCCCCTCACGGCCTCCGCCCTTCCCCTTGCTACCCCCGGTCTCGCCGACGGGCAGAGGTTCAAGCGCAGGAGCTGCGCTGAACCACAAACCGGAGGAGAGAGCGATGAAACTTGTAACCCAAAGGCAGCTGATGCGGCTTATCGACCATGGCCTTGAAAACTTCCTGCGCCGCGATGCCGGCAAGGCCGAGATGGACTTCTGGCCGCTCATAAAGCTGTTCTGCCCGTGGAGCGGAGCGACCTGGCTCATTACCGAATTGGACCCGGCCAACATCGACCGCGCCTTTGGCCTTTGCGACCTCGGCATGGGTTCGCCCGAGATCGGCAGCGTCTCACTCACGGAGATCATGGCCGTGCGCGGGCCGGGCGGGTTGAAGATCGAGCGCGATATTCATTTTGAGGCTGACAAGACGCTGAGAGCCTACGCCGAGGAAGCGCGGCGCCTTGGCCGCATCAAGGCGTGAACGGCCATGGCCGCGCCGCGCACTATCGTGATCGACGGAAAGCGCCATCTCTGGCGCGACATTCTCAAGCTGCGGAAAGAACAGATGCGCGCTGCGGCGAAAGCCGTGCAGCCCGCGCTCTTTCCGCTGATCGACGACAGCAGACCGCCCGCCGAGCGGACGGCGGCAGGACGGTATCTGGAGCCGACCCTATTTTCACAGTGAGCTTACGTGGCAGAGCCATAGTATTAGCGATAGTATCTCTTGACGGTGTCCAAATAGCCGACAGTATGTAAAGTTGTTGAAGGGGGACAGCCATGCAAATTCCCAATCAGGAATTCGCCGGTATTGCCATTGGCGCGCTGGCGACACTTTTATTCGCGCTCATGCTATTCGCGATTCTGCTTTTCTCGCGCCGTTCACGCTATCGCTTCATGAAGTATTCAAAGCTTTCCAAATTCTTTCCTTGGAACGAAGCCCTCATCCGGGAATTTGTACTGAACGCTGTGGCGGAGGCCGAACGTCGATACGGGATTTACCTGTCGCGCGCAGGACGGGAAATGCTGATAGCTCCTATTGAAGAAGCGTTTGAAAGTACGCCGACAAACTTCGATTTCGGACTCACACGAGAAAGCATATTCATTCTTTTCGACGCTATGAGTTTCGAAAGCAAAATGGCGAAGAAGGATACATACCCGCGACTTCACAACTCGCAATCCGTCGTCCGAGCTTTCCACGAACGTTTTTGCAAAATCCCACCATTCTGCGATGGGCGGGGTGAGTAGACCATGACGGACCCGCAAGCCCTTGAGGAAGGCAAGAAGGAAGCAATCAAAACGTATATTGAACAGACAAAGCTTCTCGTCGCGTTGTCTTCGGCGTTTCTTTTTGCACCTGCGGGACTTGTTGCGCTGCTGAAAGACAACTCGCAGGTTGGCCTAACGGGTTGTCAGATACTATGGTTCATAGTTGCCGAAGTGTGTTTTGTTCTGTCAGTTTTCGCCGGTTATGTTGTGCTGGCATCGATAGCGGGATGGCAAGCAATCGGAAGATTTGATGTTTATCGGCCGGCGACTAAGTGGTCCTCCTTGGCCCAGATCGGCCTTTATGTCTTAGGACTTTTCGTTTTCATCGGGCTCGGAGCGGGGTTAGCGGCGCGGTATTGAGAGTGTACGAGCTTGCGCCGTCCGTTCTGCGAGCTTCTACCAGGACACAAACCGCAATCTTGCCGGTTCTGACCGAACAGCCGCGTATGTGGAGCGGTCGGAGAGCACACGTTCGTATTTCATTGCTCATGAATCCTTTCGACGAATCAGAAGCCACGTGCTGGCCTCCGAATTGATGCGTGGTTCTGCACGCGCGCGCAACGCCGTCAAAACCGAACAGGGGCCCCCACCCCATTACGGCAAGGGCCTCCGGCCTTTTGACCGCGCTGCTTGTCCGCGCGGGCGGGCGAACCGCATCGAGGCCGCGATAAGCGTGGCTTCACAAACGAAAGGAAAACATCATGAGCAAGACAACCGAAACCAAAGCCCTCCCGGCGTATCGCATCTACAGCGTGTCCCGGAACGGCGACAAGAAGGCGGTCTGGCAAGAGATCGGCGCAGCCTGGACGCACAGGGACGGCAAGGGCCTCAATCTCAACTTCACCGCCCGTCCGCTCGAAGGCGCGCAGATCGTCCTTCGCGAACCGACCGCGAAGAAGACCGGCGAGAAGTCAGCGCGACAAGCTCTTGGCCGTTACGCCGAGCTGAACGGCAAGAGCTAAACCTTAGCGCCGACGCCGGAGCGGGCAACCGCTCCGGCTATGGCTCATTGAAATTCAGTGACTTAGAACGAAAGTAATTCGTGTACGGACGAAAGCGCTATATCGGCTCCGGACCTACGGAGGACCATGAGCACAGACGGCCAAGATCAGATGACAGCCCGCATGAGGCGTTTGTTGGATGCGGCACGGCAAGAAGACGATGAGGAAGAAATTTCTCCCACGTCATCCATGCCGCGCGTCGAAATTACGTCTCGGATACTTGAAATCGTCGATGAGCTCGAGCCCGGACAGCGCAAGCAGCCGCCTCACAATGCCATGGATGAGCTGTACAGGATTGCGCCAGTCTATCTATGGCCGCTCATGCGCGTGGTCGAGAAGCAAGTTGGAGCGGCCAATCCCATAAGGCGGTGGCCCAATGTGCCCTATCACTACGGCATGGGTCGCGTCATGGCATTTGAGCACTGGCTCAGTCGGCTGGACGAACAGGAGCGCGCCCAAGCTATCGCGGCGTCCAGAGAACGCTACGAAGCTCACTATCGGCAAAGCGCCGAACTTTTAACCGAAAAGATGTGCGCACTTGGCTTTGACTTAACAACGATCAATCGAAACGACCATGAAAACGACCGTGATTTGCAAGGCGCCGCCATGTCGGTTCTCGCGCAGTTGCAAGCACGGCGTCCGCGTCGCCATGACGACGGGCGGGACGGCCCTACATTAGGCGGCGGTCGTTCTCGCCGTCGCTGAGGCTTTGCCGCGTTGAGGCGATGCCGGTCCTCCGAAAACGAATTTGATGACTAGGCGCGGTACGGATTGCGCCGGGCCCGATCCACGCAGGCCGCAATCTTCTCGTAGTCCGGCGCGAAGAAACGGGTCGTGTTATTGAGTCCCGCGAGCCAGAGAAGCCCCATCCCCGGCTCAAGCCCGATCAGCTCATGCGGCAGGAAGAGCGCGCGCGCCATTTGCTGTTCGCTTGCTCCTGTGCCCTCGCTCGTCGATGTTCGGTCGCCCGTTGTCGTTCCCGCGCTCGATGAAAGCCCCTTTACGTGGATCGTCGTCTGTCCCGACCGTTTCGACATCCATTCGGCTGTCGTGAGATCGTTCGGCGCGAACCCAAGGACGACACCGGCATTGGCGATGAAGGTTTCCCAGCGTTCTTGGTAGAGAGCCTTCAGTTGCCCCAAGTCCTGGAGGATGGCGGCGATCTGGACGTTGTAACCGCGCACGAGAGCGAACGCATCTTCCAGTGGCCCAAGGTGCCCCAGCGCCGCCATCTCATCGACCAGCATGACGGTGCGAAGACCGCCGGGCTTATAGAGCGAACGAAGCGCCGAGACGATGACGAGCCGGAGCCAGACGCTATGCGTCCGCAACCGCTCGGCGGGAAGGATGACGTAGACCGTCGTGAGCTTGCCTTTGAGGCTCGCGAAATCGATCCCCGGCTTTTGCAGATCGTCGCGCACCGGCGACGAAAGCAGCCAGCGTGTTTGGGTGTCGCCGGTCGATTGGATACTGGCAATTTCGTCTGTGCCATACATGAAGCGCGCCATTAGGCTTTCGATCACGAAGCCGCCTTTAGCGACGGCCTGCGTAGCCGTGACACGCAGGCCCTTAACCTGATAGCGCTTTCCGTCGGCGTCGATGTCGTTCTCGGCAGCTTCGGTTAGCAAATGCCGAACATTAGCAAGCAGGGGCATTCGGCCTTCGCGCTTGGCCTCTTGGACCTCCCACATGATCAGCCCCACGACCAAGCCTTGGGCGGATTCCGTCCAATGCGGGTCCTTGCCCTCGATCTTGATCAGCGCTTCGCCGATGGCCGCGGCGTCGTCGTAAAAGGTCGGCGACGCGGGGTTGAGCGAAGCCAGCGGATTGAACCCCGAACTTCCGAGGCCGAGCACGTCGAAGGGGTTGAGCATCACAACCTTGTGGCCCATCGCCCGGCGCGCTTGCGCGGTGACCGCCGCCGCTTCGCCCTTCGGGTCGAAGACGATGACCGATTGCTCTTCAAGCCCGGTCAGGAGATTTGGGATAAGGAAGCGTGAGCCCTTGCCGGAGCCGGTCGGGCCAAAGACGAGAAGGTGGCGGTCACCGCTGTAGGGAATTTCGGCCCCGGCGCGTTCCGCAAGTGGATCGTACCAGCGACCAAGATAAATGCTGCCGCGCTGCCGTGCGCCGAAACCGCGTGTCACGTCAGCCTGGCTATTGGCGCGGGCATTTCCGAGAGGGCTTGGCATGGCCGAATCCTAGAATTTCTGGTCGTGCACGGAAGACCGGCGCGCATCGCCCGCCGCCGCGCCCAGCGCCTCGGATTCCAAGGACTCCCGCGCCGTGCCGTGCGCCTTCTGGTCACGAAAGGAGAACCGCTGCAGCAACTCCGGCGCGGGATCAAGCACCATAGCGCCCCAAATGCCTTGGTATCCCTGACGGAACACCCATTCGTAGGCGATGACGAGCAGCGAAAAGGCGAACACGGCGATCAACTGGTCCTGATAGCGGGTCACATTGGCCACGAGACTGTCTAGAGATGAACCCGGATAGATGGGCTGGAGCGGCAATATCCTGATTGGGATGAAACTCGAGAAAACGATGGCGAGCACCGGCAGCGCAAACTGAACCCACGCCTCGCGTTCTAGGCGCGTCGCGTGATCAGAGGTTGTCAGCGAGTGGGCGGGAAAGAATTCGTCCCCGATGCGCTGCCACCGCACTCCGCCCGCTGATAATTCGGAGTAGCCATTCCTGACTGCATCGGAAAATGCCCCAATAATTTTCACCTGGCGCTTTCTTCCCGATCCGTGGACGAAAAAGAAACTTGCGATTAGAGCCAATGCCAGGAGGATCGGCACACCATAGTAGGCGGCTTTGACCGCGAACCACTTGTAGGGATGAAGGCGCTTGTCACGCGCGAGCGCCAGACTTTCGGCATCGAATTGATAGTAGTCCATGCTGAAGGCGTTGGGCGCACCGCGATATCCCTTGGCGTCAGTCCGAGGCTTGAGCCCGGCTACCAACTCGGCGCGGTGTTTGAAGGTCTTAGCATCGGAGGCACCCTCGCTATTGTCTTCGTCGGCTACACCGTAGTCGCCGAGCACCACGCCCGAACATGGGACGGCTGATGGACCGCTGATCGGTCCATCCGTGCCGCTTGTCACGTAGAGCGCACGCAACGCGTCGAGGTTGTCAGGGTCGTTGCGATCTTCCGCGCGCTCAAGGGCGGAGCTGTAGGCCGTGCAGGGAGGGACGCTTCTATTCTGGCTTGGCATGAGCATGGCCATGAGGACGAACACGAACAGCCCAAGAAGTAACCGCCACCAGAACATGCGCCGCTATGCTCCCCCATACCGCACAGGCGAATTTCAGTTCCACGCCGAGGACCGGCCCAGCCTAACGCGCGGGGACATCAATCTCATCCACGGCGGAACCGGCGGCAAGTCTACGTTCGGCCTACATCTGTATGGATCAAACCACAAATTCTCTGCGTGAAAGTATTTTGGGCGGTTATAACGCGCGCCGCCGAGCGTTAGCCGGTGAGGAAGACAGCTGCCCTGTCTTCCTCTTTTATGTCCGTGATTTTGAACACTGCGTCATTATTTGAAATGGGATAGTATGAATTGGCAGATAAGTTTGAGGGCAAGCCATGCGCGGTAATACGCAGCGTGGTTCCGGCGGGACCTCCACCACTTGCGCGCCGCGCGACTTGGCAGGGGCTTTCCTGCCCCGTGCACCCCGGCCAAGAGGAGCCGTGCCCCTCGTTGGATCACCCGCGCCAAGGGTACGCCCCTTGGCAATCCGCGCTCATGGAGCCTTGCTCCCCGAGACCCCGGCGCGCAAGGGGGACGCCCCCTTACTGCCCTATCCCCGTATGCGGTGCCGGCCATGACGAGCGGCACCGAAAAGCGCGTCCGCGACCGCATCCTGACCGTCCGCCTCTCGGCGGAGGAGCGCGCCACCATCGACGAAGCCGCCGAACGGGCGGGTTTGGTCGTTGGCAGCTACGCGCGCCAGGCCATGCTTGGCGCCCCAGCGCCCCGGCAGGTGCGGAGGCCGCCCGTGGAGCGGCGGGAGCTTGCGCGCCTCCTTGCCGAACTGGGCCACATTGGCGGCAACCTGAACCAACTCGCCAAAGCCGCGAACACGGGCGTTGTCGTCTATGGCGGCGAGATCGACGCGGCGCTCGGCGGTCTGGCGGAGGTCAGGGCGGCGATCCTCAAGGCGCTCGGACGCGCGCCGTGATCATCAAAGGAAAATCGCGGGGAGGCCCGGCAGCTCTCGCCACCCATCTCGGTAACGCCGAGAAGAACGAGCGGGTATCGCTCCTTGAGACGCGCGGCACCGTGGCGAATGACCTTCGCGGCGCGCTGGTCGAGATGGACGCCTACGCGCTGGGGACGCGCTGCGAAAAATCGCTCTACCACGCCGCCATGAGCCCGGAGCCGCCGCACCGGCTTTCGCCGGAACAGCGCGCAGAGGCCATCGACGCCCTCGAAGAGAAGCTTGGCCTCGAAGGCCACGCCCGTGTGGTCGTGATGCATGAGAAGCTGGGGCGCGAACACATTCATGTTGTCTGGTCCCGCATCGACACCGACCGGATGAGATCGGTGTCGGATAGCCACAACTACCGCAAGCATGAGGAAGTGGCGCGCGACCTTGAGCGCAGCTTCGGTCACGACAGGGTGCAGGGTGCGCACGTCGAGCGCGACGGCGTTAGCCGCCCCGACCGCACACCATCGCGTGCAGAGCTGCGGCAGGAGGAACGCAGCGGCATCAAGGGCACGAATGTGAAGCGTGACGTAACCGAAGCCTTCCGCGCCTCCGATGGGCCGGTGTCGTTCAAGGCCGCGCTTGAGGACAAGGGGTACATCCTCGCGAAAGGTGATCGGCGCGACTTCGTGGTCGTGGATCGCGCGGGCGGGATCCACTCCCTTGCGCGCCGGATAGACGGGATAAAGGCGGCGGAGTTGCGGGAATTCATGACGCCGCTGGATCGGGATAGCCTGCCGAGCATCACCGTGGCACGTGCGTTGGCGGACGAGGAGCGCCGCAAACAAAGCCAGCCGCACGACGACGCAAACCTTGAGAAATCCTATGCGCGCGGCGACGACTATGTGAGCCAAACCCACGCCGCCTTGAAAGACCACCAGCGGCGGCAGGGTGCCTTCGACGCCGGCCCGAAGGTGCCGAGAAGCCATGGCGACGACGAACAGCGCATCAGCGGCATCCGAAATGCCGCCGACGACCGCAAGCGGAGCGAGCGCCAAGAGAACCAAGGTGGTCCGCAAAGAGCGACCAAGGATAGTCGCAGCCTGAAAGACGGAGGCGCTGAGATCACCGACCGGATGCGGCGGCTTCTTGATGCCGCGCGCGGCGACGAGCGCGATCTGCAAAGGGACGACGACCTCGAACCCGACCGGCAGCGGGAGGCTCCCGGTGGTGGCCGCACCCGGAGCCGATAAGGGCAGCGTCGGCCTATACCCAGATAGCGATACGATTTGCAGCGGCTAAGGAAGTCACTCAGCCGTCGCCAGCGCCCATACGCCCTGTCGCGTGCGGCGAACAATTGGCGGATTTCATCGCAGCTTGCGACGGGCGCATCACATGGCGGCAATACTTCGCCAAATGGGGCCCTAAGGCCCTAACCCTTTGACGCACAACTCCACCCGTCGAATCGCTGGACGACTCGATGTTGTGCGGCGTATCGGTGAACAGAATGCAGTATTCTGTTCACTTCTCCTTTTCCGCGTCAATGGCCGAAGCTCGATTTTCTTCTCATGTCGGGCGACAGCGGCGTGCATGACCCACACTCTGTTCGATCAATCTGGCAACCGGAAATATCTCATAGCTCGGGAGCGGTTGGCGTTCGTATCGGCGGCGATGAGCGAGAACCCTCTTGTTGCGGCCTTTTGCTTGACGCTTACGATCACGGGCGCTCGAATTTCCGAAGTGCTGGCACTTACTCCTGAACGCATTGACGCTAGCAACGAAGCAATCGTGTTCGAAACATTGAAGCAACGGAGACGAGCTGTATTTCGTGCAGTCCCAGCACCGCTTCATTTGTTGGATTTCATCGCCATAGCAACAAAGGCGCCCCACACGCACACTTCGAGCGCTCGAATATGGCCGTGGGGCCGCACAACTGCTTGGAAACACATCAAGCGCGTGATGAAAGCCGCCGGCATCGCAGATGCGTTATGCAAACCCAAAGCGCTCCGACACGGATTCGCTATCGAGGCCGGTCAGCACGGCGTACCACTAAATATTGTTCAACGATGGCTTGGGCACGCTCGATTGGAAACAACGATCATATATGCCGGAGCGCTGGGCCAAGAAGAGCGCAACCTGGCGCGTCGCCTATGGAAGCCCATCGAGTCAGCTATTTCGTGTCGGGCGACGGCGAACCCACGGTGCATGAAACCAAAAGGGGATATAAAGGTCACCGGTCGTGTGAAGTCTAAGACCGTGCCGCAGCAATAGACAGGTATGGAGGTCTCAAAATGGGTTCGCCCAAGAGCGGAGATCGGACAATCCCAAAGCCAAAAGTCAGTCGGTACATGTTTGCGATGTTCGATGTCCTCGGATTTTCGAACTGGGTCGAAACGACTGATCTCCAGACAATCCTCGACACCTATCACCTCCTCATCGAAAGAGTTGTTACTAGAACCAACGAGAAAGGCGGCTTAAGTGCGGTCCAGACAGCAGAGGGCGCGGTTTTCGCGCTCACGGGGCCGCCTGGCTACGCGTATTTTTCCGACACGATCTTCTTATGGTGTCCGCTGGCACCTCCATTCGTAGACGATTTTGTTGGGCGGTGTAGCAGCATGATCTGCGAGGCGTTGGCGATGGACATTCCTTTGCGTGGTGCACTTACGCTCGGTGACGCGGTGCTGGATTCCGGGTCAAACTTTTTCGTCGGTAAGCCGATTGTTGAAGCTGCCAATCTTGAAAAAGGTCAAAATTGGATTGGCCTCACATTAGGAAATACGGCGATTTGGTCCCCGTTCCTGGCCCAGATTCACGGCACGGGCATCATCGAATATCCGCCACCTATGAAGGCTGGGTTCGAGAAGTTTGCTTCGCCCATAGTAGTTGATTGGCCTCGGCGGTGGCGGGACAGTCACGGTTGCTGTCCTGCGTCCAAGCTTCAGGAATTAAACGAAGACCCGAGTAAGAGTTTGTATTGGTCCAACACCATTCAGTTTGCCGAGCACTCGCTTCGAAAGCACGACTGGCATTTGCGGCCTGATGAGATACCTGAGGAGGCGCTGCTACGGCTGGTTGATCGCAAAAACGGCCACTACTGAGCTTGTTCACGCCAATTGTTGTGTCCCGCCCCTAAAAGGAACCGCGCTCCGGCCAGTGAACAGAATACTGCAAATTGTTCAGCAGCGGTTCGCTGCGGCCGAGAGTTGGCGGCCTTGCCGTCCCTTGGTCCGCTGCGAGGCAGGGGAGCGGTCGTCATGGAAGTGCTGTTTTTCGGCGTCTTGGGCTTGGCGGTCATGCAGTTGGTTGTCAGCTACCCGCTTTGGTACGGGCTAAAGGCTCTTATGAGACAGATGGGCGGTGGCGAAAGCCGCCGAGCGGTGGACCTGACTTTCGTCGCGCTCATGGCCTTTCTGGCTTTGATTTGGGGCGCTGCCCACCCGTCCATGTTTGGCGACAGCCATTCGCAGAATCCGTCGGCGACCCTGCCGTTCGCCTACTTCGCGGGCTCGGCAGTGATCTTCTTCGTGAAAATGCTGATGCCCTCGGGAACAGCCGCGAAGACGTAAACGTCGGACTCTGCGACCCTTATCAAGGAGAGAATCGCCTCTTGCGATCCCGAACGCCGGAGCTTGCGCCATTCGTGCTCAATCGTTCTGGCGCTTGATGTTTGGGCGAGCGGCGACGAGTGTCACAGGTTGAAAGGTTTGTCCGAAATGCGAAGGACTAACCGGCTTAAACGGACTGCTTCAACAAGAAAGCAAGGTCCATCGTCCGAGCCTCGGCCTTGAGCCAGTTCATTCGTTCATTCAAGAGCTGTAGCGGCGCGATCTGAGCCAGAATCACTTTGCTTTGGATTGACGAATTCACGATTTCGGGCGGCAAACGACCGAGCGTGGCAATCACCCAGTCACGCCCACTCTCCACAGCCCCAGCCAACTCTTGCACAACCGTCGTGCTCGCAATTACGCGAAGCGCCTCAGATGCCGCAGCAGCCTTCCGCGCGTCGGTGTCCGCCAACTCCCGCACTAGCTTTTCTATGACGTTTTCCGGCGCATCGCTGCCGAAAGCGACGATAGCGTGCATAGCGACGTTTTCATCAGAATCAGAAATGAAAGGAACGAGGTCGCCGTAAGAACGCATGCCGGACTTGCCCAGGCCCCAAACAGCTGCCTGCCGTATTTCGTCGCCTGCAAATCTCTGATCGCTTGCAACGCGCAACAGTTCTTCCCGTGCGAACGAGTTACCAAGTTCGGTCAAAATAAGAACGGCTTCCATTCGTAAATCGGCGCGGCCATCGCCAGCCAACAACGCGTTGATCCGCATCTGCCCCAATTCAGACCCCATCGCTGCCGCCGATCCGGCGGCTTCTAGAGCGACTCTCTCGTCTGGCTCCTTCGTCATGAGGGCTTCGAGCGCGGGAACAGCTTTGGTCTTTAGCTCAATGCGATGTGGGATGGCTTTCGCGGCGGCATATCGGTCTACGGAGTTCTGCGACGCTAATCCTTGCAACGGGTCATAGGCGTGCTTCCGATACTCATGCAGATTAGCGAGCGACGCAGGAGTCCCAGCGATGATCGACGCTTCGGCGGAGAACGCATCACCAGGACGTACATAGGAGTGCTTTCCGGCCAACGAATACGTCTGCATTCGTGTTGCCGAACCGTCGCCGCGCATTTCGACGACAAGCTTATCGGCGGTCACCGATTTGACAACGCCACTTCGGGACGGAACGACAGATGGCCAGGTACGGTCCCGCTCTGCGCCTTCCGACGCGGACTTAGGCGGCCCGAGCTTCGATGTACTTGCCGTCGCACGAAGCGCGCCGCATGTAAAAAATGTCGCACTCTTTGCGGGAACGAAGCCGCCTTCGGTTTCATGGACGGCAATAAACGCAACCACGTCCTCGTTTCGAAGACCCGCGTCCCACGTCCGGTCGGGGTTGGCGGGCGCGTCGCTCATGCGGATTTTGAGGTCGGATTTCGCGCGTATCTCAACTCGCAAGCCGGTACGCACACAAAGGACATCTGCCATCCGCAGGCGCTTAACTTTGGTTGCCCAAATCTTGTTGGAGCCGCAATACCGTTCAAGCTCAATCGGCTCGAAGCCGAGAGAGCTCATCTGATCCATCGTCTGCCGGACGCCGAGGGCACCCATCGTCAGGAAGCGGAGAAAGCTTGTGTCTGTTTTGAATCCCATTAGCGGCCCTCACCGGGCTTGATGGGCTTCAGCAATTCGGCGGGCGTGACCCCGAGTGCTTCCGCAAGCGAGAATATGTTTTCTAGAGCAATGTTGCGCTCGCCGCGTTCAACGGAGCTAATATAGGTCCTATGCAGTCCAGCCCTGTGCGCAAGCTCCTCTTGGGACAATCCTGTCTGTGTTCGGATTTTCCTGAGGTTATGTCCAAATATCTCTTTGGGGTTTCGTCGCACATTCACGCCATGATTCTGAGCTTGCGAATCAAGCTATGAATATGCCAACTATAGGTCTACAGAATCCGCGTCACACATCTGGGCACTGGCCGCCCTGCAAAGGACGAGTTAAAGCGTGAAAGCTGACCTTCAAAAACTGCCACAGACGATCACCGCCCCACGGACGGACCCGATCTACAACTGTCACGGCTATCTTACAAAGGTGCCTGTCGCGGCGATCGAGCCGTTCATCCAAACCTTTTCAAGACCGGGCGAGATAGTCGCGGACATATTTGCGGGCTCTGGCATGACCGGCCTTGCAGCAGTTCGCCAGCAACGCAAGGCTCGTTTGAGCGATATTTCCGTTCTCGGACAGCACATCGCCCAAGGCTATCTGACTTCCGTAGATGGGGACCGTTTGCGCAAGGCTGCCGAGACGGTGACGCAAGCGGCGCGGAAGGCGTTGGGCGAACTCTACGACGCGCGCCGTGACGATGACGGCAAGGTCGTTGAAATGGTCCGAACCGTTTGGTCGTTCGTTTATGAGTGCCCGACTTGCAATCATGAACTGATCTATTTTGATTGTCTCAACGAGTCTGGTGCGCCCGCAAAGTCCTGTCCGAACTGCGCGGCCCCCTTTGTCCGGCGACTGTGGGGCCACAAACGCGATGTTCCGGTCGAAGTCGTAGTTCGTAACGGAGAGGGACGCTTGACGACACAAGCGCCCACAAGCTTCGATTCGAAATTGATTGCAGCGGCTCTAGCGGATAGGCGGCAAGCCGATGTGCCAAGCCTTACCATCGAGAAGGATCGAGAGATGTTTGGCCGATCCGGCCTTGGCAAAGCCGGCCTGACCGAGACCGCCCGGTTCTTCTCACCGCGAAACTCAATCGCTCTCTTGGAATTGTGGCGCGCGATAGACCGGGAGAAAGACGAAGCCACTAGGAAAAAGCTACAGTTTGCGTTCACAGCGATCTTGCCGAGGGCTTCTCGGCGCTACCAGTGGAGCGCGCAGCGCCCGCTCAATGCGCAAAACCAAACCTATTACATCGCTCCGATCTACTACGAATGGAATGTTTTCGAATTGTTTGATCGCAAGGTCGAGGCGGCGATTCGCTCCGATGGTGCGCTGCTCGGCGAGTTGCCGTTGCTGCGCGGCAATGCCCGCGATGCTTCCTACGAGTTGGCATCCGCCGACAATCTCAAACATCTTGAATCTGAGTCGATAGACTATGTTTTTACCGACCCGCCGTTCGGCAGCAACATATTCTATAGCGACATGAATTTGTTCCACGAGGCATGGCTCGGCCATACGACCGATTGCGCGTTGGAGGCCGTCGTTCACACGACCGGAAAGCGGAAGAACGGTGCCGCAGATCGCTATGAGTTGTTACTAAGCCGCGCATTCGCAGAAGCCTATCGGGTTTTGAAACCGGGCCGGTATATGTCGGTGGTATTCGGGAACAGCAGCGGACGAATTTGGGGATTGGTTCAAAGAGCCATCCGGGATGCGGGGTTCGAGGGCGCGCCAAGTCATGTCGCGATACTCGACAAAGGGCAGAGGTCGGTAAAGGGGCTGAACTCCGGCACCGAAAGCGTGGCTACTGTTGATCTGATCCTGACGGTTCAAAAGCCGGAGCGTGGCCACAGAGCCGAAAAACCGCGCGTATTTGGCGCTCGCGATAGCAGCCGATTGATTGAAGAGGCAATTGGCGGACTAACTGCGGAAGAAGCCACAAATGCCAGTCACGTCTATGCAGGAATTCTGCGAACCGCCATTCAGAATCACTACGCCCTTGACGAACTTCATCTCAGCGATGTTCTGCTGGCGCTGCGAGATGCAGGTTACGTCATCGATCCCAAATCGGGGCGGCTGGTAATGCGTGGAAAAGCACTCGTATCGGAGGCGCGGCGGGTGGCTTGACCCCCTCTACCCGGGATGCTCCCCAGGGCGATTTTTGTCGGCGGGGCATGGCAAACTGCCCATATTTGGGGGCACAGATCGACCATAAAATCTCGCCCAAAATTCCACATAACTTACACATATAGCGAAATAGACAATTTTATTCTAACATAATCAATAAGTTAACTGTAGACGCACTGGACTCAAAATCCAGCGCCCGCAAGGGCATGTCGGTTCGATTCCGACCTCGGGCACCAGCCTTCGCTCGCGAAGCGAGAGAAGGGTTCATAGCGACAGCGTATGAACGCGCCCGTGACCCGAAGGGCGAAGGCGGACCGGTTGCCGCGGTCGATACGCTGTCGCTATCGACCGGCTCGGCAAGCCGGCCTTCACAAAATCTACCCTTGGTGGTTTCCGCTTCCTGCTCTGTAATTGCGCGGCGAATCGAGAGCGCGCGACATGAGGACGGCGGAGTTCGAATTCCGGGTGCCGGAACGGCTGATACCGTCGCGGCCGCGCGAATTGCGCGGCGGACGGCGCGGCGACGCGCGGCTGGTGGTGCTCGACCGTGCGCGCGAAAGGATCGAGCACGCGGCGTTCCGCGATCTCAAATCCTGGCTCGACGAGGGCGACGCGCTCGTCGTCAACAACAGCCTCGTCATGCACGACCGGCTCTGCGGCGAATGCGCGGATGGCAAGGTTTCGCTCATCCTGTTCGGCCAGCACCCCGACGGCTGGCTCGCCCAGGTCGTGCCAAAGCGGCATGCGCGGCGCGGGCGCGTGATCCGCATCGGCGGCGGCGAGGTGCGCGCGGTGCTGCTGCGTCCGGATGCGGACGATTTGTGGGTCGTGCGGTTCGAGTTCGAGGGCGATTTCCACGACGTGCTCGAGCGCTTCGGACGGCGCCACGCGGCGGCGCTGCAGGACCTGAGCAAGCGCATGCAGAGCTATCGCAACGTCTACGCCACCGAGCCGGGCTCGCTCGAAGTGCCGTCGGCGGGACTGCATTTCACGCAAGCGATCCTCGCCGGGCTGCGCGCCAAGGGCGTCGATATCGTGCCAATCACCCTGCATATCGGGCTTTCGGAAGCCTATCGCCATATCTCGGCGCGCGACGTCGAGGACCATGAGGTGGGCGCGGAATGGTTCCGGGTCGGCGACGCGTCCGCGCACGCGCTCAACGCGGCGCGCAAGCGTGGCGGTCGCCTCGTCGCCGTCGGCACGACCTCCACCCGCACGCTCGAGACGGTGGCGCGGCGCGGCCAGCCGTTTCGCGCGCGCGAAGGCTGGTCTGATCTCTATATCCGCCCGGGATACCGCTACAAGGCGGTCGATGCGATGCTGACCAACCTGCACCAGCCGCGCTCGAGCCATCTGATGCTCGTCGCCGCGTTCGCCGGCAAGGACTTCACGCTCGCCGCCTATCGCGAGATCGTGCGGAAGGAGTACCGCTTCGACCTCTTCGGCGACTGCATGCTGATCGTGTGACCCGCGCTGCCCTCATGCTTCGACAAGCTCGAGCCATGAGGGAATGCAGCAGTGAGCTCGCTCTCTCATTCCCTCACCCTGAGCTTGTCGAAGGGTGAGGGGCCGCGAAACTCAATTTGCGTCAATCCACATTCCGCCAGATGCCGTGGCCGAGGTTGAGGTTCTCAGGCGCGCCGCGCATCACGCGTTCGATGCGGGCGAGGTAGGCTAAAGCCCAGCGCCGGCACCAATCTTCGACGTTCTCGCTTGTGTCCGGATCGGGCAGGTGCTCCAGCTCCACCGCCACGCGTCCGCCGCGCCAGGTCGCGTGCCACCACAGGGACCGCGTGCCCAGCTTGTGGATGATGCGCGGCACGAAGGTGGCGAGCGTGATGGGACGGCCCAGGAAATCGAAAGCGAGGCTGTGGCCGCTCTCCGGCGACTCCGCCGCGAAGCCGACCAGCGTGCCGCGCTCGATCTGCTTGAACAGCTCGCGGAACGAAGCGTTGCCGCGCGCCGAGATGCGCATCGGCGCCTCGCCCTCGACCACCGGATCGGGGCCCGCGAAGCCGAAGCCGCGGAACGCCCGGCCGCAGGTCTGCATGTAGCGCACGCCGGCCGCCAGCGGTCCCATATGCGTGGTCACGACCACGCAGCGCGCGCCTTGCGGCAACCGGTCGATAGCGGTCCCGTTCGCGCGGTCGATGAGCGCGTCGATCTCATGCGCGCGCTCCGGCGCCGAAAGCCACCAGTCGCGCAGCAGCGCGTCGGCGTTCTGACCCCAATGGAGCCTTTCGAGCCATGCGTCCTCGGTCCACACCGACTTGTCGGCGAGCTCCCAGGCCCAGCGCGATCGCTCGTTCCAGATGTTGGGAGGAGGCTTGCGGCCGCCGAGCGCGGCAAGCCCGCCGGCCAGCGTGCGCGGCAGGCTGCGCGCGCCGACCTCGGAAAGCCTGAGGCCGCATTGGCGCATCGCTTCGTGATTGCCGGACTGAAGATGCAGCACATAGAGATCGCGCAGCGACGCCTCGTCGTCGGGGCGCAGCGCGAGCGCCTCCTCGAACGCGGCCACGGCGCGCTCGGTATCGCGCACGCCGCGCAGAGCGCGCCCGCGCGCGCGGGCATGACGGAAGGTATCCTCCGGCGTCATCGGCTCGTTGGCGCGCGCGCTGGTGCGCAGCGCGCTCAGCGCGTCGTCGTGGCTGCTCTCGCTGATCAGAAGCTCCGCCCGCCACAGCCAAGGGCCCGCCTGCGCCGGCAGCAGCGCCGCCGCGCCGTCGCACAAGGAGATCGCAAGCGGCCTTTGGCGCGCGCGCACCAGCGCGAAGATCCATTCGCGCAGGATCGCGAGCAGCGCCGCCGTTCCATCCTCGAGCGCGCCGCGCTCCTCCCGGGCCTGGTCGAGCCGTCCTGCCGCGACGAGGGCGATGACGCGCGCCGCGCGGAACAGGGCGATGTCGGGATCGAGCGCGATGGCCGCGTCGATGGCGTCGACCGCGCCTGCCGCGTCGCCGGTCATGAGCAGCGCCTGGCCCTGCAGGTTCTTGAGCGCCGCGGATCTGGGAATCGCCGCGACCGCCTGGTCGAGGTGGTGCAGCGCCTCGTCCGGCACGTCCAGCCGGAGCAGGAGCTGGCCCACGAGCTGTGCGGTGCGCGCATCGAAAGGATAGCGGGTGAAAGCAGCGCGCGCCGCCTCCAGCGCATCGCCGCCGCGCTCCTGGCGCATCAGCACGCGCGCGTGGAGGATGCGCGCCTCTATCGTGGCCGTGTCGTCCGCGATGAGCTGCGCGAGCACGCGTTCGGCGCTTTCGAGATCGCCGGCGTCGGCGAGCGCCTGCGCCTCCTGGAACGACGGCATGGCGGGTGTGGGTGTCGTTGGCGCCGGCAATGCTTGGCCTATTGCGCGGCGATGGTGTCCGCCGCATGCATCGGAGCTTTGGCCTGCCGCGCGGCGAAATCGAAGACGAAGATGCGGCGCAGCGATTCCATCATCTCGAGCCAGCCGGAGAACGCCTCGGCATCGGCCAGGTCCTCGGGCCGCGGCGCGAGCTTGGTCGACCAGCCGCCGCTCATGATGCGGCATTGCGAGCAGTCGAGATCCGGCGTGCAGCACTTGATCTCTTTGCGCTCCAGATCGGCGCCGTAATAGTGCATCAAGGGCGTGATGCGCGAGCCGCAATCGGGCGCGATGCCGTTCGCGTCGACCGGATGCAGAGGCTCTGCGCGCGTCGACCAGGCGTTGTAGTTCTTGGAATAGAGGACCGTCTCGGGGAAGTCCTCCATCAGGTCGAGCACCGTGCGCTCGGCGCGCTTGAGGTCGTCGCCCGACAGCATCGGCGTGTCGTCGGGGCGGCTGACGCGGAAGAACTGGTCGTCATTGGCATCGCCATGGCTGAGCTTGGCGAGATAGGTCACCGTCGGCGAATAGAGATTGAAGGTCAGCGGCAGGCCGTTTTCGCGGCACAGCTCGGCGATGGTGCGCGCGCCGTCCAGGTTCCAGCGCGACAGCGTGTAATAGACGATGGCGCGCGGGTCGCCGCGATAGTTGCGGAACGCCTTCTTGTAGGCGGCGGCGCCGCGCATCTTGCGGTCGGTCTCCTCGTCGCCCGCCCACATCGAGATCGAGATGCGGAACGGAACGGCGTCGTCGATCTTGATCGTGCCGTTGGTGCCGACATTGCCGTATTGGAAATGGCCGGCCGCGGCCATCAGGCGTTCCTGGTGCAGCGCGGGCTCGGCGCCGACGAAATAGGCCATCGACACCTGGCGCTCGGTCTCCTTGGCGAAGAAGGTTTCCCATTCCTCGACCGCCTGGCGCTCGGTGATCTCTTTCAGGCCGGATTCGAAATAGTAGCAGCCCTCGCATTTGAGGTTGCAGCGCTGCGTCACTTCGTAGAAGGCGGGCTTGCGGAAGACGCGGATGGTCTGTTTGGCGGCCTCGTAGCGCTCCGCGAGGTCCGGGCGCGGCTCCACGAGCTCGCGAACGCGCCTGAGAACGACGCGCGGATCGGACGCGGCGTACGCCATAATAGTTCCCCAAAACCGGCCTGCTCGGCCTCACCGTCCCCAGGGTGTCAGGAAGCCGGCCGGAAATCCACATTCAATTCCGTATAGAGCCGAACTTTGGCGGAATTCCGCGGGAAAGTTCCCGGGCAGCGCCTGGACGAGCTCACCCTTCGACAAGCTCAGGGTGAGGGTCTGAGCCAACCGGCACACTTTAGCAGTCCCTCATGCTGAGCCTGTCGAAGCATGAGGGGCCGCGCCACCCCCCAAAACCAGAAACCCGCGCCGGATTTCTCCGGCGCGGGCTCTTGCTTGAAGGTCGTACGGCCCTATGGGGAGGGGCTTACCACGGACCGCACGCCTCAAGAACCGGTGGTCAAAGGACGATCTCGCCCATGAAGGCGCCCGTGTAGGGGTTCACCTCGACGAACACGACGCGGCCGAAGCGGTCGTAGCTGCGAACGACATAGCGGTCGTGATAGAAATACGGATCGCCGATGAAGCGCACATAGTTGTGGCGGCGCAGCTCGACGAAGATCCGGTCGCGCTCGACGATGCGGCCGTAGCCGGGCCTCCAGTAGCGGTCATGCGCGCCGACGCGATGCTCGAAGCGGTCGGGGACGCCGTCGCGATTGCGGTCGGTCGCCATCGCGGCGTTGGTTCCGGCAAGCGTCATCACCGCGACCGCCGCCAGCAGGGCCTTTTTGACAAACATCTTCATCTCCTCTTTTCTGTCCCTTTCGGGCCTATGTGGGATGCGGTCCGACTGGAGCCGCGGTTCCATGTCGCGTAAGATGGCAGCTCGCTCCTGAACGCGTTCTGGACGGTGCGTTCATTCGACGTTCATTCGCACGAGCCTAGAAAAAGCCCATGCGTAGCCGCGTAATTCCTTGTATCGCCTTCATTTTCGGCTTGCTCGCCGCAGGCGCTGCACCGGCTTGGGAAAACGCCGACGCGCCCTCGCTCGACCGCATCCTCCCGCAAATCCGCGAACGCCATCCCGGAAAGTTCTACGACGCGGAAGGCCCGTGGCGCGGCCCCGACGGGCAATGGCGCTATCGCCTGAAATGGATGACGCCGGAGGGACGCATCGTGTGGTTCGACGCCGACGCGCGCACGGGCCGCGTGCTCAGCCCCGAATTCGACCGCATGCGTCCGCCGCCGGCGGTTCGCGAGGAGCGCCGCTTCGAGCGCGGCGATCCGTGGCGCGCGCGTCCGCGCCGTCCGCGATAGGAGCGGCGATGCGAATCCTGCTCGTCGAGGACGACCGCGATCTGCAAAGACTGCTCAAGAAGGCGCTGAGCGACGCGGGCTACGTCGTCGACACCGCGGGCGACGGCGAGGAGGGACATTTCCTCGGCGACACCGAGCCTTATGACGCGGTGATCCTCGATCTCGGCCTGCCCAAGCTCGACGGCGTGCGCGTGCTCGAGAAATGGCGCAAGGACGGGCGCAAGATGCCCGTGCTGATCCTGACCGCGCGCGACCGCTGGAGCGACAAGGTCGCGGGCTTCGACGCCGGCGCCGACGACTATCTCGCCAAGCCTTTCTACACCGAGGAGCTTCTCGCGCGTGTCCGCGCCTTGCTGCGCCGCGCGGCGGGGTTCGCCACGTCGGAGATCGAGATCGGGCCGCTGCAGATCGACACCCGTGCCAGTCGCGTGACGATGGACGGCAATCCGGTCAAGCTCACCAGCCTCGAATACCGCCTGCTCGCCTATCTCGCCCATCACCGCGGCAAGGTCGTGTCGCGCACCGAACTGGTGGAGCATCTCTACGACCAGGACTTCGACCGCGACTCCAACACGATCGAGGTCTTCGTCGGACGTTTGCGCAAGAAACTCGACCCCAATCTCATCCAGACGGTGCGCGGCCTTGGCTATTGCCTCGAAGTTCCGGGCGCTTCGGATCGCGCCGAAGCTTGATTCCCTCGCCGCCCGCCTCATCGCGGGCGCGCTCGTCTGGACCGTGTTCGGCCTGGCGCTGGGCGGCTTCGTGCTGTCGCGCGCCTTCACCTCGGCGGTGGAAGACAGTTTCGACACCACCCTGCAGGTCGATCTCGACGGGCTGATCGCGGCCGCCGAAGCCGATCCGAACGGCGGCGTGGTGCTGGAGGAGCGCCTGCTCAACCGCCGCTTCGAGCGCGTCTATTCGGGTCTCTATTGGGAGATCATCCCGATCGAATCCGGCGAGCAGGTGCAGTTCTCCCATTCGCTGTTCGATCATCACATCAGGATCGACAACCCGAAAAACGCCGGCCAGGCGATCTTCGGTTATGCCGATGGGCCGGAGAACCAGAAGCTGCGCGTGCTCGCCCAGCGCATCGTCTTTCCCGTCGCGGCCACGCCGCAGAAGGACGACACGCGCTCCTACACCTTCATGGTCGCGGGCGACCTCAACGAGGTCGACGACGAGACGCGCGACTTCAACGGCACGCTGATCTGGGCGTTCACCATCCTGGGAGCCGGGCTGCTCTTCGCCGTGTTCCTGCAGGTGCGCGTGGGCCTGCGTCCCTTGCGCCGCGTCAGCGAGGCCCTGGCGCGCATCCGCGACGGCAAGGCGCGGCGCCTTGAAGGCGATTTCCCCGCCGAGATCGCGCCGCTCGCCTCCGAGCTCAACAGCCTCATCCAGCACAGCGAGGAAGTGGTCGGCCGCGCGCGCACGCACGTCTCCAACCTCGCGCATTTCCTCAAGACCCCGCTCGCGGTGCTGTCGGGCGAAGCCGACGCCGAACCCGGGCCGCTCGCCGACCAGGTGAAGAAGCAGGTCGGCTCGATGCGCCGCCAGGTCGATCACTATCTCGCGCGCGGACGCGCCGCCGGCGCGCTCGACGTGCTCGGCAACCGCACGAAGGTGGGCGCCGCTTTGAGCGATCTGGTGCGCATCCTCGAGCGCATGCATGGCGAGCGCGGCATCGAGATCGCGCTCGATTGCGCGGACAATCTCTACTTCCGCGGCGAGCGCCAGGACCTGGAGGAGATGGCGGGCAATCTCATCGACAACGCCTGCAAATGGGCGCGCGCCCATGTGCGGGTGAGCGCGCGTCCGATCTCCGGCGCGCGCTGGGAGCTCGTGGTCGAGGACGACGGCCCGGGCCTCAGGCCCGAGGACCGCGAGCGTGTGCTGGAGCGCGGCGAGCGCCTCGACGAAAGCGTGCCGGGCTCGGGGCTCGGTCTTTCCATCGTCGAGGATATCGCCAAGCTCTATGGCGGCACGTTCGAGCTGGGCAACTCCACCCTTGGCGGCCTCGGCGCGACGCTGGTCTTGCCGGCGATTGCTTAGAGCCGTGCCGCCCCTTCATCCTTCGACAGGCTCAGGATGAAGGGTCCCTCACCCTGAGCTTGTCGAAGGGTGAGGGCCGCTCGGTCCGAGCCGCAAGGCGCTGTTAACGCTGTCACGTTAGCCTCCATGGGTGGGGACAGGTCTTACGATGCTGACGACCGAGAAATCCGCGCTTTTGCAGGCTTTCCTGGGCGGGCTGCCGCAGACGGCGGCGGCGCGGCTGGCGAAGGCCGTGGAGATCGACCGGCTGGCCGGCGGCACGGTCCTGCCGCACGACATGATCCTGGGCGCGCTTCGGCCCATGCTGCGCCATGTCGAGCGCACGCCGACGCCGCTGCGCCTGTTCTGCAAGCCGTTCGAGGATCTCGTGCGGCCCGAGAACCCGCCCGAGAACCGGAAAGAGAAAGTCAAAGGCCGCATCGCCCGCGCCAGCATCGTCACGGTGTGGACGTGGCTGAGCAGGACGCTGCTGCCCGAGGCGGCTTCCGCCTATCAATCCGAGGTCCGGGCGCTGATCATCCGCCAGCAATCCGACGACGCGCTCGCCCGCGCCGGCGCGTTCTGGACGCTCGCCGCGGACGCCATGACGGCGGCGATCGCGAGCGACCGCAAGGCGGTGCGCGTGGCGCTGATGAGCGACGCCGTGCTCGCGGATGCCCACGAGATGGCATTGCTCCTGTCGGCCGGACAAGAGATCACGGCGATCCAGGCTCTCCTGCCCAGGCTCGTGCCGCAGCTCACCGACGAGATGCTCCACGCGCTGCGCGACATCCACGACCGGCTCGCCGCGAGCACGGCCGACGCCGCGCCCTATGTCGCGGTCGTGGCGATGAACCGGCTGGTCCATCCCTGGGAAGCCTTGAAGCTGCCGCAGCTCGTCACCCATCAGACCCAGGACACGCTGATCAGCAGCACCGACATGGGGCTCGTCGGCGATCTTCTCTTCGCCGACATCGAGCTGCATGGCACGGCGGTGCGCAATGCGCGCCATCCGGTGTTCGACGTCCCCGTGCTGCTCGATCACCTGGCGCATTTCACCGAGCTCTCCAGCTCCATCGTCAAGGAGATCGACATCCGCCGCGACGGCAAATGGGGCAAGCGTCTGCTCAAGGACCGCGCCGCGATCGCAGAGCACATGGAAGGGTTCATGGAGCGCGCGCCGAAGGAGATCGCGGCGATGCTTCCCGTGCAGAAGAGCGGCGCCTTCGGCGGCGGCCCGAAGACGGCCGATTTCTCGCGCGCCGTGGACGGCGAGAAGGCCGACCGCGGCCTGCGCTATGCGCGGCTCGTCACCGGCTGCGCGCCTTACGCGGCCGCCGCCTCCTTCGCCGCGGCGCAGAAGGACGCATACGACGAGGCGAGCCAGCACCTGCGCGGCTACAACGAAGACCTCATCCGCGAGATGCGCGGTCCTGAAGATTCGCGCCGCGGCGTGCTCGAGCGCCAGTTCGAGCTCGCGGCCGAGCTGACGTCGCTCCTCTTCAGCCCCGAGGAGTCCGAATTCCTCCGCCGCCGGGCGAGGGCCGCCACGGCGCAGGCGGCTGCGGCGTAGACATCGCCGTCGCCTTAGGCTATATTCCGCATATGGAAGAGCACTCCGAACTGCGCCGTCGGCTCAACGATCTCGTCGATGCCTTGATCGCCGAGGGCCGTTACAAAACCGGCGACGAAGCCGTACGCGCGATCGCCGAGCTTTTGGAAGCTCGAGAGAAGAAGGTCGCGGCGTTGAGAGCGGCGATCGAAGAGGGCGAGGCGAGCGGCTTTTACGAGACTTTCGATTTCGAGAAGTTTCTCGAAGAAATGCGTAGCGGCAAGGAAGAGAAGAGCGCGGCCGAGTAATGGCCGGCTTCATCGTTGCCGTAAGGGTTCGGTCCGATCTATCTGGAATTTGGCGTTATTCAAAACAGAACTGGGGTGAAACCCAGGCGGAACGCTATGTTGGCGACATCTGGAGCACGTTTGAAAAGATCGCGGAAAATCCGAAGCGAGGTCGCCGCTGTGATGAAGCCGGTCCGGGCCATTTGAAGATGACCGCAGGTTCCCACGTCATTATCTATCGCGTGATCGGCGAGGATGTCGGCATCGTCCGAGTTCTTCACCAAGCCATGGATATTCGCCAACATTTCTGATCAGCAGGCGCCTTCCTGTTTGAGCGCCGCGATTTCCGCTGCGGAGTAGCCGAGTTCTTTCAAAATCTGAACCGTATGTTCGCCCAGCATCGGCGGGCGTGCGCGGATTTCGCCGGGGGTGCCGTGCAGCTTGACGGGTGTGGCGGCCACCGGCGCTTTGCCGATGCCCGGGAAATCGACTTCCGTGAAGAAATCGCCGGCCGCGACATGCGGGTCGGCGAGCGTTTCGCGTGGACGGTAGACGGGGCCGGCGGGGACGCGGGCGGACTCGAACGCGGCGATGGCGTCGGCACTGTTGCGCTCGGCCACCCAGGCGGCGACGCGTTCGCTGATGAGCGCGCCGTGGTCGCCGCGTGCCTTGTCGCTCGCGAAGCGCGGGTCGTCGAGCCACTCCGGCGCGCCGATCAATCGCGCGGCGCGGCGGAAGAGCGGATCGCCGTTCACCGCGACGGTGATCCACACGCCGTCCTTGGCTTTGTAGATGTCCGACGGCCCCGCGGTCTGGCTGCGGTTCAGCGTGGGCTGGCGGTCGAGCTTCAGAACCGCCTCCTCGATCAGCGTCGGCGAGAAGTAGGTGAGCGCGGTGCGCAGGAGCGCGCCCTCGACCATCTGGCCGTGCCCCGTCGTCTCTCGCGCGCGCAACGCGGCGGCGACGCCGAGCGCGAGCAAGGACGCGGTGCCGAAATCGACCCACGGTGCCGCCGCGCGCACGGGCTGCTCTGGGGTCCCTGCGAACCACACCGCGCCCGACATCGCCTGCGCCACGCCGTCGAAGCCGACGCGCGTCGCATATGGTCCTTCCATCCCGAACGCGCTCACCACCGCGAGCACCGCGCGCGGATTGACCGCCGACACGCTCTCATAGTCGAGGCCCATCGCCTTCAACGTCTCGGCCGGCAGGTTCGCCACCACGACGTCGGCGGAGCGCACCAGCCTCTTCACGATTTCGCGACCGGCCTCGCACATCGGATCGAGCGTCATGCTCTTCTTGCCGCGGTTCATCTGCAGGAACATCGCGCCTTCGCGCGGGGAACCGTCCTCGTTCTGCGCGAGCGGGACGAGCGTGCGGTCCTCGCGCCCGTCGCGCTTCTCGACGCGGATCACCTCCGCGCCCAGATCGCCGAGCAGGGCGGCGCAGAACGGGCCCGCGATATAGCGCCCGAAATCGATCACGCGAATCCCGTCGAATGGTCCCGGCATGGACGAACCTCTTGGTTGTGGTAGAGTTATGCGCTGCGGGGCGTTGCGTCCGGATTATACCGGGCTGTCGGAGAGTTGCATGAGTTCCCGCAAGGCCTTCGAGTATCTGAACAGGATCACGGGACTCGCGCCCTTGAGCGCGCCGGTGTTCGAGGGCGAAGATCCCATCCTCGTCACCCCGTTCCGTGCCGCGGAAGCCGGGGCCGCCTCCCTTGGGTTGAGTGCCGCCGTCGCCGGCGAGATCTGGCGCCTGCGCGGCGGCGAGGCGCAGACGATCGCGATCGACCTGAATGCTGCCGCGGCGTCGCTTTCGTCGTTCGCCTTCGTGCGCAAGGATGGACAGGCGATGCCGCGCCCCGCCGCCGACGCGCCGACGGTCGGACTCTATCGCTGCGGCGACGGGCGCTGGATCCATCTCCATGGCGGCTTCCCCCGTCAATATTCGCGCACCCTCGACCTGCTCAACGCGGCGAACACGCGCGAGGCGGTGGCGCAGGCCTGCGCGAAATGGAACGCGTTCGCGCTGGAGGAGTCGCTCGCCTTCATGAATCTCTGCGGCGCGGTGGTGCGCACGCGCGAGGAATGGGCGGAGAGCGCCCAAGGCCGCGTGGCTGCGAACACCGCGCCCATCGTGCTCAAGAAGATCGGCGAGGCGCCGCCGCTCAGGCTCGGCGACGCGCACGCGCCGCTCGACGGTGTGCGCGTGCTCGACCTGACGCGCGTGCTCGCGGGGCCGGCTTGCGGCCGCACGCTCGCGTCCTATGGCGCCGAGGTGCTCAACATCCGTGCCGAGCGCCTCGACACGATCGAGCTCTTCGATCTCGACACCGGGCAGGGCAAGCGCTCGGCCTTCCTCGATCTCGTCAATCCGGCCGATGCCGAGCGCCTGCGCCAGCTCGTGCGCGGCGCGCATGTGTTCGTGGATTCCTACCGCCCCGGCGCGCTCGCCAAGCTCGGCTTCACGCCGGCGGCGCTGGCCCATATCGCGCGCGGCATCACCTATGTCTCCGTCTCCTGCTACGGCCATGAGGGGCCATGGGCGGGACGGCGCGGCTGGGAGCAGCTCGCGCAATCCGCCACCGGCCTCGCGCATGAGCAGGGCCAGTTCAGCGCGCAACGCCGGCGCGAGCGCGATCCGGCGCCGGAGCTGATCCCGGCGGCGGTTTGCGACTACGTCACCGGCTATCTCGCCGCGGCGGGAGCGGCGGCGGCGCTGCTTCGGCGTATCCGCGAAGGCGGAAGCTGGCACGTGCAGGTGTCGCTGTCGGCGACCGCGATGTGGCTCGCCTCGCTCGGCAAGATAGACGCCGCGCAGGTGCCGCAGGGCTGGGCGCCCGAGGGACTCGACCGTTACTTGAGATCGTGCGAAACCGCGCAGGGGCGGCTCGACTTTTTGGGACCGGTGGTCCGGATGTCGAAGACGCAGCCCGAATGGCGCTTGGCTCCGCCCGTCCCGGGCGCGGACCGGGCGCTGTGGCCGGATACGCGCGAGGAGATGCATGCCGCCTAGGAACAATCCGCTCAAGCTCAACCCGCTGCAGCTGCGTACACTGACGCTCCTGCAGGCGATGGCGCACGCTCAAGGCGGCGAGCCCACGATCTCGCGCTTCCCGCAGGCGCATGGCGATCACTTCCATCTGGGCGACGCGGTGGTTGCGGGCAAGGACGCGACCGGCCTCTACAACGAAATCGTCTGGCACGCGCTCGAGCGCAAGGGCCTGGCGAAGGCGGACTATCCCAGACAGATCGTGCTCAGCGCCGAGGGTCTGAACTATGAGACGGGCCTGGCCGGCGAGATCCTGCACAAGAGCGGGCATTAAGCGTCGAAACGGCCCGTCGCCCTTCGAGGCTCGCCTTCGGCTCGCACCTCAGGGTGACGTGCCTACTTCAAAAATCGCGTCATGCTGAGGTGCGAGCGCAGCGAGCCTCGAAGCATGACCCATCCGATTCAAGCTCCGCGTTCCTCTATCTCACCTTCGTCAGCACCACCAGCTTCGCGCTGAACAGCGCGGCCCCTTCCTTGGTCGCGAAGAAGGCGTCGAGCTCCTTCGGATCGGCGGTGATGTGGCAGTCGTCCTCGCTGCCTTCGCGCGCCGTGCCCTTGATCCTGCCGGCCTTGATCGCCGCCGTCGTCGCCTTGTCGTCGAGGAGGGAGAGCGTGAGCTTGCCGTCCTTGCCGATGTCGTAGCGGATCGGGATGATCTGTCTGGCGTCTTCCTCGTTCGCGGGTTTGCCGTCCTCGGATTTGAGGCGGACGCTCATGATGTGGTTGGTGCCCAGCGTCGCGACATCGGCTTCGTAGACGTTCCACTGGTCGCCGTCCGACTCGAACGTCACCAGCATGGCCGTCATGCTGCCGTCCTCGTTGCGCAGGAAGGCGAAATAGCCGTCCTTGTCGTCCTTGCTGTCGCCGCGGCCCTTCCACAATCCGATCAGTGCCGGATCGGGCTTGAAGCCCACGGTCGAGCCGACGGGATGGTCGGTGGTGACGGGAAGGCAGGCGGCAAGCAGAAGCGCCGCGAGGCCCAGGCAGGCGAAGCGAAATGCGCGCATTGAAATTTCCCCTTTCGCGCTCGCGACTCTCACCCTTCGACAGGCTCAGGGTGAGGGTCTGAGCCAACCCGCACAGTGACTGCAGTCCCTCATGCTGAGCTTGTCGAAGCATGAGGGTAGCGCCGATCCTTTTCCGCAATTCAGGCGGAAGCGGGGCGGCACTTCTTTACCTCCCCCTTGTGGGGAGGTCGAAAAGCGCGAAGCGTTTTTCGGGTGGGGGAGCGGTGCGGGACTGCTATCCCCCACCCGAAAAACCGTCTCGCTTCGCTCGACGATTTTTCGACCTCCCCACAAGGGGGAGGTTGGATGGTGCGGGGGAGGTGAGATGACGCGTTTGAGTTGTGCGGCGCCGACCCTATAGTCCCGCCCCATGACTCCCAAGAAGCGCCGCCGCCTTGCCTTTGCGATCTCCCTGCTCGTCGCGGGCGCGGGGGCGGCTGCGCTGGTCGTCTATGCGCTGCAGGACAACGTTCTTTATTTCTACAGCCCCAGCGACGTCGCCGCGAAGCACATCGCGCCGGGCGTCGCGTTCCGCATCGGCGGGCTGGTCGAGAAGAACAGCGTGCGCCACGGCAAGGGCGCCGCCATCAGCTTCATGGTCACCGACGGGCGCACGCGCGTGCCGGTGGCCTATGCGGGCGTGCTGCCGGCGCTGTTCCGCGAAGGACAGGGCGTGGTCGCGATGGGCGCGATGAACGGCGCAGGCACTTTCGACGCCAGCGAGATCCTGGCCAAGCACGATGAGCGCTACATGCCGCCCGAGGTCGTCGACGCGCTCAAGCGCTCCGGCCGCTGGAAGGAAGCCAAATGACCGGCGAGATCGGCCAGCTCGCGCTCTGCCTCGCGCTGGCGCTTGCTTGCGTGCAGGCCGGGGCGGGCTTGTGGGGTCTGAAGGACGAGCGCGCGGCAGCCGTCGCGTCTGGCGCGGCGCTGGGCATGTTCGTCTTCGTCGCGCTGTCGTTCGGCGCGCTGGTCGTGGGTTTCGTGACCTCGGACTTCTCCATCGCCGACGTCGCCAACAATTCGCATACGCTGAAGCCCCTCATCTACAAGATCACCGGCGTGTGGGGGAACCATGAAGGCTCGATGCTGCTGTGGGTGCTGGTGCTGTCGGTCTACGGTGCCGGCATCGCGTTTTTGAAGCGCGGTGGCGCGCGGCTGACATCGGCCGCGCTCGGCGTGCAGGGATTGCTGGCGGTCGCGTTCATCCTTTTCATCCTGCTCACCTCCAATCCCTTCGCGCGGCTCGATCCGATGCCGTTCGAGGGCTTGGGATTGAACCCGCTGCTGCAGGACCCCGGCCTCGCCTTCCATCCGCCGACGCTCTACACCGGCTATGTCGGGCTTTCGGCGACGTTCGCCTATGCCGCTGCCGCGCTTCTCACCGGCGATATCGACCGCGCCTGGGCGCGCGCGGCCAGGCCGTTCATGCTCATCGCCTGGATCGCGCTGACGCTCGGCATCGCGGGCGGCTCGTGGTGGGCCTATTACGATCTCGGCTGGGGCGGGTTCTGGTTCTGGGATCCGGTCGAGAACGCCTCGCTGATGCCGTGGCTGGTGGCCACCGCCCTGCTGCATTCCGCGCTCGCGACCGAGCGCACCGGCGCGTTCCGCACCTGGACCCTGCTGCTCTCCATCATGGCGTTCTCGCTGAGCCTGATCGGCACGTTTCTGGTGCGCTCCGGCGTCATCACCTCGGTGCATGCGTTCGCGAGCGATCCCAAGCGCGGCGTCTTTATATTGTTGATCCTGAGCGTGGCGATATTGGGCGCGCTCGCGCTTTTCGCCTGGCGCGCGCCAAAGCTCGAGAGCGGCACCGCATTCGAGCCTGCGAGCCGCGAGACGACCTTGCTCGCGAACAACATCTTCCTCGTCACCGCGCTCGGCGTGGTGTTCGTGGGCACCATCTATCCCATCATCCTGTCGGCTTTCGGTACCAGGCTCTCGGTCGGCGCGCCGTATTTCCAGCTCTTCTTCGCGCCGATCTTCATCGCGCTGATGATCGTGCTGCCGTTCGGGCCGAGGCTTGCGTGGCGCAGAGGCGATCTCCGCGCCGCGTTCCGCACCTTGCTTCCGGCGCTCGGCGTGGCGGCGGTCGCAGCCATCGTCGTGCTCGCGGCCGCATCGCCCAGGACGCTCCTCGGCGCGGGCGCGTTCGCCGTCGCGGGTTGGGTGATCGGCGCGAGCGCGGTGGATCTCATGTTGCGGGTGCGCGCGCGGACGTTCGCCATAGCGGGCTTCGCTGCGGTCCTCGCGCATGCAGGACTGGGCATCACGCTGATGGGCGTCGCGGGCACGAACCTGTGGCGCAGCGAGGCGCTGGAGGTGCTCGCGCCCGGCGAGACGATGACCGTCGGCCGCTACACGCTGCGCTTCGACGGCGTGAAGAGCGTGGCCGGTCCCAACTACCAGGCCGCGCATGCCGATGTGGACATCCTGAAGGACGGCGCCGTCACCGGGCATCTCGCGCCCGAGCGGCGCATGTATCCGGCCGAGGGCCAGGAGACGGTGCAAACCGCGATCCGCACCACCGGCCTCGAAGACCTTTACGTCGCGCTCGGCGACGACCGCGGCCAGGGGCGCTGGACGTTGCGCGCCTATGTGAACCCGCTGGCGCCGCTGATCTGGCTCGGCGCGGGCGTGATGGCGCTGGGCGGACTGGCGAGCCTGTGGGGCCGCATGCGCGCGATGTTCTTCGGCCAGGACAAAGAGCCGGCCGCGCTCGCGCCGGAGACCGTATGAAGCGGCTTCTCCTCGCACTGCTTTTCATCACCGGCACGGCCTTCGCCGCCCGCGCGCCGGAGACGCTGCCCGACCCGGCCCAGGAAGCCCGCGCCCAGACGCTGCAGAGGGAGTTCCGCTGCCTGGTCTGCCAGGGCGAATCCATCGACGAATCCAATGCGCCGCTCGCCGCCGACCTGCGCCGGCTGATCCGCGAGCACATCCAGAAAGGCGAGAGCGACGCCGAGATCCGGCGCTACCTGGTGGCGCGCTATGGCGACTTCATCCTGATGAATCCCCCCGTCCAGTCAAACACTTACGCGCTCTGGGCCGCGCCGTTCGTGGTCCTCTTGCTGGCGGCCGGCGCAGGCGGCTGGGTCGTCCTGCGCGCCCGAACCCGCGCCCGGGAAACATCGGCACAATAATTACACATTTGTAATCACCGGGAGAAGGTTGCGTAACCTGAGCGGCCTATGTGAGAAGCCGTGCCGGGTGAGGCTGGGCGGCTGGCCTGCCCCGGAAATCCAGGAGATATAGATGTTGGGTGAGAAGTGGGTTGCTTACGCCAAGCAGCACGCAAAGATTACGGCGCTTGGTTCGGCGGCGGTGATCGTCGTCGTTGGTCTCGGTGCGTTCAGCCTTCTGCCGCGCGTCGAGAGTTCGAACAGCGGGCCCGAGCCCGTGCGCATGGTCTCGGCCCTGCCTGCGGAGAACCACGCGCCGCCGCGCATGCTCGAGAGCGGCGCGCCGTTCAGCTTCGCCGATCTCGTCGAGCGCGTGAGCCCGGCGGTCGTCACCATCACCGCGATCGAGCAGGAAAGCGCCGCCGACCAGCAGGCGCAGCTCGACGACCTGCCCGCGCCGTTCAAGGATCTCTTCAACCAGTTCAACCAGGGCCGCCAGCTCCAGCCGCGCAAGGCGGTGTCGATGGGCTCCGGCTTCATCATCGACAAGTCCGGCATCATCGTGACCAACAACCACGTCATCGACGGCGCCAAGAAGATCACCGTCAAGATGCCGGACGGGCGCAGCCTCGACGCGCACCTCATCGGCACCGACGCCGCGACCGACGTCGCCGTCCTTCGCGTCAAGAGCGACAAGCCGCTTCCCACCGTCGATTTCGGCGACGACCGGCAGCTTCGCGTCGGCGACTGGGTGGTCGCGGTCGGCAACCCCTTCGGCCTTTCCAACTCCGTGACGGCGGGTATCGTGTCGTCCATCGGCCGCGACGTCGGGAACGGTCCTTATACGGACTTCATCCAGATCGACGCGCCGATCAACCGCGGCAATTCCGGCGGCCCGACCTTCGACCTGCGCGGCCAGGTCATCGGCATGAACTCGATGATCTTCTCGCCGTCGGGCGGCAGCGTCGGCATCGGCTTCGCCATTCCGGCGTCGACGGTGCGCGAGGTCGTCGCTCAGCTCGAGGCGCACGGCCGTGTCGCGCGCGGCTGGCTCGGCGTCGAGATCCAGGCGATCACGCCCGAGATGGCCGCCTCGCTCGGCATGAGCGAGCCCAAGGGCGCCATCGTCGCCAGCGTCGTCCCCGACGGCCCGGCCGCGAAGGCGGGCCTGCGCCAGGGCGACGTGATCCTGTCGGTCAACGGCAAGCAGATCGAGGACAATCGCGATCTGTCGCGGCGCGTCGCTGCGCTCGCGGCGGGAACCACGGCGTCGTTCAGCGTCAGCCGCGACGGCAAGGTGCAGACGATCTCGGCCCATATCGCCCCGCGCAAGGAAGAGAAGATCGCCGCCAACGACAAGGGCGAGGCGGTTCCGGGCGCGGTCGGCGCCACCGGCGAGGCGATGGGCCTGGGGCTGGCGGCGGTCACGCCCGAGACGCGGCGCATCTTCAACCTCGACGATTCGACGCAGGGCGTCCTCATCACCAAGGTCGATCCCGACAGCGACGCGGCCGACAAGGGCCTGCAGCCGGGCGACGTGGTGATGTCGGTCAGCAACAGGAATGTGCGCACGCCGCAGGACGTGCAGAAGGGCGTCTCCGACGCGCAGACCATGGGCCGCAAATCCGTGCTTCTGCTCGTGGCGACGTCGGGCGGTTCGCGTTACGTGGCAGTGGATATCGGCAAGACCTGAGTTTTCAGCGTACCGGGCGGCGCGGGGCGGGAACGCTTCGCGGCGTCCGGCCCCCGCGCCGGTGGTGGCCCCTTCCCCCCCGTTGCCGCCGGCGCGGACCCGACAACGGCTTCGATGGAGAGAGCCACCATGCGTATTCTTGTCATCGAAGACGATCTCGAGGCGCAACGCTATCTGGTCAACGGGCTGAAGGAGGCCGGCCACGTCGTCGACGACGCGGCCGACGGCGAGACGGGGCTGACGCTGGCGCTCTCGCGGCCCTACGACGTCGCCATCGTCGACCGCATGCTGCCCAAGATGGACGGGCTCGACGTCGTCGCCGAGATGCGCGAGCACTCGAACACGACGCCGGTGCTGTTCCTCTCCGCCCTCAGCGAGGTCGACGACCGCGTGAAAGGCCTCAAAGCCGGCGGCGACGACTACCTCACCAAGCCCTATGCCTTCGTCGAGCTTCTCGCGCGCATCGATGCGCTCATGCGCCGGCGCTCGCCGTCCTCGGTCAAGACGCGGCTCCAGGTCGGCGATCTCGAGCTCGACCTGCTCACCCGCGCCGCCAAGCGCAACGGCACCGCGATCGACCTGCAGCCGCGCGAGTTCCGGCTGCTCGAATACCTCATGCGCCACGCCGGCCAGGTGGTGACGCGCACCATGCTGCTCGAGAGCGTCTGGGAATATCACTTCGATCCTCAGACCAACGTGATCGACGTGCACATCTCGCGCCTGCGCGCGAAGATCGACAAGGGGTTCGAGCTGCCGCTGCTGCATACGGTGCGCGGCGCCGGCTACATGATCCGTGCGCACGCTTAGTATCCTTCGAACGCAGGCGTTCAGGATCGTTTTCGTCTATGTCGCGGTGTTCGCGCTGTCGGTGACCGCGCTGCTCGCCTTCACCTATTGGAACACCGAGCGCGCGCTCGACGCGCAGACCGACCAGATCATCGGCGCGGAGATCGCGGGCCTCTCCGAGCAGTATCAGCGGCTCGGACTGCGCGGGCTCGCCGACGTGGTGATGAGCCGCTCGGCGAATGGCGGGCCGGGGCTTTATCTGCTGCTCGACCGCGCCAAGCAGCCGATCGCGGGCAATCTCGACGGCATGCCGCAGAACGTCAACCGCCAGGCCGGCGAGATCGAGTTCGACTATGAGCGCCGCGTCGAGGGCAATCTGCAGCGCCGCCGCGCGCGCGGAAGGCTGTTCCAGCTCATGGGCGGATTCGAATTGCTCGTCGCCCAGGACGTGCACGAGCGCTGGCTGACCGAGAAGCTGTTCTCTACGACCTTGCCCTGGACGGTCGGGCTGATGCTGCTGCTCGGGCTGGTGGGCGGGGGGCTGATGAGCTTCAACATGCTGCGGCGCCTGGACGAGATCAACCGCACCGCCGGCCAGATCATCGCCGGCGACTTCTCGCGCCGCGTGCCGGTGACGGGCGCGCAGGACGAGTTCGACACGCTGGCGGGAAGCCTCAACCGCATGCTGGACCGCATCGAGCGGCTGATGGGCGGCGTGCGCGAGGTTACCGATTCGGTGGCGCACGATCTGCGCACGCCCCTGACGCGGCTTCGCAACCGGCTCGAGGACACGCTGCGCCATCTCCCCGCCGACAGCGCGCAGGTGGGCGAGATCGAGGCGGCGATGCGCGACACCGACCAGATCATCACCACCTTCAACGCGCTGCTGCTGATCGCCGAGGCCGATGCCGGCGTGATGCGCGGGGCGATGACGCGCGTCGATCTCGCGCCCATCGCCGGCGACGTGGCGGAGTTCTACGCGCCGCTCGCCGAGGAGAACGGCGTCACGCTCGCGATGACGCCCGCGGGCGCGACCTGGATCGAGGGCAACCACAGCCTCATCGCCCAGGCGCTCGCCAACCTTGTCGACAACGCGATCAAATACACGCCCAAGGGCGGCCATATCATGGTCTCCACCACGATGACTCCGCAGGGCGCCGAGCTCACCGTCTCCGACACGGGCCCCGGCATCCCGCCCGAACAGCGCGCGCATGTGATCGAACGTTTCGTGCGCCTGGAGTCGAGCCGCAACTCGCCCGGCACCGGCCTTGGCCTGTCGCTCGTCGCCGCCGTCGCGCGCCTCCACGGCGCCTGGCTGACCCTCGACGACAACAAGCCCGGCCTGCGCGCGACCATGCACTTCCCCCGCCGCGCCCCGGCCAAGCGTCCCGTGACCGCGCCGCCGCCGCGGCAGAGGACGGCGGCGTAGGGCCCCACTTGTCATCCCCGGCGAGAATTGACGCGACAGCGTCAATTCGAGGGAAGGGGACCCAGGTGGTTATAAAGGGCACGGAGGGAAGAGATTTTGCTCTCAGCTCTTGTTTTGCACCTGGCCCCCCTTCCCCTCGCAGCGCTGTCGCGCTGCTCGGCCGGGGATGACAGTTGGGCCTGTGAAATATAATCCTGCGCCATGACCGCTCCACCGATTCCCGCGCCTTACGATCCATCGCGCGCCGCGCGCACGCTGGACGCGCTCGCGGCCGAGGGCGTGACGCCGGAACCCGCGCTCAAGGCCCTGGTCGAATCGGCGAGCGGCAACTCGCCGTTCCTCGCGCGCCTGATCCTGCGCGAGCGCGCGATGCTGGCGGTGCCGCCGGACGAGGCGGTCGAGGCGGCGCGCGCACTGGCGCTGTCCGCGGCCGGCGCCGAAGACGAGAGCGAGGCGATGGCGCGTCTGCGCCGCGCCAAGCGGCAGGCCGCGCTCGCCATCGCGCTCGCCGACATCGCGGGCGATTGGGATCTCGACCGCGTCACGCGCGAGCTGACCCTGTTCGCCGACGCGGGCGTGAAGGGCGCGCTGCGCTTCCTCTTGAGCCAAGCCGCGGGCGCGGGCGACGGCGCGGCGCTGGAGGCCGAGACCGGCCTCGTCGTGCTCGCGATGGGCAAGTACGGCGCCTTCGAGCTCAACTATTCGAGCGACATCGACCTCGTCGTCTTCTACGACGCTGAGCGCTTCCCGTTCCGCAAGCGCGACGACACGCGCGCCGCCGCCGTCGATATCGTCAGGGGTCTCGTCAAGCTGCTGAGCGAAACCACGGTCGACGGCTATGTCTTCCGCACCGATCTGCGCCTGCGCCCCGACGCGGGCGCCACGCAGGTCGCGATCTCGACCGACGCAGCCGAGGCTTATTACGAGGCGATGGGCCAGAACTGGGAGCGCGCCGCGATGATCAAGGCGCGCGCCTGCGCCGGCGATCCCGACACCGGCGCGCGCTTCCTCAAGGCGATCGAGCCGTTCGTGTGGCGGCGCAATCTCGACTTCGCCGCGATCGAGGACATCCATTCCATCAAGCGCCAGATCCACGCCCATGAAGGCCATGCCCGCATCGCCATCGCCGGTCACAACATCAAGCTCGGCCGCGGCGGCATCCGCGAGATCGAGTTCTTCGCCCAGACCCAGCAGCTCATCCTCGGCGGCCGCAACCCCAATCTGCGCAAGCCCGCGACGATGGCGGCGCTCGACGCGCTGCGCGACCGCGGACTGGTGAGCGAAGCGGCGACGGCGGAGCTGAAGGATGCTTATCGATACCTGCGCAAGCTCGAGCATCGCCTGCAGATGATCGAGGACCAGCAGACGCACACGCTGCCGAAATCGCCCGACGAGCTCGCGCATGTCGCCTGCTTCATGGGCTATGCGGATTTCGAGAGCTTCGGGCTCGAACTCACGCATCAGCTGGAGACCGTGCAGGATCACTACGTGCGCCTGTTCGAGCGCGAGGCGCCGCTCGCGGGCGCGGGCGGCAACCTCGTCTTCACCGGCGTCGAGGACGATCCCGAGACGCTTTCCACGCTTCGCCGGATGGGTTTTCGCGACGCCCATCACGTGGCGAACGCGATCCGCGGCTGGCATCACGGCCGCATCCGGGCGACCCGCAGCGCCCGCGCGCGCGAGCTGCTCACCAAGCTCGTGCCCGGACTGCTCGCGGCGCTCGCCGCCAGCGCCGATCCCGGCGCCGCGTTCATGCAGTTCGACCGTTTCGTCTCCAACCTGCCGGCCGGTGTGCAGCTGTTCTCGCTGTTCCTGGCCCGTCCGGAGCTGCTCAAGCTCGTCGCCGGGATCGCCGGATCGGCGCCCAGGCTCGCAGCCCATCTGGCGCAGACGCCCGCGACCTTGGATGCGCTGCTCGACGCGGATTTCCTCGACCGCCTGCCCACGCGCGACGCGCTGGCCGCGACGCTCGGCGAGCAATTGGCGCGCGCACCCGGATACGAGGCCAAGCTCGACGCCGCGCGGCGCTTCGCCAAGGAGCAGATCTTCCGCGTCGGCGTGCAGATCATCGAGGGCCGCGCCAGCGCCGACGCCGCCGGACCGGCCCTCGCCAACGTCGCCGAATGCGTGGTGACGGCTCTGCTCGACGCGGTGGAGCGCGAGATGACGACGCGTGTGGAAGGCGGGCGCTTCGCGGTGATCGCGATGGGAAAGCTCGGCGGCCGTGAGATGACGGCGGAGTCGGATCTCGACCTCATCTTCGTCTACGACGCGCCGGATCTTTCGGCCGCGGTGCTGCACTATGCGCGCCTGGCGCAGCGGCTGATCTCGGCGCTGACCGTGCTGACCGGCGCGGGCGGTCTCTACGAGGTCGACATGCGGCTCAGGCCCACCGGCAACAAGGGCCCGGTCGCGGTGAGCCTGGAATCCTTCCGCCGCTATCACGAGAGCGAGGCCTGGACCTGGGAGCGGCTCGCCCTCACCCGCGCACGCGCCGTGGCGGGCGACGCGGGGCTTTGCGGCGAGGTCGAGGACGCGATCCGCGCGGCGCTGATCGCCAAATCATCCGACACGAAGCTCACCGCCGACGCGCGCGAGATGCGCGAGAAGCTCGCCGCCCAGTTTCCGGGCAAGAACCGCTGGGATTTGAAATTCGCAGCCGGAGGTCTCGTCGACATCGAGTTCGTCGCCCAGACGCTCGAGCTGCGCCGCGGCGTCTTCGACACCAACACCATCGCGGCTTTGCGCAAGCTGGGCGGACTCGACAGCGTCATCGAAGCCGCGTCGTTCCAGCACGCGCTGATGCAGGTGTTGCGCATCGCGGTCGAGGGCACGCTCGAGCCGGAGCACGCGACGCCGGGCCTGAAGGCGCTGCTCGCGCGGACGGGCGGTGCGAAGGATTTCACGGAGCTGGAAGCGCGGCTCGCCGCGCATCAGGCGCAAGCGCGGGCGGCGTTTGAGAGAGAGCTGACATGATACCTCCCCCTTGTGGGGAGGTCGAAAAATGCGAAGCATTTTTCGGGTGGGGGGACCGGTGCAAGCCCCCCACCCGAAATCTCTTCGCTGCGCTCAGAGATTTCGACCTCCCCACAAGGGGGAGGTTAGATGGGCAGCACGACCATGGCGTCGGGTTGCCAAGCGAGATGCACCTTGTCGCCGGCGTTGAGACGCTGACCGGAGCGGTCCAGGTTCTGCTGCGCGACGGAGACGGGCTCCTTCACGCCGTCGACGAGGACGTGGATGTGGTTGCGCTCGCCGAGATAAGCGGAAGTTGCGATCGTGCCGGCGATGCCGCTTTCGGCAAGTGCGATCTTTTCGGGGCGGATCGCGACCAGCACCTTCGCGCCGACCGGCTCCGGCGACGCCGCGCGCAAGGTGCCGAGCGGGCCCGCGTCGAGCACGGCGGTTTCGCCCTCGCGCGCTTTCACCGTCGCGGCGAAGAAGTTCATCGTGCCGATGAAATCGGCGACCTCGCGGCAATTGGGCTGCTCGTAGAGCGTGCGCGGCTCGGCGATCTGCAGCACCTTGCCGGCCGACATCACCGCGATGCGGTCGGACATCGACAGCGCCTCTTCCTGGTCGTGGGTGACGAAGACGAAGGTGATGCCGACGGTCTTCTGCAGCTGGCGCAGCTCGATCTGCATGGATTCGCGAAGCCGTTTGTCGAGCGCACCGAGCGGCTCGTCCAGGAGCAGAACCTTGGGCCGCATGATGAGCGCGCGGGCGAGCGCGACGCGCTGGCGCTGGCCGCCCGAGAGCTGGTCGCCGCGCCGCTTGCCGAAGCCCGCGAGCTTGATCATCGCCAGCGCCTCGTCGACGCGCCGCGCGATCTCGTCGCGCCCCAGGCGCTGCTTGCGCAGGCCGTAGGCGATATTGTCGAAGACGTTCAGATGCGGGAAGATCGCGTAGGACTGGAACACCATGTTCGACGGCCGCCTGTGCGGCGGCAGGTCGGTGATGTCCGCGCCGTCGATGAGGATCGCGCCGTCGGTCGGGTACTCGAAGCCGGCTATCATCCGCAGGAGCGTGGTCTTGCCGCAGCCCGAGGGGCCGAGCAGCGAGAAGAACTCGCCCCGTCCGACGCCGAAATCGGCGTCGTCGACGGCGGCGACGGCGCCAAAGCGCTTGGTGACGTTCCGGATGCGGATGAAATCGTCCACTCTCGTCTCCGTCATGCGCCGACCACGGTGCGGCCGCGCTGGCCGAGGCTTCTCACCCATTCCGCCGTCACCACGAGCACGCAGGAGACGAGCAGGATGAGCGCGCCGAGCGCGAGGACCGTGGGAAGTTTGAAGGGGAAGCGCAGCTGCGCCCAGATGTAGATCGGCAGGGTCACCTGCGTGCCGGCGAGGAAATAGGCGATGAGGAAATCGTCGAACGAGACCATGAAGGTGAGCAGCAGCGCCGACACGATGCCGGGCAGCACCAGCGGGAAGGTCACGCGCCAGAACGTCATCCAGCCGTTCTCGCCGAGGTCGAGCGAGGCTTCCTCCAGGCTCTTGTCGAAGCCGTCCATGCGCGACATCAGGACCGTGATCGCGAACGGCACGCAGACGGTGATGTGGCCGATGACGACCGTGATCAGCGACAACGGGATCGCCGCCCAGTTGAGCAGGATCAAAAGCGAGATGCCGAGCACGATCTCGGGGATGAACAGCGGCAGGTTGACGAAGCCGATCAGCGCGCCCTTGCCCGGCACCGGATAGCGCGTCAGCGCCTTGGCCGCGGGCAGGCCCAGCATGGTGGAGATGATCGCCGCCGCGGCGCCGACCTTCAGGCTGTTGCCGAGCGCGCGCTGGACCTCCTGGTCGTGCCACATCTGCGCGTACCATTGCGTCGTGAAGCCCGACAGCGGGAACGAGATGAACATCGAATTGTTGAACGAGAACAGCGGCAGGAACAGCACGGGGATATAGAGGAACGCGAGATAGAGGACCGCGTAGACGAAGAGGCCCCAACCCTTCCTGCCGGCGCGCTTCTTCATTTCGTCCTCGCTACGGCCAGGCGGACCGCCTGCACGAAGATGATGGTGATGATCGCCACCATCGCCATGCTGGCCATCGCCAGCGCGGCGCCGAGCGGCCAGTTGCCGATCTTGTCGAACATCACCTCGATGACGTTGGCGATCATGACGCCCTTGGGTCCGCCGACCAGCGACGGCGTGACGTAATCGCCCGTCGTCGGCACGAAGATCAGCACCGCCGCGCCCAGCACGCCGGGCAGCGACAGGGGCAGGGTGATGCGCAGGAAGCGCCTGACCGCGCCGTCGCCGAGATCGGCCGCGGCTTCGAGCAGCGAGCGGTCGATCTTCTCCAGCGACACATAGATCGGCAGGATCGCGAACGCGGCCCAGGCATGTGCCAGCGTCACCACCACCGCGGTCGGGTTGTAGAGCAGGAACTGCAGCGGCTCGTGGATGATCCCAAGGCTCATCAGCCCCGAATTGATCACGCCGTTGTAGCCCAGGATCACTTTCCACGCGAAAACGCGCAGCAGGTAGCTCGTCCAGAACGGGATGGTGAGCAGGATCAGCCAGATGAACTTGGACTTCTCGACGCGGAAGGCGACGAAATAGGCCATCGGATAGGCGAGGCCGACGGTGACCAGCGTCACCACCGAGGAGATCGCGAGCGAGCGATAGAACAGGCTTCGATAGCTCGCGCGCCCGAAGGCATGGGCGTACTGGTCGAGCGTCAGATGGGTATCGAGCGTCAGCCCGTATTGCGACCAGAAGCTGTAGAGCCCGAGCAGGACCAAGGGTGCTGCGAGCGCCAGCCCCATCGCGGTCATGGTGGGGGTGAGCAGCATGATCCCGCGGGCGGGCTCGGAGCGGCGCAGGAACGCGCTGACGCTCTCGTCGCTCTTGGTCTTGCCCGCCGCCATTGCGCCCCCTTAAAGCGAGGCGAGCTTAGAGCAGAATGGAAGTGCGCGCCAAGACAAGCTCACCCTTCGACAAGCTCAGGGTGAGGGTGGGGCAGACGGCACACTGAAGCAGTCCCTCATGCTGAGCTTGTCGAAGCATGAGGGGCTTCGCGAGGCCCTACGGCGCGACGACGCTGTTCATCTGCAGCGTCACCGCGGTCTGCGAATAGAGCCTGCCGTCGATCGACGCGCCGGTCTTCATGGCGATCAGCGTCTTGGCCAGGATCGTCCCTTCGAAATGCGAGGTCGTTCCGAGGCTGACCTTGCCCGCGACCTGCCAGAACACGTTGCGGGCCCTTGCATGTCCGCGCAGCATGACGGCCGTGCCGCTGGATAGGGCAAGGTTCTTCGATATCTGGAAGATCCATACGTCGTTGCGGCCGCCTTTGAGCGCGACGTTCGACGGAATGGTGACGCTGGTGCTCCAGCTGTAGACGCCGGGCGCGAGCGTGAGCCCGCCGATATTTCCGGCGCCGAGCTCGGTGATCGTGGCGGATCGTCCCGCGGCGTCGGTGTACGCGGTCTGCATGTCGCCGATGGCGGTGGTGAGCCTGGCCGGGCTCTTGATGTTGCAGGGCGCGGGTCCCGCATCGTCGACCGAGAGGATCTTGCCCGTGACTTCGGCGCAGCTCAGATGATCGGCGGCGCCGGTGATGGGGCTGGTTCCGACGTTTCCGGTCACGTCCGAGCCCGGAACGTCGGTGATTCCCGTCTTCGACAGGATGACGAAATACCCTGCGCCGCCGAGGTTCACCGCCGCCGTGGGAGCGGCTGGTTCCGCGGCGCGGGCGAGCGGCGCTGAAAGAAGGACGGCCGGCAATGCGGGCAGAAAGCGCAGCAGTGCCGCGCCGAAAGCGGATTTGACGATCATCGAAAGCCTCCATGGAGATGTGTCGTTGCCCGGCTTCCGCCGCAAACCGGCAAGGGCGGCGGAAGACCGGGCGAAATGTCAGGCTGAAATTGCCGGATGGCAGCGGATGTTACGTGGCCCCAGAATGGCGTCGTCGCGAAAGGCCGACATCCTGCCGACGATGGTAACGCGCCAGGACGATGGAAGGCGCATTTTTCGCGCGAATAGTTTGAGAGCCGGGATCAGCCGCTGCGGTATTGCCCGATCGCGGGATCGAGGAACGCGTTGTTCTGCTCGCGCAGGGAAGCCGCCGCCTCGTCGTAGAGGAAGGGCAGGAAGACATAGCGCCGCCCGCGCGTCACCAGATCGGCCTGGTGCAGCAGCGAGCAGGAGAAGACGGCCGCGGCGCCGGCGCCCGGGCGGAAGCGGCGCGGGCCGAACTCCGGGAAGGCGAGCGCGCCGCCGTCATAGTCGTCGTTCAGGTTCAGCGACACGGCGAAGCGGCGATGCGCCGTGCCTTTGGTGGTGTTGTCGCGATGCGGGTTGAAATGGCCCTCCTCGTCGGCCGAATAGCAGGCGACGATGAAGCGCTCCATGCGGGTGACCTGGAACTGGAAGACCTTGGCGATCTCGGGGATCAGGCGGCGCTGGATGCGCCCCTTGATCTCGTCGATCAGCGCCATGTCCTGGATGATGTGGTCGCGGCGGCGCTTGTGGGCGGGATCGTGGACGAGCACCGTCTTGCCGCCGACCTCGCGCATGAAGCCGCTCTCGTCGCCGCCATGCGCGTCGTAGAGGCCGATGAGCCTCTGGCACAGCTCGGGCTCGAACACATTGGGCAGCATCAGGACAGGCGCCTGGACCTCGGCGCCCGCGTGGCGCTCGGGCGGCGGCAGCGCCTCGACGAACGCCATCACCTGCGCGCGGTCCGCGCCGTCCAGCGCGAAGGGGAACACCTTCAGCACCCGCAGCATCGGGTCGAGCACGACCCAGAACCGCCGCGCCGGGACGTTCTTGTCTTCGAGCTTGAAGTCGTGCGGCAGGGCGCCATAGGCGCGCGACACCGCACCGTCGAAGTCGCGGAACCAACGGGGTGTGTCGGCCATGCGCTCCTTGTCGGCCTGGTCCAGGCTGACCCCGAAGAACGAGGCCTTCACGTCGTCGAACAGGCTCGCATGCTCCGCCGCCGCCGCCATCGCGGCCTTCCCCGCCTCGTTGGCGGCGCTGGCGAAGAAGCACAGGACCACATAGCGCCCGCCCGAGCGGTGCAGCGCATACCCCTCCTCGCCCAGCCTCTGCGTGAACCACGGCGCCGGGTCCCCGGGCGTGAGGTTGACATAGGCGCGCTGGGTCGCGGCGGGAGCGTTCATGGCGGGCACAATAGCATCGGGTTAAGAATGGGCATCTCCCCTTTGCTTTTTACCTTTCGGCCCTGTACGAAGGCGCGCCATAACCGCGCAGGCCTCTGATCTCTCGACGTTTTTTCCGCTTTCCCGTATATTCGACTTGCGGGCGAGGCGGACCGGTCGGGCCGGGGCCTTGCAAGGTATGCGGTGATCCTTAAGGGGCTTAACCCTTATAGGAGCCCACGGCCGGGGCCGTGCGGGCGCCGCGCTGGCTAGGCTGTCGGGGTTGAATATCGGTGATGCGGGGCATTTTTCGCGCCTTGACGCTGGTCCTTGCGGGCACCGCCTTGGTGACCCCCGCAATGGCCGACCGTTTCACGCTCGCCGATGCGCTGGCGATGGCCTACGAGCACAATCCCGAACTCGAAGCCCAACGCGCCAAGGTTCGGCAGGCGGACCATGCCGTGGCGGAGGCGCGCGGCAACTATCGCCCCAGCGTCGGCATCACCGGCTCCTATGGCTACACCCGCAACAACGAGGTCGGGCTTGACGGCGTGTCTCACTTCCCCGGTGTCGTGCAAGAGTTCACGCCCACCGTCGGCCGCGCGACACTGAGCCAACCGGTCTATACCGGTGGTCAAGCCTATGCCCAGGTCCAGCGCGCGATCGCATTGGTACGCTCGGCCCGCGCCGACCTGCTCAATGCCGAACAGCAGATTCTGTTCGCAGCCACGCAGGCGTATATGGACACGGTGCGCGATGCGGAGAATCTCAATCTGCACCGCAGCGACGTCGATGTGCTGATGCGTCAACGTCAGGCGACGCAAACCGAACTCGACGCGGGCGCCGCGACCAAGACCGATCTTCAGGAAGTCGATGTGCGCTTGGCCGGATCACAGGCTGATCTCGCGCAAGCGCAGTCGCAGCTCGCCCAAAGCCGCGACAATTTCGAGCGCATCATTGGTCGTCCGCCCGAGACACTGGAACAAGCGCCGCCCCTGCCACATCTGCCCGGCACGCAGGAGCAGGCGCTAGCGTTCGCCCTGAAGCTCTCGCCGCGCATCCAGGGCGCGCAGGCGCAAGACAAGGCGGCGCAATACGGGGTCGACAACGCGGTCGGCGCGACGCTTCCGCATGCGTCGATCGTGGCGGACATGAACTATTTCGACCAATCGGCGCAAAACCCTTTCGGAACCGGAACAGTACCAGGCGTTGCACCCAAGGCCACCTCTTTCGATGTGCTGGGCCAGCTTCAAATTCCCCTCTATCAGGGCGGCTCCGAATATGCGCGCATCGCGGAAGCGAAGCAGCAGCAGGCGCAGACGCGGCTCGGCATCGTCGATGCGGATCAGGCGACGCGGCAGCTGGTGAAGGATGCCTGGGCGGCGTTCCATTCGGCGCAGACGGCCGCCGCCTACAACCAGAGCCGCGTCAAGTCGAGCGAGCTGGCGCTGAGCGGCGTCATCCAGCAGCAGCACCAGGGCGAGCGGCTGATCATCGACATCCTCAACGCCGAGCAGGAGCGGCTGCAGGCCGAGCTCGCCTCCGCCGCCTCGCATCATGATATGGTCCTCACCGCGTATCAGCTGCTGGCCGCGTCGGGGGAGCTGACGGCCAGGCACCTGGCGCTGAGGGTCAAGCTCTACGATCCGAACAAGTACTACGACGAGCATTCGTCGAGCTGGATCGATTTCGGGGATTGAGGACGCGGTGAGCAGTTCGGGAGCAGCAGCACGGCCGATGACGCAGACGCGCCCGCGTCCGCTCTACGACGCCGTGATGGCCAACCGGCGGCTCCTGATCATGGCGTTCGCCTTCAGCGCGGCGATGAGCCTTCTGGCGCTGACGACCTCGTTCTACATGCTGCAGGTCTACGACCGCGTGCTGACCAGCCGCAGCTTCGAGACGCTGGTGCTTTTGACCCTGATCGCGTTCAGCGCCATCGGCGTCTTCGGCTGGCTCGATTCGCTGCGCCTGCGCCTGGTGCAGCGCATCGCGCTGCGCACCGCCGACGCGCTGGGCAAGCGCGTGCTGCGCGCGATGGTCTCCTCCGCCTCGCAGACCGGCGGCGGCATCAGCCGCAACGGGTTGCGCGACCTGGAGACGGTCAAGAACTTCATCGGCAGCCCGGCGGTGAGCACGCTGATGGACGCGCCGTTCACGGTGGTCTTCCTGCTCGTGCTTCTGGCGCTGCATTGGGCGCTGCTGCTGATCGTGCTCGCGGGCGGCGGCATCCTGATCCTGCTCGCGCTGCTCGGCCAGCGGGTGACGAACGCCACGCTGGTGCAGTCGATCGAGCTGCAGGCGCGCACGCACAATTTCGCCGAGGACGGCCTTCGCAACGCCGACGTGCTCGAGGGCATGGGCATGTCGCAGACCTTCGTCGACCGCTGGCACGAGCAGTGGATCAGCTCGATGCGCAAGAGCTCGATCTCCGCCGACCGCGATTCCAAGCTGACCTCGATGTCGCGCGCGGTGCGCCTCTTGATCCAGATTTTCCTGCTCGGCGTCGGCGCGCTCCTCATCCTCGACCTGCAGGCGACGGGCGGCATCATGATCGCGGCCTCGATCATCGGCGCGCGTGCCCTGGCGCCGATCGAAGCCGGCGTCGCGACCTACAAGAGCTACATCGCGGCCAGGCTCGCCTGGGTGCGGCTCGACGAGATCCTCAACACCGCGCCCCGGCGCGACGAGGGCATGGCGCTGCCCGCGCCCAAGGGACGGCTCAGCGTCCAGCGCGCGGGCTTCGTCCATCCCCAGACGCGCCGGACGATCCTGGCGAACATCTCGTTCGAGCTGCTGCCGGGCGAGTCCGTCGGCGTGATCGGGCCCTCGGCGTCGGGCAAGTCGACGCTGGCGCGCCTGCTCATCGGGGCGTGGCCGTGCGCGGCGGGCAATGTCAGGCTCGACAATGCCGACATCTATTCCTGGCCGCGCACCGAGCTCAGCCGCTATGTCGGCTACCTGCCGCAGGACGTCGAGCTGTTCTCCGGCACCGTGCGCGAGAACATCGCGCGCATGAACGTGGGCGATCCGGAAAGCGTGGTGACGGCCGCACGCCGCGCCGGCGCGCACGACATGATCCTGCAGCTCCCCAAGGGCTACGACACCGAGCTCGGTCCGCGCGGCACGCGGCTCTCGGGCGGCCAGGCGCAGCGCGTCGGCATCGCGCGCGCGCTCTACGGCGATCCCAAATTCGTCGTCCTCGACGAGCCCAATTCCAATCTCGATTCCATGGGCGAGGAGGCGCTGCTGCTGACGCTGGCGGGCCTCAAGAAGGACGCCGTGACCGTCGTCGTCATCGCCCATCGCCCGAGCATCCTGGCCGGCGTCGACAAGATCCTGGCGCTGCGCCCCGACGGCACGGTCGACGCCTTCGGCCCGCGCGCCGAGGTCGTGCAGCAATTCACCCGCAGAGCCAATCCCCAGGCCCAGCCGGCCCAACCCGCCGCCCCGTCGAGCGAGGTGGCCAAGACATGACCGACGAAGCGCAAGCCGCCGCTCCCGAAAAGCCCGCGCCCGCGCCCAACTGGTTCGCGCGGCTGGGCGCGCGCATCGCGAGATCGCCGGGCGGCGCGCGCGTGTTCAAATTCGTCTTCCCCGAGGACGAGGCCGTCTATGACGATCCGGAGAAGGATTTCCTCAATCCCGGACGGCTGGTGCGCACCGGCGGCGCGGTCGTGGCGGTGTTCATCATCGGGTTCCTGGGCTGGGCCGCGCTCGCGCCGCTCGACAGCGCCATCGTGGCGCAAGGCATCGTCGTGGTGGAGACGCACCGCAAATCGATCCAGCATCTCGAAGGCGGCATCGTGCGCGACATCTATGTGCGCGACGGCGAGGTCGTGACGGCCGGCGCGCCGCTGGTGCAGCTCGACGACACCGAGAGCAGGGCGAGCCTGGACCTCATCCGCGGCGAGGCCGACGCGCTCGCGGCCGAGGAGGCGCGGCTGGAAGCCGAGCGCGACAACGCCGACCACATCTCGTTCCCCAAGGATCTCCTGTCGCGCAAGGACGATCCCAAGGTCGCCGAGGCCATCCGCGGCGAGCAGAGCACGTTCGATACGCACCGCTCCACGATCGCCAAGCAGCAGGCGATCTACAACCAGCGCATCGACGAGAACAAGCGCATCGTCGGGGGGCTGACGAGCCAGCAGACCGCCATCGACCAGCAGAGCGCGCTCATCGACCAGGAATCGCAGAGCGTCGAGCAGCTCTACAACAAGGGCCTGTCGACCTTGCCGCGCCTGCTGCAGCTCAAGCGCCAGGCGGCGGATTTGACCGGCCAGCACGGCCAGGTCGCCGAGAAGATGGCGCAGGTCAATCTCGATTCCGGCGAGGACGAGCTTCAGATCGTCAACCTGCGCAACCAGTTCATGAACGACGTCGTCAAGGATCTGCGCGACGTGCAGACCAAGCGCTTCGAGGCGATGGACCGCCTGCACGCGGCCAAGGACATCGTCGCGCGCCTGCGTCTCAGCGCCCCGGTCGCGGGCAAGGTGGTGAGCCTGTCCGTGCATTCGCGCGGCGCGGTGGTGCGGCCGGGCGACACGGTGATGGAGATCGTGCCCGTCAACGACCAGCTCGACGTCGAGGCCCATGTGCGGCCCGAGGACGCCGACAACGTCCATATCGGCATGACGGCCAAGGTCAATCTCGGCGCCTACAACCAGCGCCGCCTGCCGCTCATCACCGGCGTCGTGCGCACCGTCTCCGCCGACCGCCTCGTCGACCCGCACACCAACCAGGCCTATTTCTCCGTGGTCGTCATGGTCGACCGCAGCCAGCTCAAGGACTATTCCGACGTCAAGCTGATCCCGGGCATGCCGGTGGACGTGTCGCTCGACACCGGCTCGCGAACCGCGCTCGAATACTTCATCGAGCCGATCACGAGCGTGTTCCGGCGCGGCATGCGCGAACGCTAGAGAAGGGTTGACGATGAACTCCAAACGATGGATCGCGGCGCTTGCGGGGCTGGCCTGTGCGCTCTTCGGGCAAGCCGCGTCGGCGGCGCCGGACGTGACGGGCTTCGGCGGCCTCGTCGACGGCGGCTTCATCTATGCGCGGGTGCGCGCCAGCGGCGCGGTGCTCGATTCCGATCAATATGTGGGACAGGGCGATCTGCTCTACACCTTCGACAATCCGGGCCTGGCGCTGCAGATCGACGTCTCGGACGATTTCTACTACGGCGTCGCGCATCGGCTCGCGCATCTGTGGTCGGCGGGCGGCAGCGCGTTCTGGCGCGACGACAAGGGCACGTTCGGCTTCAGCGGCAGCTATTTCTCCACCGACGCGGCGGCCGAGCCTTTGTTCGCCGGCAAGACCTCGGTCGAGACCTACGGACTCTTCGGCGAGTACTACATCCTGAAGGACCTGACCCTGCAGGCGCGCGGCGGCGGCACGGAAGGCGGCGGCGTGGGCCTGCAGAGCTATTACGGCGCCGCCGGGCTCACCTGGTATGACGATCCCGATCTCGCGGTCCACGCCGAATACAACTACACGACCTACAGTTCGGGCCATAACTGGACGGGCATCGAGGGCGATGTCGAGTACCTGCCGTTCCACAGCGTGCCCGTCAGCCTCTATGTCGGCTACGACTACGCCAACATCTCCAAGGCGCACGACACCCATGGCGGCGATTCCGCGGCGGTGTATCTCGGCATGAAGTTCCACTTCGGCACCGGCCTCACCCTGCGCGACTACCAGCGCACCGGCGCGATCGAATGGACGGGCGATTCCAGGCCCGGGGCGAATTTGAAGTTCTGACAAACGGCCCGCCGCCCTTCGAGGCTCGGCCTTCGGCCTCGCACCTCAGGGTGACGGGCCTACTTCAGCAGTAGCGTCATCCTGAGGTGCGAGCGAAGCGAGCCTCGAAGGATGATGCGGCTTCTCAACACTCCAGCCAATGGATGCTGAAGAGCTTCTCCTCGCCGCACCAGGTCCGCCGCGGCGTGAACCCCGCCTGCTCCGCCAGCGCGCGGAAATCCTCCACCGTGTATTTGTACGAATCCTCGGTGTGGACCGTCTCGCCCTGCGCGAACGCGATCTCGTGGCCGGCGACGCGCACGCGCTGCTCGGCAAGGCTCATCAGATGCATCTCGATGCGGCGCGCGTGCGGATTGTAGAAGGCATAATGCGCGAAGGCGTCCAGGTCGAACGCCGCCCCGAGCTCACGATTGGCGCGTGCGAGCAGGTTCTTGTTGAACGCCTCGGTCACCTTGGCCGCGTCGTTGTAGGCGGCGTGCAGGATCGCGGGATCCTTGACCAGATCGACGCCGACCAGAAGCCCGCCGCCCTTGAGCATCGCCGCCGCCTTGCGCAGGAAGGCGAGCGCGTCCGCCACGTCCATGTTGCCGATGGTCGAGCCCGGGAAGAAGCCGATGCGGCGGGCATCTCCGGGCAGAAGCGGCAAGGCGAGCGGCTTGGTGAAATCGGCGATCACGGGCAGCACCGAAAGGGCCGGCCGCGAAGCCTTCAGCCGCTCCACCATCGCGCGCAGATAGTCGCCCGAGATGTCGATGGGCACATAGGCGCGCGGATGCGCGAGCGCGTCGAGCAGCAGGCCGACCTTGGTCAGCGAGCCCGCGCCGAACTCGATCAGCGCGACCTCGTCTCCCACCAGGCGCGCGATCTCGGCTGCATGGCGGGCGAGAAGGCCGAACTCGGTGCGCGTCGGGTAGTATTCGGGCAGCTCGCAGATGCGGTCGAACAGCGCCGAGCCTTCGGCGTCATAGAAGTATTTGCATGGAAGGGTTTTCGGGGTCGCGCTCAGGCCCTCGATCAGCGCGCGCGCGAACTCGCTTTGGATTTCGGGCGCGCTCTCAGGCGCGGCAGCAAGAAGATGGGCGTTGCTCATGCGTCCTCCGCCAGGCGAATGCCGCTGAATTGCCAGCGTGCCGCCGGCGGGAAAAAGTTGCGATAGCTGGCCCGCGCATGGCCCTGCGGCGTGGCGCACGAGCTGCCGCGCAGCACGAGCTGGCCGACCATGAACTTGCCGTTGTACTCGACCGCCTCGCCGTCGAACGGCTTGAAGCCGGGATAGGGATCGTAGGACGAGCGCGTCCACTGCCACGCTTCGCCGAACGCCTGCGCGATGCCGCCAAGCGCGGACGCCGCTTCCCATTCGAACTCCGTCGGCAGGCGCTTGTCCGCCCAGGCGGCGTAAGCCGCGGCTTCGTAGAAGCTCACATGCGTCACGGGCTCGGAAGGCGCCAGCGGGCGCACGCCGTTCAGCGTGAACACGCGTCCGTCGTCCAGCCAATAAAGAGGGCCGCGCCAGCCTTCGCTCCTCGCCAGCGCCCAGCCGTCGGAGAGCCAGAATTCGGGCCGCTCATAGCCGCCATCCGCGATGAAGCCGCGATACTCGCCGCAGGTGACGAGCCGCGAGGCGATGCGGAACGGGCGCAAGGTCACGACATGGCGCGGGCCTTCATTGTCGAAGGCGAAGCCCTGTCCGTCATGGCCGATCTCGACCTGGCCGCCCTTGTGCGCGATCCAGCGCAGCGGCGCCGTATCGCGCACGGCCGCGAGCGGGCCCGGCGCGTAAACCGGCAGGAGCGGGTTGCACCAGAAGGCATGCTTGATGTCGGTGAGCAGCAGCTCCTGGTGCTGCTGCTCGTGCTGCAGGGCGAGCTCGATCGCGGCGTGCAGGGCGGGGTCGGCGAACACGGGCTCCATCGCGGCATCGACATGACGGCGATAGGACATAACCTCTCCAGCGCCGGGACGTGTCAGCAGCCCGCGCCGCGCCCGCGCGAACGGCGTGCCCAGACCCAGATAGTAGGAGTTGAACAGCGCGTCATAGCCAGGGTCGAAAACCGTATAAGCCTGCGACCGGCGCAGGATCATGCGCTCGATGAACCACGTCGTGTGGGCGAGGTGCCATTTGGTGGGGCTCGCGTCCGGCATGGACTGGACGCACTGGTCCTCGGCCGAGAGCGGGCGGGCCAGGCTTTCGCTGTGTTCCCGCACCGCGGCGTAGCGGCGGGCGAGAATCCCCCGCCGTTCCGGTGCCGGCTCAACACTGCCCTTGGGAGACATCTTCCAAAACCCTTCGCACGCCCGAGGCGGATGTGACAACGATCTAATCTGGGAATCGTTCATGACAACGCCAAGAGGCACGCGGCGGCCCGTATCGTTTCAAGGGGGCGGGGATAAAGCAATCCTGTCGTCCGGCGCCGCAAATCCATCACGGTTGTGGGGGGATTGGCCACCGCCCGCGTTGCAAGCCCGGCGCCCCCGTGGCAACAAGCCCTTGGCCCCGTCATGCAAACCGTCCGCTTTATGCTTCTGATGCCGTGGGGACGCGTGGGCAGCAACCTGCTCTTCGCGATCCTTCGCCAATCGGCGCCGATGAAGCTCGCCAATGAGAGCCTGAATTCCATCCGCACCGCGGACGCGCAGGCCGTCTGGTTCCGCGAATTCTACGAGACCGATGCGGCCTTGCCCGCCCACGCCTTCATCGGCTCCAAGCAGAACATGCTGGCGGTGCGCGACGATGCGGCGATGACGGCTTTGATCGGCCAGACGGGGGTGCGCGTGGTGCGGCTGCGCCGCGCCAATCTCGTCAAGGCGGCGGTCTCGCAGATCCGCGCCGAGCAATATGCCGCCAAGATGGCGGCCGAGACGGGCGAGCGTCCCTGGGCGATCAAGAAGGGCATGCCCACGCTCGGCCGCGCGCCGATCGATCCCGAGCTTCTCGTAAAGCGCATCGGCATCATGGAAGAATGCGACCGCCGCCTGATGCGGGCCTTCGAGCCGTCCGGCGTGCTGGACATCGACTACGAGGACGTCAACGCCGCGCTCGACGCGACGGTCGGGCGCGTGCGGGCCTATCTGGGCGTCCCCCCGGCGCCCTACAAGGTGCCGTTCGACAAGGCGACGCCGGACCGGCTCAAGGACGCGATCGAGAATTTCGACGCGGTCGTCGCGCGGCTCGCGGGCACGGCCTATGCTGGGCAATTGTAAGGCAGCGGAGCTGATGTGTTGATACGTGCATTTCCCTATCCCTTCGCATCGGCACTGACGATCGTGAGCGACGTGGATGCCGCCACCAGAGGCCGCTACGAGGGCTATGTCAGGGACATGGTCCGCCGGCTGGGCTTCGATTTCGGCGATTCCATCTGGCTGAAGACGTCGAGCGAATCTCCCGCGGGAGAGATCCCCTACACCAACGGGTTGGGTTTCTTCTCGCGGCACTTCGGCACCGGAAAGACCGAAGTGGTGCGAAGCTTCCATTGGACGCGCACGTTCCTCGAATCCGTGGCGGAGTATCACGCGGGCAATGTCGACCATTTTCATTCCTACATGATGCGCGGCCCTCGCGTGGCGGTGCTCGAACGGGGCGAGAGGACGCCGGACGGCATGCGGTTCGCGCTGGGCCCGTTCGAGAAGGAAGGCTTCTGGCGCTGCGGCGGCATCTACATCGACGCCGTCTGCGTCGTCGCGCGCGGCGAGCCGGCGATACGACGGATCGCTGTCACCGAGCGCGACGGACGAATCACGGAATTCAGCCGCCAGGTCGCCGCACCTGCAGGCGACGACGGCAACCGGCGGTTCGTGTTCGTCGCGCAAGGTTCGGCGCAGGACGACGTCCCCATCCCTCGGCTCGACGATATCGCCACGGTCGACGTCGAATGCGCCGCGCATGAGATCCAGCATGTGCTTCTGGTCAGCGGCTCGGCGCACGTGATCCTCGACCGGTTGCGGCTGCTGAGAGACAAATTCAACGTCGAAACCCCGCTCGTCACCGAGCATGCGGGATATCACTTCCGCTCCGCGGTGATGTCGTCCCGGCGCGACGCCAGCCAGAACGAATATCTCGCCACGCACAAGGACGTCACGGCCGCGCTGAACGGAACCGGAAAGACGGCGCAGGAGGCGTTGATTTTTTCGACGGATGGCGACGATCCCCGCTCCGTCGCGTGCATGCTGCCTGAGATCACCGACGAGCTGGAGGTCCGCTTCCTCGTTCCCGAGGCCGCGACGAGCAGCACCGGATGGGAGATCGAGAAGATGGTGCAGCCCTTGCCGACGCGTGAGGGCGCGATCGTCTATCAGGTGCACCGCACGCTCCCGAACCTGAAGGAGCCGGTGGGCAGTGCGCGGTTCGACGGCACCCAGAGCATCCGGGAGAATTTCATGCCGCGGCTGGGCAAGGTCCTCGACGCGGCGCAGCGCACGCCGGGCCTGTACTGGCCGATCTACACCCATCTGGGCGGCCTCACGGTTCCCACCGCCGACCATGCGCTTCCCACGCCGTATTTTGACGGCGACGAGCTGGGCCGCCTGCAGGACCGCGTCTACAACGTCACCGGCGGAGTCCATGCCGACGCGCGCATCTGGATGGCGCGCGCCTCGACCTTCTACGACTACGCGCTGATCATGCGCGCGGTCGCGGAGCACGCGACGTGGACGGATGCGAACACCGTCAGAATCGCGTCCTGGCACGATCCGGTGCTGAACAAGACGCTGCCGCGCTCGCCCGCGCAGCTTTACGGCCTCACCTTCTACGTCGCCGACCCGGCGCGCGCGAAGGTTCTTCTGGACGGAGAGCCGATCCGGCTCCTCGCCCGCAATGAAGCCGATGAGACGGGGCGCTCTTCGGTCACGATCTGCGAGGCCGAGATCCGCCATCTCGTCTTCGACGCGCTCGACCCGCTTCAGAAGGCCGGGCTGGAGGCGCAGCTCACCGGCGGCAATTGGCGCTTCACCCGCGCGGAGAAGCAGGCGCCCGCTTTCGGCCGGCTGAGCGTTTCGCGCGGTCAAAGCGCCAGCCTGCAAATCCCGATGTACGGCTGGAGCGCCGTGGGAAGCCAGCTTCTCCGCCTGATCGGCCGGCGCAGCAAGAGCGGCAGCATGGGACTCGTGCTCGAGACCGTGAGCGGCGGGAAATTCTTCTTCGGCGACCGCGCGCTTCTGGACACGATCGAGCCCGTCACCGCCCATTACATCTTCGAGCACGATCGCGGCACGGGTTTGCGCGATATCGCCGCCCCGTTCCATTGCATGCGTTGGGCGCAAGGCTCTGCGGCCGGGGGGCCGCTGCCGAGCCATGCGCTCGCCTCGATCACGCTGCATTGCGCGGGCGGGCGCGGCGCCTATGCGGATTTCGGCGATCTCGCGCTCCTGCGGCCGCGCGCGACCTCGCTCAATCACGGCGAGGCGCCGTCCTATTGTCTTGGCGGCTTGGCGCCGGAATTCAAGCCCGAGCAAAGCGTTTGGGCCCAGGCGAAGGGCAGGTCCGGCGCGCTCTCCGCGACCGTCGACCAGCGCGGCTGGTTCTGCTTCCCGGAGTTGCCGGAGGGCATCTACAACGTCTGGACGGAAGGCGAGGCGGGAAAGATCTACGACCGCCGCGGCCCTCTGGTCGAGCTCAGGGGCGATGTGATGAACCTGGAGCTGAGCCGCAAGAGCTCGGACAGGTCTAGCGCTTGACCGCGAGCACGTTCATGTTCACGGGATAGCGGTTGGCGATATCGGGGTAACGGACGAACTCGTTGCGGAACGCCTCGTCCTCTTCGAGACGCCGGGCGAAGGCGGGAATATCGCGCATCTCCCCGGCGAACATGTCCGACGCCTGCGCGCCCGCGCGCATCTGCGGCTCCATCGGGTGATCGCGCGACAGCTCGAAGCCGAAGGCCTCCAGCACCCGGCCGATGTGTTCCGGCGAGCAGTAGGTGAAGCCGTTGGCGCCGGCGTCGTCCGCCGCCTTGATCGAGCCGAGCGCGAATTTGGCGAGGAAGTCGTTCAGCCCGCTGTTGCGGCAGCCTTCGAAGAACTTCTCGAGCATGGAGCCGAGCCCGCTGTACTGGCCGAGAAACAAAGGCCCGCCGGGCTTCAGGATGCGATGGATTTCGGTCAGGAAATCCGCGCGCGGGAACAGATGCAGGCCGTTGTTGCACCATACGGCGTCGACCGAATTGTCCTTGAGCGGCAGCTTGGTGACCTCGCCGACCTCGAAGCTCACATTCGAAAGTCCGAAATGCCCGGCGAGCTTGCGCGAAAGCTCGACGGCCTCGGCGTTGCGCTCGTAGCCGCAGACCTTGGTGTTGACCTCGCCCAGGAACACCGCCCAGCGCCCGTAGCCGGAGCCGACATCGGCGACGTTGCGCAAACCGGTGAAGCCCCATTTCTCCACCACCGAGCGGAAATAGGTCGCGCCCGGCTTGAAGCCCGCGGTGACGAACGGGTTGTTCCACGGATTGACCCCGCCGTTGAAGGCGACGAGATCCATCGCCTTCAGATCCTCGATCTCGTCGATGCGGCCCTTGCGCTTTCGCATCCCCTAACCCAGCGAGTCGAAGTTGGTGATCAGGATCTGCTTGCTCTTCTCGACGGTGCGGTCGGCGAGCGAGACGAGGTAGGACCAGCTTTCCGGCGTGAGCTTGCCGTCGGCCAAGGTCATGAACAGGACGCCGCCGTCGTTGAGCACGTCGGCCTTGAGGCTCTTCAGGAAGAAACGCCACTGCGCGACCGACCAGGGCCTGCGCTCCTCGTCGACGTTGAAGGCGGCGAGGAACGACGTCACCATGTCGTAGCGGCCGCCCAATCCCTCGAGCTCCACGTTCGGCTGGATCGCATGGCCGATGCGCTTGACGCCGTACATCGCGCAGAGAGCGTCGTAGATGTGGTCCGAATTGGCGGCGCCGCGCGCGCGGGCCGGCAGATCGGTGCCCGTCACGTCATGGCCGTAGAAGCGTCCGACGAACGGGAAATGGCCGGGCCCCGTGCCAAGGTCGAGGATGCGCATCGGCGGCTTCTTGTCGAGGTCGAGCGATTGCGCGAGACGCAGCTTGCTTTCGAACCAGATGATCGGATCGAGATATTTCACGATGTCGGCGTCGGGGTTGACGACCTCGGGATCGAGATAGTGCAGTTGCACGCGCCGATACTCGTCCGCGTCCACCTCTTCCAGGAGATATTCGAAGAAGCGCCTGAGCTCGGCGCTCTGCGCGTCGTTGCTGCGGATCTGCGCCAGGCGGTGGCCTACCACTTCGCGGAAATCGCCGTAGATGCTGGGGAGATGCTCGGGCCGCACCTTGCGCAGATGCACCTCGGGAACGCCGATGCGGTTGAAGTCGCTGATGACCTTGGCAGCAGGCGCCGTCATTCGCTCGGTCTTCCTTAAATCCCTGATCGGGCGGGGAAATTATCCGAGAACGCCCTCTCCCGCAACCGCTCAGGAAAGCGCTGCGAGATCGGTGATGAAGACCTGCCGGCTCTGGTCTTCCTTCCATTCCGCGAGCGCGGAGAGATAGGCCCAGGCGGAATCGGTGAGCTTGTCGTGCGTCAGCCGCATGAACACGACGCCGCGCGGCGTCAGCACGTTCGCCGCCAGGTCGGTGAGGAAGAAGCGCCAATGCTCCTCGCTCCACGGACGCTTGTCCTCATCGACGTTGAAGGCGGCGAGGAATGCAGTGACCATGTCGTAGCGTCCGCCGACGTCGCCGAGCGGCGCAAAGGGGCGGATGACGTGGCTGATGCGCTTGACGCGGTACAGCTCGCAGAGCGTGTCGTAGAGATGGCCGGTCTTGTCCACACCGCTGGAGCGGCTGGGAAGGTCCGTGCCGACAACGCGGTGGCCGTAGAAGCGCGCGACGACGGGGAAGTGGCCGGGCCCCGTGCCGAGGTCGAGGATGCGCAGCGGCGGCTGGCGGTCGAGCTTCAGCCACCGCGCGATGGAGAGCTTGCTCTCGAACCAGGTCACCGGATCGATGTATTTGAGCATGTTGCTGTTCTCGGCGCGGCTCGCGTCGCCGAGGAAGAGCTGCTGGATGCGGCCGAACTGTGCGGCGTCGACCTCCTTGAGCAGGAATTCGAAGAACGCGGCGCCGCGCGCGCCGTTGGCGTCGTCCTGCGCGCGCAGCTCCGCGATCCGCGCCTCGATGGTCGCGCGGAAGTCGCCGAACATCCGGTCGAGATGCTCGGGCTTGATGCCCGCAATGTCTACTCTGGCGACGGGTTTGTCCGGCATGGCTCCAACTACGAAAGCAGCATGAATCGCGTCTCATCTATGCATCGTATTGTGATGAGCCGCTTGCAAAAGATCAAATACCCGTGCCGCTTCCGTGCTTCCGGCGATGATGCGTGCATGGGATGCGGGCAGCTCGCAAGGCGCGAGCGGCGAGATGTCGGGCGCGTAGTGCGCGCTCCTGAGCTTCGTCATCGCGCGCGCGTTGCCGCCGATCGCGTGGCCGGGCCTGGCCGAGCGCAGCACCGCCTCGTCGAATTGCAGCGCGAGCGCGCGGCACACCGCCTCGAGCGCTCCGCCGGGATCGCGGGTGAATTCCTCGAACGACAGAAATGCGACGCGGCCCTGGGGCGAGAAGCTCTCCAGGAACGTGGCGTAGCTCTGCGCCCAGGTCGCGACGTATTTCTCGCACTCGCCGCGATAATATTCCTCGTCGCGTCCTTGGGGACGTTTCTGCAGCTCCGACCACCACGCCTGGGCCAGGCTCTTGAACAGCACGAGCGCGTCGAAGCGCAGCAAAGGGTCGTGGTCGGCGATCTTGGGCGGGTTCTTGTCCGACGACACGAGAAGGCCGGTGCCGAGCTGACGCGCGATCTTGAAGTACCAATCGGTGCGGTCGGCCGCGAGCGCGCGGCGGAATTCCGCCGTCAGCACCGGGCATTTGCCGCCGCAGACGCTGCATTTGACCAGATCGGACGCGAAGTCGCCGCTGCTGAAATCGATCGCCTCGTATCCTGCGGCATAGCGCGCCTTCACCAGCCAATGCGACTCGCCGATGCTGGCGGCCCCCGGCAGGGAGCCCAGCAGGCGGTCGAACAGCGTGCTGCCGCAATATGAGACGCCGCAGATCACGACATGCCGCACGCCTTCGCGCGGCGGCGGGGAAGCGGGCGCTTCCAGGACCGCGCGCAGGTTGTCCGCGAATGCGCCGGCGGTGCCGGCGGAAGCGGCCCCGACCGCGCCGTCGAGCGTCGCGCCGCCCTGAAGCATGGCTTGCGCGACATGGAACGAGGCTTCGAAGTCCTTGGGGTCCTGCTCGCGCAGCGCGGCCCAATGCGGCAGCGCCTTGCCGCTCTCTCCAAGCTCGTCGAACTGCCTGGCGAGCGCGCGGCGCACGAAGACATTGCCGGGACTGGCGCCGAGGATCGTCTCGCCGACGCGCGCGGCGGCGGGAAAGTCGCGCGTCATCCGCGCCTGCATGAAGGCAATGCCCAAAGGCACGCGCCGGGTCTCGGCCATCGCTGTCGGTTTCTCGGACACGGGGGCGCTCAGGGATCTTTCTCGATCGGCAAAGCCGCGCTCCGCGGCTCTATATCAGCCATTTCCGCTTCGCCCAAGCGCTGGCGGCATCGCGCGAGCTGCGGGGCTGCGGTCTCGCGCGTCTGCGGCGACAGCGCCATGAGCCTTTCCCATGCGCTTGCTGCGATCGCGTAGTCGCGCGTGTGCATCGCGGCCTGGGCAAGCACGCGCTGGATGTCCTCGTTGCCGGGGGCCGCGACGGCGGCAGCGGCGCCGAAACGTACCGCCTGCTCGTAATGCCGCGCCTTGTAGGCCGCGCGCATCTCGCGGCGCAGATAGCGCGCCGTCTGCTCCAGCCGGCGCCCGGCGTCGTCGCGCTCGGGGCAATCGTCCGGCACGGCGCGGAAGATCGCGACGGCCTCGACATGGCGTTGCGCCTCGACGGCGTCGCGTCCCGCCTTGATGATGCGGGACGGAAGCTTGGCCAGCGCGAGCTGCGCCTCGACGTTTTCGGGTTCCGCCGCCAGGACCGCCCGCCACGCCGCGATCGCGCGGGTGAATTCCTGCGCGCGGTCGAGCGCACGCGCATGCTGGACCAGGGCTCTGGCGTCCGCCGGAGCCGCCTCCAGCAGCGACGCCCACAGCCCGGCCGCCCTGCTCCAGTCCTGTTCCGCCATCGCCATCTGGCCGAGCGCGGTCAGCGCGCGGCCGTCGCCGGGCTGGAGATAGAGGATCTGCAGCCAGCTCTTCTGCGCTCGCTTGCGGTCGGCGCTCATGCGCTCCTTGGCCTCGTCCTGGAGTGCCTGCAGCGTGCGGCGCTGGCCTGTCTTGGCGATCACGTCGTCGGGCTCGATCTGCGCCAGGACCGCATAGTCGAGATGGGCGTCGACGATGCGTCCGCGCCGCTCGCTGGCGAGCGCGCGCGGCAACAGATCGTCCGCGATGGTCCTGGCCGTCGCCTTGCAGGTCTCGCCGCCGGGACCTTGGCGCAGGGCGGAGGCGGCCAGCGCGGTGGCGCGGATATCGGCCTTCTTCTCGCAGGCGCGCAGCTCCTCGATCGCGCGATCGGGCGCCTCGGCGGCAAGGCGCGCGAAATGGGAGGCCGCCTCGGCCATCTGCCCGCGCTCGATGGCGAGGCGGACACAGGCGAGCGCCGCGTCGGTTCCGGCGATGCCGGCCAGGTGCCGTGCCGAGGCCGCCGCCGCATGGGGAAGCTCGGCGCGCAATTGCGCGCGCGCGAGCTGAAACCAGGCCTCGGGCCAGTCCGGACGCAATTCGCCGACGCGCCGCCAGGCGTCCGCGGCCGCGCTCCATTGCTTCAAATTGCTGAAGGCGCGCGCGCAGAACTGCGCCATCTCGCGGTCGTGGGGATGGAAGGTGAGATAACCCCGCGCCGCTTCGCCCAGCGTCCGCCAGTCGCCTTCGCGCCAGGCGAGCCGCGCCTGCCAGCGCTTGAGCTCCATCGAATCCGCATCGAGCGCGCGCGCTTCATCGAGATGCGCGCGGCACGCCGCCCAATCGCCCGCGCCATAGGCTTCGCGCACGCGCAGGAATGTCTCGGCGGTTGCGGCCGGCAGCTCTTCCGTGCCCGTCATGCGTGATACGATTTGTACCACTCGACAAAGGCGGGAATGCCCTTCGAGATCGGCGTGGCGGGCGTAAAGCCGTAGTCGCGCCGGATCGCGTCGATATCGGCGAAGCTCTCGGCGATGTCGCCGGGCTGCAGCGGCAGCATCTCCTTCTTCGCCTCCCGTCCGAGCGTCTTCTCCAGAATGCCGATCATGTGAAGAAGATCCTCGGGGCGGTTGTTGCCGATATTGTAGATGCGGTGCGGCGTGCCTTCGCCGAACGCCCTCTCGGGTTCGCTCACGATGGCCGTGACGCCGCTCACGATGTCGTCGATATAGGTGAAGTCGCGCTTCATCCTGCCGTGATTGAAGACCTTGATCGGCTCGCCCTTGATGATCGCCTCGGTGAAAAGCCACATCGCCATGTCGGGGCGTCCCCATGGGCCATAGACGGTGAAGAAGCGCAGGCCCACCAGCTTCATGGCGAAGAGATGGGCGTAGACGTTGCTCATCAGCTCGTCCGAGCGCTTGGTCGCCGCGTAGAGCGAGATCGGCGTGTCGACCTTGTCGGTCTCGCAGAACGGCATCTTGGTGTTGCCGCCATAGACCGAGCTCGACGAGGCATAGGCCATGACCTCGAAGCCGTCCCGGTGGCGGCACAGCTCAAGCATGTTGAGGTGTCCGGCGAGATTCGACTGTACGTAGGCATGCGGGTGGTCCATGCCGTAGCGCACGCCCGCCTGCGCGGCCAGGTGCACGACCCGGCGGAACTTGACGCCGCTCAGCGCTTTGGAAAGCGCCGTGAAATCGGCGAGGTCGGCCTGGTGGAAGCTGAAACCTTCGTGTTTGGCGAGTTCGCTGAGGCGGTTCTTCTTGAGCGCGACCGAATAATAGTCGTTGATGCAGTCGACGCCGACGACCGTTTCGCCGCGGGAAAGCAGGCGTTTGGCGACATGGAATCCGATAAAGCCGGCGGCGCCCGTGACCAGATAACTCATATTCGTATATCCGCCGCGGCAGGCTGAAGTGCCGCATCGCTCCCCGGCATATGCTCCCCGCCCCAAGGAGCCCTTATCGACAGCGACCTCTGTATAGCATTTGCAGGGCGGTTTGAAGGCTCAAGCACGCTCGATACCCAGAGACGCGAACAATTCGCAGATCGTGCGCTCGACGCCGAATTTCGCGTGCGCGAAGGCGGGGGCGCGGGCGCGCGCGGTCCGGCGCCATTCTTCGTCGGCGATGATCTTCAGGATTGCATAAGCGAAGGCAGCGGCGCCGGCCTCCACCGGCACGAGGTGGCCGGTAATGCCGGGCTCGATGGTCTCGAAGGCGCCGCCGACGTCGGACGAGACGGCCGGCACGCCGAAATGCTGTCCCTCGATGAGCACGTTGGGCAGGCCCTCGCGGTCCGAGGTCAGGAGATTGAGATCGATGACGCGCAGCCAGTCGGCGACGTTCGAGACGAAGCCCGGCATGTGCAGCCTTTCGGCGAAGCCGTGCTCGCGCGCGAAGCCGCGCATCTCCTCCGCCATGCGCCCGTCGCCGAGCACGACGAAATGCGCGAGCGGGCACTGCGCCGCGACCAGCGACGCGGCCTCGATCCACAGCAGCGGACGCTTCACCGGCTCGATGCGGAAGATCCCGCCGACGAGGAACGCCTCGCGCGGGATGCCGGCCTGCGCGCGCAGATCCGTCTGAGGCTCGCGGTCGAGCTTGGCGAACTCGACGGCATTGTAGATGACGCGGAACGGCGCCGCGTCGGGCCACCCGGTCCAGTCGCGGTCGGAATCGGCGCCGGCGCGCGAATTGTTGACGATCGAGAAGCCGGGATCGGCGAGAAGGCGGCGGTAGGTATGCCGCATCGGGCGCAGGAAGAGGCTCGTCTCCAGCGGGCCGTGGCCCCACAGATTGGGCGAGAGCGAGCCGCGATGGATGAGGAATCTGTCCACGCCCGCGAGCCGGCAGGCCAGCCCTGCGATGAAAAGGTCCTGTCTCAGATGCACCGCCTGCGGCCGCCGCTCCAGGATGAGCTTGGTGACTCGGATCAGCTCTTCGCGGTGCAGATGCGGCAACAGGTCGATGGCGCGCACCAGCCGCTCGCGGCCCTCGAGCGCGGGCAGTTCGGCCAGAACGTTCGAGCGCCGGCTCCAGTCGGCGCCGAAATGCACGATCTCGGCCGGCGTCTCGCGCGCCGCGCGCAGGAACGACGACGTGTCCGCGTCGTCCATCTGGCGCAGCGCGAGCACGACCTTCTTCAGGCACGGCTCGGCCGCCATCTTGCCCGCAACGGTGACGGTCTGTCTTTCGCTGCCGCCGGCGCGCAGCGAAGAGCTCACGGTGAGCAGGTGGCCGCGGCGCGGCGCGTATCCGATTGCGCCGTTTCGCGCGATCTCCTCGAAGACGACGTCGATCAGGCACTCGGGAAAGAGCAGGCCCGAATCCGCGCCGCAGAACTCGACGACGGAACGCACGCGCTGCAGCGCCGTGTATTCGCCCGGCAGCGTCGCGGGATCGCGGATGGCGCGCATCGCCTCATAGGCCTCGCCGTAGCGATAGAAGCGCTCGTGCAGCAGCGCGATTTCGGCCGCCGGATCGATCCTCAGGCTCTTGGGCAGATCTCGCACACGCGCCGCCTCGAAATGCGCTGCCGCCGCGGGCACGTCGAGCTCGGCGCTGGCGAGCATGCCCAGCGTCCAGCTCACGATCGCGGAATTGTCGCTTCCGGCGCCAAGCGCGGCCCGGCGCGGTGCGACGCCGTCCGCGACGCGGGCGCGCCATGCGGCCCTGCGCAGGCGCCGCACGATCTCGACGATCGGGGCGAGCTGGTTTTCGCCGAGCGAGGCGCTCGGAACATGGCGTTCAAGCGCAAGCAACGCCTCGGCGATCACCTCGCGGTCGCGGCCGGATTCGAAAAGGACGCGCACGACGCGCCTGCGCGCATCGGCGTCGCCTTCATAGTCCCGCGGCCCGCGCAGCAGCGCCACCGCCGCTTCGTGCGCGCCGGCTTCGCAGAGCATCGCCACGGCCTCCGCCCCCACGGCGCGATCGGCGTCGGGGGCGCGGACCGCGCGCGTGCAGAACTCGATCAAGGCCTCGCGCTGGTTCCACGACGCGGCGAAGCCCGCCGCTTCGAGCCACAATTGCGCGATGTCGCCCTCCGCGCTCAGCCTGCGATAGACGTTGAACGCGCTCTCGGTGTCGCCGCGCCGGAAATGGAACTGGGCGAGCGATTTGGCGAGCATCGGATTTCCGGCCGTGATCCGTCCGCTCTTGCGTTCGATCTCCTCGAGCTCGTCCGTCGAGGGAGCATCGCCGATCGTGTTCAGTTGGCTCAGGAATTCGAGCGACTCGTTTTCGGTGGAATCCTCGAAGGCGAGCGCGCCGCTTTCGTCGCCCGCGTCTTCGGCGCGCAGGAGCGCGTGGTAGGTCTTCAGCCGCTCGAAGTTCGCATCGCCCGCGAGCCGCTTGTCCAGCACCTCGATGCGCGAGGTCATTTCGCCGGCGTTCGCGACGCCGACGCTCGCGCTGAGATCGGCGATCTCCTTGGCCGCGACCTTGGCCCTCAGGCGCCGCGCGTCCTCGTTGGCGGGATTGATGCGCAAGACCTCGTCGAGCCGGTCCAGCGCTTCCAGCGTGCGGCCGGCGCGTGTATGGACCCGCCCGAGCGCCATGCGCGGCTCGCCGTCCTTCGGCGCGAGCACGGCGATGCGCTCCCAATATGCGCGCGCCTCCTCGAAGCGGGCCTGGCGCATGAGAAGGCGCGCCAGGGGGCGCAAGGCGGTGAGCCGATTCGGCTCGCGGGCGAGGATGTCCTTGAACATGTCGCCGGCGCGGCCGGGTTCCTGTTCCACGAGCGCCATCGCCTCGGCTTCGAGATCTTTGAGGGTCGCGGGCTGATCCAGGCTCATCGGCGGGAAATTAGCATGAAGCTCGGCCGCAGGGCGTAGCGCGGCATGGTCAATTTATGGTAGCATTTTTCGTGGGGGCGTATTGCTGATAAGCTGGTTCTGCCTGCGGCCTCCATCCCATGTCGATCGCGACCCTTGAACAATTGCGCGCCGAGTTGATCGCCCTCGAGGAGAGGATCGATGCCGGCGCGTTCGTGGACTCCGACCGGCTGCGCGCCCTCGCGCCGGCGGCGCGGCATTGGGCCAGGCAGTCGGACGAGGCGCATCCCATCCCGCGCCTGGCGCGCCTGATGATGCGCACCAACGCGTCCTCGGCGGCGCGCGACCTTCTGGAGTTCGCCCGTCCGATCGCGCGCGACGACGATTGCTCCATCGCGCTGATGCTGGCCAATGCCACGGCGGCGTGCGGCGACCACAGGGGCGCGCTCGCGATCCTGGTGCCGCTGGCCGACGCGAATTCCAACAACGCGCAGCTTGCCGCGCGCGCCGCCGAGCTTCACGCGCGTCTCGGCAACGCCGAGGAGAGCCTCAAGCTCTATGCGCGGGCAGCCAAGCTCGACAGGGGCCGCAAGCCGCAGCATCTGAACGCGCTCATCGCGGCCGGCCGCGGCGGCGACGCGCTGGACGAGGCGCGCAAGGCGCTCGGCGAGCGGCAGGACGATCCGGCGACGCGCATCGCCTGGTTCAAGGCGCTGGCGAAATTCTCGGGCGACAGGGACGAGGTCGCGAGCGCCCGCGCCGACCTGCTCGCCTGGCTGCCCGACGATCTCGCAGGCTCGCTGTGGCGCGCGCACCTCTTCAGGATGGAGCAGGACGACGAAGCCGCGTTCGCCGAGCTCGACGCCGCCTTCGCGCGCTGGCCGAACGACGCGGGCTTGCGCAAAGCGCGCGCGGCGGCGGCGCTGGCGCTCGGGTTCTGGGGCCGCGACGCGGGCGCGATCTACGACGCCGTTTCCGTGTCGCTCGACGCGCCCGACCTGCGCGCGCAGATCGCGCGCGCCGACAGGCTCCTGCGCGCGTTCGGCGGCTCGCTCGGAAAGGCCGCGGCGGACGGCGGCGCTTTCGCCCATGTGCGCTCGCCGGAAAGCGTCTTCGCGCTTGTGGCGGAAGAGAAGCCCGCCGCGCCCGAGACCGGACGCGGCAAGGGGCTCGCGATGATCGCCCATTCGCTCACCGCCGGCGGCGCGGAGCGGATCGTGGCGACCCTGTTCCGCCATCTGCGCGAGGGCGGGCGCTTCGACTGGGTCAAGCTCTATCTGCTCAATCTTTCCGAAACGGACGGCAGCGACTTCTATCTGCCGCTGACCGGCATCGACCGCGCGGAGGTCGTGCTGCTCGACCGCGGCTGCAGGATAGAGGAGCCGTTCGACTTCCTTCCCGTGGACGCCGCGCGCACCGCGCAGGCGATCCACAATCAGCTTGTGAAGGACAAGCCCGCCATCGTGCATGCATCGCTGGAGCCGCTCACGCTCACTGCCGGCCTCGCCGCGCTGAAGGCGCGGGTGCCGCGAATAGTCCTGCACACCCACAACATGCGGCCTACCGATCTTTATCCGGGTGCGCCCCAGCCGCCGCGCTGGCGCGACTGCTACCGCTCCATGCTCGCGCGCGAGGAGGTGCGGCTGGTGGGCTGCGCGCGGGCCTCGATGGAGGACTACGCCGATTGGATCGGGCTCGGTGCGATGGACAAGCTCCACACCGTCTACAACGGACTGGATTTCGAGCAATTCCAGCCGGCGGCCGATGCGCAGGTGCCAGCGCGGCTGCGCGCCGCGCTCGGCATCGGCCAGGGCGCGCCCGTGATCGGCACCGCGTTCAAGTTCCGCGACGAGAAGCGCCCCGCGCTGTGGGCCGAGGCGGGACTCAAAGTGCTCGAACGGCACCCTGACGCGCGCTTCGTGATGTTCGGCGACGGGCCGCTGCTCGCGCCGGTCAAGGAGCTCGCGGCCGCGAAAGGCGCGGAAGCGAGCTTCGTCTTCCCCGGGCTCGTGCCCGATCTCTATCGCTGGCTGCCGATGCTCGATCTCTTCATGCTGTGCTCGAGCTCGGAGGCGCTGCCCAACGTGCTGCTCGAAGCACAGGCCTGCGGCGTGCCGGTGATCGCCTATCATGTCGGCGGCATCGGCGAGACGATGATCGACGGCGAGACCGGCATCCTCGTGCGCGAGGACGGTGCCGGTGCGCTCGCGTCGGCGCTTCTCAGCGCCATCGGCAACCCGGACTGGCGTGAGCGCGCGGCGCGCGCGGGCGCGGCCTTCGTGCGCGAGCGCTTCAGCACGCGGAACATGACGCGGAGCCTGACCGATGTGCTGCTGGGCTGACGCATGCGCCGCGCGCTGAGGCTTCATCCCGATTGCCGGTCCGGCACGGTCGAGCGGATCGAGGTCGCGGTCGCGCGCCAGGGCTCCATGCTTCGCCTCGACTACGTGCTCACGGGGAATCCGGACGGCATCGAGCTTCCCGCCATCGCCGCCCCCGAACGCACGGACGAATTGTGGAAGCACACATGCTTCGAGGCCTTCGTCCGCCCGCTGCCGGGCACGGCCTATCAGGAGTTCAACCTCGCGCCTTCGACGCGCTGGGCGGCCTATCGTTTCGACGGCTACCGCCTTGGAATGCGAAACGCGGACGATGCGCCGCCTGCGATCACGATCGAACGCAGCGCGCGCAGCTTTGCGCTGCATGCGACGCTGGCCGTGCCTGAGGGAGCCTTGTGCCTCGGCCTGTCGGCGGTGATCGAGGAGCGGGGCGGGGCCAAATCCTATTGGGCGCTCGCGCACGCGCAAGGCCGCCCCGACTTCCATCATTCCGATTGCTTTGCGCTCGAACTTCCAGCAGCGTGAGCGGCGATGAAATTCGGCATCGACCGCCTCATCGAGGAGCCTTCACTGCGCGCGCCGCTCAAAGGCGCGCGCGTGGCGCTGGTCGCCCATCCGGCCTCCGTGACCAAGGACCTGACGCATTCGCTCGACGCGCTCATGGGTTTGGGCGACGTCAGGATCTCCTCGGCCTTCGGTCCGCAGCACGGCATGCGCGGCGACAAGCAGGACAACATGGTGGAGTCGCCGGACTTCGACGATCCCGCGCACGGCATCCCGGTGTTCAGCCTCTATGGCGAGACGCGCAAGCCCACGGGGCAGATGCTCTCCACCTTCGACGTCGTGCTCGTCGACCTGCAGGATCTCGGCTGCCGCATCTATACCTTCGTCACGACGCTGCGCTACATGCTCGAAGCCGCGGCCCGGACGGGCAAGGCGGTGTGGGTGCTCGACCGTCCCAACCCCGCGGGCCGGCCGGTGGAAGGTCTTCGGCTTCGCAGCGGCTGGGAAAGCTTCGTCGGCGCCGGACCGCTTCCCATGCGCCACGGTCTCACGCTCGGCGAGCTGGGATTGTGGTTCATCGACACGCTCAAGCTCGATGTCGACTATCGCATCGTCGAGATGGAAGGCTGGCAGCCCGATGCAGCACCCGGCCATGGCTGGCCGCTCGGCGAGCGCGCCTGGGTCAATCCGAGCCCCAACGCGGCCAATCTGTGGATGGCGCGCGCCTATGCGGGGACGGTGATGCTCGAAGGCACGACGCTGTCGGAAGGCCGCGGCACGACGCGCCCGCTCGAATTGTTCGGCGCGCCCGACATCGAGGCGCGCCGCGTGCTGGCCGAGATGCGCGCGCTCGCGCCCCAATGGCTCGAAGGCTGTCGCTTGAGGGAATGCTGGTTCGAGCCCACCTTCCACAAGCATAAGGGCCAGCTCTGCAACGGCGTGCAGATCCACACCGAGGATGCGAGCTACGGCCACGCCGCGTTCCGGCCCTGGCGCCTGCAGGCGCTGGCTTTCATGGCGATCCGGCGCCTCTACCCGGACTATCCGCTGTGGCGCGATTTCGCGTACGAATACGAGCACGGCAAGCTTGCCATCGACGTGATCAACGGCAGCCCCTTGCTGCGCGAATGGGTCGACGACGGAACGGCTGCGCCCGCCGACCTCGACGCACTCGCGCTCCCCGACGAGCGCGCCTGGGAAGCCGAGCGGCGGGCCTATCTGCGGTACTAAGATGATTCCGCTTGTATGGAAGTATTGTGCCAAGCGGCCCGTCGCCCTTCGAGGCTCGCCCTTGCGGGCTCGCACCTCAGGGTGACGGACCTATTTTAGCAGTCGCGTCATCCTGAGGTGCGAGCGCAGCGAGCCTCGAAGGATGGCGCGCCGCTCGATTCCGGAGCGGGCATCACTCGCCGTTCACGCCCTTGGTCATGTCCTTGGCGTATTCCTTGACCTGATCGGTGCCGGCGATCTGGTCGAAGATCCACAGCCACGCGCCGGTGATCCCGCATTGGCCGTGCCAGGTCTTGAGCTGGGCCTCCGCCGCGGTGGGCGTCTTGAAGGGCGGCGCGCCGGGCTGGTCCGAGAGGCCGGGATAGACCGGCACGTCGCCGAAATTCCATTGCGACGCGCATGGCGAGTTGCCCTGGCCGCCGGCGAAGGTCTGCAGATGGATGCCGTCCACCAGGCCCGGCATCTGGGTGTTGATCGCCGAGACGGTCGACGTCCAATAGGTGTTGTTGGTGTAGGGGTTCATCGTCACGTGATAGCCGAGCCCGCCCAGCATCAGCGCGAACTGGACCGTGGATTCCTCGTCGTAGCTGTTCTCGTCGTCGAAATCGATCGCGTCGATCGGCAGCGCCTTCGCGATCGCCGCGAAATCCTTGTAGAGGATGCTCTTCCTGCCGGTGCCTTGCGAATCGACGAGCGCCTTGATGTTCTGGAAATCGCCGACATTCGACGAGCCGATGCTGAGCGTGATGCGCGTCACCTTGCCGGTCTTGATGGTCTTCAGCGCCTTGGCGAATTTCGGCCAGGTCTGGTCGCCGACATATTTTCCGCCCGAGGTCAGCGGGAACTCGCCGTTGAGGTTCAGGTCGCCGCTCGCGTTCACCTCGACGCTCCACACCAGGAGTTCGTTGAAGCCGGCCGTCTTCAGCTCTTTGATGTTGGTCTTGTCGTCGTTCTTGTAGACCGGACCGCCGCCCAGGATGCCGACATAGCCGGTCTGCGCCATCGCGGTCCCGGCGAAGAGCGCCACGCCGGCGAGCACCAACGCCGCCGCCACCGGCAGCCGCAAGAGGTTCTTTCCTTGGGTCTTGGTGCTGGAAAGCATGGTGAAATCCTCCGGTTTTGGCTGGTTCGGGCAGGGCGTGCCGGTATTTTTGCCCCAATCCCTCCGGCGCACACAAGAGCGGTTCACAACTGCGTCACCCGCGACAGTGGGCGTTGAACAATCGCCAAGGATGGAGAAGGCTGATCGAAATGCAGCGCGGGGGCTGGACGATGGCTTCATATAAGAGTGCGGCGATCCTTCTCGCGACGGCGCTTTGCGCGACCGCGCCCGCCTGGGCCGCCGGTCCGGCGACGACTTATCCCGCGATGGCGCCGGTCGAGCAGTATCGGATGGCGGGCCGCGCCGATGAGATCGCGCTGGCGCGCACGGCGGCGCCGGCTTCGATCTCGGGCGAGGCGAGCGTCATGGTCCTCGGCGTCAAGGGTTACGAAACCGCAATCACGGGCAGGAACGGGTTCGTATGCATGGTGCTGCGCGGATGGACGGCGAATTTCGACGATCCGGTGTTCTGGAACCCGAAGATCCGCGGGCCCGTATGTTACAACCCCGCCGCCGTGCGTTCGGTGCTGCCTCAGGTCGTCGAGCGGACGCAGTGGGTACTCGCCGGCGTCTCGAAGCCGGAGATGGAACGCCGCGCCAAGACGAGCGCCGCCGCCAACCGGCTGCCGGAGCCCGTCTCGTTCGGCTACATGATGTCGAAAGAGCAATACGTGTCGGACAAAGCGCATGCCTGGCACCCGCATCTGATGTTCTATCAGGCGCATGCCAAGGCGGCCGACTGGGGCGCGGACCTGCCCGGTTCTCCGGTCTTCTCCGGCGAGGGCGAGCCCGTCACGATGTATTTCGTGCCGCTGGCGAAATGGTCCGACGGCTCGTCCGCGGTCGATATGCACTGACGCTCGCCAGGGCATAAGCATCTGAAATTTCTAGGGAAAACCTGGAGCGGGCGAGGCGAATCGAACGCCCGACCCTAACCTTGGCAAGGTTATGCTCTACCCCTGAGCTACGCCCGCTTATCCAGGTTGGGCGGGCGTTATGGCCCAGGGGCGCGAAGGATTCAACAGCTAAAATAAGGCCTTGGTTTCCGCGCACGCCCAGGGCGCGCTAGCATCGCGGGATGAACCCGATCCCCGGCCACTCCTATGTCGCGTTTGCCTCGCTCCACGAGAAGCCGCTCACCATCGCGGGCCGGCTGAGCCTGCCCGTTTCGGGCGGCGGGAAGGCGGGCGCGGTCGTCATCCTGCACGGCTCCGCCGGGCCATCGGCGCGGGAGGCGGGCTATGCGGCGGCGCTGCGCGAGGCCGGCTTCGTCACGCTGGAGCCGGACCAATGGGCGGCGCGGGGCCTGGGCGGCGGCGACAAGGGACGGCCGAAGACCTTCACCGAGACGCTGCCCGACGTCTTCGGCGCGCTTGCCTATCTCGCGGCGCGGTCCGAGGTCGATGCGGCGCGCATCGGGCTTCTGGGATTTTCCTTCGGCGGCGTGGCGACGATGCTTGCGGCGACGCGCGCCCATGCCGACCGCTTCGCTCAAGCCGGGCGGTTCGCGGCCTTCATGCCGTTCTATCCCGCCTGCTGGACCTACAACACGCTCCCCGGCCAGGAATTCTCACGCCTCGTCGCGGCGCCCTTGCTGCTCGTCACCGGTGCGCTCGACGAATATGACGACGACGCCTGCGCGGGCGAGAAGCTCGCGGCCTCTCTTTCGCCGGAAGACCGCGCGCAGGTGCGCACGCATGTCTTCGCCGACTCGCATCACGGCTTCGACGTGCCCGGCGTGGACGTCGCGGTGCCCGATCCCTTCTGCCATCGCGGCAAAGGCGGCCATGTGGTGATGCGCCACAATCCGGAAGCGACGCGCGAAGCGCACCGTCTCGCGGTCTCGTTCTTCCGCGAGACGCTGGGTTAGCGCCTGAACGGCGCGAACAGCCGGGCGTCGATTTCCGCGATGCCGGGATAGGTCTCGATCGCGCGGCGGTCGTCGGCATCGAGTGCCGCGGGGCGCGGCGCGGAGGAACGGTCGGCCGAGAGTTTCCCTATGCGCTGGACGACGCGCTCGGGCATGTCGAGGCCGAGAGGTTCGAGCAGCTTCGCGCGATAGAACGCGACCGGGTCGCCCTGCGCGATCAACTCGTCGAGATTGATGACGCCGACGCGGCTGGGCACGCGCGCGGCGATCTCGTCGAGCCGCGCGAAGGACTTCACATAATGGGCAAGGAACCCGCGCACGTCGTAGCGGTTCCAATCCACCGCCTTGTGGGAGCGCCAGCAATCGAACGGGTTGCGCGCGCAATAGAAGTAGCGGGGCTCGAGGCCCGCCGAGGCGAAATGCGTCTCGTACTCGTCGAACAGCGATTCGAGCCTGGGCGTCTTGTGACCCACGTAGCGCGCGCCGGCGCGGCGGTGCAGCTTGCCGCGGCCCCCCTTCGACAGATAGCCGAAGGATTCGAACATGTAATCGGCCTTGCGCTCGAGCCAGGCCTCGCGCGTGCCGTCATGGGCGCGGTCGGCGGCGTCGAGCAGGGTCAGGAACTGCTTGAGCACCGGCAGCGGTATCTCGCCGTCCATCGCCACGAGCGGATGCGCATTGGCCACGCGCTGCGCGTTGGTCGTCCCCGAACGGCTCATGCCGAAGACGAAGAGCGGCGTTACGGCGTCCATTGCGCCAGCCAGTCGGCGAGCGCCTGCGGCGTCATGTGGCGCGCGTCCTCGATCGCCGAGACGCGTCCGGGGTTGACGATCCGTCCGTCGGGCGTCGCCACGATGATCGCAGGCACCCCTTCGAGGCGCGTGGTGATGCCGAAGCGCGCGGGGATGTCGAGGTTCTTGTTGAAGCGCCCGACGTCGACGGTGACGAGCTCGTAGCGGCTCGCGAGGAAGGCGTGTAGTTCGGGGCGATCCATGAGCCCTGCGAGGATCCGGCAGTCCGCGCACCAATTGCCGCCGAGATCGATCATCACGCGCTTGCCGTCATGCCGCGCGCGGGCGAAGGCGGCGTCGACATCGGCGCCGGCGTCCGCATCGGCCGCGAAAGGCGCGTCCGGCACGTCGAGCTCGGAAAGGGAAGAGATGCCGATCCTGGGCGCGGTCGCCGCTTGCGCGGCGGCGGAAAGGAGCAGGACGGCCAGGATAGCCGGGACGAAACGCATGGGGGCCTCATGTTTGGCGGGATTCTGCGGGGCGGCGACCATATCGGCAAGCCCCGCTTTCGCCAAAGTGTCATTCCGGTAAGGTAGAAACTGAAAAATACCTGTTGGAGGGGGCTCCCATGGCCGGTTTGCTCGCGCGCGAAAGCATCGTCGCAGGTCCTCGTTTCAGCCGCTGGCTGGTGCCGCCCGCGGCGCTGGCCATCCATCTTTGCATCGGCATGGCCTATGGCTTCAGCGTGTTCTGGCTGCCGATGAGCAAGCTGGTCGCGGGCGCGCCAGCCTGCACGAGCTTCGTGAACGAGCTCACGGCCACGGGCTGCAACTGGACCGTCGCCGACGTCACTCACATCTTCGAGACGTTCATCGCGGTGCTCGGGCTTTCCGCCGCGGTGTTCGGAAGCTGGGTCGAGCGCGCGGGTCCGCGCAAATCCGGCTTCACGGCGGCCTTGTGCTGGGGCGCGGGCCTCGTCATCGGCGGCTATGGCGTGATGATCCACCAGCTCTGGCTCGTGTTCCTGGGCAGCGGATTTCTGGGCGGCATCGGGCTCGGCATCGGCTACATCACGCCGGTCTCCACGCTCATCAAATGGTTCCCGGACCGGCGCGGCATGGCGACGGGCTTCGCGATCATGGGCTTCGGCGGCGGCGCGATGATCGGCTCGCCGCTCGCGGTGTGGCTGATGGCGCGCTACGGGGTCGCGCAGACGCTGATGATCCTGGGCGCCATCTACTTCATCGCGATGAGCATCGGCGCGTTCGGCTTCCGCGTCGCGCCTTCGGGGTGGAAGCCCGCGGGCTGGTCGCCGGTGGTCAAGCCCGGCGCGATGATCACCGACCGCCACGTGCATGTGAACCGCGTGATGCGCACGCCGCAATTCTGGCTGATCTGGATGGTGCTGGGCCTGAACGTCACCGCCGGCATCGCGGTCCTGGCGATGGCGAGCCCGATGCTGCAGGAAGTGTTCGGCGGCAAGCTGCTCGGCCTCGACGCACATGCGATCTTGAGCGATCCGCAGAAGAAGGCGATCGTCGCGGCGGCGGCGGGGCTCGTGGGCCTGCTCAGCCTGTTCAACAGCCTGGGCCGTATCTTCTGGGCGTCGATGTCGGACTACCTCGGCCGCAAGAACACCTATTTCGTGTTCTTCGTCTTGGGGATCGCGCTCTACGCGTCGCTGCCGACGCTCGGGCATATGGGGTTGGCGCTCGCGTTCGTCGCCTCGGCCTGCATCATCCTGACCATGTATGGCGGCGGCTTCGCCACCATCCCCGCCTATCTCGCCGACATCTTCGGCACGCAGATGGTGGGGGCGATCCACGGCCGCCTGATCACCTCCTGGTCGGTCGCGGGCGTCGTGGGACCGATGATCATCGCGAGCCTGCGCCAGACCCAGCTCGCCGCGGGCGTGGCCAAGAGCCTCGTCTACGACAACACGCTCTACATCATGGCGGGCTTGCTGTTCGTAGGCCTCATCTGCAACGCGCTCGTCCGCCCGGTGAAGGACAAGCACTATATGAGCGAGGACGAGCTCGCGCGCGAGCGGGCGCTGCAGCACGAGGCCGCATCGGCGGACGCGGTCGCGAACGCCGCGCGCGGCGGCGCGGGCGCGATGCTGGTGGGCGTCATCGCATGGCTTGCGGTCGGCATCCCCTTCGCCATCGGCCTCTATATCGCACTGCAAAAGGCGGCGGCGCTGTTCTGAGCGCGAAATAGTTATCCTCCCCCGTTTTTACGGGGGAGGTGGCGCGAAGCGCCGGAGGGGGACTTCCCCCATAGGCGCTAACTTAGAGCGCCAACAAGCGGCACGTCGCCCTTCGAGGCTCGCTGCGCTCGCGCCTCAGGGTGACGTACCTGCTGCAGCAGTAGCGTCATGCTGAGGTGCCCGCCGAAGGCGGGCCTCGAAGCATGGCGCTCCGCTCGGTCAAACCCGTCTGAATTTGTTCTAAGTTAGCGCCTATGGGGACTTCCCCCTCCGCTCGCTGCACTCGCTCCTCCCCCGTAAGGACGGGGGAGGATGAATTTTGCTTCAATACGCTCTAAACAGGCGGCAGAGGGAAGACGAGGGACGGTCATGAAATCCGCCTTGTTCGGAGCGCTCGCGGCGCTCCTGGTTGCCGGCATGCCCGCTTGCGCCGCCGCGCCGGCCGGCGATGCCGCCAACCCGGCCTATATGTGGGATCTGAGCGATCTCTATCCCTCGCCCGAAGCCTGGACCGCCGCGCAAGCCAAAGCGAAGGCGCAGGTCGACGGGCTGGACAAATACAAGGGCAGCCTGGCCGGGAACGCGAAGGCGATGCTGACCGCGCTCGACGCGATCTCGATTACGGCCAAGGAGGTCGCGCGCCTCAACGTCTATGCCTCGCTCAAGGGCGACGAGGACGTGCGCGTCGCCGTCAACCAGGAGCGCGTGCAGCTCGGCCAGGCGCTGCAGGCCGGGTTCGGCGAGAAGACCGCCTGGGTCGCGCCCGAGGTGCTCGGCGTGGGCGCCAAGAAGGTTCACGCGTTCGAGGCGCAGTCACCCGAGCTCGCGCACCGCTTCGACTTCTATCTCGACAACATCCTGCGCGGCGCGCCGCACACGCTCTCGCCCGAGGCCGAAGGCGTGATGGCGTCGGCGCAGACCGTGCTCGTGCAGCCCAACAACATCTACAGCCAGCTCTCCAACGGCGAGCTGCCGTTCCCGGGCGTGACGCTGTCCGACGGCACCAGGGTCGAGCGCCTCGACCAGGCCGCGTATTCGAAATACCGCCAGGCGCCCAACCGCGCCGACCGCAAGCTCGTCTTCGACACGTTCTGGGGCACGTGGAAGAAATACGAAGGCACGTTCGGCGCCTCGCTGAACACGCAGGTCCAGGCCGAGGAGTTCGACGCCAAGGTGCGCCACTATCCCAACGCGCTCGCCGACGCGCTCTTCGCCGACAACATGCCCGAGGCCGTCTATCGCCAGCTCGTGGCGCAGGCCAATGCGGGCCTGCCGGTGTTCCATCGCTACTTGAAGCTGCGCAGGAAGCTGCTCGGCATCGACGGCGATCTCGCCTATTACGACATCTATCCGTCGATGTTCAAACTCGACCAGCCCGAGCACATCACCGTCGCCGACGCCGAGCGCATCGCCTTCGACGTGACCGCGCCTTACGGACCGGAATACGCCGAAAAGCTCCATCGCGCGTTCTCAGGCCGCTGGATGGACGTGCTGCCGCGCGCGGGCAAGGCGTCGGGCGCCTATATGAACGGCTCGGCCTATGACGTGCATCCCTATCTGCACCTCAACCACAATTACGATTACGCGTCGCTGTCGACCTTCGTGCACGAATGGGGGCACGGCATCCACACGCTTCTCGACGACGAGACGCAGCCCTGGGAGAAGTCGAACTACTCGACCTTCATCGCCGAGACCGCGTCGATCTCCAACGAGATGCTGCTCAACGACTACATGGTCGCGCACGCCAGGACCAAGCAGGAGAAGCTCTATTACCTGGGCGAGGGCCTCGAGCTGATCCGCGGCACGTTCTTCCGCCAGACCATGTTCGGCGAATTCCAGCTCGCCATCCACGAAGAGGTCGAGAAGGGCAACGCGCTCTCCGGCAAGCGCATGAGCGAGATCTATTGCGACCTTCTCAAGCGCTATCACGGCGACGCGCAAGGCGTGATGAAGATCGATCCCGCCTATTGCGTCGAATGGGCGTTCATCCCGCACTTCTATTACGGCTTCTATGTGTGGCAATACGCGACCTCGATGGCGGGCGCGGCCGAGTTCACCGACGCGATCGAGCACGAAGGCGCGCCCGCCCGCGACCGCTACATCGCCATGCTCAAGGCCGGCGGCTCGGACTATGCGTATTCGCTCTACAAGAAGGCCGGCATCGACATGGCCGCGCCCGCGCCCTACCAGGCGCTGGTCGCGCGCATGAACCGCATCCTCGACCAGATCGACGCGCTGGAGGCGCAGAAGTGAACTTCGCCCGCTGGCGCTTTCCGGTCTCGATCCGCCGCGATTTGGTGATACCGGGCCTGCTGGTCGTGGGTCTGTGGTTCGTCGCGGCTTGGTACTATGCGGACAACACCTACGCGGGCGGCGTGGTGGCGACGCCCGACCAGGCGATTGCAGCCATGAAGCAGTATTGCGGCAAGCTTGCTCCTCCGGGATTGCTGAAGCACCCCTTCACGGCCCGGCTCAACAATGGCGCCTGGTTCGTGTCCGCCGATCTTCGCGAGTATCCGTGGAGCCGCCAGGATGTCATATTCTCCGGCATCGTCGAAGCGCGAACGGGCGAAGTTCCGACATGTCGTATGGGTGTAATCGACTAGGCATTCTGCCGCCTCTACTGGCGGCGTTCTTCCTCACCGGCTGCGTCGGCGTCGAACCTTCGCAGCCGGTGACGAGCGAGGCGCAGGCGATCCGCGTCGCCAGGGAGCGCTGCGCCTGGACGCGGCCGTTCGACGCGAACGAGCAGTGGCATGCGCGCCTGCACGAAAGCCAGTGGCATGTGTGGCTGGTGCGCGACCGCGATCCGCGCGAGCCGGTCGTCGGCGCGCTGGACATCTGGATCCGCGCCGGGGACGGCGGCGCGGGAAACTGCAACCGGGCGCCGTGACGGCGCCTGGGGCAGGTTTTTTGATTCCAACCGATCACAACCTGCTCTAGCGGATCTCCCAGGTGATCGACACGTTCGCGGTGATGCTCTGCTCGCCGGCGGCGACGGGCGTCTCCGCGTCGGCCTTCAGCATGCTCATGGGACGGCCGATGGGCTCGATCGTCGTCTCGCCGCCGCCGTCGCTGATCGCGGTGATGGGGCCGAGCGTGACGCCGGCGGCGCGCGCATAGGCCTCGGCGCGGTCGAACGCGTCCTTCACCGCCTCCTCGCGCGCCTTGGCGAGCAGGGGCTTGGGATCGGCGATGGAGAAGGTCGGGCCTTGGATCTGGTTGCTGCCCGCCGCGACCAGGGCGTCGATCGTGGCGCCGAGCTTGTCGAGCCCGTCGACGATGACGGTCACGGTGTTGGAGACCTCATAGCCCACGATGCGCTGCGTCACGCCCGGCTTCTCGGCCGAATATTGCGGGCTGACCTGGAAGTTCGAGGTCTGGATGTTCTTCTCCGCGACGCCGGTGCGTTTGAGCGCGTCGAAGACGGCGGTCATGGCGCGCGCGTTCGCGGCGAGCGCGGCCGCGGCGGAGGGCGCGCGCGTGACGACGCCGGTGGAGAGCTGCGCGCGGTCGGGCGCGTCCTTGACCTCGCCCAGGCCGCTGACGGAGATGAGGCGCGGGGCGGCCGCGTTGTCGGCCCAGGCAGGCGCCGCCGCCGCGAGACACAGCGACAGAGCCAGTGCGATGCGCGATATCGTCATAATGCGGTCCTTCTTTCTCGGAAATCGCGCCATCCTTCGCCGGCGACAAGGCGAAACTGGGGCGGCGATATTCAGGCCCGCGCCAAATGCTGCTAAGGAAGGGTCTGGGGCCTGTAGCTCAGTTGGTTAGAGCTGACCGCTCATAACGGTCTGGTCGCAGGTTCGAGTCCTGCCGGGCCCACCAGTTCCTCGGTCTGTTGGCGCAAGAGGACAAAAGCCCGGCGCGCCGGGCTTTTGTCCTACCAGCCGCTTCGCGCGGACTCCCCACATGAGTGAGGTGGATTTGGAGTGACGTGCCTTGTGGGCGCGAGCGGCGCTGGCCGCCTCTTTGGTGATGGTGTTGGGTGTTTCGGCGGCGGCCCTAGCCCTAGGTCACGAAGCTACCGAACGACGAGCGCGCAACCCTGATCGACACAACTGTGCCAGCCGGACAGATTTTCAGCTGTTCGCTATAGCCTTGCGAAACGATCATGTAGTTCACGGAAGCAACAAAGCCGGTATAGAGGGGTTTATCTGCGAGCCGTGTGTTGTATCTCACGCAGACCATGAATTTGGTAGTGAACCAGTCAACGTCCTCGTCGCTTTGCTTTCGATATTTCCGTTGCCACTCCTCGATGTGAGATTTGAAAACTGTCGCGGTTTTCCGGACCACAATCCCATCACTAGAGAGCGTCTCACCAGATCCAAAATCTTCAATGCTTTCGGCCCAACGGCGCAACGGTTCGGCCGTTACTGGCCTAAACATGTCAACGACTGGCCGAATTATTACACATACTTCCAGAGCGGGGGTTCTGCCAACGTTAATGAGGCTAAATGGGATTTCGAATTCTGCGGACTCTTCAGACCATGTGATGGTGCCGTCGCCAGTGGGCTCGCATTCAACCCATGGCCTGTGTTCGGCCACGAACATTTCGCGGGTAAGGCGCGCTTGCTCGTCAGCCCCTACCGCGAGCTTCCTCGTTTGGCGCCACAATCCAATGGTGGACCAAGTAAGGACGCCAGCAAAAATAGCGGACCAAAAGGCGGAGTACGTCAGCCACCTCCATGGTGGCCAATAGTCGGTTTCTTGATTGGCAGCGGCGCTGGCGCGGTGATCGGCTGGCCCCGTAATAACAAACCACGCAAGCTCGACGGCGATAACCGCCAGAACAAAGAGGCCTGACCATGCGAGCTTTCTGTCGGCTTCTTGCATCAATTTTCCTTACAATTACAGCGTTAGTCAGCCTCGTTACCGTCGGCGCAAGCGTGCATGGCGCCTTTGTCGAGCCCGCGACCTTCGCATACGAGCCGAAATCTGGTCATGTACTGCTGACCAAAGATATCGCGGTAAGTCACCTTGCCCCAAGCATAGATTCCGAAGAACCCTTGCTGAAAAGCGTTCTCCTCGGATTCAGAAAGCAGCCCAACATGTATGTGCATGATGGAGCCGCGACCGGGAGCGAGTGGTTCCTTGCCCTTGGACAGAGTTTGAGGGGCGTCATCGAAAGCGCTCTGCGTGGGCCATTCCCGCGCGTGCTCGCCAATCCAGTATTCAACATCAAGGGCAGGCGTCTTCCCGTAGTTCTGCATCTCGACAATTACAAATCGCTGTTCGGGCTCATCGATATTGAACACCTGCGCAGAGTGCAGGTGGACATAGGCGCGAAGCTCTTGCCGGGCATGGGTGTCGGCTTGAGCGATGCTTTCCTCGGCGGCCTTGGCGCTTCGTGCAGCCGCCGTAGCTGCATCGGTGGCGGCCTTGATGCCTTCCTGGCTGTCTTTGACCGTTTGCCTCAGCTTCAAGGCTTGATAGCCAAAGACGGCGGTTTGAAGCAGCCCGATGATGACGGCCGCAATAACCCCAACCCGCGCCCACCAATCTGGTGGGGACTTCTCTTGCTCTTCCCGCTGATACTGGGCGGCTTTGTGCTCTATCTCGTCGGCATTGAGCAGGATCACTCGTTGCGGCGCGCGATCTGTGTTCGCCTCGGTGTGGTCCTGATGGGTGGCGGCTGGGGTATGGCTTTGAGCTTCCCCATTCTCCCCGGCCTTTGGGGCATGAATTGACCCCGGAATCGGCCCCGCCGCGAGCAACAAGGTCGCAAGCAGACCAGCCATCACGGCCCTAGACATCCTCCAATTTCATCCCTTCGCTTTCTAGCGCTGCTAGAGAAGCGAGAAGGAACGAGGCGGTAAAGGTGCCCCGCTTCAGTTTGTTGGTGATAGAAGCCTCGGTCTCGTCCTTAAAACCGTGTTTCTTGAGCCGCTTGGCTAGCTCGACGTACCCCACTTCCGCCTTTTTTAGTTCGGCCTTGAGGTAAGCCCGGACGCGCTCGGCCCACTCTTCCTCGGTTTTGCGGTATGTTGGCGCAAACGCCGGAAGCAAATCCGGGGAGGCGGTCTTAAATGACTGCCGTGAGTGAAATAGCCCGACAAGATCAGCGGATTCGCCGCTCTGCCGCGCGCCCAGCGCGGCGTCGCAGCCGAGCGCGAGTCCAAGAGAACAGGGCAGGCTCGTGCATTCCGGCGACCCGCATGATCGCATTGCGGGCGGTGGATTCGCGGATCTGCGAAGCGGAAAAATGGGGCGGCGCCTTAGCCGCCCCAGAGCGACCCGATCGGGGCAATGACCGGTCGCATGCTTGCCGACGAATGATCGGGGGGCTGTCAGCAGCCACGCAACCTAGCGTGGGACGCGTCACGAAGCTGTTCGATATTGAACAGTCCGTGTCCATAATTCCGCTACTCGGATTGCGCGGTGCCGCAGTGGTCGCAGACGATCCCCGGGCTGCCGCAGGGCGTCAAACCGTCCGTATGAAAGCCGTTTGAGACCGAGATCAGCTTCGACCCGCCGATCATGGCGCCCAGGCTCGTGACCTCTTCCCACGTGACGGAGCCCACCTGCGCACAGCTCGCGCATTTGATCGCAACGGCGAATCGCTCGCATTCGCGGATGGCGTCGGCATGCTGCATCGGAGCGCTTTCTCTCTGCGACCATCGCCTGCGGCCCCATCGACGACTGTGCAAAATTGCACAGTATCCGGTTCTTTTTGGGGCATAATTGCGTTAAACATGTACGATTTCGTACAGTGCGGCGCGGGCTCGCGGTGCGGAGATGTCGGTATTGCCGAAACAAACCTCTCGATTGCCCAAGAAGAAGGGTGTGCCTTCATTCGACCCCGTCGCGTTCCTCAGCACCGCGGGCCGCGGCCGCGTCATATCCAAATACAAGAAGAACCAGAAACTTTTCGCCCAGGGCGACGCAGCCGATTCCATCTATTTCATCCTGGAGGGCCGGGTCAAAGTCACGGTCGTCTCCGCGACGGGCAAGGAAGCGGTCGTCGCGGTCCTGGACAAGCAAGGGTTCTGCGGCGAGGGCTGCTTGAGCGGGCAACCCAGGCGCATGGCGACCGCCCGCGCGATGGAAGAAAGCCTGATCGCACGGATCGAGAAAGTTACGCTCCTTCGCGCGATCGCCGACAAGCCTTCGCTTTCGGCGCTTTTCGTGTCGTACCTCCTGAAGCGCACGATCCGCGTCGAAGAGGACCTTGTCGACCAGCTCTTCAATTCGAGCGAAAAGCGTCTGGCGCGGGCGCTGCTGCTGCTGGCGAATTTCGGCAAGGAGGGCAAACCCCAGCCGCTGATCGGGCACATAAGCCAGGAGACGCTGGCCGAGATGATCGGAACCACGCGTTCGCGCGTGAGCTTCTTCATGAACAAGTTCCGGAAGATGGGACTGATCAGCTACAACGGCACGTTGGAGATCCACAGTTCCCTGCTCAGCGTGGTTCTCAACGAACGTCCGCCGCACATCAGATCGGACATCGGCAAGTAGTTGTTGAAATCGTGCGAAAATGGACTATTCCTGGATCACCGCCTGCCATCGTCCCGGGCACGGGCGGCTGGGAGACACCTTTGGCGCTCTTGCCCTAAGCGGCAGTGAGGCCAATGGCGAAAAAAGCCACCACGCGTGCGACCCCCAACCTGATTCTGGCGCAGCTTTCGACGGCCGATTTCGCTCTCCTGGAACCGCATCTGAAGGCGGCCGATCTGCCGGTGCGGCTGCAGTTGGAGGATTACGGCCGGCTGATCCGGCACGCCTACTTCGTCGAACGCGGCATCGTGTCCGTCGTCGCCAACGGTCAGGGCAAGCGCAGCATCGAGGTCGGGATCATCGGCCGCGAAGGCATGACCGGATTTGCGCTCATCATGGGCGAGGAACGCGCGACGCATGAGAGCTTCGTGCAGCTCGCCGGCTCCGGCCAGCGCATCACGGCGGCGCATCTGCGCATGGCGATCAAGGCCAGCGTCACGCTGCATGCGGCCTTTCTGCGCTACGGCAATACGTTCGTCGCTCAGACCGCCCAGACCGCCCTGGCGAACGGACGCAGCAAGATCGAGCAACGCCTGGCACGCTGGCTCCTGATGGCGCATGACAGGATCGACGGCGACGACATGCTCCTGACGCACGAATTCCTGGCCGTCATGCTGGGGGTTCGCCGCCCCGGCGTGACCGAAGCGCTCAATGTTCTTCAGGATGCCGGATTGATCCAATCCCGACGCGGGACGATATCGATCCTCGATCGCGCCGGACTGGAAAAGAATTCCGATGGAACCTATCGGCCTTAGCTCTACCGCTTGCGAGCAGGCTGACGCTTGCGGGGGCTAAGGCGCCGCTCGTTGGCTCGGACGATGGCGCGGTAGCGCCGCAGGACCTTCTCAGCCGAACCGCCGGAGAAAAGCGTGGCCGCGGCTTCCGTGGACGCGTCCATCTTCTCCGTCACCATTCTGGTTGCTTCCGCCGTGGCCGCGGGACCGCCGGCGCCCAGCTTGAGAAGCCGCAAGGCTATGACGCGCTGTGCCTCGAACCCTGCCATCGCAAGATCGGCCGGGAACTTCCACCAGTTCTTCAAGAGCGTGCCTCGTTGGGGCGTGTGAGGAGAACGTCCCGGGTGCCGGAAAGCACGGCGGTCTGCGCGCCTTGCGACCAATTGCGGCCGAGAACGTTGGGTACGAGGGGCGCCGGCCGGCGTCCAAATCCGCGAAAGCAGCGATACCGCCATGCCCTCAAGCGCCGCAGCTCCCATGGACCAGCAGAAACTGGTCAGGATGGCGGCGGCCGCCGTCCTGGCGGCGCTCGTCATCGCAGCGCTCTATTTCGGGCGGCCCGTGCTGGTGCCTTTCGCGCTTGCGGTCCTGCTGGCATTCGCGCTGTCCCCGGCGGCCGAGGCTCTGCGAAGGGTCGGTTTGCCGCGCGTCATAGCCGTTGTCCTCACCGTCACCGCCGCGGTGTTCCTCATCGCCGGCTTCGGGGCGTTCGTGGGGACCCAGATCGGACTTCTGGCGACGGATCTGCCGCATTATCAGGTCAACCTCACGCACAAGATCGAATCGGTGCGCGGCGCCGCCGCCGGCAACAGCGTCGTTTCGAACGCGTCCGCGCTGTTCTCGAACCTCGATAAGGCGATCGGCGACAGGCCCGCCGTGCCTGCGCGCGGCGCCCAGCTTCCGGCTCCGGCGTCCGGGTCGAAAGTCCCGCGCGCCATTCCCGTCGAGGTCAGGCAACCCGATCTCGCGCCCTTCCAGGTGATCGAAAGCATCGTCGATCCGTTGCTGGAGCCGCTGGCGACCTTGGCGCTGGCGATCATTTTTGTCGTCTTCATCCTTCTGCAAAAGGACGATCTGCGGAACCGGTTCATCTCCCTGGCGGGATCGCGGGACCTGAAGCGAACGAGCCTGCTGATCGACGACGGCGCCAACAGGCTGAGCCGCTACCTGTTGCTGCAGACGGGCGTCAACGCCTTCGTCGGACTGGTCATCGGCGTCGGCCTGTGGATCTGCGGCGTCCCCAATCCCGCCCTGTGGGGCCTGATCGCCGCGATATTCAGGTACGTTCCCTATATCGGCATGCCGGCCGCGGCGGCGCTGCCTCTGGCGCTCGCGCTGGCGGTGGATCCCGGCTGGACGATGGTCGTTCTCGTCGCAGGACTGTTCTTCACGACGGAGGCGATCGTCGGTCAGGCGGTCGAGCCGTGGCTCTATGGCCGCAACGTGGGGCTGTCGCCCGTCGCGGTGCTTTTGTCGGCCGCGTTCTGGACGTGGGTCTGGGGTCCGGTGGGCCTTCTGATGTCGACGCCGCTGACGATGTGCGTCGTGGTGCTGGGCCGCCATGTCGAGCAGCTGCGGTTTCTCGACACCCTGCTGGGAGACCGGCCCGCTCTGAGCGCGGAAGAGCACTTCTATCTGCATCTGCTGAAGGGGAACCCGGACGAGCTCGCCGAGCACGCCGAACTGTTCCTGAAGGACAAGCCGCTTTCGGCTTATTACGACGACGTGGCCGTCAAGGGGCTGGCCCTCGCGCAGCTCGACATCGACCGCGGCGTCGCGGTGACCGGCGGGACGCGCGACAAGATCCTTCTCACCGTCGAGGGTCTCATGGAGAACCTTGCCGGCCGCGACGAGACGGCCGCGCCGGACGATGCCGATACTGCGCACAAACCGTCTTCGCAGAAGGATGCGCCGCCCGGAAAGCCGCGTGTGGTCCTGTGCGTCGCCGGCCGCGGCCCCGTCGACCAGGCGGCAGCGGTTCTGCTGAAGAACCTGCTCGGCCGGCGCGGCGTCGATACGCGCGTGATCTCTCCCGAAGAGGCGTCGCAAGCCAACATCGCCCATCTGGACGCGACCGGAGTCACGGCGATCTGCCTCTCCTATCTGGAGCCGCAAAAGCCCGCCAACTCGCGCTTTCTGGCGCGCAGACTGAAAAAGCACATCCCGGGCGCACCGCTCATCGCCGGCTTCTGGGGATTGGAACAGGGCGACACGCACTATCTGGATTGGATCGAGACGACCGAAAGCGATTTCATCGCCTGCAATCTGGCGACGGCCGTGAGCCATATCGCCGGGACCTGACGGGCGATCCTGTCGGTGCCCTTGGCGAGCGATGTCAAGACGATCTTGGGCGGCTCGACGCGCCCGCGCGCCGTCATGAGACGCGCTTCATAAAGGCTGTGACGGCCGGGAATCGAACACAAGGCCGGACCGCGGCCTTCTTTCGCGCGATGCAGCCGTTTTGCCGCTTCCCCAAACCATGCATTATCGCCCTCGCGAAACGGCGTTGGCGGGACAGTCATGAAGGCAATCGTATTGACGGCGGGATTGATGTTCGCGGCGGGCGCCGCGTCTTCGCTGCCCATGCCTTTGGCCATGCCGGGCGCGACCCCGCTCCCCAGGGACGTGCGCTTCCCGGGGACGATCGCGCTCAACGTCGACACGCGCGACACGGCGCGCGGCATCTTCAACGTGACCGAGACGATCCCGGTGCCGCAGGCCGGGCCGATGGTGCTGCTCTATCCCGAATGGCTGCCCGGCAATCACGGACCGACGGGTCCGATCGACAAGCTCGCGGGCCTCAAGATCACGGCGGGCGGAAAGCCGCTCGCCTGGCAGCGCGATCCGGTCGACGTCTATGCCTTCCATGTCGACGTGCCGAAAGGCGCCGGCGCGCTCTCCGTCGCGTTCAGCTTCCTCTCGCCGGTCGAGGCGAAGGAGGGACGCATCGTGGCGACGCCCGAGATGCTGAACCTGGAATGGAACGCGGTGGCGCTCTATCCGGCCGGCTATTTCTCGCGCGACATCACTTTTGTTCCTTCGATGACCTTGCCGCAGGGGTGGAAGTTCGCCTCAGCGCTCGACGGTGCCCAGATCGGCGCGCAGAACACGGTGCGGTTCGCGCCCGTGACGTTCAACACGCTGGTGGATTCGCCGGTGTTCGCGGGCAAGTACTACGCGCAGGCCGATCTCGCGCCGGGCTCGAAAGCGCCCGTGCGCCTCGACATCTTCGCCGACCAGCCCGACGAACTGGTGATGACGCCCGAGCAGCTCGCGCTGCACCGCAATCTGGCGGCGCAGGCGGCCAAGCTCTTCGGCTCGCATCACTACGACCATTACGATTTCCTCTTCGCGCTGTCCGACCGGATGAGCGGCATCGGGCTCGAGCATCACCGCTCCAGCGAGGACGGCACGCATGGCGACTATTTCCGCGATTGGACGAACACCGCCCCGCTGCGCGGCCTGCTGCCGCACGAATACACCCATTCCTGGAACGGCAAGTTCCGCAGGCCGGCCGATCTGTGGACGGCGAACTTCAACGTGCCGATGCGCGACAGCCTCTTGTGGGTCTATGAGGGGCAGACGCAGTATTGGGGCAACGTGCTCGCCGCGCGCTCGGGGCTGTGGAGCAAGGCGCAGGCGCTCGACGCGCTGGCGATGGACGCCGCCACCTATTCGGAAGCCCGCGCCGGGCGCTCGTGGCGGCCGCTCGCCGACACCACCAACGATCCGATCACGACCATGCGCCGCCCGATCCCCTGGCGCAGCTGGCAGCGCAGCGAGGACTATTACAGCGAAGGCGCGCTCATCTGGCTCGACGCCGACACGCTGATCCGCCAGATGTCGGGCGGCAAGAAGTCGCTCGACGATTTCGCGCGGACGTTCTTTGGCCGCGACGACGGCAGCTATGTGACCGAGACCTATACGTTCGACGACATCGTGCGCGCGCTGAACGCGGTCGTGCCCTATGACTGGGCCAATTTCCTGCACACGCGCATCGACGCGGTGGCGCCGAACGCGCCGCTCGACGGGCTCGGCCGCGCCGGCTGGCGGCTTGCCTTCAGCGACAAGGAATCCGACTTCTACAAATCCAACGAGAAGAGCCGAAAGATCACCGATCTGACCTATTCGCTTGGGGTTTCGATCGACAAGGACGGCGCGGTCGGCGACGTGCGCTGGGGCGGCCCGGCCTGGAAAGGCAACGTGACCGTCGGCGCCCATATCGAGGCGGTGAACGACGTCGCCTACGATCCCGACGTGCTGAAGGACGCGATCCGCGACGCCAGGACGGGCCGCAAGCCGATCGTTCTGTTGCTCAAGACGCAGAACCTGTTCCACACCAACCGCATCGACTACTTCGACGGCTTGCGCTACCCGCATCTCGAGCGCGTCGCGGGCAAGCCCGATCTGCTGGATGGGATATTGAGCGCGAGGAAGTGAAGCTATGTTTCCTCTCCCCTTGAGGGAGAGGACGCAAAATCTTGCACTTAGCGGAGCGCAGCGCAGCAAGTGCTTAGATTTTGCTGGTGAGGGGAGATTGCTTGCGACCGCCGGACTCACCCCTCACCTGAAAAATCAAGGGCTTGGTCTTCGCTGCGCTCAGCCCAAACCCATGATTTTTCTTCCTCTCCCTCAAGGGGAGAGGAGTGCCGAACATACGTTCCGTATACGGAAAATAATTTGCGCCGCACCCCTTGAACTTCCGGTTGCGCTCCCCATCTTCCGCTGGAAGTCTCTTCGAAACGCGTGAGTGCCGCGCGTCGATTTCGTCGTTTCTTCTGTACAGAAGCGCGGCGGCGAAGAGCGAACGTTCAAGCGGTGGAGGGGGTATCCCCTCGAAGGTCGAGGTTCAATTGGGCAAGCGCACGGGAGGCAAGGTCGGCGCGCCGTTCGGCAACAGCAACCGGCTGCTGCACGGCCGCTACACGCGCGTCCGCAAGGCGCGCCGCGCGAAGGTGTGTGCGCGGCTGCGCGAGACGCGCAACCTCATCTGCCGCCTGGATCTTGGGACCACCGCGCGCCGCGCGCTCGCGATGAAAAAAGCTGCGAACGCGAATTCAATGATCAAGCGGTTGGGGTTTGATCTCAAGTTCAACCTCCCCCTTGCCGCCTCCGCTTTCGCTACGGCGTGCCAAGGAGAATCTCCTGGCCGCGGCGTAGCCTTTAGGCGGAGCCGGGTGGGGAGGTCGAAATCTCGCAGCGGCGCGCAGCGACAGCGTGCGCGCAAGAGATTTCGGGTGGGGGAACGATGCGAGGCGTTGGCCCCCACCCGAAAAACGCTTCGCGTTTTTCGTCGGTACGCCGTCGCTACCGATCCCCACAAGGGGGAGGTCAAGCCGCGCGCACCGCCTCAAGCATACGCCCGCGCCTTCGCTTCCAGCGCCGCGCGCGCCGCCGCGTACTCGCGCGCGAGGCGGTCGACGAGCTCGCCGGCCGACACCACCGCGTCCACCGCGCCGATGCCCTGGCCGCAGCCCCAGATGTCGCGCCAGGCTTTCGCTTTCTGGTTTCCGCCGGAGTTGAAGTTCATCGCCGACGGATCGGCTTGCGGAAGGTTGTCGGGGTCGAGGCCCGCGAGCTTCACCGACGGGCGCAGATAGTTGCCGTGCACGCCGGTGAAGAGGTTGGTGTAGACGATGTCCTCGCCGCCGCTGGCGACGATCATCTCCTTGTAGGCTTCGGTCGCGTTTGCCTCCTGCGTCGCGATGAAGGCCGAGCCGATATAGGCGAGGTCGGCGCCCATCGCCTGCGCGCCCAGGATCGCGGCGCCCGACGCGATTGCGCCCGACAGCGCGATCGGCCCGTCGAACCAGGTGCGCAGCTCCTGGATCAGCGCGAAGGGCGAGAGCTGGCCGGCATGGCCGCCCGCGCCGGCCGCGACCGGGATCAGCCCGTCGGCGCCTTTCTCGATCGCCTTGCGCGCGAAGCGGTTGTTGATGACGTCGTGCAGCACGATGCCGCCATAGGAATGCGCCGCCGCGTTCACGTCCTCGCGCGCGCCGAGAGAGGTGATGACGATGGGCGCCTTGTATTTCGTCGCGAGCTCCACGTCGCGCTCCAGCCGGTCGTTGGTCTTGTGCACGATCTGGTTGACGGCGAACGGCGCCGACGGCCGGTCGGGGTTCGCGCGGTCGTGGGCTGCGAGCGTCTCGGTGATCTCGGCCAGCCATTCGTCGAGCAGCGAGACCGGGCGCGCGTTCAGCGCGGGGAAAGAGCCGACCACGCCGGCTTTGCATTGCGCGATGACGAGCTTCGGGCACGAGATGATGAAGAGCGGCGAGGCGATCACGGGCAGGCGCAGCCGCTCGCGCAGGATGGCAGGCAGGGACACGGAACGGGCTCCTATTGGGACTGCAGCGCGCGCTCGGGCGCGGTGCCATCTTCGTCCCGAAGCGCGGCTTCGCGCAACCGGCGCAAGGTTGACGCTGCGTCGGGTGTGCCGGCGATGCGGCGATATGCTTCCATCAAGGCTTCGAACTTGGCCAGGCCCCGCGCATGCGTGTCGCCATAGCCCTTGATCAGGTTCTGCGCGCGCGCCAGCTCGATCGCCGCGGCGGGATCGGCCTCGCGCGCCACCGTTGCGAGCCATGCCTCGATGCGCGCGTTCTCGATCCGAAAGCGCAAGGTCGAGCGGCGCTTGCGGCGGCGGCGCGCAAGCAAACGCAGCGCCAGGAACCAGCCGACATTCGTCGTGCGCACGCGCCTTCCCTTCGCGAAGAACGGCGCGAAGAGGCGTTTCAGGGTCGTGTTGCCGAGCAGCCATGCGCCGAGTCCCGCGGGCAGCGTGTCGCACACTTCCTCCCAGCGCGGATGCATGTACTCGCTGACATGGACGATCTGTCCAGGCGCGGCCTTCACCTCTTCGCGCACCTCGTCCATGCGCGCGCGGCGGATCTTGAGCTGCGCCACGCGCATCACGTCTTCGTAGGACATCCACAGCGCCAACCCGCGCGCCATCTCCCGCGCCACGTCCGGATCGGTGAAGGGTTTGAGCCGCTCCAGATAGAGCGCGGCATAGTCGGAGTCTTGATAATCCGTGAGCCTGCGCACGCCCTCCTGCACCACGTCGAGCGGCGCGGCCGGCGCCTTGTCTGCGTCGCGCCCCTCGAACCCGGCCGCGAAGCCCGCGAGATTGGCGTCGACGGCGATCCTGCTCTCGCGGATCGCCGTCTCGAAGGCCTCGCGCTGGAAGGGCAGCGTGCCGCTCGCCGCTATCGCGCCCAGCATCACCGCGCTGATCGCGGCACCCGTGCGCTCGCTCGCCGCGTCCATGTCGAACATGATGACGGCTTTCGCGTTCTTCGCCGCCGCCTCCATCACCTTCGAGCCGTCGCCCGCGCCGCCGGACACGGCCGACTTCTCCGCGATGGCGTAAATGCGGTGCGTCGAGGCGATGAGCGTCGTGCGGTCGGGCGTGACGAAGCCGCGCAGGATCGCGCGGCCGGCTTCCATCAATTCCGACGCGACGACGACATCGACGTCGCCGGGCGCGGGCATCAGCGCCAGCACGGGATCGCCCTTGCGCAGTTCCTCTTCCGGGAAGAGTTCCAGATAGTAGACCGTCGAGCCGGTGCGCTGCGCCACGCCCTGGACCGACGTCGCCTGCGCGTACCAGCCGTTCTTCTCGGCCACGCCGATCAGCCAGTCCGACAGCACGCCGCCGCCCTGGCCGCCGAGCGCCAGCACGGCGATGGTGATGCGCTTGCGCGTCTCAGCCATGCGCGAAGAGGGTGATCAGATGGCTGCGCAGCCACGCGGCCGCGCGGTCGCGCCATGTCGGATTGAACACGATCTCGGCTTTGTAGAACGACGGACAGAGCACGTCGGCATGGCTGATCTCGCCGCAGAGCCCGCAGCCGACGCAGGAATTGTCGACATGGGCGACCGCATCGGTCTTCAGCGGATCGGGATTGGGCTTGATCGTCAGCGACGGACATCCCGAAAGCCGGATGCAGGCGTGATCGCCGGTGCAGGTCGACGCATCGACGCCGAAGCGCTCGCGCACCATGCGCTTGCCGTCCTTGACCGCCTTGGCGAACAGCGGACGGGTGCGGCGCTGCTTGTTGAGCATGCATTCGGACTGCGCGATGACGACCTTGGGGCCGGTTTCCTTGGTGGTCAGCGCCTCCTTGATCGCGTCGCGCATGCGGGTCAGGTCGTAGGTGTCGTCGACCGCGCGCACCCAGTTCACGCCGACGCCGCGCACCGCGGTCTCGATCAGGTGCTTTGTGCTGCGGTTGCGGTTGTCGGCCTTGGACGAAAGCAGGTCCTGTCCGCCCGTCGCGGCGGAATAGCCGTTGTCGACGACGATGGTCAAATTGTCGTCGCGGTTGAACACCGCATTGCCGATGCCGCTGGTCAGCCCGTTGTGCCAGAAGCCGCCGTCGCCCATCACCGCGATCGGGCGCTTGCCGTCGCTGCGCTTGAACGCCGAGGCGCCCGCCGTGCCGAGCCCATAGCCCATCGTCGTGTTGCCGATGTTGAAGGGCGGCAGGATCGAGAACAGGTGGCATCCGATATCGGCGCTGACGTGATGCTGGCCGAGCTCGCGCTGCACCAGCTTCATCGCCGTGAACAGCGGCCGCTCCGGGCAGCCGGTGCAGAAGCCCGCGGGCCGCTGAGGCACTTCCCTGGCGAGCGCGGAAAGGTCACCCGGCGCAGGCACGACGGCCGGCATGCCGCCCCACTGCGCCAGAAATTTCGCGACGCCGTCGCCAACGGCTTGCGCCGTGTACTCACCCGCGCGCGGCAGCACTTCCTTGCCCACGACGCGCGTGTTGAGGTCGGCGCGGCGCAGGATCGTGTTGAGTTCGTGCTCGATGAACTCGGGCTGGCCTTCCTCGACAATGAGCACGGCACGTCTGCCGGCGCAGAAGTCGCGTACCTCGTCGGGGATCAACGGATAGGTGACGTTGAGCACGTAGACCGGAAGTTTGGTGCTGCCGAAGCTGTCGGACAGATCCTTGAGCTCCAACGCGCGGTTGAGCGTGTTGAACAGCCCGCCCTGGACGATGATGCCGATATCGCCGCCTTCCGGCCCGAAGCGTTCATTGAGCTTTTCGCGGGCGACGAATTCGATCGCGGCGGGCCAGCGTTGCTCGATCTTCTCGCGCTCGTGCAGGAAGTTCGCGGGCGGAAGCACGATGCGCTCGGTGTCGCGCACGGGGTTGTCGGCCGCGTCGCGCACGGTGAAGCGCGGGCGGATGTTGTCCTTGGCCGCAAATCGCCCGTGCAGGTGGCAGGCGCGCACGCGCAGCTCCAGCATCACCGGCGTGTGCGAGGCTTCGGAGAGCTGAAAGCCCTTCTCCACCATGTTCACGATGGAGGGCAGGTTGGGGCGCGGATCGAGCAGCCATATCTGCGATTTCATCGCGAAGGCGTGGCCGCGCTCCTGCATGATCGAGGAGCCTTCGCCGTAATCCTCGCCCACGATCACCAGCACGCCGCCGGTCACGCCGCCCGACGCGACGTTGGACAGCGCGTCCGAGGCGACATTCGTGCCCACGACCGACTTCCATGCCACCGCGCCGCGCAGCGGATAGTTGACAGACGCCGCGAGCATCGCCGCCGCCGCGGCCTCGCTCGCGCTCTGCTCGAAATGCACGTCGAGCTCGGCGAGCAGGTCGTTGGCGTCGGAGAAGACATCCATCAGATGCGAGATCGGCGAGCCCTGATAGCCTCCGACATATGCCACGCCCGATTGCAGCAGCGCCTTGGTGACGGCAAGGATGCCTTCGCCGCGGAATTCCTCGCCCGCGCCGATGCGCAGCTGCTCGACTTCGGCCTTGAAGGACCGTTCGGCCATGTCAGCCTTCGATGAGCGCCAGCACGCGCAGTGGGCTGCCGGAGCCGTTCTTGATCTTGAGGGGTGCGGCGAACACCACCGCGCCCGTCGGCGGAAGCTGGTCGAGATTGGCGAGGCATTGCAGCCCATAGCGCCCGGCGCCGTGGAACAGCGTGTGCGCCGGGTATTGCGGATCGAGCAGATGCGCCTGGCCCGCGTCGGTGCCGATGGTCTCGGTGCCGAAGCCGTGCGCGTCGCGCTCCTCGACCAGGAAGCGCACGGCTTCGGGCGACGGCCCCGGCGTATGCGCGCCGTCGTTGCGGCGGTTGGTATAGGCATCGCCCATGCGCTTGGACCAGTCGGTGCGCATCAGCACCCACGAGCGCGGCGGGATCTTGCCGTGCTCCTTCTCCCAATCGTCGAGGTCCATGTTGGAGAGCAGGAAGTCCGGATTGTCGGCGCTCTGCTTCGAGCAGTCGATCACCACCGCCGGCGCGATGAAGTCCTTGGGCACCATCATGTCGAGCGTGTTGTTCTTGAGGTCCTTGCCCGTCACCCAATGCACCGGCGCGTCGAAATGCGTGCCGGTGTGCTCGCCGACAGAGAAATTGTTCCAGTACCAGGCGACGCCGCGCTCGTCGTAGTGCGAGATCTCCTCCATCTTGAAGGGCGCGCACTGGCCGAAAGGCGGCGGCAGGACAAGCGTCGGCGTCTCGGAGCTCAGCGTCTGGGTGAGATCGACCGCCCGAATGGAGCCGGAGGAAACCGCGGCCGCCAAGGCCTTGAGTGTGCTCGTCATTTCGTCCCCGAAAGGTGCGCTTGCGGGAGCGAGTTTGACGCGGTGGGGTCGGGAATGCAACGAGGTATTTCAGGCTTGAATATTTCATGCCTAAAATATATATTGCGTCGTCGCTTCGAGGCCGTTTCCATGAAGATCGCCTGCATCGGCGCGGGCCCTGGAGGGCTCTATTTCGCGATCTCGATGAAGCTGCGCGCGCCCGATTCCGAGGTCGTGGTGTTCGAGCGCAACCGGCCGGGCGACACTTTCGGCTGGGGCGTCGTCTTCTCCGACCAGACGATGGAGAACCTCAAGGCCAACGATCCCATAAGCGCGAGCAGCATGATCGACGAGCTCGCCCATTGGGACGATATCGACGTGCATGTGAACGGCGCGAAGATCACCTCGGGCGGCCACGGCTTCATCGGCATCGGCCGCAAGCGGCTGCTCCAGATTCTGCAGGCGCGCGCCCGCGAGCTCGGCGTGGTTATGCGCTTCGAGACCGAGGTCGAGCCGGACTCCGAGATGCTGAAGGACTTCGATCTCGTCATCGCCTCCGACGGCATCAACAGCAAGTTCCGCGCGACGCATGATGCGGACTACAGGGCCGAGATCGAGACCCGCGCCAACCACTTCATCTGGTACGGCACGCATCAGCGCTTCGACGCGTTCAACTTCATCTTCAAGAAGATGGAAGCCGGCTGGATCTGGGCGCACGCCTACCAGTTCGACAACGACACCGCGACCTTCATCGTCGAATGCGGGCCGGAGACCTTCGTCAAATTCGGCTTCGGCGAGATGAGCCAGGCGGAGTCGAGCCGCATCTGCGAGGAGATCTTCAAGGATCATCTGGGTGGCCACGAACTGATGACCAACGCGGCGCATGTCCGCGGCTCGGCCTGGCTCCAGTTCCGCCGCGTGCTCTGCAGCAATTGGCGGCGCGGCAATGTCATCTTGCTCGGCGACGCCGCGCATACGGCGCATTTCTCCATCGGTTCGGGCACGAAGCTGGCGCTCGAGGATGCGATCGAGCTTGCGAAGGTGCTGAGCGATCCCGGGCTGGATTTCGAGACCGCGTTGACCCGATACTACGACACGCGCCAGCTCGAGGCGCTGAAGCTGCAGAGCGCTGCGCGCAATTCGACGGAATGGTTCGAGCAGGTGGAGCGCTACCTGGGCTTCGAGCCGCTGCAATTCGCCTATTCGCTGCTCACCCGCAGCCAGCGCGTCAGCCACGAGAACCTGCGCCTGCGCGATCCTGCGTGGCTCAAGGGCGTGGAGACCTGGTTCTCCGGCCGCGCCATCGCGCCGATGTTCGCGCCGTTCAGGCTGCGCGGCATGGAACTCGCCAACCGCATCGTCGTCTCGCCGATGGCGATGTATTCCGCCGTCGACGGCGTGCCGACGGACTTTCATCTCGTGCACTATGGCGCGCGCGCGCTGGGCGGCGCGGGGCTTGTCTATACCGAGATGACCTGCGTCTCGCCCGAAGGACGCATCACGCCGGCCTGTCCCGGCATGTGGAACGACGCGCAGGAGGCGATGTGGAAACGCATCGCGGCTTTCGTGCACGAATACTCGAAAGCGAAGATCTGCCTCCAGCTCGGCCACAGCGGCGCGAAGGGCTCGACGCGCGTGCCGTGGGAGGGCATGGACCGTCCCCTCGAAAGCGACAACTGGCCTCTCATCGCCCCGTCCAATGTCGCATGGACGGACGAGAACGCCGCGCCCGCGCCGATGACGCGCGCCGGCATGGACAAGGTACGCGATGAGTTCGTTGACGCCACGCGCCGCGCCGAACGCGCGGGCTTCGACATGGTCGAGCTGCATTGCGCGCATGGCTATCTGCTCTCTGCCTTCATCAGTCCGACACAGAACAAGCGCTGCGACGAGTACGGCGGCTCTCTCGCGAATCGGTTGCGCTTCCCGCTGGAGGTCTTCCGCGCCATGCGCGCGGTATGGCCTTCCGCCAAGCCCATGTCGGTGCGCATCTCGGCGCATGACTGGGCGGGCGAGGAGAACGTGACGCCGAAGGAAGCGGTCGAGATCGCGCGCGCCTTCGTCGCGGCCGGCGTCGACATCGTCGACGTGTCGTCGGGTCAGGTGACAAAATCCGAGAAGCCCGTCTACGGCCGCATGTTCCAGACGCCGTTCTCCGACCGCATCAGGAACGAGCTCGGCATCCCGACCATAGCGGTCGGCAACATCTACGAGATCGACCATGTGAACTCGATCCTGGCCGCGGGCCGCGCCGATCTCTGCGCGCTGGCGCGGCCGCATCAGATGGATCCGAACTGGACCTTGCGCGCCGCCGCCGAACAGAAGCACGCCGAGCCGCCCGTGCCGGTGCAGTATCAAAGCGGCTATCGCCAGCTTTCAATCAACCTGGAAAGGGCCGGTCAGATGGCGATGCTGGCGTGACACGCGCGATCGTCACCGGAGGCGGCAGCGGTATCGGGCTGGCCGTCGCGCGGCGCCTGAAGGCGCTCGGCCACGAGGTCACGATCCTCGGCCGTGCCCAAGCGAAGCTGGATGCGGCGGGTTTTCGCGCGTTCGTGTGCGACGTCGCCGACCGCGCCAGCGTGCGCCGCGCGATGGTGCAGGCGGGCGCGGCCGGCATCGTCGTCAACGCCGCGGGCATCGTGCGCAGCGCACCGTTCCTGAAACTCTCGGACGCGGACTGGTCGGATATGTGGGGCACCAACCTGATGGGCGCGGTGCATGTCATCCACGAGGCGCTGCCCGGCATGCGCGAACGCGACGCGGGCCGCATCGTCAACATCGCGAGCACGGCTTCGCTCAAAGGCTATGCCTATGTGTCCGCCTATGTCGCGAGCAAGCACGCGCTTCTGGGCCTTACGCGTTCGCTGGCGTTGGAGCTCGCCAGGACCGGCATCACCGTCAACGCGGTGTGTCCCGGCTATACCGACACCGACATCGTGCGCGATGCCGTCGCCAATATCGCGGCCAAGACCAAGCGCAGCGAAGCCGAGGCCCGTGCCGAGCTTGCGAGCTTCAATCCGCAAGGCCGCCTGATCGATCCGGAGGAGGTCGCCGACGTCGTCGCCTGGCTTGTGTCCGACGACGCGCATTCCATCACCGGCCAGGCCATCGCGGTTGCGGGCGGCGAGGTGATGTGATGAACGACGCGCCGCACGCGAAGCAGTCGCTGAGGCTATGGTTGCGCCTTCTCACCTGCACCACGTCCATCGAAAAGAAGGCGCGCACGATGCTGAGCGCACGTTTCGGCACCACGCTGCCGCGCTTCGACGTGCTCGCGGCGCTGGAGCGCGAGCCCGACGGCCTCACCATGAGCGCGCTGTCGGAGCTCCTGCTTGTCTCCAACGGCAACGTCACGCCCATCGTCTCGCGCCTGGTGGAGGACGGGCTCGTCACGCGCACCCAGGACAAGGCCGACCGCCGTGTGCTGCGCGTCAAGCTCACGGCGAAGGGCCGGCGCGATTTCCGCGCCATGGCGGGCGAGCACGAACGCTGGATCGACCGCCTTCTCGCCGACCTCGCCGATCCCGAAATCTCCCAGCTGCTCGCGGGCCTCGCCCGTCTGCGCACCTCCATCGAAAGGAGCGGACTATGACCCGCCTCAATCCTGCCGCGTTCAAGCCCGAACATTTCCGTTGGGACTTCGACCGCGGTGTCGCGACCGTCACGCTGAACCGGCCGGAGCGCAAGAACCCGCTCACCTTCGAATCCTACGCCGAATTGCGCGACATGTTCCGCGCGCTCGTCTACACGCCTCAGGTGAAAGCGGTGATCGTCGCAGGCAGCGGCGGCAATTTCTGCTCCGGCGGCGACGTGCACGAGATCATCGCGCCACTGACGAAAAAGGACATGCCGGGCCTCATCGAATTCACGCGCATGACGGGCGACCTAGTGAAGGCGATGCGCGGCTGCCCGCAACCCATTGTGGCGGCCATCGACGGCATCTGCGCCGGCGCGGGCGCGATCATCGCCATGGCGTCGGACATGCGCTTCGCAACGCCGCGCGCGAAGACCGCCTTCCTGTTCACGCGCGTAGGGCTGGCGGGCTGCGACATGGGCGCGTGCGCGATCCTGCCGCGCCTGATCGGCCAGGGCCGCGCGGCGGAGCTCCTCTTCACCGGCCGGTTCATGACGGCGGAAGAGGGCGAGCGCTGGGGCTTTCACAACCGGCTTGTCGGCGCGGAAGAACTGATGAGCACGACGATGGATATGGCGCGCTCGCTTGCCGCGGGTCCGACCTTCGCGCACGGGATCACCAAGACGCAGCTCAACACCGAATGGGCGGTGAGCATCGACGTGGCCATCGAGATGGAGGCGCAGGCACAGGCGATCTGCATGCAGACGCAGGATTTCCGCAGAGCCTACGAAGCCTTCGCCGCCAAGACCCAGCCCGTCTTCGAGGGGAACTGACCATGCGCACGCTGCAACCGGCGGATTGGGCGCGGCCGCGCGGCTATGCCAACGGCATCGAGGCGCGCGGCCGGACGATCTTCGTCGCGGGCCAGATCGGCTGGGACAAGGACCAGCGCTTCCAAACGAAGGATTTCGCCGGCCAGTTCGAGCAGGCCCTGCTGAACATCGTCGCGGTCCTGCGCGAGGCGGGCGCGGGGCCCGAGCACATCGTGCGGCTGACCTGGTTCATTACGGATAAAAGGGCGTATCTCGCCGACGGCAAGGCCGTCGGCGAGATCTACCGCCGCGTGATGGGCCGCAACTTCCCGACCATGTCGGTCGTCCAGGTTGCGGCACTGATGGAGGATGACGCCCTCGTCGAGATCGAAGCGACGGCGGTCGTGCCCGACTGAGCCGGCTCGTCCTATTTGGCGTTGAACACGAAGGTATCACCCGGCTGCAGAGCCTTCTTCGGCGGCTTGACTGTGGTGAACGTCGAGCCCTCAAAGCCGGGAGGTGGAAACATCTTGCCGTTAAGCTCGTCCAAGGCTTTCTGATTTTCCTTGCATTGCGGCGACTGGCGGCATTTGCGATTGTCCGGCACAGGGAAACCGAGCTGATAGCCGATCATGTCAATGACGACGGGCGCGGCGCTATGGTTGGCGATCTCGAACTCGGTTTTTTGGCCCTGCACCGTCTGATAGCCCGTATAGCTCCAGCATCCCACAGTACTGCCTGACGGCTGGATGTAGATCGCGGCCCAGAAGAGTCCTTTGGCTTTTCCGCTGAACACGCCGTTCCAGGAAACCTGCAGTGTCGGCAGCAGGAAGGTGGTGTTGGTGTAGAGCCATTCGCGCGACACGAGCGGGCCCGACGAGCCGCTCTGCGGACCCACGTTGATGCCCATGTGGTAGGAGTTGCCTGTCTGGTTGGGGTTTTGAAGGTTATTGGGCGGAGGGTTCGGCAGCGCCGAGCCCGATTGGGTGACGCGCGTGAGATTCGCAATGCTGTCATAGGTGACCGTGACCGGGTTGGAATTGAACGTGGAACTGAGCAAATGCATGGCGTAGAACGGATCCAATGTGGGATCCGTGCCGGTCTGCGGCGGGATGGCGGACGTCACATTGCCCCCATAGTCGAACTCGAAGCCGGTCGGATTTCCGACGACGTCGACCCAGCAATTTTCGAGCTCGGTCGGAGAATAGCGGGAATAGGCCGGTCCCGACATCGCTGCGAGGACGGCCGACGCGAAAAACAGCTTTTGGAGGTTCATGACGGTTCCCCTTTCTGGGTGTCACTCAACTGTCATAGTCCTCCTGAAATTGCAGAATGTAAATATCTCGTTGAGATAGAATTCAACCTTCCCGGAAATCCACCTTTCAGACGTCTTTTCCGGCGATCCCGTCGAGGAAAATCCCGGCCGCCAGTGTCGCGATGCGTTCCGGTTCAACGGGGCCGTGCGGGTCGAGCCAAGTGTGTGTCCAGTTGATCATGCCGAAATAGAGCATCGCGGCCGGACGTATCGCGCGCTTGGGAAGGCTGGGGCGGATCGCGACCAGCACCTCCTCGACGATCTCGATCAGGCGGCGCTGAATCCGCACGACGGCCTCGCGCCGCTTGGGCGGCAGGCGGGCGAGCTCGTTGAGCAGGACTTTGTGACGCGCCGCCGCGCCGACATAAAGCCGCATGAATTCCTGCGTCAACGCATGCAGCTTGGCGTCGGGCGCGAGCGGCTCGGCGGTTACGCGCTCGGCTGCGTCCAGCAGCGCGCGCACATGGCTGTGCATCACGTCGAAGAGGATGTCCTCCTTGGAAGGGTAATAGTGATAGATGAGCGACTTCGACGTCTTGCAGGCGCGCGCGAGATCGGCGATCGACGCGCCCAGAAAGCCGTGCGCGGCGTAGAGTCGCGCGGCCTGTTCGAGGATGGCGTCGCGCCGCTGCTCGAAATCGGCCGCCTGTTTTCGTGCCATCTGACGCGCTTCGCTTGATTGCCGACCGTCCGTTCGGTTAATTTAACACAGGTCCGCGCACAAGAAAGAGAGAAGCGGTGTCCGCGACAGCACTATCCACCGGCCGCGCGGCCGATCCCGATTTCGACTGGAAGCGGGTCGCCTCGTTCGTGCTGCTCTCGCGCGCGCTCGACGCGATCGAGGAGACGCGTCTCGTTCCCGAAAAGAAGGTGCTCTACCAGTTCTCCGCGCGCGGCCACGATCTCGCGCAGATCATCTTAGGGCTCCAACTGACGCACAGGCACGACGCGATCTGCGGTTATTACCGTTCGCGGCCCGTGCTGCTGACGCTCGGCGTCGATCCGGCGGATGCGCTCGGCTCCAGCATGGCGCGCGCCGGCGGCTATTCGGACGGGCGCGATATCGGCGCGGTGTTCAACTATCCCAACGCCCACGGACCGTCGGCGCTGCCGATGTGCGGCGGCGTGGGCGCGCAATACACGCCGACAGCGGGCTGGGCGCAGGCACTCGAATACCGGCGCACGGTGCTGGGCGAGAAGGAGTATGACGGCGCCATCGGCGTCGTGCTCGGCGGCGACGCGTCGGTCGCGACCAACGGTTTCTGGTCCGCCCTCACCATGGCGACGACGCTGAAGTTGCCGATGCTCTTCTATATCGAGGACAACGGCTACGGCATCTCGGTGCCGTCCGACTTCCAGACGCCCGGCGCCGACATCGCGGCCAACCTCGCGAGCTTCAGAGATCTGCACGTGCTCTCGGGCGACGGCACCGAGCCGCAAGAGGCGGCCACGCTGATCAAGGACGCGGTGACGCATGTGCGCGGCCGCAAAGGCCCGAGCCTGCTGCGCCTCACCGTGCCGCGCCTCGAAGGTCACTCGTTCCAGGACACGCAGGCCTACAAGTCCAAGGCGACCGTCGACTCCGAATGGGCGCGCGATCCGGTGCCGAAGCTGCGCAAGCTGCTGGACGAGCGCGATTGGAACCAGCTCGCCGCCGAGGCCGAGGCCACCGCCGACGATGCCCGCGCCCGCGCCGAAGCGCGCGGAATCGCCGATCCTTCCGGCATCGCGCGCCACGTCTTCTTCGACGGCGGGACGCTGCAGCAAAAGGGCGGCCAGTGGAGCCAAGGCTATGCGCCGCCGCCTTCGACCGGCGCGCCGGCGGCGAGCGGCCAGCGCATCAACATGGTGACCGCGATCCGCCGCACGCTCGAGCACGAGCTCGCGGTCAACCCCAAGGTCCTCGTCTTCGGCGAGGATGTGGGGCCGAAAGGCGGCGTGCATGCGGTGACGCTGGGGCTGCAGGATAAGTTCGGCGCCGAGCGCGTCTTCGACACCTCGCTGTCGGAAGAGGGCATCATCGGCCGCGCGGTCGGCATGGCGCTCGCGGGTCTCGTGCCGGTGCCGGAGATCCAGTTCCGCAAATACGCCGATCCGGCCTGCGAGCAGCTCAACGATTGCGGTACGATGCGCTGGCGCACCAACAACCGTTTCGCCGCGCCCATCGTGGTGCGCATCCCCGGCGGCTTCTTCAAATGCGGCGATCCCTGGCACAGCCAGACCAATGAGGTGCAGTTCGTCCACTCGCCGGGGTGGAAGGTCGCGGTGCCGTCGAACGCGGAGGACGCGGCGGGTCTGCTGCGCGCGGCGCTGCGCGGCAACGATCCGGTGATCTTCTTTGAGCATCGCGCGATGCTGGACGCGCCGTCGGCGCGGCGCCCGTGGCCGGGCGACGACTTCGTGCTGCCTTTCGGGCGCGCGCGCACGGTGCGTGAGGGCAGCGACATCACGCTCGTCACCTGGGGCGCGATGGTCGAGCGCTGCGAGGAAGCATCGGCGGGCCTCTCGGCCGAGATCCTCGACCTGCGCACGCTCATGCCGTGGGACCGCGAGGGCGTTCTCGCCTCGGTCCGGCGCACGCGGCGCTGCCTGATCGTGCACGAGGATTCGATCAGCGCCGGCTTCGGCGCCGAGGTCGCCGCGACGGTGGCGCAGGAGGCGTTCTTCGATCTCGACGCGCCGGTGTCGCGGCTTGCGATGCCGGATATCCCAAGCCCGCACAATCCCGTGCTGATGGAGGCCGCGCTGCCGTCGGTGGAAGGCATCCGCGCCCGCATCGAAGAGTTGATCGGCTGATCATGGATATCGTCGCGCCCACCGAACAGGAAGGCACCAAGTCCGTCCTTAAGACCTGGCTCAAGAAGATCGGCGATCCCGTGCGCACCGACGAGCCGATCGTCGAGCTGGAAACCGACAAGGTCGCCGTCGAGATCGCGGCCCCCGGCGACGGCGTGCTCGCCGAGATCCTGATAGAGCCCGACAGCGACGTGGAACCCGGCACCGTGCTCGGCCGCGTCGCCCAAGGCGCGGCCACGTTCGTCGACAGGGCGATGGATCAGGCGGCCGCGCTGCCCACGGTACCACGCGCGAAACCGGCGGCCGGCGCGCCAAGCCAGCTTCCGCCCGGCATCCGCAAGATGCTTGGCGATGCGGCCCTCTCCGAAAGCGACGTGCCGGTGAGCGGTGCGCGCCTGACGCGCGAAGACGTCGAGGCCGAAATCGCGCGACGCGCGGCTGCGCCTGTGGATGGCGTGACGCGCGTGCCGCACGATTCCCTGCGCCGGCGCATCGCCGAGCACATGACGCAGTCGGTCACCGTCGCGCCGCACGTCACCGCCGTCTTCGAGGCCGATTTCACGCGGCTCGCCGCGCATCGTGCAGCCCATAAGGCGGAGTTCGAGGCCAAAGGCGTGAACCTCACCTATACGGCGTACTTCGCCCATGCGAGCGCGGCGGCGATGGAGGCCGCGCCCTCGGTCAACGGCCGCTGGTTCGACGATCGCGTGGAGATCTATCACGACGTCAACATCGGCATCGGCACCGCGCTCGGCGACAAGGGCCTCGTCGTTCCCGTCATCCAGCGCGTGCAGACGCTGTCGCTGTTCGAGATCGCGCAAGCCCTGCAGACGCTCACCGCCAACGCGCGCGCCGGAAAGCTCGCACCGGCCGACGTACGCGGCGGCACGTTCTCGATCTCCAACCACGGCACGTCGGGCTCGCTGCTCGCCTCGCCGATCATCATCAACCAGCCGCAATCGGCGATCCTCGGCGTCGGCAAGCTCGAGAAGCGCGCGGTGGTGCGCGACGACAGGGTCGAGATCCGCGGGATGGCCTATGTCACGCTCACCATCGACCACCGCATCCTCGACGGCCACCAGACCAACGCGTGGCTCACCCGCTTCGTGTCGCTATTGGAAGCGTGGTGAAGCCGCGGAAGCGCGCGCGCCGTGCACGCGCCGGCGGTCCCGCGAGCGCGTAGCCGGGAAAGCGCTTCAAGAAGCCTTCCAGCGCAATCGTCGCTTCCATGCGCGCCAGGTTCATTCCGGCGCATTGATGCGGGCCCGCGGCGAAGGCAAGGTGCGGATTGGGCCTGCGCGCGACATCGAAACGGTCGGGACCTTCGAAGACGGCCGCATCGCGATTTGCGGCGCCGATGCCCAGGGTGACGAAGGTGCCCGCAGCGATCTCGATGCCGCCGATCTCGCAATCGCGCATCGCAAGCCGGTTGCCGAGCTGGTTGGAGCTTTCATAGCGCAGCACTTCCTCGACCGCGCTGCGCAGCAGAGCCGGATCGTCGAGCACGCGGCGGCGCTCGTCCGGAAAGCGCGCGAACAGCTCCAGCGCGTTGCCGATCAGGTTCGTCGTCGTCTCATGACCGGCGTTGAGCAGGAAGACGCAGTTCTCGACGAGCTCGTCGTCCGACAGCGGCTCCTCGCTTGCGATGAGACACGTGAGCACGTCGCGTGCGGGATCGCCCGGCCGCGCGCGGCGCTCGGCGATCAAACCGCGAAGATAGGCATGGAATTCGGCCAGTGCCTGCTCGCCGCAGGCGAAGGCCTCACCGGACAACACCGGCTCGAGCGCGCCCAGGATCGCGAGCGACCAGCCGCGCAGCGGCGCGCGGTCCGCGTCCGGCACGAGCAGCAGGTCGCCGATGACCTCGACGGGAATAGCGGCGGCGAAATCGGCGATGCCGTCGATGGTCTGCCTCTCGGCGGCGAACTCCAGCAGGCGCTCGACGAGCGCCGCGAGCTTCGGCCCCAGCGGCGCCAGTGCGCGCGGGATCAGGGCCCCCAGGATCGTGCGGCGCACGCGCGCATGGTAGGGCGCGTCGTTGAACACCAGGCTCGTCGTGTGATGTCGGAAGAGGCGCGACGTGGTGCCGTATTTCGCGCCGAACTCCCTTCTTTTGTCGGAGCTGAACGTCGCAGTGTCGTGATAGACCCGTGCCAGATCGGCGTGGCGGCTCAGGAAAACGCCGCCGCCGGGAAGTCGCTTCGCGGGCTCATGCTCGCGCAGGAGCCGGTAGGTCGGATAGGGATCGTCGTAGAACGAATCCGGCAGGCGCGCGAGGTCGAACGCGACGCTCATGCGCCCTGGAGCCAATCCCGCACGGCTCCCGGCGCGTCGATCATCGCGTTGTGGCCCGCGCCTGCGATGTCGATCGTGCCGTGATCGAATTCCTTGAGCCGCGCTTGGCTCACCATCGCGTCGCTTTCGCCGCGTGCCAGATGGATCGGACAGACCGATGACGCGAGCAGCGCCTGCATCGGCGGCGGCCCGACGCGCGCGGCCGCCGGATCGGCCGCAAGGCGCCAGCCGCCGCCGGCCTGCGCGACGCCCCGCTCCGTCGCATGCGCGCCGAGGCCGGAAACTTTCGCGAAGCGCGCCATCGCTTCGTCCTTGTTCGCGAAGACGCGTTGCGGCGCGGCGGCCATCTTCTCCAACCCTGCGAGCTCATCCGCGTTCCACGCGACCTTGATGCCGAGACCGAAAACGCGTGACGGCGCCACGCCGAACCAGCCGCTCGCGAGCGCCAGCCCGACCGCGCCACCCATGGAATGGCCGAGCACGACGATCTCGCGCCATGGGCCCGGGACAAGCTCCGCGACATCTGCGGCATGACAGCCCAGCGCATAGTTGTCGGCATGCGCCGAGGCGCCGTGGCCGCGAAGATCGGGCGCGATCCAGCTCCCTTTCCAGCGGTTCGCCGCCAGCATCGGCCGCCACACGTCGCGCGTCGCGCCCAGGCCGTGCAGCAGCACGAGCAGCCGGTCGCCGTCGCCGCCGCGGTCGTGTTCGAGCCTCATGCGGGCCGGTCCTTGCGATGATCGAAGACGCGCCTGGCCTTGCCTTCGGAGCGCGGCAGCGTGCCGGACTCCACGACCGTTACGGTCGCGCTCAGACCGTAGCGCGACTTCATCCGCTCGGCGAGCGCGTTCGCAGCCGTCCCTTCGACGGTGATGACAAGCTCGTCGCGCGCATTCTCGCGGCGCACGTCGATGCGGTAGTGGGAGCTGAGCGTGACCTCTTCCAGGATCAGCTCCTCGATCTGGCGCGGGAAGATGTTCACGCCGCGCACGATCAGCATGTCGTCGCTGCGGCCGAGGATGCGGTCCATCCGCCGCATCGGCACTTGGCCCATGGGCGGATGCAGGCGCGTGAGATCGCCGGTGCGATAGCGGATGATCGGAACGGCCTCCTTGGAGAGCGAAGTGAAGACGAGCTCGCCTTCTTCGCCGTCGGGAAGCGCGGCTCCGGTCGCGGGATCGACGATCTCCGGAAAGAATTCATCTTCCCAGATCGTGAGCGTGCCGCGGGCATCGGCACGCTCCTGCGCGACACCGGGGCCCAGGACCTCCGACAGGCCGTAAAGGTCGAGCGCGGCGATGCCGAGCCGCGCTTCGATCTCGCGCTGCATCTGCATGCTCCAGGGCTCGGCGCCGAAGATGCCGATCTCGAGCGAGGTGCCGCGCGGATCGGCGCCCGCGCGCTCCAGCGCCTCCGCCAGCACCAGCATGTAGGACGGCGTGCAGCAGATGATGCGCGGCTCGAGGTCGAGGATGAGCTGCACCTGCCGCTCGGTCTGGCCGCCGGACGCCGGCACGACGGCGCAGCCGAGCCTCTGCGCGCCGCCATGCAGTCCGAGCCCGCCGGTGAAAAGCCCGTAACCATAGGCATTGTGGAGCAGGTCTCCCGGCCGCCCACCCGCCGCCTCGATGCAGCGCGCGACCAGGCCGTCCCAGAGATCGAGATCGTTCTTCGTGTAACCCACGATGGTGGGCTTGCCCGTCGTGCCCGACGACGCATGCACGCGTGCCAGCTTCTCGCGCGGTACGGCACACATGCCCCAGGGATAGTTGGCGCGGAAATCGCTCTTCAGCGTGAAGGGAAAGCGGCTGAGGTCGTCCTGCGTGCTCAGGTCGGCGGGCGCCACGCCGGCCGCGTCGCATTTGGCGCGGTAATAGGCCGTGTTGTCATAGGTATGCGCGATCGAGCGGCGAAGCGCGTCGAGCATCACACGGCATTCATCGTGAGCAGCTCATAGGCCGCGACCGGCTCGCCGTTCTGGTTGACGACGCTCACCGCCCAGCGCACTTCGCCGTATTGCTCGTTGCGCAGCGATTTGGATTTCGCGGTCAGGCTCACCTTGATCGCGTCGCCGGGCCTCACGGGCTTGAGGAATCTGAGATTGTCGAGCCCGTAATTCGCGAGAACCGGCCCCGGCGGCGGATCGACGAACAGGCCCGCGGCGAAAGCCAGGATCAGATAGCCGTGCGCCACGCGTCCGCCGAACAGCGGATTGGCCTTGGCGGCTTCCTCGTCCATATGGGCGTAGAAGGTGTCGCCGGTGAAATGCGCGAAATGCTCGACGTCGTCGAGGGTGATCGTGCGTGGCTCCGTGACGAGCGTCTTGCCGAGCTCCAGCTCGCCGAAGCGCAGGCGGAAGGGGTGCGGGCCGTCCGTGAACTCCGGCGCGCCGCTCATCCAGTTGCGCGTGACCTTTGCCAGCATGCGCGGGCTGCTCTGCAGCGCCGTGCGCTGCATGTAGTGCAGGACGCCGCGGATGCCGCCCATCTCCTCGCCGCCGCCCGCGCGCCCCGGTCCGCCATGGACGAGGACGGGGAGCGGCGAGCCGTGGCCGGTGGATTCCTTCGCGCAGTCGCGGTCGATGATCGCGACGCGGCCATGGAACGCGCCCGCGCCCATCACGACCTGTTCCGCGATGGCGGGATCATGGGTGAAGAGCGACATCACCAGCGAGCCTTTGCCGCGATTGACCAGCGCGATCGCCTCGCCGATGTTGCGATAGGGCATCAAGGTGGCGACCGGGCCGAACGCTTCCACCTCGTGCACGCGTTCGGATTTCTCCGGCTGGTCGCAGCGCAGCAGCACCGGCGACATGTACGCACCCTCGCGCGCGCCGCCATCTACCTCGGCGACGACGATGTCGGCGTCGCGGGCGAGCTCCTTGACCTTGGCGCGGACGTCGTCGCGTTGCGCCGTGCTCACCAATGCGCCCATCTGGGCTGCCTCCTTGGCGAGGCCTTCCTTCAGTGCGGCTTCGGCAGCGTCGATCAGGGCGGCCGGCACGAAGGCGCGGCGGATGGCGGTGCATTTCTGCCCCGCCTTCACCGTCATTTCACGCACGACTTCCTTGATGAAGAGTTCGAATTCCGGGCTCTCGCGCGTCGCATCCGGCCCGAGCACCGACGCGTTGAGCGAATCCTGCTCGGCGATGAAGCGCACGCCTTCGCGGATGATCGTGGGATGGCTCTTCAGCTTGGCCGCGGTCTCGGCCGAGCCGGTGAACGACACGACGTCCTGCCCCGTCAGATGATCGAACAGATCACCGACGCCGCCCATAATGAGCTGCACCGCGCCCTCAGGAAGGGCCTTGGCGTCGATCATGATATCGAACGCGGCCTTGGCGAGCTTCGCGGTCGCTGTCGCGGGCTTGACGATGGCCGGCACGCCAGCGAGCAGCGTGGGCGAAAGCTTCTCGAGCATGCCCCAGACGGGGAAATTGAAGGCGTTGATGTGAACGGCCGCACCTTGCAGCGAGGTGTAGACATGCAGGCCGACGAAGGTGCCGCGCTTCGACAATGCTTCGGGCGCCCCGTCGATGAGGATGCGGTCGTTGGGAAGCTCGCGCCGGCCTTTGGAGGCATAGGAGAACAGCGTGCCCGCGCCGCCCTCGATGTCGATCCAGGAGTCGGAACGCGTAGCGCCCGTCTCGGCCGACAGCGCATAGAGCTCCTCCTTGCGCGCCATGATCGCGTCGCCGAGAGCTTTGAGCATCTTGGCGCGCTGATGGAACGTCATCGCGCGCAGCGCGGGGCCGCCTGTCTCGCGCGCATGGGTGGCCAGTTTGCGGAAGTCCATGATCTACCGTCCCGTGAATTTGGGGGGGCGCTTCTCGGCGAAGGCGCTGACGCCCTCGCGATAGTCCGCCGAGCGGCCGAGCTCGCGCTGCATGTCGCGTTCGAGGTCCAGATGGGTGTCGAAGTCATTGCCCCAGGCGGCGCGGATCGCGTGCTTGATCGCGGCAAGGCCTTTGGTCGGGCCCTGCGCGAGCCTTTCGACGAGCTTGTTCGTCTCATCGGCGAGTTGCGTGTCGTCGACGGCGCGCCAGATCAGGCCCCAACTTTCCGCCTGCTCGGCGCCGAGCGGCTGGCCGGTGAGCGCCAGCGCCATCGCGCGCGCCTGGCCCGCCAGCCTCGGCAGGATCCACGTGCCGCCGGAGTCCGGCACCAGGCCGATATTGGCGAACGACTGGATGAACTTGGCGCTCTTCGCCGCGAGCACGATGTCGGCGGCGAAGGCGATGTTCGCGCCGGCGCCCGCGGCGACGCCGTTCACCGCGCAGACGACGGGCTTGGCAAGCTTCGCCAGCCTTCGGACGAGCGGGTTGTAGCTCTCGTCGAGCGAGCGGCCGAGATCCACGCCTTCGCCGCCCGGCGCGACCGCGCGGTCGGAGAGGTCCTGCCCGGCGCAGAAGCCGCGCCCGGCTCCGGTGATGAGCAGGACGCGCGCGCCGTCGTCCGCCTCGACCTGCGAGAGCGCCTGCGCGACCTCCTGGTGCATCTGCAGCGTGAAGCTGTTGAGTCGGTCGGGGCGGTTCAATGTGAGACGCGCGACGCCGCCCGCGACCTCGAACAGAATCGTTTCGAAGGCCATTGCCGCATCTCCCATGGGAACGGCGACAGGTTTAAGATAGATCGTCCGGACGGTCAACGAAACCCAGGGAGAACGCGATGGACGCCGATGCGCTCGCACGCGCGGTTGCCGACCACCTGCACGCTCGGGAAGGCACGAGCAAGGCGCTCGGCATCGTCATCGAGGAGGTGCGCGAAGGCTATGCGCGTATCCACATGACGGTGCAGGCCTCCATGCTCAACGGCCACGGTGTCGCGCAAGGCGGGATGATCTTCACGCTCGCCGACACGGCGTTCGCCTATGCCTGCAATTCGCGCAATGCGAGCACGATGGCGAACCAGGCCTCCATCGTCTTCCTGTCGCCGGGCCGGGACGGCGAACGGCTGACGGCGGAGGCTCGGGAAGAAGCCGTTTCCGGCCGCTCGGGCGTTTATCGCATACGGGTGACCGGCGAAGACGGCCGCGATGTGGCGGTTTTCCAGGGCCTTTCGCGCAGCGTCGGCGGGGCGGTAATTAATTGACCGACCGGTCGAGTTATTATAGGATGCGGCCATGTATACGACCGAACTGAAGGACAAAAGCCAGAAGCAGGCGGCCACGCCGCTTTCGGCCGAAGACCCCGAGCGTCTCGCCGCCTTCGAGGCGCGCGTCGCGGCCGACGATTTCATCGAGCCGAAGGACTGGATGCCGGACGCCTATCGCAAGACACTGGTGCGCCAGATCTCGCAGCACGCGCATTCCGAGATCGTGGGCATGCTGCCCGAGGGCAACTGGATCACGCGCGCGCCGTCGCTGCGCCGCAAGGCGGTGCTCCTCGCCAAGGTGCAGGACGAGGGCGGGCACGGGCTCTATCTCTACGCCGCCGCCGAGACGCTGGGCACGAGCCGCGACGAGATGGTCGAGGCGCTGCATTCGGGCCGCGCGAAATATTCGACGATCTTCAACTATCCCACGCTCACCTGGGCCGATATCGGCGCCATCGGCTGGCTGGTCGACGGGGCGGCGATCATGAACCAGGTGCCGCTGCAGCGCACCTCTTACGGCCCTTACGCGCGCGCCATGGTGCGCATCTGCAAGGAAGAGAGCTTCCACCAGCGCCAGGGCTACGAGATCATGACCGCGCTGGCGAAGGGCTCGGCCGACCAGAAGCGCATGGCGCAGGATGCGCTGGACCGCTGGTGGTGGCCGTCGCTCATGATGTTCGGCCCGCCCGACGACAACTCGCCCAACAGCGCGCAATCGATGCGCTGGCGCATCAAGCGGGAGTCCAACGACGAGATCCGCCAGCGCTTCGTCGACGCCACCGTGCCGCAGGCCGAGGCCATCGGTCTTTCGATCCCCGATCCGGACCTTGAGTGGAACGCGGCACGAGGCGCTTACGATTTCGGCGCCATCGACTGGGAAGAGTTCTATGCCGTGGTGCGCGGCGAAGGCCCGGTCGCGAAGGAGCGCATGGCCGCACGCGTGAACGCATGGGAAGACGGACGCTGGGTGCGCGAGGCCGCGCTCGCCCATGCCGAAAAGCGAGCCGTCCGGCTCGCGGCGGAGTAGCGCATGAGCAAGGAATGGCCGCTCTGGGAAGTCTTCATCCGAGCGAAGAACGGGCTCGCGCATAAGCATGCCGGCAGCGTGCATGCCGCCGACGCGCGCATGGCGCTGGAAGCGGCGCGCGACACCTATACGCGGCGCATGGAAGGCGTGAGCCTGTGGGTCGTGCCGTCCGCTTCGATCGTTGCGTCCGATCGGGGCGAGGCGGAAGCCTTGTTCGCGCCGGCGCAGGACAAGATCTATCGTCATCCGACGTTCTACACCGTGCCGGACGGCGTGAAGAACATCTGATGGCCTCGCTCTTCGACCACGCGATCCGCCTCGGCGACGACGCGCTCATCCTGGGGCAGCGCCTGTCGGAATGGGCGGGCCACGCGCCGATGCTCGAGATCGACCTCGCGCTCTACAACATCGGCCTCGACCTCATCGGCCAGGCGACGCATTTCCTCAAGCTCGCGGGCGAGGAAGAGGGCAAGGGCCGCGACGCCGACGCGCTCGCCTTCCGCCGCGACGTGCTGGATTTCCGCAACTGTCTTCTCGTCGAACAGCCGAACGGCGATTTCGCGCAGACCATCGCGCGCCAGTTCCTGTTCTCGAACTGGCAGGAGCTTCTGATGACGGAGATCGCCGCCGTCCCCGCGTCGGCGCTGTCCGCCATCGGCGCGAAAGCAGTGAAGGAAGTGGCTTATCACGCGCGCTATGCGTCGGAATGGGTCGTGCGCCTGGGCGACGGCACGGAGGAAAGCAGGGCGCGCATGATTGCGGGGCTCGATTCCATGTGGCGCTTCGTCGACGAGCTGTTCGATCCGGCGGACGGCGCGGCGTCGCTGCGTCCGGCCTGGGATGCGCGCATCGCGGGCACTCTGCATGCCGCCTCGCTGGACGTGCCGAAGCCCCGGCGCGCGGTGACCGGCGGCCGCCGCGGCCATCACTCCGAGCATCTGGGCCATCTCCTGACCGAGATGCAGTTCCTCCAGCGCGCCTATCCGGGCGTGACATGGTAGAGAGCGTTCTCGACGTCCTTTCGCGCGTGCCGGATCCGGAGATCCCGGTGGTCTCCGTCGTCGATCTCGGCATCGTGCGCGAAGTGCGCGACGACGCCGTCGTGATCACGCCGACCTATTCCGGCTGTCCCGCGACGCTGGCCATCGAGGCGGGCATCCGTGCCGCGCTCGACGCCTCGGGCCACGCCGACATGAAGATCGAGACCGTGCTCTCGCCGCCCTGGACGACCGACTGGATCAGCGAAGAGGGCAGGGCGAAGCTTCACGCTTACGGTATCGCGCCGCCCTCGCGCTCCAAGGCCGCGTGCCCGCGTTGCGCTTCCACCGACACCGAAGAGATCAGCCGCTTCGGCTCCACGCCGTGCAAGGCGCTGCATCGCTGCCGCGCCTGCGGCGAACCGTTCGACCTCTTCAAATGTCACTGAACAAGGGATTCCATCGGCTCAAGATCGCGGAAGTGCGGCGCGAGACGCCGGACTCGGTGTCGATCCTCTTCGAGGTGCCGGCCGAGCTGCGCGAAGCGTTCCGCTTCAAGGCCGGCCAGCATCTGACGCTGCGCGCGGACATCGCGGGCGCGGACGTGCGCCGCACCTATTCGCTCTGCACCGCGCCGGCCGAGGACCAGTTCCGCATCGCCATCAAGCAGATGCCGGGCGGCGTGTTCTCCGGCTGGGCGAACAGCGCACTTCAAGCAGGACACGAGATCGAGGTCCTGCCGCCGATGGGCCGCTTCGTGCTGCCGCAGAAGGCCACGGCGCCCCGTTACGTCGGCATCGCCGGAGGTTCGGGAATCACGCCGGTGCTGTCGCTTCTGAAGCATACGCTGGCGAGCGATCCGAAAGCGCGTTTCACGTTGATCTACGGCAACCGCAACACGCCCTCGATCATGTTCCTGGAGGAGATCGCGGGACTCAAGGACCGCTATCTCGACCGCCTCGAAATCTATCACGTGCTGGAGGACGAGGCGGAGGAGATCGAGCTCTTCAACGGCCGCCTCGACCGCGCCAAATGCGCTGAGATCTTCTCGCATCTCGTCGATGTCGAAGACGCGGATGCGTTCTTCATCTGCGGCCCGGGCCCGATGATGGACACGGTCGAGGCGGCGCTGAAGGAGCGCGGCGTGGCGCCCGGGCGCGTGCTCGTCGAGCGCTTCTCGACCAGCGCGCCGACGGCGGAACAACTCGCGCGGAGCGAGGTGATCAACGCGAAGGCCGCGGGCGTGGAGCTTCAGGTCGTGCTCGACGGCCGCCGCTCGCGCGTGCGCTTCGATCCCGCCAAGGGCAACATTCTCGACAGCGTCCAGGCCGCGGGACTGCCGGCGCCTTATGCGTGCCGTGGCGGCGTCTGCTCGACCTGCCGCGCCAAGCTTCTCAAGGGCAAGGCGACGATGCTCAAGAATTACGGCCTCACCGACGAGGAGGTCGCGCAGGGCTATATCCTCACCTGCCAGGCGACGCCGGACAGCGGCGACATCGTGCTCAGCTACGACGAATAGCGGAACCAAGGGAATAGCGGAACCAAGGTGGGCGGCGGACGTTTACCGTTCGTCCACTTTGACGAGGTTCCGCCATGACCGCCAGGTTCGCCCTTTCGCTTGCCGCCCTTCTCGCGTCCACGTCGCTGAGCTTCGCGGCACCCCCCGACCAGCCGGGCCATATCAGCCCGCAGCCGAACACCGAGAACAACACCGTCAGCGCGGTGAAGGACACCGCCGGTCACGCGGTCGGCACCGTGTCGGCCGAGCTGACGACCAAGCTCCAGGACTTCGTCACCGCCGCCGCGACCAGCGACATGTACGAGGTCGAGGCCGCGAAGATCGCGCTGCAGCGCTCGAAGGATTCCCAGGTCAAGGCTTTTGCGCGGAAGATGCAAAGCGCGCATACCGCGACCACCGATGAGCTCAAGGCGACGCTCACCAAGATCAACTCCACGGTCACGCCGCCCAGCGCGCTCGACGACCGCCGCCAGGGCATGATCGACGAACTGCGCGGCGCCAAGGACGCCGACTTCGACAACCGCTACATGTCGCAGCAGGTCGACGCCCACAACGAGGCGCTGACCCTGATGGATCGCTATGCCGAGGACGGCGACACGCCGGCGGTCAAGAGCTTCGCGGCCAAAACCAAAGGCGCGGTGCAGCAGCACCTCGACATGGCCAAGAAGCTGCTCGACAAGCACAACAGCTGATCTATTCTGAAGGGCGCGTTTCGGCCCGGAGATGGGGTTCATGGCTTCCAGGAAGCTTGCCGTCTACCGGGCCAAACGCGATTTCCACAAGACCAAGGAGCCGAGCGGCGCAGGCAAGGTCGCCGAAGCCGGCCGCCTGCGTTTCGTCGTGCAGAAGCACGACGCCACGCGGCTGCATTACGATTTCCGCCTCGAGCTCGATGGTGTCTTCAAGTCCTGGGCGGTGACGCGCGGGCCGTCGCGCGATCCGGCCGACAAGCGGCTCGCGGTCGAGGTCGAGGACCATCCGCTCGACTATGGCGATTTCGAAGGCACGATCCCGGAAGGTCAGTACGGCGGCGGCACGGTGATGCTGTGGGACCGCGGCTATTGGGAGCCGCAGGGCGATCCGCGCGCGATGCTCAAGAAGGGCGATCTCAAATTCGTCATCGCCGGCGAAAAGCTTCAGGGCGGCTGGGTGCTGGTGCGCATGAAGAACGACAAGTTCAAGAGCAAGCGCAACAACTGGCTCCTCATCAAGCATCACGACGAGTACGAGAAGGAAGGCGACGCCGACGCGCTCCTCAAGAAGGACAAGTCCGTCGCTTCCGGCCGTTCGATGAGCCAGATCGAAGCCGGCAAGGGCAAGAAGCCCAAACCCTTCATGCGCAAGAAAGCCTTCGCACGCGATGCGGTGTGGGAATGAAGACGGCGAAAAAGAAGGCGGGCGGCGACACGGTGATGGGTGTCGCGATCTCGCACCCGGACAAGGAATTCTGGCCCGGCATCACCAAGCTCGATCTGGCGCGCTATTTCGAGGCGGTGGGCGATTGGATGATGCCGCATATCGAAGGACGGCCGTGCTCCGTCGTGCGTGCGCCAGACGGCATCGCGGGTGAGCGGTTCTTTCAGCGTCACGCGATGGCGGGCTCGTCGAAGCTGCTCTCCTTCGTCAAGGTTTCCGGCGACCGCCAGCCCTATCTCCAGATCGATCATGTCGAAGGCCTGGCCGCGGTCGCGCAGAGCGGCGGGATCGAGTTGCATCCCTGGAACTGCGCGCCGGACAAGCCCGACGTGCCGGGACGCTTGGTCTTCGACCTCGATCCCGCGCCCGACGTCGCATTCGATCCGGTGATCCGCGGCGCGCTGGAGATCCGCGACCGGTTGAAGGCGCTGGGTCTGGTGAGCTTCTGCAAGACGACCGGCGGCAAGGGCCTGCACGTCGTCACACCGTTCGCCGCCGGCAGGATCGGCTGGAAGGACGCCAAAGCCTTCGCCAGGATCGTCTGCGAGCAGATGGCCGCCGACAGCCCGAAGCTCTATCTCACGACCATGGCGAAGAAGGATCGTGGCGGACGCATCTTCCTCGACTATCTGCGCAACGACCGCATGGCGACGGCGGTCGCCCCGCTTTCGCCGCGCGTCCGCGACGGCGCGCCCGTGTCGATGCCGCTCACCTGGGCGCAAGTGAAGAAAGGCCTCGACCCGAAGAAGTTCACCGTGCGCACCGTGCCCGCGCTGCTCAAGAAGAGCGCCGCGTGGGAAGGCTACGACAAGGCCGAACGCCCGCTGGCGGCGGCGATCAAGCGGCTGTCCTAGCGCAGGCTTGCGCGCAGGCGCGGCAGGCGGCGACGCATTCCTCCATGCCTTCCATGTCCGCGCAATCGTCCGCGCATGCGCCGCAGACCGTGGCGCAGAGCCCGCACAACTCGCGGTGAAACTGGCTCTTGTGGAGCATGAAATCCGCCGTCGTGGCGCAGACCGCGGCGCAATCGACCATCATCCGGAAATGCGGCGGCGCGACGTGGTCGCCGCCCGTCTCCAGGCAATGCGTCATCGCCAGCCCCAGGCACACCTTGTGGCAATCGAGGCAGGCATCGATGCAGGCGGAAACACTCTTGTCGAAGGCATGCATGGCGTCGCTCCCCGGGCGTTCGAATGACTACGCGCGGCCCGCGCTATCGTTCCTCAGATCACCACCACGATCATCGCGCCTTTCCATTTCTCCATCACGCGCGCGGCGGTCTGGCCGACGGCGAGGTGGTCGCCGACGCGGCGGTTGGTGCCGAGCACGATCAGGTCGCTCTGCGATTCCTTCGCCTCGGCGAGGATCGCCTCGTGCGGTTCGCCCTGGGTGTGCATCGCGTTCACGATGTTTTCGTGGCCGTAGCGCCTGGCGAGCGCCCTGACGTCGCCCTCCAGCGCACGCTCGGTCTTGCGGCGGCGCAGGCGGCTGCGCGCGGGGGCGGCCCGGCGGTCGGCGACGTGCAGCGCGATGGTCTTGCCGTCCTGGGCGGCTGCTATCGCGAACGCGATCTCGGCGCCGCGCCGCGCGGTGTCGGTGCCGTTCACGGGTACGAGCACGTTGAAACCGCCCTCCTTCTTGAGATGCTCGCCGCCGATGACGAGCGCGATCGGGCCCTGGAAATCCGCCGTCGTGCGGTCGACCTCGGGCGCGAAACCGCCCTGGCTCACCATCTTCTCGATGCCGAGGAAGAGGATGTCGTAGCCTTTCGGCGCCTCTTTCGCGATGGCGGATTTCGCGGCCTCTTGCGGCCGCGCGGAGACCTCGACGCGCTCGGGCTTGGCGTCGCCGTCGCTGTTGCCGCTCGCCTGATGGCCCTCCTTCGCGCCTTCGGTCGCGACGGTGGTGAGCGCGGCCGCCTCGACGGCGACGGAGCTCTTCGCGCGCTTGATCGGCAGGACGGTGACCGGGATGCCGCGCCGTCCCGCAATCACGCCGGCGAGCCGCGAGGCGAGCCTGCCGTTGGCGCTTTCGTCGGCAGCGATCAGGAGCCGCTCGAACTTGCTGACGAAGCCCCTGGCGTCGAGTTCTTCCTTCTCCAGCCGCGTCTTCTCGTCCTTGCTCATGGGCAGGCGGCGCAGCGCCCAGCGCAGCATCGGCGGCATCGCCATGGTCGTGATCACGGCCATGGTGACGATCATGGTGTAGAGGTTCTGCGTCAGCGCGCCCATGGTGAGCCCGATGGAGGCGACGATGACCTCGGTCGAGCCGCGCGCGTTCATCGCGCAGCCGAGCGCCAGCGACTCGCGCAGCGAAAGCCCGCTCACCATGCCGCCGGTGAAGGCACCGCCGAACTTGCCGACGCTCGCCACCGCGACGAGCCCGAAGGTGAGGAGGGCGAGATGGGAATCCTTCATGATCGTCAGATCCGCCGACAGGCCCGACAGGCCGAAGAAGATCGGCATCATGAAGGCGGTGATGAAGCCGCGCAGCTGGTCCTCGATATGCTTCGACAGGATCGGCGACTCGCCCACCAGCACGCCCGCGACGAAGGCGCCGAGCACGGTGTTGACGCCGATCCGCTGGGTCACCAGGGCAAGCAGGCACATGACGATCAGGATCGCGGTCACCACCGCATAATCGCTGACGAACGTGTCGTTGACCCAGCGGATCAGCCAGAAGACGAGCTTGCGCCCGATCGTATAGCTGAGCACCAGGAACACCGCCGTGCCGATCACCGTCTTGGCGAGCGAGCCGAGAGCGAAGCCGCCGGCGCCTGCGATGCCCAGCGTGATGGAGACGATGATCCATCCCGTCGTGTCCTCCATGATCGCCGACGCGACGATGATCTGGCCGAGGTTGCGGCGCGTGAAGTTCATCTCGCGCACGACCATGGCGACGATCTTGATCGAGGAGATCGAGAGCGCGGTGCCGAGAAACAGCGAGGTGATCAGCCTGTGCTGCGCCACGGGCAGGATGGAGTCCGGGATGACCTGGCCGAGCGCGAAGCCGCAGATGAAAGGCACGGCCACGCCGGTCAAGGAAATCGCGATCGCGGGCAGGCCGACCTTGCGCACGAGCTTCAGGTCCGTCTCCATGCCGGTGAGCAGCAGCAGCATCATCACGCCCATGTTGGCGACGCCGGAGATGAGGTTTTTCTGTTCCGCGGTCTTGGGGAAGACGAGGTCGTGCAGGTGCGGCATCACCCAACCGAAGAGCGACGGCCCCAGGATCAGCCCTGCGAGAAGCTGGCCGATCACCGCGGGCTGGCCGAAGCGCTGCATCACCTCGCCGAGTCCGCGTCCGATCAGCAGCAGCAGCACGATCTGCGCGACCAGGATGGCCTCGCCCGTGCCGCCGAGACCAGTGCCGCCGGAGGTCTTGGCCTGCGCGGCCATCGCCGCGCTTGCGACGCAGGCGAGCACGAGGCCCAGCAACCCGGATGAAACCCTTCGCACCACGCCCGCGTCCCGAATTGAGAAAGACTATCGGGATAAAAACGCGCTCTTGGCGGTGAAAGTTCCTTTGCCTACGCCACCGCTTTCGAGCGCGCGGGCGTGTTCTTCAGGATCGCTTTCAGCGCTTCCGGCGCGACGGGCTTCTGCAGCATGGGACAAGACGCGAAGCGCTTGTCGATCGTGTGTTGGCCGTAACCGGTCAGGAACACGAAAGGAACGCCGCGCGATTGCAGCAGCTCGGCCAAAGGATAGACGGATTTACCGTTCAGGTTCATGTCCAGGATCGCGCCCTCGAACTGGCCTTCGGACGCGGCCGACATCGCTTCGTCGAGGCCGGCATAGGGTTCGCTCGGCTCGAAACCCCAATCGACCAGCATGTCATGCAGCAGGATTCCGATCAGCGCCTCGTCCTCGACGAGCAGCAGCTTCGTGCCGAACGGCCGCCCGTCGGCGGCGGGCGCCGTGTTGCGCGCGCTTTCGAGCTTCGTCGGACCCGCGACCTGGCCGCAGGCGATGTCGATGCGGCAATGCAATCCCTCCGGCCGCCAGTCGAAGCGCGCCTCGCCCTTGCCGGACGTGCCGAGATTGGCGTTGATGATCTTCATGCCGAAGCCGGTGGCGGTGGGCGGCGTGACGTCCGGGCCGCCCTTCTCGGCCCAATCGAGGACAAGACGCCCGTCCTTCGCTGTCCAATGCACCGAAAGCTCGCCGTCCTTGGCCGACAGCGCGCCGTATTTCGCAGCGTTCGTCGCCAGCTCGTGCAAGGTGAGCGCGATCGACTGCGCGGTTTCGGGCGCGACGAGCAGGGAGGGTCCATCGATGGCGATCTTGCGGTTGCCCGCGTTGCGATAGGGCGCGACTTCCTCCATCACGAGCCGGTGCACGTCGGCACCCTGCCAGCGCGCCTGCGAAAGCAGCTCATGCGTCTGTGCGAGCGCGCGGATGCGGCCTTCGATGGTCTGCACGTAGTTCTCGATCGTGTCGGCGCGCGCGAGGCGGATGATCGCCTGCACGATGGCGAGCGCGTTGCGTGCGCGGTGGTCGACTTCGCGCGCGAGCAGAGCCTGGCGCATCTCGGCGTCCTTGCGGTCGGTGATGTCGGTGGTGACGCCGCTGACGCGCACCATGCGGCCATGCGCATCGAAGCCCGCCACCGCCGAAACCGCGCACCAGCGCACCTCGCCGTTCGGACGGACGACGCGCGCCTCGAGCTTGTAGGAGGTGTTGGATTGCGAAAGTTCCGCGAAGGCGTGGTGAAGCTTCTCCATGTCCTCGGGATGCACGGCGCCGCGGATCGCCTCGAGCGTCGGCGCGAAATCGGTGTCGACGCCGAAGATGCGCCGGTGGCCTTCGTCCCATGTCCACATGTCTGAAGCGAAATCGTAAGCCCAGGAACCCATGTCGCCCGCCGCGAGCGCGAGGCTGCGGCCCTGCTCGCTCTGCAGCAGGCGCGCGGCCGCGGATTCGAGCGCCGCGGTGCGCTCCGACACGCGGCTCTCCAGCTCGCGATTCAGCTCCTCGAGCTGGCGCGTCTTGCGATAGAGCTCGGCGAAAACCTTGACCTTCGCGCGCAGCACCTCGGGCACCACCGGCACCGGCACGTAGTCGACCGCGCCCGCATTGTAGCCGCGCAGATAGTCGGTCTCCGTCACATGGATCGCCGAGATGAAGATGATGGCGATGCGCTGGAAACGCGGATGCTCGCGGATCATCTTGGCGAGGTCGAAGCCGTCGAGCTCCGGCATGCAGACGTCGATCAGGATCACCGCGATGTCGGTCTTGAGGATCTGCTCCAGCGCCTCGCGCGCCGAGCTGACCTTGATCAGGTTCTCGCCCAGCCCGCCCAGCATCACCTCGTAGCTCAGCAGCTTGGCCGGCTGGTCGTCGACCAGCAGGATGTTGACCTTGTCGGACGCGTCTTTCTTCATCAGCGGTGCAGCCACATGCGCAGCGCCGAGAGGAGCTGTTCGGTGTTGACCGGCTTGGCGAGGTAGTCCGACGCGCCGGCCTCAAGGCATTTCTCGCGGTCGCCCTTCATCGCCTTGGCGGTGAGCGCCAGGATCGGCAGGCGGCGGAACTTCGGATTCTCGCGGATGCGCGCGGTGGTCTGATAGCCGTCCATCTCGGGCATCATGATGTCCATGAGCACGATGGCGAGGTCGGGCGTCTCCTCGACCAGCTTGATCGCGTCGGCGCCGTTGGTGGCGGTGAGCACGTTCATGCCGCGGCGCTCGAGCACGCTGGAGAGCGCGAAGATGTTGCGCGCGTCGTCGTCGACCAGCAGCACTGTACGGCCGACGAGATCCTCGTCGGAGTTCGTCAGCCGCTCGATCATGCGCTGCTTGGCCGGCGGCAGGTCGGTGACCACGCGGTGCAGGAACAGGGCGGTCTCGTCGAGCAGGCGCTCGGGCGACTCCACGCCCTTGACGACGATGCTGCGCGCCATGGTGTGGAGCTGCGCCTCCTCCTGCGCCGAAAGCTCGCGGCCGGTGAAGACGACGACCGGGATGTCGGAAAGCATGGCGTCGGCGCGCAGTTTCTCGAGCAGGTCGAAGCCCGATATGTCGGGCAGGCGCAAATCCAGCACCACGCAGTCGACGTCGCCGGCACGCAGGTGGTCGAGCGCCTCGGCGCCGGTGCCCGCGGTCACGATCTCGATGTCGTCATGGCCGAGCAGCTCGGCGATGCTCATCTGCTCGGCCGGATTGTCCTCGACGACGAGGAGGCGCTTGCGGCGCGGGCGGACATACTCCTTCACGCGGCTGAGCGCGGCCTGGACGCCCTCGGCGGTCGTGGGCTTGGTGACGAAGGAGAACGCGCCGGAGGTGAGGCCGTGCTGGCGGTCCTCGTCGAGCGTCACGATCTGCACGGGGATGTGGCGCGTCTGCGGGTTCTGCTTGAGCTGGTTCAGGACCGTCCAGCCCAGCATGTCGGGCAGGAAGATGTCGAGCGACACCGCGGTCGGCTTGTATTCGAGCGCGAGATCGAGCGCGTCCTCGCCGCGCGCCGCGACCAGGACCTTGAAGCCCTCGTCATGGGCGAGGTCCATCATGATGCGCGCATAATGCGGATCGTCCTCGACGACGAGCAGGAGGCTGTCGCCGGAAGCGAGCACGTCGCGGTCGTCGAGGATGGGCTCGATCGCGCGCTCGGGAAGGGCGGTGAGCGCGAAGCCGCGCTCGGGCATAGGCTTGGCGTCCTTGACGCTGGCGCGCCAATCGCTGGCCGGGCCGACATAGCGCACCGGCAGATAGAGCGTGAACGTGCTGCCGGCGCCGGGCGTGCTGCGCAGATTGATTTCGCCGCCCAGCAGATTCGAAAGCTCGCGGCTGATGGCGAGGCCCAGCCCCGTGCCGCCGTATTTACGGCTGGTGGACGCGTCGGCCTGCTGGAAGGCCTCGAAGATGAGCTTCTGCTTCTCCGCCGGGATGCCGATGCCGGTGTCGGAGACCTCGAACGCCACCACCGCCGGCGCCTGACTCAGGACCGGGTGGTTCAGGCTCCAGCCTTCGAATACCGACGAGACCTTGAAGCGCACTTCGCCCTGGCTCGTGAACTTGAACGCGTTGGAAAGCAGGTTCTTGAGCACCTGCTGCAGGCGCTTGGCGTCGGTGAGCATGGTGCGGTCGAGCGTCGGATCGACGTCGACCTTGAAGGTGAGCTGGCGCGTTTCCGCCTCGTGGCGGAACGGGCGCGCAAGCGCCTCGACGACGCTCTGGAACACGATCTCCTCGGCATCGACGGTGACGGTGCCGGATTCGATCTTGGAGAGGTCGAGGATGTCGCTGATGAGGTTGAGAAGATCGGTGCCGGCGCCGTGGATGGTGCGCGCGAACTCGACCTGCTTGGGGGTCAGGTTGTGGTCGGGATTGTCGGAGAGCTGCTGGCCCAGGATCAGGATCGAGTTCAGCGGCGTGCGCAGCTCGTGGCTCATATTGGCGAGGAATTCGGACTTGTACTTGGAGGTGAGGGCGAGCTCGGCCGCCTTCTCCTCGACCGCGCGCCGCGCCTGCTCGATCTCCTGGTTCTTGCGCTCCACCTCGACGTTCTGCTCGGCAAGCTCGCGCGCCTTCTGCTCGAGCTGCTCGTTGGTCTGCTGCAGCTCCTTCTGCTGCGACTGAAGCTCGCCGGCGAGCTGCTGGGACTGCGTGAGCAGGCCCTCGGTCTGCATCGAGGCCTCGATGGAGTTCAGCACGATGCCGATATTGGCGGTGAGCTGCTCCAGGAACGCGATCTGCAGTTCGGTGAAGCTGGTGAGCGACGACAGCTCGATGACCGCCTTGACCTCGCTCTCGAACAGGACCGGCAGCACGATGATGTTCTGCGGGGTCACTTCCATCAGCGCCGAGCTGATCGGCACCGCGCCCTCGACCTCGGTGATCAGCACCGCGCGCTTGTTGACGGCGCATTGGCCGATCAGGCCTTCCCCGAGACGCACGATCTTGCGGTGGCCGTCGACCGGATGATCGGCATAGGACGAGACGAGCTGGAGCTTCGGCTCCTCGCTCAGATCCATCTGGTATATGACGCCGAGCTGCGCCTCGACCAGCGGGGTCAGCTCGTCGAGCAGGATCTTGGCGACGGTGGTGATGTCGCGCCGGCCCTGCAGCATGTTCGAGAACTTGGCGAGGTTGGTCTTGAGCCAGTCCTGCTCGGTGTTGCGCTCGGTGGTCAGGCGCAGGTTCCCGATCATGGTGTTGATGTTGTCTTTCAGCTCCGCCACCTCGCCGCGCGCGTCGACCTGGATCGAGCGGGTGAGGTCGCCCTTGGTCACGGCGGTCGCCACTTCGGCGATGGCGCGCACCTGGGTCGTGAGGTTCGCGGCGAGCAGGTTCACGTTGCCGGTCAGATCCTTCCAGGTGCCCGCGGCGCCGGGCACGTTCGCCTGGCCGCCGAGGCGGCCTTCCACGCCCACCTCGCGCGCCACCGTCGTCACCTGATCGGCGAAGGTGGCAAGCGTCGCGGTCATGTTGTTGATGGTCTCGGCAAGTGCCGCGACCTCGCCCTTGGACTTCACGGTGAGGTTCTGCTTCAGCTCGCCGTCGGCCACCGCGGTCACGACCTTCACGATGCCGCGCACCTGCTCGGTCAGGTTCGCCGCCATGACGTTCACGGTGTCGGTCAGGTCCTTCCAGGTGCCCGCGACGCCGGGCACCTGCGCCTGTCCGCCGAGCTTGCCGTCGGTGCCCACTTCGCGCGCCACGCGCGTGACTTCCGAGGCGAAGGAGTTGAGCTGGTCCACCATCGTGTTGATGGTGTTCTTGAGCTCGAGGATCTCGCCCTTCACGTCGACGGTGATCTTGCGCGAGAGGTCGCCGCGCGCCACTGCGGTGGTCACCTGGGCGATGTTGCGCACCTGGTCGGTGAGATTGCCGGCCATCGAGTTCACGGAGTCGGTCAGGTCCTTCCAGGTGCCGTCGACGCCCGGCACGACGGCTTGGCCGCCGAGCTTGCCGTCGGTGCCCACCTCGCGCGCCACGCGCGTCACCTCGCCCGCGAAGGAGCGAAGCTGCTCGACCATGGTGTTGAGCGTATCCTTGAGCAGCAGGATCTCGCCGCGCACGTCGACGGTGATCTTCTTCGACAGGTCGCCGCCGGCGATGGCGGTCGCCACCTCGGCGATGTTGCGGACCTGGGCGGTCAGGTTCGACGCCATGAAGTTCACGTTGTCGGTCAGGTCCTTCCAGGTGCCGGCGACGCCCGGCACCTGCGCCTGGCCGCCGAGCTTGCCGTCGGTGCCGACCTCGCGCGCCACGCGCGTCACTTCGGCAGCGAACGCGTTGAGCTGGTCCACCATGGTGTTGATGGTGTTCTTGAGCTCCAGGATCTCGCCCTTCACGTCGGCGGTCACCTTGCGCGAGAGGTCGCCGCGCGCGACCGCGGTCGTCACCTCGGCGATGTTGCGCACCTGGGTCGTGAGGTTCGCCGCGAGCAGGTTCACGTTATCCGTCAGGTCCTTCCAGGTGCCGGCCACGCCCGGCACGTTCGCCTGGCCGCCGAGACGGCCCTCGGTGCCGACCTCGCGCGCCACGCGCGTCACCTCGCCCGCGAAGCGGTTGAGCTGGTCGACCATGGTGTTGAGCGTTTCCTTGAGCTGAAGGATCTCGCCGCGCACGTCCACGGTGATCTTGCGGCTCAAATCACCGCCGGCGATGGCGGTCGCCACCTCGGCGATGTTGCGCACCTGGGCGGTGAGGTTGCCGGCCATCGAGTTCACCGAGTCGGTCAGGTCCTTCCAGGTGCCCGCGACGCCGGGCACCTGCGCCTGTCCGCCGAGCTTGCCGTCGGTGCCCACTTCGCGCGCCACGCGCGTGACTTCCGAGGCGAAGGAGTTGAGCTGGTCCACCATCGTGTTGATGGTCTCTTTCAGCTCGAGGATCTCGCCCGACACGTTCACGGTGATCTTCTTCGACAGGTCGCCCTGCGCCACGGCAGTGGCCACTTCGGCGATGTTGCGCACCTGGCCGGTGAGGTTCGAGGCCATCGAGTTCACGGAATCGGTCAGGTCGTTCCAGGTGCCCGCCACGCCGCGCACGACGGCTTGTCCGCCGAGCTTGCCCTCGGTGCCGACCTCGCGCGCCACGCGCGTCACTTCCGAAGCGAAGGCGTTCAGCTGGTCGACGGTGGTGTTGAGCGTTTCCTTCAATTGCAGGATCTCGCCGCGCACGTCGACGGTGATCTTCTTGGACAGGTCGCCGCCGGCGATGGCGGTGGCGACCTCGGCGATGTTGCGCACCTGGGCGGTCAGGTTCGACGCCATGAAGTTCACGTTGTCGGTCAGATCCTTCCAGGTGCCTGCCACGCCCGGCACCTGCGCCTGGCCGCCGAGCTTGCCGTCGGTGCCGACCTCGCGCGCGACGCGCGTCACCTCGCCTGCGAACGCATTGAGCTGGTCCACCATCGTGTTGATGGTCTCCTTCAGCTCCAGGATCTCGCCCGAGACGTTCACAGTGATCTTCTTGGACAGATCGCCGCCGGCGATGGCGGTTGCCACGCCCGCGATGTTGCGGACCTGGGCCGTCAGGTTCGACGCCATGAAGTTCACGTTGTCGGTCAGATCCTTCCAGGTGCCCGCGACGCCGGGCACCTGCGCCTGGCCGCCGAGCTTTCCTTCCGTGCCCACCTCGCGCGCCACGCGCGTCACTTCCGAGGCGAAGCCGTTCAGCTGGTCCACCATCGTGTTGATGGTGTCCTTGAGCTCCAGGATCTCGCCGCGCACGTCCACGGTGATCTTGCGCGAAAGGTCGCCGCGCGCCACGGCGGTCGTCACCTGCGCGATGTTACGCACCTGGTCGGTGAGATTGCCGCACATCGCGTTCACCGAGTCGGTCAAATCCTTCCAGGTGCCGGCCACGCCCGGCACCAGCGCCTGGCCGCCGAGTTTGCCGTCGGTGCCGACCTCGCGCGCCACGCGCGTCACTTCCGAGGCGAACGAACGCAGCTGGTCCACCATCGTGTTGATGGCTTCCTTGAGCTGCAAAATCTCGCCGCGCACGTCGACGGTGATCTTCTTGGACAAATCGCCGTTCGCAACCGCGATGGTCACGTCGGCGATGTTGCGCACCTGAGCGGTGAGGTTGGACGCCATCGAGTTCACGGACTCGGTCAAATCCTTCCACACGCCGGTCACGCCGCGCACCTGCGCCTGGCCGCCGAGCTTGCCCTCGGTGCCGACCTCGCGCGCCACGCGAGTCACTTCCGAGGTGAACACGCTGAGCTGCTTGATCATCGTGTTGACGATGTTGGCCGAGCGCAGGAACTCGCCCTTGAGCGGGCGGCCGTCGACGTCCAGATGCACGGTCTGCAAGAGATCGCCTTGGGCGACGGCGGCGATGGCGCGCGTCACTTCCGCGGTCGGCCACAGCAGATCGTCGATCAGCGCGTTGATCGAGCCCTCCATCTCGCCCCAGGCGCCGCTCTGCATGGCGAACTTCACGCGCTGGCGGGTCTTGCCCTCCTTGCCCACGACCTCGCCCACGCGCTCCAGCTGCTGGGCCATGCGCTCGTTGGCGGCGACGATGTCGTTGAAGGCGTCGGCGATCTTGCCCGCGACGCCGGCCCTGTCGGCCGCCATGCGGACCGAGAAATCGCCCACCCGCATCGCCTGCAGCGCGCGCAGCAGGGCTTCCTGGTCGATGTCGTCATGGACCGCGCCGTTGACCTTGCCGTTGGCCCGGATCGGGGGCGGGACGGGCGCCTTTTTCGAGGAGGTGGCTTTGAGGCCGCGTGCGCTCATGGCACAGCTCCCTGGGCTGCCCTGGCACAACCCTTTGTAAATACTAGATAACTTCCGAGCCGCGCCGTCGCGCGCGCCTGACAGCCCATGACATCCGTGCCCTTCTGCCGAGCACACGCACGCGCCTTCGCGCGGCCTAAACCCAGCGCCATTCTTCCAAACGCCCTTATGCGGAAATGGTTCCCGGACGGTGCCGGACGGAACCGGCACCACGCCAGACCGTTGTTCCCTCATCAATCAGTCTGAGGAGATTTACGATGCGTTTACTTGCGCCCGCCGCGCTTTTGCTGCTCACGACCGTCCCCGCCCTGGCCGTCCAGGACACGCCCACCACGATCAACGGCGTGGAGACCGTCTGCACCGGCGTCGGCTCGGCGAAGGACGATCCGCGCTGGAGCGCCTATCCGGTCAAGATCGTGATCGCCAACACGGCGGGAGAGAACGTGGCCGCCATGCAGATCGCGTTGACCGCGAACGGCAAGCCGGTGGTGCAGACGATCTGCGACGCGCCGTGGATCCTGTTCAAGCTGCCGGCCGGCCACTACGGCGTGACCGCGACGATGGCCACTGCGCCGGGAACCTCCCGCAAGGCCGATTTCACGACCAGCGGCTCGGGCGCGCAGAAGGAAGTGACGATCGCCTTCCCCGCCGCGGCACCCAACCAGTGATGTCGAGTTGATAAGGAAAAGCCCGCCGGAGCATCTTCCGCGCGGGCTTTTTCCTGCTTCGTAGAACGTCGCGTCAGGTCACAAAGGCGAGCGCGGCGCCGCAGACGATGGCGCTCAGCGCGAACAGTGTGAAGCGCGTGCTGGGGAGCAGCAGGTTCGGCTGCCGGGGACCCTCTGCCATGGCCTGCAGCCGGTCGAACATGTTCAGACGATGATCGGCGCTGTCGTGTGCGATGCTCATGGCGAAAACCCGCTGGCTTCTCAAACCTAACGGCGCTGGTAATGGAAAGTTCCGCCCCGCCATTCCACGGCGCGCGCAATCGGTCTAAAGCTGTGCCAGGGCGGGAACCAAGCCGGGGCAAGGACGTTTGGGTAGCGGCGAAAAAGGGGTGCGGGGTTCCTTGCGGGCAAATCGTTGGATTCTACTGGCCGCCATTCCTTTGTTCCTGGCGCTCATCGCCGAGGCCTATCTCTCGGTGCGGTTCGCCGTGGACGAACGCGAGCAGCAGGGCTGGGTCGTTCACACCTATAAGGTCATCGACCGGTTGCAGGACGTCCTGAACGACGCCCAGGCCGCCGAGACCGGCCAGCGCGGCTACATCATCACCCATCAGGACAGGTTCCTGGCGCCCTATCGCGACGGCATCGGCAGGATGAACCGCGACCTGGGCGCATTCCGCGCCCTGACGGTCGACAACCCGGCGCAGCAGCGCCGCGCGGTCCTGCTCGCCGCCATGGTCGCGGACCGGTTCAAGGCGCTCGACACCACGCTGTCCGCATCCCGGCCGGCGGTTTCCCCCGACATGCTCGCGGCCATGGACCAGGGCAAGGCGAAAATGGACGTGCTGCGCGCCGAGCTCGCCCACGGCATGGCCGAGGAAGGCGCGCTCCTCAAGGCCCGCACCGACGAGCGCCGGCGCGTCGAGCGCAACGAGATCGTCGCCAGCTCGCTGGCCGCGGTGGTGGCGCTGTTCGTGATCCTGGGCGCGGCGCTGCTCCTGGTGCGCAGCAACCGGAACCTGAGCGTGAGCGAGCGCAAGCTCGCAAATGAATCGGCCATCCTGCAGACCACGCTCGACACCATCCGCGACGGGATCGCGATGTTCGCGTCCAACGGCGAGCTCTGCGTCTTCAACGACAATTTCTTCAAGTTCACGGGTCTTCCGCGTGACCTCGCCCGCGGGGGCGCGCTTTCCGCCTTTGAAGGCTTCGAGCGGGACCGCGCGGTGCGGATCTTCGATGAGGCCGCGGGCCACGGTGCGGCCGGCCATCGCACGATTAGCCTGGACGGCCGCCAGCTTGAGGTCTATCGCGCGCCGGTCCCGACCGGCGGCTTTGTCGTCGTATGCATCGACGCAACCGAGCGGCTGATCGCGGAGCAGACCGCGCGGCAGGCGCAGAAGATGGAGGCGATCGGCCATCTCACCGGCGGCGTCGCGCACGACTTCAACAACCTGCTGCAGATCGTCGGCGCCAATCTCGAGCGCGCCGGCGCCGATCTGAAGAACGATGCGGCGAGCTCGGAGCGCATCCAGAACGCGCTCGAGGCGGTGCGCCGCGGCGCGCGGCTGACCGCGCAGCTCCTGGCCTTCGCACGCCGCCAGGCGCTCGATCCGCGCTCGACCAGTGTCGGGCGCGTCATCCAGGACATGACCGATCTCCTGCGCCGCACCCTCGGCGAGCGCATCGACATCGAAAGCATCGTCGCGGGCGGGCTGTGGAACACCTTCATCGATCCCGGACAGCTCGAAGGCGCGCTGCTCAATCTCGCCATCAACGCGCGCGACGCGATGCCAAACGGCGGCAAGCTCACCGTCGAGGTCGCCAACGCCTTCCTCGACGACGCCTATGCAGCCCAGCACAGCGAGGTCGTCTCGGGCCAATACGTGATGGTCGGCGTCAGCGACACGGGCGACGGCATGAGCCCGGACGTCGTCGCGCGCGCCTTCGAGCCGTTCTTCACCACGAAGCCCGAAGGTCGCGGCACGGGGCTCGGCCTCAGCCAGGTCTACGGCTTCGTCAAGCAGTCCGGCGGCCACATCAAGATCTACAGCGAGATCGGGCAGGGCACGACGGTCAAGCTCTACCTGCCGCGCACGCGCAAGCCCGAGGAAGGCACGGGCCCCGTCGCCACCGGTCCCATCGAAGGCGGCCATGAGCGCATCCTCGTCGTCGAGGACGACGCCGCCGTGCGCGCCGCCGCGGTCGAGTCGCTGACCGAGCTCGGCTATAGCGTGCTCAAGGCCGAGAACGGCGAGCAGGCGCTTGCGATCCTGGGCAGCGGCGTCGTGGTCGACATCCTCTTCACCGACGTCATCATGCCGGGGCCGATCGGCGCACGGGAACTCGCGCGCCGGGCGCAGGAGATGCAGCCCAACATCCTGGTGCTCTACACTTCGGGCTATACGCAGAACGCCATCGTCCACAACGGCAAGCTCGACGCCGACGCGCTTTTGTTGAGCAAGCCCTACCGGCGCGAGGATCTGGCGCGCAAGCTGCGCGCGATGCTCGCGGGCAGGCCGAAGGCGGCGAAGCCGCCGGCGAAAATACTGATCGTCGAGGACATGCCGCTCATCCGCATGACGACGGTGGAAATGGCCGAGCAGCTCGGCTTCACCGTGGCCGAAGCCGGCGATGGCAACGAAGCGATGTCGCTGCTTCAAGGCGATCCAACCATCGCGATCATGCTCACCGATCTGGGGCTTCCCGGGATGAGCGGCCGCGATCTCGTTGCGCAGGCAACCGTGCTCCGGCCGGATCTCAAGATCGTCATCGTCAGCGGCTATTCCTCGGAGCAGGAAGGCGGCGAGCTCGCGCGCTTCGCGCATCTGATGAAACCGTTCGACATCGAACAATTGCGCCGTGTGCTCGAGGTGTGAACCCGCGGAACCCGTTGGCGGACGACACGTTGTCTAGGTCCACAGCAAAAAGGACCACGTCATGGACAAAGACCGCATCAAGGGTGTCGCCGATCAGGCGAAGGGCGCCGTGAAGGACGCGGCCGGCAAGGTGACCGGCGACGCCAAGCTCCAGGCCGAAGGCAAGGCCGACAAGCTCAAAGGCAAGATGGAAAACGCCGTCGGCGGCGCGAAAGACGCCGTGCGCGACGCAGCCAACCAGGACTGATCTGCCTTACGCCGAGACGAAAGGAGCGCTGCGTTTGCGGCGCTCCTTTTCGTTTGGGGATTCTGCGCGGCCCTCATGCTTCGACAAGCTCAGCATGAGGGCCTGCGGCAATGCGTAGTTTGGCTCAGACCCTCACCCTGAGCTTGTCGAAGGGTGTGCGGACGTGAATCTCAAAACAAAACACGCCCGGTCTTTGGCCGGGCGTGTTGGTTCGATGCGAGAAGACTTACGCGCTGGCGTGGTTTTCGCGTTCCTTGCCGTCCGCATTGGCGGCGTGAGGGATCGTCGGCTTGTGGAAGAACAAGGCTTGGCCGATCGTGGCCTTCACCGTGTCGCGCAGGAACGGCTTGGCGATGAGATAGGTCGGCTCAAGCCGCTCGCCGGTGAGCAGGCATTCCGGGAAGGCGGTGATGAAGATGACCGGGATGCTCGTGGAATGCAGGATGTCGGTCGCGGCATCCACGCCCGAGCTGCCGTCGGCGAGCTGGATGTCGCAGAGCACCAGGTCCGGCTCCTGCTCCTTGGCGAGGCGCACCGCCTCTTCGCGGGTCGTGGCGATGCCGACCACGGTGTGGCCGAGCTCCGTCACCAGGTTCTCGAGGTCGAGCGCGATGATCATCTCGTCCTCGACGATGAGGATGCGCGAGGTCAGGTCGCGGTCGATCGCGCGCAATGTCGCCCCGATCGCGTCCTCGACCTCGTCGGTGCGCAAGTCGAGGATGATGGCGGCCTCGTGCACGAAGAAGCCTTCCACGGCGGTGAGCAGAAGCGCCTCGCGCTTGCTCGGCTGCAGCGCCTGCAGGCGCTGCTCGACCGCGGAGAGGTCGCCGGCGCCGTCGGCATCGAGCGCGCGTGGGCTCGAGGCCGACCAGAATTCGTGGAACAGGCGGTAGAGCGCGATCCTGGGCGGGACATCCTGCCTCAGCGTCACATTGCCTTCCAGCATCGCCTCCAGCAGCGCGCGCACATAGGCGTCGCCGCTCGCCTGCGAGCCGGTGAGCGAGCGCGCATAGCGCCGCAGATAGGGCAGGTACGGCCCGACGGTAGCGGTCATGGACATGGTGGTCCTCCCCTTCCTTCCTTCGTTAGCGAAAGGAGAAACGTGGAAAAGTTCCATTGGTTCCACTGCGGCCCGGCCGCAACACCTGTGCCGCGCGGGCGCCCGGAAAGGGAACCTTTTGCTCGGGCGGCGGGTTCTCGTTTGCGAAATCCAAGGACCACACCAGATGCTGAGTTGGGCACTGACCTTCCTGATCCTGGCCCTGATCGCGGGATTCCTGGGATTCTTCGGGCTCGCGGGTTTGGCCGCGGGGATCGCCAAGATCCTGCTGTTCGCCTTCCTGATCCTGTTCCTGATCAGCGCGCTGTCGGGTGCGCTGCGCGGACGCGCGCCGCCGGTCTGATAGTTCCGGCGGAACCGATCCGGTTCCGCCGCGTTCCTGTCCGGCGAGCGGGATTTCGCAATGGCATCGCGGTCCCCCCCGATCTCAAAAGCTGTTCCGGGGTCCCGCTCGCGCTTCTCAATCCACCTTGATGAATTCGAACCGGCAGGACAGGCCCTCGGGCAGATAGTCCAGCTGGATTTTCGGTGCGCGTTCGCGCGCGATGCTCTGGCGGATCACCGCGCCGCCGAAGCCTTCCTGTGCCGGCGCCCTGACCGGCGGCCCGCCCGTCTCCGACCAGTGCATTACGAAAGCTTGGCCTTGCGCGCCCTGGGCGAGCGACCAGGCGATCGAGATCCGGCCGGCTTCCGAGCTCAGCGCGCCGTACTTGATCGCGTTGGTCGTAAGCTCGTGGAACGCCAGCGCCAGCCCGCCCGCGGTATGCTCCGAAAGCACGACGTCCGGGCCGTCGATGGCGATCCGCGAGCGGATGTCGTCGCTTCCGAACGCCGTGAGCGTCGTCTCCAGGATCGCACGCAGGTCGGCGGTACGCGCGGTCGAGGACAGCACGATGCCGCCGGTGTTGAGCAGCGTCATCAGCCGGCCCATGAACACGTCGATATATTTATTGGCCTCGGGCTGGCCCTTGGGCCGCGACATGCGGGCGATGGCCTGGACGATGGCGACGAGGTTGCGCGCGCGGTGGCGCATCTCGTCGGCGAGCAGTTCCTTGTGCTGCTCGGCCAGCTTCTGGTCCGTGATCTCCGATGCGCTGCCGGCGATGAGTTGGGGCTTGCCGTCCTCGCCGACGGCGAGCAGCGTGTCGCGGCTCAGGAACCAGCGCCAGCCGCCCGCCACGTCGCGCATGCGGAATTCCCACGACAGCGTCTCGCCCGGCCGGATCGCGCGCAGACGCTCGCGATGCTCGGGGAAAGCCTTGGCGTCGTCGGGATGGATATGCGCCGTCCACTCACTGACGCGCGCGTCGTCCTGCGGCGGATGGCCGAGAAGCTCGCCGAAGCGCCGGTTCTGGAACACGCTCGTCTCGCGGCGCAGGTCATAGACGTAGATCACCGTCGGAGCCGTTTCCAGCACGCGGCGGGCAAGGGCGATGTCGAGCTGCTGCAGCGGCATTCCCGAAAGAACCGTGAAATCCTTCCTGGCCGAATCGGCCTCGCGCAAGTCTCGTTCTAGAGCCCTGGAGGAATTCACCGCGCGCGGCCTCAACCCTTACGACGCCTTACTGTCGACCGGTTTCTTATACGTGTCCAGCGCCTCGATTCCGTTCCAATCCGGAGCAGTTGGATACAGGCTTATCCTGGGCGCTAAGGTCCCGGTTACTTTACAAAAGGTTACGCACCGTTGTGTATCCGGCAGAACCGAAGGCCCACGGGATATTAAATCCGCTTCGGCAAGCGCGGCCCGCGGCGCTAGGATCGCGTCCGGCTCGCAATCGGAGGGAACCATGGTTCACAAGCACATCCTTTACGGCGCGGCGGACGGCGTCGCCACGGTCACGCTCAACCGTCCGGACCGGCTGAACGCCTGGACCGGCACGATGCACCACGAGGTCAAGCAGGCGATGCGCGAGGCCTGCGCCGACGATGGCGTGCGCGTCATCGTTCTGACCGGCGCGGGCCGCGGCTTCTGTGCCGGCGCCGACATGGACCATCTCCAGCAGATCCAGGGCGGCAACCGCGAGGCGCGGGGCGACGAGCCGTTCGATCCGAACGCGCCGGAGGATTTCCGCAAGACCTATTCCTACTTTCCCTCGGTTCCCAAACCCGTCATCGCTGCGATCAACGGCCCCTGCGCGGGGCTCGGCCTGATCATCGCGCTCTATGCCGACATGCGTTTCGCGTCGGATGCGGCGGTGTTCACCACCGCGTTCTCGCGCCGCGGGCTGGTGGCGGAGCACGGCATCTCCTGGCTCCTGCCGCGGCTCGTCGGCATCGCCAATGCGGCCGATCTGATGTTCTCTGCGCGCCGGGTGAGCGCCTTGGAAGCGAAGGAGCTCGGCCTCGTCAACCGCGTCTTCCCACAGGCGACGTTTGCGCAGGAGGTCGCGACTTATGCCCACATGCTGGCGCGCGAGGTCTCGCCGCGCTCGATGCGCGAGATGAAGCGCGAGCTGTGGAACGCACAGTTCCAGACGCTGGCGCAGGCGATCACGGCGGCCGATGCCGACATGCCCGCGAGCTTCGAGTCCGAGGACTTCAAGGAAGGCATCGCGCACTACATCGAGAAGCGCGCGCCGAGCTTCACGGGGCTTTAGGTGATCCGCGTCGAGACGCATCCCAAGGGCGTCATGCTGGTGACGCTGGCCCGGCCCAAGCGCCTGAACGCGCTCACGCAAGGCATGAAGCGCGACCTGATCGAGCTGATGACGCGCGTGCAGATGGACGATGCCGTCCGCGTCGTCGTCTTCACCGGCGAAGGCCGCGCCTTCTCAGCAGGCGACGATCTGCGCTCCTATCACGAAGACGCGCCCGAGACTGTCGCGAAGCTCGGCCCCGGCCACACCACGCCGATCGGCACGGCGAACGCGCTGCGGGTCTATTCGCAGGCGCTGAACCTGGCGGTGCGGGGTCTCGACAAGATCACCATCGCCGCGGTCAATGGGCCCGCGATCCAGACCGGCCTGTCGCTGGCGCTGTCTTGCGACTTCCGCATCGGTTCGGAAGCGGCCGAGCTCGGCAGCGCGACCTTGCGCTTCGGCCTCTTGCCGGACGAGGGCGGGCACTGGCTGCTGCTGCAGCATCTGGGTCTCGCCGGCACGCTCGACTTCCTGCTGCGCAAGCGGATCGCGGACGCGAAGTCGGCGCAGGCGCTCGGCCTGTTGAACGAGGTCGTGCCCGCGGCCGATCTGATGCCGCGCGCACTGGCGCTCGCCGGGGAGATGGCGGACGGGCCGCAGGTGGCGATGCGCATGCTCAAGCGCTCGGTCTATCAGGCGGCGGAATCGAGCTTCACGCAGGCGCTCGAAGACATCGCGACACGCACCGCCGTGACCGACCATCACCCCGACGCGCGCGAGGGCGCCAAATCCTTCGCCGAGAAGCGCGCGCCCCGTTTCAATGCGTGGCTGGAGAAGCCTTGAGCCCGCGCTCGGCCTCGATGCGGTCATAGGCGACGTTGATCGCGGCGAGTTTGTCGGTGGCCAGCCGCACGAATTCCTGCGGCACGCCGCGGCCGATGAGGCTGTCGGGATGGTTCTCGCGCACCAGCCTGCGATAGGTGCGGTGGATCTCCTCGTCGCTCGCGTCATAGGCGACGCCGAGCACGACGTAAGGGTCGGCCGCGTCGGGCGCGAAGTGGCTGGCGCGGATGCGGCGGAACTCGTTCGGCGCGAAGCCGAAGATCTCGGCGACGCGCTCCAGCAGCGCAAGCTCGCCCGGATGCAGCACGCCGTCGGCCTTGGCGATCTCGAACAACCCGTCGAGGATGTCCTCGAGCAGCGCGGGGTTGCCCGCGAACAGCCGTGCGATCTGGCGCGCATAGGTCTCGTAGCCGGCCGTGTCGCGGCGCGCCATGTCGAAGACGCGCCGCACATTGGCGGCCTCGTCGGGATGGACGCGGAACAGCCGCTCGAAGGCTTCGATCTCGTCGTCGGTGACGATGCCGTCGGCCTTGGCCATCTTGGCGGAAAGCGCGATGACGGCGATGGTGAAGGTGATGTTGGCATCGGCTTCCGCAGGTGCCGTCAGGACGCGCAGGAAGGCGCCGGCAACGTCGGTGATTTTCCCCCAGATGGACATGGCGCGAGGCTCTAGTCCAATCTCGGCGGAATTGCGACGGCGCGAAGATGACATATGAGTAAGGCATGAGCGGGGTGTGGAATTTCTATATCGACCGCGGCGGTACCTTCACCGACATCGTCGCGGAAGGGCCGGACGGCGCGCTCACCACGCTCAAGCTCCTTTCCCAGAGCCCGGCCTATGACGACGCCGCGCCGGAAGGGATTCGCCGCGTGCTAGGGCTTGCCCCGAACGCGCCGATCCCGCAGGCGCGAATCGGCGAGGTGCGCATGGGCACCACCGTTGCGACCAACGCGCTGCTCGAGCGCAAGGGCGAGCCCACGGTGCTGGTGACCACCAAGGGCTTCGCCGACCAGCTGCGCATCGGCAACCAGGCGCGGCCCAAGCTCTTCGCGCTCAAGATCGAGCTGCCCGACATGGTCTACGCGTCCGTCGTGGAAGCGCGCGAGCGCGTCGCGTTCGACGGCGAGGTGCTTGAGGCCCTCGACGAAGCCGCGCTGCGCGACGAATTGCGCAAGGTGCGCGACGGCGGCATCAGATCCTGCGCCGTCCATTTCATGCACGGCTACCGCTTTCCCGCGCACGAGCTGCGCGCGGCCGAGATCGCGCGCGCGGTCGGCTTCACGCAGGTCTCGGCCGGCCATGCGACGGCGCCGCTGCCGAAATTCGTTCCGCGCGGCGACACGACCGTCGCCGACGCCTACCTTTCCCCGGTGCTCGACCGCTACACGGCGCGGATCGCGTCGACGCTGGGCGAGGCGTCGCGGCTCTACTTCATGACCTCGAACGGCGGCCTGGCCGCGCCCGCCTTCTTCCGCGGCAAGGACGCGATCCTGTCGGGGCCCGCGGGCGGCGTCGTCGGCATGGCCGAGACGGCGAAGGAAGCCGGCATCGAGCGCGTCATCGGCTTCGACATGGGCGGCACCTCGACCGACGTGGCGCGCTTCGAAGGCGAATACGAGCGCGTCTACGAGACCGAGGTCGCGGGTGTGCGCCTGAAGACGCCGATGATGGCGATCCACACGGTCGCGGCCGGCGGCGGCTCGATCCTGCATTTCGACGGCGCGCGCTTCAGCGTGGGACCCGATTCCGCCGGCGCCGATCCGGGACCCAAGGCCTATCGCCGCGGCGGCCCGCTGACCATCACCGACGCGAACGTGATGACCGGCAAGCTCAGGCCCGATCTGTTCCCCGCGATCTTCGGCGAGACGGCCGACCGCCCGCTCGACGACGCCAGCGTGCGCGCCGCGTTCGCGAGTCTCGCGGGCGAGATCGCCGACGGTCGCGAGGCGGAGGCCGTCGCGGACGGCTTCATCCGCATCGCGGTCGAGAACATGGCCAACGCGATCCGCAAGATCTCGATCGCCAAGGGCTACGATCCGCGTGCCTACGCGCTCAACTGCTTCGGCGGCGCGGGGGGGCAGCATGCCTGCCTCGTCGCCGACGCGCTCGGCGTGACCAAGGTGCTGATCCATCCATTGTCGGGCCTGCTCTCGGCCTACGGCATGAAGCTCGCCGCGTTGCGCAGCGTGAAGCAGCAAGCCGTCGGTGCTCCGCTCGACGATGCGAGCGTCGCCGCCACGCGCGAGCTGGCGGCGCGCCTGGAAAAGGACGCGCGCGACGAGCTGGCCCGCCAGGGCGCGGAACGCATGGACAGCCTGACGCGCCTGCACATCCGCTACGAGGGTAGCGATACCGCGCTCGCCCTGCCGCCCGCTTCGGCGGCGGAACTGCAAAAGGCCTTCGTGCGCGATCACGCCAGACGTTTCGGCTTCGGCTTCGAAGGCAAGCGCCTGATCGTCGAGTCGATCGAGGTCGAGGCATTCAGCCTTCCCAAGAATCCTCCCCCGCAGAGCGGGGGAGGGGGACCGCGAAGCGGTGGAGGGGGCGGCGCGGGGGCGCCCGCCCCCCGCCGCC
>Ga0265318_10000018_pt1 | contig 173038 bp, 168 predicted proteins | sample 4821metaG_FD_192431 | JGI IMG/M metagenome (GOLD analysis project Ga0265318, IMG submission 192431) | Rhizosphere microbial communities from Carex aquatilis grown in University of Washington, Seatle, WA, United States - 4-8-21 metaG | ecosystem: Host-associated > Plants > Roots > Rhizosphere...
CGAACGGGGGGAGTGCCCGGCGAAGCCGGGCGAGGGGGGAATTCCCCCTCCGCTCCGCTTCGCGGAGCACCTCCCCCGTAAGGACGGGGGAGGATGACTATTTCAACACCGCTTTCGCCGCCTCCGCGACCGCTTCCGGCGTGATCCCGAAATGTCTGTACACGTCCTTGTAGGGCCCGCTGGCGCCGAAGGAGTGCATGCCGACGAACCCGCCCTTGGGTCCGATGTAGCGGTCCCAGCCGAGGCGCACGCCGGCTTCGACGGCGACTTTTACCGTGCCGGGTCCCAGGACGGAGTCACGATATGTTGCCGGTTGTTCCTCGAACAAGCCCCAGCACGGCATGGAGACTATGCGCGCGGCGATGTTCTCGCTCGCGAGCAATTCGCGCGCTTTCATCGCCATCTCGACCTCCGAGCCGGTCGCGAGCAGCGTGACTTTCGCGGCGTCCGCGCCCACGAGCTCATAGGCGCCCTTGGCGGAAAGGTTTTCGTCCGTATGCGTGGTGCGCACGGTGGAAAGGTTCTGGCGCGAGAGCATCAAAAGGCTCGGCCGCTTCTCGTTGGCGAGCGCGAGCGCCCAGGCTTCCGCCGTCTCGACGCCGTCGGCGGGGCGGAAGACGAGCAGGTTCGGGATCGCGCGCAACGCCGCGAAATGCTCGACCGGCTGATGCGTCGGTCCGTCTTCGCCCAGCCCGATGGAATCGTGCGTCATCACATAGACGACGCGGATGCCCATCAGCGCCGCGAGCCGGATCGATGGGCGGCAATAGTCGGAGAAGGTCAGGAACGTGCCGCCGTAAGGCACGATGCCGCCATGCAGCGCCATGCCGCTCATGGCGGCCGCCATGCCGTGCTCGCGGATGCCGTAATGGATGTAGCGGCCGGAATAATCCTGCGCCGTGATCGAGACCATGCCCTTGGTCATGGTGTTGTTGGATGGCGTCAGGTCCGCCGAGCCGCCGATGGTCGCGGCCCAGGCGCCGTTGATCTTGTCGAGCGCGGCCTCGGACGCCTTGCGCGTCGCGACGGAAGGCTTCTCCTCGCTCGTCTTCTTCTTGAGCTCGGTGAGCGCCTTTTCGATGCCCTCGGGAACCTCGCAGGCCATCGCCATGTCGAAGTCCTTTGTCTTGCGCTTCTCCCATGCCGCGCGCGCCTTCGCACCTTTCGCACCGATCGCGCGCCAATCGGACATGATGTCGTCGGGGATCACGAAGGGCGGCGAGGGCCAGTCGAGGACCTTGCGCGCGCCCGCGATCTCGTCGGCGCCCGGCGCGTCGCTGTGCGCCTTCTGCGTGCCCTGGCGGTTGGGCAGGCCGAAGCCGATGATCGTCCTGCAGGCGATGAGCACGGGCTTGTCGCTCTTCTGCGCCCAATCGAGCGCGCCCGCGACCTCGGCCGCGTCGTGGCCGTTGCACATGATCGTGTTCCATCCGGCCGCCTGGAAGCGCTCGATCGTATCGGTATTGTCCGAGAGCGACGTCGCGCCGTCGATGGTGATGGAATTGTCGTCGAAGAGCACGATCAGGCGGTTGAGCTTGAGATGCCCCGCCAGCGAGATCGCCTCGTGGCTGATGCCCTCCATCAGATCGCCGTCGCTGGCGATGACATAGGTGCGGTGATCGACCGCGTCGTCGCCGAAGCGCGCATTGAGATGCCGCTCCGCGATCGCCATGCCGACCGCGTTGGCGATGCCCTGGCCGAGCGGGCCGGTCGTCGTCTCGATTCCCGGCGCGTGGCCGTATTCGGGATGGCCGGCGCACGGGCTGCCCACCTGGCGGAAGCGCTTGATGTCGTCCAGCGTCATGCCGGGATATCCGGTCAGCCAGAGCAGGGAATAGAGCAGCATCGAGCCGTGGCCGGCCGAAAGCACGAATCGGTCGCGGTCGGGCCAGTGCGGATCGGCGGCGTCGAATTTCAGGAATTTGAGGAACAGCACGGTCGCCGCGTCCGCCATGCCGAGCGGCAGGCCCGGATGGCCCGATTTTGCCTGCTCCACCGCGTCCATCGAGAGCGCGCGGATCGCATTGGCGAGCCTGCGAATCGCCGTCTGTTCGGGGCTTTGCGGCACGTCTGCGAGGTTTGCGCTCATGGTCGGTTTCCCGTTTGCCGCTCGGTCCCGCTTAGCGACCGCAAGGCTTGTCCGTCAAGGGTTCGTCGTGGGCGTCCTGTGGACCGGGGACAGGCGAAAGTTGACCCGGTTTCCGGCACGAGCCTAAGGTCCTGACCCACGACGCAAATAAGAAGGTCACGCGATGGGCAAGATCGAGCTCGCGGCAGAACGCCTCACCAATGCTGTGAACGCGCTCGAAGGCGTGGTTGTTCCTCTCAAGGCCGCGCGGGACGCGGCGCGCGAGGAGGCCGAGCGCGCCTTCGCGGAGGCCGACGACGCCCGCGCGCGGCTGGCCGGCGCGAGCGCCGAGCGTGAACGCCTGCTCGCGCGCATCGCCGAGCTCGAGGAGGAGCAGCAGGCCCTGAGCGAGATCTCGGAAGAAGTCGAAACCCGCCTCGACGGCGCCATCGCGGAAATCCGCTCGGCGCTGGGAAGGTAGAGATCTCGGCGCTGGGAAGGTAGAGATATTGACTACGATCTTATTGTCATTCCCGGCAAGCAGCGCGAAGCGCCGCGAGGGAAGGGAACCCAGGGGACCAAGCACGGTGCCCGGTCCCCTGGGCGTGCGTACGCTGCCGCTACGCACTCCCTCAGACCGCTCGCGGTGCGAGCGGTCTTCGCCGGGAATGACAATGAGTTTTGAAAGGTAGAACGGTCATGCCTCTCGTCAACGTCATGGTGAACAGCCGTGCCTATACCATCGCCTGCGACGAGGGCGAGGAGCCGCATCTCAAAGAGCTCGCCGCCCATGTCGACGCGAAGGTGAAGGAGCTGACCAGCACGGTCGGCCAGGTCGGCGACCAGAAGCTTCTGCTGATGGCCGCGGTCCTGATCACCGACGAGTTCTTCGAGGCGCGCGGCCGTCTCGAAACCCATGCGAAGAAGGCCGGCGAGCTGTCGAACGCGCAAGCCGAAGCCGACGCGCGCATCGGCCGATCCGAGCAGCTCGCGGCCGGCGCGCTCGAAGACGCCGCGCGCCGACTGGAAAGCATCGTCGAGAAGCTGAAGGCGGCGTGAGCGTGCGATGATTCTCGTCGCGGGCGCGCTGTTGTTCGGAATCTTCGGGTTCGCCGTCACGCGCTTCGGCTACAAGCAGGACTGGCGCTGGGCGGTGTTCGCGGGCCTCGCCTGCGCGAGTGCCGTGATCGTTCTGCTGATGCCGGTCACAATCCACGCCGTGAAGATTGATATGCCCTCGGGGCGCTAAGGGCCTGTTGTGATCGGTTGGAATCGGGATACCGATCTCCAATCTCGTCATGCTGAGGTGCGAGCGGAGCGAGCCTCGAAGCACGCACCGTAGCGATGTCATCCTTCGAGGCCCGCCGATACGCTGTCGCTATCGACCGCCGGGCACCTCAGGATGACGACGTGGGTCAATATGATCGCTCTGGGGCAGTGCCGTGCCGGTTGCGCTTGGGCGCTCGCGCGCCTACCTTTGGTTCAGGACGGGTACTGCCCCACGCGTCAGGATAGCGATGCCCAGGGGCCTTAATGGTACTCACCGGGAGCTGTCCCTGGCCGGAGCCGTGGTTCCGGGCATATGGCGCCCACCTGCACTTGCAGGCCCGTGAGGATCCAATTCCAACGGTGGATGCGGTCCCGTCCGCCTTCTTCGCCGCTCCCGCTCAATGTCATCCCCGGCGAGCGCGCGCATGAAATGCGTGCGCGAGGGAAGGGGACCCAGGTGACTGGGCTGGAAGATTGCCGGAGATTTTTTGACGTCCCTCGTTTGCAGTGCGAGCCCAGTCACCTGGGCCCCCTTCCCTCAGATCGCTCGCGACGCGAGCGATCCTCGCCGGGGGTGACAATAGATTTGATGAGTGCGAAATCCGCTCTTCGCGAAACCGCCCGCGCCCGCCGTGCAGCGCTCGCGCGCGCCTGCCCCGATTTCGCCCTGCGCATCGCAGCGGCCGAGTTGCCGATCGCGAAAGGCGCTGTCGTCTCATTCTATTGGCCGATGGGCGAAGAGGCCGATCCGCGCGCTCTGGCGTCGCGGCTCGCGCAGCGGGGGCATGCCTTGGCGCTGCCCGTGACCGTCAAGAAAGGCGCGCCGCTCGTCTTCCGGCTCTGGTGCGAGGGCGATGCGCTGATCGTCCATGCGTTCGGGATGCATGAGCCCGCCGCCGCAGCACCCGAGGTGAGGCCGGACGTTCTGCTCGTGCCGCTGCTTGCCTTCGACGCGCGCGGGCACAGGCTCGGCTATGGCGGCGGCTTCTATGACCGCACGCTCGCGGCGCTCGATAGCAAACTCGCGATCGGCATCGCTTATGCGGGACAGGAAACCGATGCGCTTCCCATCCACGAGCGCGATCATCTCCTCGACATGGTCGTGACGGAGCGGGGCTTGCGCCGCTTCACCACACGCCCGGGATGAGGCGCCAGCGCACGCGTGCCTTGTACGCGGCGTAGCCGGGAAGCTCGCGCTCCAGCAGCCGCTCTTCCGCGACCGCGCGCGGCGCGATGCCGATGACGAACAGGAGCACGAAGGGAAGTCCGTAAAGCGAACCCAGAAGCAGCGGCATGCCCATGAGATAGAGCATCGCGAGCGCGTACATCGGATGGCGCACGACGGCATAGGGCCCGATGTCGATCACGCGCTGGTCGCGCTCGCGCTGGACGCGTACCACGGGCGCCGCGAAGCTGTTGGCGCGGAACACGAACGTCGTCGCCCAGAAGCCGAGGATCACCAGCGCGCCGCCGGTTGCGTTCAGCCACACGGGCAGGTGCGAGAGATGCCAGCGCCGCGCGTCCAGCGCCATCAGGGCGAGCCACGCGAACCACACCGCGACGAAGACGAGCAAAAAGATGCGGTCCCATCCCGCCTGTCCCTGCTGGTTCAACGTCAGGCGCGATTCCAGCAAGGCCGGATCGCGCCTGATGAGCCACAGGCTGAAGCCGATGCTTCCCAGGATGAAGATCGTGAGGAACGCCCAGCCCTGCCACCAGGCGAGATCGCCCGCGGCGGCGAAGAGGTCCGCGCCCATCAGGCCGAGCCATACCGCGGCACGGACGAAGAGAACGGCGCGCAATTTCGCTTCCGTCACGGCGCGGTCTTCGTGTTAAGACACATCCATGCGCATCCTATTCATCGGCGACATCATCGGAAAGCCGGGCCGCGACGTGGTAGCCGAGGAATTGCCGCGCCTGCGCGACCTGCTCAAGCTCGATTTCGTCATCGCCAATGGTGAGAACGCGGCAGGCGGCTTCGGGCTCACGCGCGCGACCTCGAACGAGATCTTCGGCGCGGGCGTCGACTGCATTACGACCGGCAATCACTGGGCGGACCAGAAGGAAATCCTCTCCTTCATCTCCGACGAGGACCGTATCCTGCGCCCGAAGAACTATCCCGCCGGCACGCCGGGCAAGGGCGCCAATCTCTACACCGCGCGCGAAGGCGCGAGCGTGCTCGTCGTCAACGTCATGGGGCGCGTGTTCATGGATCCGCTCGATGACCCCTTCGCGGCGGTGGAGGCGGAGCTTGCGGCCTGTCCCCTGGGCGAAGGCGCCGACGCGATCGTCGTCGACATGCACGCAGAGGCGACGAGCGAGAAGATGGCGATGGGCCATTTCTGCGACGGCCGCGCCAGCATGGTCGTCGGCAGCCACAGCCACGTGCCGACCGCCGACGCGCAGATATTCCCCGGCGGCACGGCGTATCAGACCGACGCCGGCGCATGCGCCGACTACGACAGCGTCATCGGCATGGACAAGTTCGAGCCGGTGCAACGCTTCGTCAGGAAGATCGCAGGCAGCCGCTTTTCCCCCGCCACCGGCCCCGCGACGCTGTGCGCCGTGTTCGTCGAGACGGGCGCGCGCGGGCTGGCCGCCCGCGTCGAGCCGGTGCGCGTCGGCGGACGGCTGAAGCAGAGCGTGCCGGACGTTTGAGTTTCAAATAAAAAAAGTCATCGCCCGGCGCGCATGCGTCCGGGCGACCCAATTTGGCAACCAGTGAAAAATTGGGTCACCCGGATCGCGCGAAGAAGCGCGACCGGGTGATGACGGCGTGTTTGTTGAGAGTACAGGGGCTTACGACAGGACCGCTCACGGCTTCAGTTCGAACGCGACGCCGCCGCCTTCGGGAACGCCACCGCCGAGCGTGGTGCCGAAAATGTCGCCTGCCGCGTCCAGCACGAGGGCGGATGAGGGGCCGTCGCCGTCGCTGCAAAAATTGCCTTTCTGGCAAAAGCTGTAGGCGACGGTCAGCCCCGATCCGTCGAGGCGGAAGACTTCGCCGCCCCGGCGGGAGCTGCCGCCATCGACGGTCGTCCCGAACAGGACGCCGTTCGCGTCGAGCGTCACGCCCGAGTCGGGCTGGTTGCCGTCGGTGCAGCCTGCCAGCGCGCAGAAGCTGTAGAGAACGCTGTGTTGCGACGCCGCGCCGTTGGGGACGAGCTTGAAGATCGTTCCTCCGCCGGTGTCGCTGGCGTTGGCTCCGCCCAAAAGGGTCGTGCCGAACAGGGCGCCGGTTTCGTCGATCGTCAGCGGGCCACGGGGATACTGGCCGTCGGCGCAGCCGCTCGGCGAGCAGAACGTGTGCAGCACCGTCAACGTCCATGCCGCCTGCGTGCCGTGATGCGCCTTCGTACCCAGATCGAGTTCGTAGACGATGCCGCAACCGCCGTAGCAGGGCCCGTCCTGGGTCTCGAAGCCGCCGCCATAGGTGGCGCCGTAGATCTTGTTGGGCCCGGCCACCAGCACTTCGTCCGGACCCGCGCCGTCGGCGCAATTGGCCTGGACGCAGAACGTGTAGATCACGCTCTGCTTCCATCGGCGCCCGCGCGGCGTCGGCGTCAGCGAATAGATCACGCCGTTGTTGTTGCCGCCCAAGGGCGCCGCGCCGTAGAGCGGCGAAACCCCGTCGTAAGGGGCGCCCGACGCGGCGCCGACATAGCTGAGCCGCCCATGCGGCGCGCCGCCGTCGCCGTCGTTGCGGAACGTATAGAGCGTCTTCACGGCATAGCGCTTGTGTCCGGGCCTGGGGATGAGCTCGTAGACGGCCGAGCCGCTCACGCCGTAGAGATTGCCTTGGCTATCGAGGATCGGCCGCCCGCCCGCAAACGCCATTCCCATCGGGAAATTGGCGAGCGTGACAGCCTTCCATCTGCCGTCCGCCTGCGTCAGCTCATAGGCCGTGCCGTTGCTGTGCGCGCCGCCTTCAGCGGTGACGCCGTAGAGATTGCCGGCGGTATCCATCGTCAATCCCCATTCCGGCAGGAGGCCTTCATTGCAGTTGTTGTGCGAGCAGAAATTGTGGAGCTTCTGCTCGGTGTAAGCCTGCGCCGAAGAGACGGCCATGACGGCGAGAGCGGCCAGCAACGATCCGCGAAGCATGTTTTTCTCCCCTTTTATCGCCATCATGGCGTGTTTACGCGCGGCACAATACCCGCGGGACTCCGTCGCGGTTGCGCGCGCCTGCGGATGCCGCCATCGTGGCCGCGCGGGGAGGGACGGGGATGGAAAAGCCGCAACGCCTGCACGTCTATACCGGCGCGGTCTACGACAGTTCGCGCTGGGATCGTTTCGCGCTCCGCGAAGGCGATATCGTCGTCTGCACGCCGCCCAAGACGGGCACGACCTGGACGCAGATGCTCTGCGCGCTCGTCGTGCATCAGACGCCCGACCTGCCGTTGCCGTTGACGCGCCTGTCGCGCTGGCTCGACCGCCTGGCGCAGCCGGTCGAGGAGGTCGCGGCCGAGTTCGAGGCGCAGGATTTCCGCCGCGTGATCAAGACGCACACCCCGCTCGACGGCCTGCCTTACGACGCGCGAGTCTCCTACGTCGTGTGCGGGCGCGATCCGCGCGACGCGTTCCTGTCGATGGTGGACCATCTGGCCAATCTGTCCGACGCGACGCAGGCCGAGATCGCGGGACGGCTTGGCGCCGCGGGCGGGGCGACGCCGTTCCCTTCCGATGTCGACGCGATGTTCGCGCTGTGGCTGACGAAGCCGGAAAAGCCCTGGATGCAGGACGGCTTTCCCTGGGGCTCGGTGTTCTATTACATGTCGAGCTTCTGGAAGTTCCGTACACTGAATAATATCCATTTCCAGCACTATGCCGACCTGCTCGACGATCTGGACGGCGAGATGCGGCGGCTGAGCGCGTTCTTGAGAATCCCTGTCGACGAAGCGCGATGGCCCGCTCTCGTCGAGGCCGCGCGCTTCTCCCGGATGCGCGCCAAGAGCGGCGCGAGCGCGCCGGGGGCGCATCTGGGCGAATGGCGCGACGCGGACGCGTTCTTCAGAAAGGCGCGCCTTGGCGAATGGCGCGAGGTGCTCTCGCCCGGGAGCCTGGCGCTCTACGACAAACTGTCGCGCGAGCGCCTCGAGCCGCAACTCAAGCTCTGGCTCGAAGGCGGCCGCAGCGCCTGCGACCCCAAGGCGAGGTAGACGTTCACCATCTCCCGGTGTCGCCTACCATTCGTCGCCCACATTTGATAGCATGGCGCAACGGGTCGTTCTTTGGGGGAACTCATGAAAATCGCGCACATCGCGGCGGCAGTTGGCGCCGGTCTGCTGACAACGGCATGCGTGACGCCGGGCTTGGCAGGCACGCTGCCGCCGAAATTGTTCCTCTCCGCGGACGGCGTGGCGCTGTCGTCGACACCGGGCAAGGGCGTGCTCAAGCGCTCGATCGAGGTCGACCGCACCACGGGCAAGGCGCATGCGGCCTGGACGGCGTCGTCCGACCAGAGCTGGCTCACCGTGACGGCGAGCGGGACGACGGGCGGCAAGCTCACCGTCGAGGCCGACACGACCGGCCTCGCGGCCGATCAGGACTATACCGCCGACGTCACGGTCTCGACCGACGACGGCTTCACCGACAGCGAGACGCTGCATGTCGGCCTGTGGATCGGCTCAAGCAAGCCCGGCACGGTGCAGATTCAGCAGACCGTAGAGTCGATCGCGACCAATCCCGTGCTGCCTTATGCCTATGTCACCGACGGCGGCGCCAACATCAAGGTCTACAACGTCTATAGCGGCGCGGCCGTCACCACGTTCCGCAACGTGGCGCCGACGCTCGGCTCCATGGACGTCAGCAGCGACGGTGCGACGCTGTTCGCCACGGATACGACCGGCTACAAAATCGTCGCGCTCGACGCGGCGAGCGGGACGGTATTGAGCAAGTACAAGGTCGGCTACGCGATCGACGGCTTCTTCGCCATGGCCTACGCGCGGCCTTACGGTCAGCCCGCGCTGTATCTCGGCCCCAACGGCAACGGCGCCGGCGGCGTCATCGCCTATCCGTCCGGCGACGTCCTGGTATCGGGCGGGTTCGGCAATGGCGGCTCGAATTACCTCGCCGTGACGCCCGACGGCCGCAGCGTCTATACGGTGACGATGTTCCTGTCCCCCGGATCGCTCTACGGCTATTCGCTCAGCGCGAACAGCAAGGGCTTCAGCGTCAAATCGCTCGACTCGCTGTTCGACGCCGGCTCCAACTGCCGCGATCTCGCGGTGTCGCGCGACGGCAAGCATGTGTATCCCGCCTGCGGCGCGCCGTACGAGTTCGCCGTCTTCGACGGCAAGACGCTGAGCCAGGTCCAGACGCTTCCGGCCGCTCCCTATCCGGCGAATGTCGAGATCGACACGTTCGACAACGCCGTGGGCGGCATCGACGGCGTGGCGGAGAACAACGAGGACGTCTTCGTCTACAACCAGAAAGGCAAAGCGCGCGGCACCGTCTCCACGCCGGTGCAGGGCGAGCAGCAGGCGGCTCTGAAAGTGTCGGGCGACTCCACCCGCGTGGTGAACGCCACCGAGTCCTTCGGCACACAGATGCTGCTCTTCCGCAACATGCCGTAAGCGGCTGCGGGGAATACCCGCGCCGCGAACGCGGTTGAAAACCGTGCGCGAGGGTCCGATCTTTTCCGATATCGCCATCCGGAAAAGAAAAGGACCTTCGTCATGGAACATCGTCAGCTCGGACGCTCGGGCTTCTTCGTGCCCGAATTGAGTTTCGGCACCGGCACTTTCGGCGGCAAGGGCGGGCTCGCCGGATGGGGCTCGACGGACGCGGCGGGCGCCACGCGCATCGTCGACATCTGCCTGGAGCACGGCATCACCATGTTCGATAGCGCCGACATCTATTCCGGCGGCGCGTCGGAGGAGGTGCTGGGCGCCGCGATCAAGGGCCGCCGCGACAAGGTCCTGATCTCCACGAAAGCCACGTTCCGCAGCGGCGCCGGCGCGAACGACGTCGGCTCGTCGCGCTTCCACCTGACGCGCGCGGTCGAGGGCGCGCTCAAACGTCTTGGTACGGATCATATCGACCTGTTCCAGCTCCACGGCTACGACGCCAAGACGCCGCCGGAAGAGGTGCTCTCCACGCTCGATGCGCTGATCCGCGCGGGCAAGATCGGCTATATCGGCGTCTCGAACTTCTCGGGCTGGCACCTGATGAAGGCGCTGGCCTGCGCCGACCGTTACGGCCTGCCGCGCTTCGTCGCCAACCAGACCTACTATTCGCTGGTCGGCCGCGACTATGAGTGGGAGCTGATGCCGCTCGGCCTCGACCAGGGCGTGGGCGCGGTGGTGTGGTCGCCCCTGGGCTGGGGACGGCTCACCGGCAAGATCCGCCGCGGCCGGCCGCTGCCCGAGATCAGCCGCCTGCACACCACCGCCGATTTCGGCCCGCCGGTCGACGACGAACATCTCTACCGCGTCGTCGATGCGCTGGACGCGGTAGCCGAGGAGACGGGCAAGACCGTTCCGCAGGTCGCGCTCAACTGGCTGCTGCAGCGGCCGACGGTCGCCACCGTCGTCATCGGCGCGCGCGACGAGAAGCAGCTCGAGGACAATCTCGGCGCGGTGGGCTGGAGCCTGACGGCGGACCAGATCAAGCGCCTCGACAAGGCGAGCGCGGTGACGCTCGCCTATCCCTACTGGCACCAGCGCCAGTTCAAGGAACGCAACCCGTTCCCGACGAGGGTGTGAGCTCAAGCGGCGTCGAGGCGGGCGGATTCACGCAGAAGTTTAAGCCGTGGATCATGCGCATGTTTGTCCCCGTGGCGGCGCGCTGCGCATTCCTGTAGTTTCGCCGCGTCGGGGAGACGGGGGAAATCCATGCTGTCGAGAATTTCGAGTGTTGCCGCGATCGCGCTTGTCATGACGGGGACGGCCGCGGGCGTGGCGGAGGCGCGCGACATCAAGGTGCTGCACGCGTTTCGCGGCGGCAAAGACGGCGGGGATCCGTCTTCGGGGCTGACGTCCGACACGCAAGGCAATCTTTACGGCACCACGAACACGGGCGGCAAAGGCTCCTGCAACGGCGGCGGCGGCTGCGGCACGGTGTTCAAGATCGCCATCGACACCGGAAAGAAGACAACTCTCTACACTTTCAAGGGCAAGAACGACGGCAGCGCGCCCTTCGGCGCGGTGACCGTCGGTTCGGACGGTTCGGTCTATGGCGTCGCCTCGGCCAGCGGGGCTCCCTGCGGTTGCGGAACGGTGTTCAAGATCCGTCCCGACGGCACGGAAAAGACGCTCTATAAATTCCTGGGCGGCACGGACGGTTCGAAGCCGCTTGCCGGCGTGACGCTCGATGCGGGCGGCAACATCTATGGCACGACGCAACAGGGCGGCGGCAGCTGCGGTTGCGGAACGGTATACAAGCTGACGCCGGACGGCAGCGAAACCCTCCTGCACAGCTTCACGGGCGGCGCTGACGGCGCAGATCCCTGGAGCGGCGTGGCATTCGACAGCGCCGGAAATCTCTATGGAACGACGCAAGACGGCGGCACCGGCTGCTCGTTCGAATGCGGAACGCTCTTCAAGATCGCGACAAACGGCACGAAGAGCGTCGTCCATAATTTCGGCGTCGACATCGAGGATGGCGGCGCCCCGATGGGTGCGCTGGTCTTCGACAACACGGGAACGCTTTGGGGCACGACCCCGCAGGGCGGCGATTCCGTCCGCGGCACGCTCTACAAGGTCGCGCCGAACGGCACGGAAAGCGTGGTGTGGGCGTTTGGCGGTTTTCAGGACGGTGCGTTTCCGCAGGACGGCGTCGTCTTTGACGGCACGGGCAATCTCTACGGCACGCTTCCCACCGACGGCAGCGAAGGTCCCGGCATGATCTTCAAATGGTCGATCGCGGGCCAGAGCGAGAGCATCGTCTATGCGTTTCCGGGGCATCCGGCCGGGCGCGGGCCGTCGGGCCTGCTTGCCTTCGACGCCGGGGGCCACATGTATGGAACGACCTATGCCGGCGGCGGCCACAATGCGACGGGCTGCGATCCGAACGGGTGCGGCGAGGCGTTCAAGCTGCCTCCGCCGAAATAGCGGCCGGCTCAGGGAGAGCGGGCCAGGGATCAGGCCGCTTCGAGACGGGCGAGTTCGGCGGCGAATTCGAAGCAGAGCTGCTTTGCCTCGTCGTCGGGCAGCCAGCCGGACATCTGCGGAAAGATGGTCTTGAACAGGCGGACCTTGCGCGGCTCCCAAGGCATGGTCTCGGCCGCCCGCGCCTCGGCCAGAAGCCTCAGCAGGTCGCGGCGCACCTCGTCGGGATCGGCGCGATAGACGTGCTCGGGCCGGTCCTCCAGCAATTCGGGCTGGGCGTCGGAAAGGAACAAGTCGGGTTGCCGGTTGAGCGCCATGATGTCCGCCGAATCACCTGATTCTGGCGCAATCGCGCCCGCCTTGCGAGGTGCAGCGCCGCGTTATCCCCAACCCGGTCAGCCCTTCGTTTTCCTTTGCGGCTTGGGTTGCAGAGAGGAAGCTGTGCGGTGCGCGGAGCCCCTAGCTCCAAACGACTATTCTGAGTGTGCCCTATGTTTGAAGGGGTCTTATCGAAAGTGTAGTTAGCAGCCTCTTTTCCGTGTGTCTTTTTTGAGAGGCTCTCGACTTTGGTGGGTAAATGTTCTCATATCGTTCCATCGCAACCTTTACCTGAATATCGCTGTCTTCCAGCCAATCGGGTTGATCTTCCGGCTTACTCAAAATCTGTTTTCGCAAGTCAAAGGATTTTTTTGGAGGCTCCATGCTGAGGGTAAAAGGCTTTCGTGTTCAAAATTTCAAGAACGTGGAAGACAGCGGTTGGATTCCAATCGAAAACGTCACGTCATTTGTTGGGCGCAACGAGTCCGGCAAGACAACGTTGTTGAAGGCGCTGCACAAATTCAACCCGGCGACCCCCGAGCCGTACAATCCACAACGAGAATTTCCCAGGGATCGGTTCACGCGAGATTTCAAAGACGGAAAGGATTGGCCCGTTTGCTCGGTCGCCTTCGAATTATCTGGTGACGTTCTAGCAGATTGTCAGGCTGAAATGCTTCCGGGTAATGAAGCGCCACGGACGGTAACATACACACGTAACTACGACGGCCATCTTAGCTCTCTATCATTCGATCCACCCCTCAAGCCCGATGTAGTGTCAGCCGCTACTTTGTTAGCTGCGCTCTCTTCTTTTGCCAAAGCTGCGCGACGACTCAAAGCGCCGGCCCCCGCAGAAGAGGAGGCAACTGCCAAAGTACGGACGGAACTAGCAACATGGGCCACGAATTGGACAGCAAAAATTCAAGGTTTTGCTGATCTGAGACCTCAGGCAAAATTGCTTGCCAAACTCGGCGGTGAGACCGAAGCGAAGTCATCCCCTCTCACCGCTGATCTGGTCGAAGCCCTTCTAGAGGTGCTAACACCGCTTATAGCGAAAACACAACGCGACTCGCTGTTCAATCGCCTCCATAAAATCATTTATGCCGCATTTCCAGTGTTCGTGTATTTCGAAAATTACGGTGTTCTCGATAGTGCCATTTATTTGCCGCGCCTTGTTCAAGACCTGAAAGAAAAGCCCGACGATCCGAAGATTCGCACGATCAAAGCGATGTTTAGGCACGTCAATCTGGAGCCGTCGGATGTGCAGACACTGGGTGTTGAGAAAGCTTCAGCTGCTCGAACTGCGGGGCAGCCGGTCACTGCGGAAATGGTAGCCGAGGATCAGAAGAACAAAGAACTTCGGTCGGTAAAGCTCAATGCTGCGTCGCTCGACATAAGCAAGCGTTTTTCGGACTGGTGGCAACAACGACGTCACGAAATTGTGTATGAAGCAGACGGTAGCTACTTCCGCATATGGGTTTCCGACGACCGGCGTCCGGGCGTCAAGATTGAACTCGAATCTCGAAGCAAGGGGTTTCAGTGGTTCTTTTCGTTCTATCTAATTTTCCTTGTCGAGTCAGAAGACGGTCACAAGAACGCGGTGTTGCTGCTTGATGAGCCGGGCTTGAACCTGCATCCAACGGCTCAGCAGGAATTGATTTCTTTCTTTGAGACCTTGTCCGAGAAAAACCAACTTCTCTACAGTACCCATTCGCCGTTCCTGATCGATGGCAGTCATATCGAAAGAGTGCGCCCGGTTACCGAGGACGAGAAGGGGCACTCGCATGTCTCAGTCGGGGAATGGCCAAAGGACAGAGAGACGATTTTCCCGCTACAAGCCGCGGCGGGGTATGCGATGTTACAAGCGCTCTTTCAGCACAAAGACAACGTGCTCGTTGAGGGGATGAGCGATTATTACTATCTGCACGCTCTATCCGCACAGTGCGCGTTAGCGAAGAAAACTGGTTTACCGGAGAAAATATACGTGACCCCATGTGGCGGAACAAAGTATGTCGGCCATATCGCGTCGCTATTTCTCGGTCAAAAAGTTCGCCCAGTCGTATTGCTCGATGCGGACGACGCTGGCCGGGTTAGGCGCGAAGCCCTTCTCAAAGAGCTATATACCGGACACGAAAAAGCCGTGCTTCTGTTAAGCGAAGTGCTCAAGCAGGAAAGCTGCGAGGTCGAGGATGTTTTGGGCGAGGCCATATTGTTGCCAGCCATGAAGGACATTTTGAATCTCGATATTTCCTTGTCCGATGCTGACAGAAAAGCTGGAAGCCTTCCGGATCAGATTAAGGCCGCCGCCACCAGGCTGAAACTCAAATTGCCAGACGGTTGGAAGGCGATGGTATCGATGGGACTAGTGTCCAAGTGGGCGCAAACCGGCGTATTGCTGCCAGCGGATGTTCTAGATCGGGCCGCTGCCCTGTTCACGGCGCTGAGAGAGCGATTTGAATTGAACTAGCGATGAAGATTGGCCTGCAATTCAATTGAGATACCCTAAGCTGCTTCGTCCGATCCGTGAATCGGACTTCGCAAAACAGAACCTACGACCCGTTCACTTTGCGTTCCGGTTGTGGTATCTCTGCAACCGGTAATTGGTGAAGCCGGAACGGAAGGCCGTAAAATTGTCTCTCGCCGCCGAAACAAAGCTCGATACCCGTGGCCGGGCGTGGCCACGAAGGAGGAAGATTGTGCTTGTTCCTCCGGCGCTTAGGGCTGTGCCGGCGAGGTTGAACCCGGGTTTCCCCGAAAAAGAAAAACGCAAGGGCGGGGCGCCGCTCGGCAATCGCAACCGCTTTGTCCATGGCCGCTACAGCGGCGAGATGCTGGCGCTCAACGCGGCGGTCCGGGCGCATATTCAGGCGGGCAAGGCGCTGATCGCCTTGGCGAGGCTCTTCACGCCCCGCCGGCGCCATATCGTGGAGACCCTCACCTGGCACCCGGGCGAGGCCGAGCCGCGCCGCACGGTGCGGGAGTCCGTGACCGGCGGCGAAGCGCCGTCTCCGGGCGTCTGCCGCATTCTCCTTGAAACACTCGCGCCGGGACGGCTATCAACGCGCCCGCACCAAGAAGAACCCTCGCCATGGCCGGTCATTCCCAGTTCAAGAACATCATGCACCGCAAGGGGCGCGTCGATAAGGTGCGCTCCAAGATGTTCTCCAAGCTCAGCCGCGAGATCACGGTTTCGGCCAAGCTCGGCATGCCGGACCCGGCGCACAATCCGCGCCTGCGCGCCGCGATCATCGCCGCCAAGCAGCAGTCCATGCCCAAGGACAACATCCAGCGCGCCATCGACAAGGCCACGGGCGCGGACGCCGGCAATATCGAGGAGGTGCGCTACGAGGGCTATGGGCCCGGCGGCGTGGCGCTCATCGTCGAGACGCTCACCGACAACCGCAACCGCACCGGCGGCGACGTGCGCTCGACCTTCTCGAAGTTCGGCGGCGCGCTCGGCGAGCCCAACTCGGTCACCTTCATGTTCGGCCGGATGGGCGTGATGCTGTATCCGAAGGACAAGGGCAGCGACGATGCGATGCTCGAGGCCGCGATCGACGCGGGCTTCGACGAATGCGTTTCCGATGACGAGGGCCACGAGTTCCTGGTGAGCTTCGACAATTACGGCACCGCGCGCGACGCGCTGGAGAAGAAGCTCGGCCAGCCGCTCTCCGCCAGGATCGAATGGCGGCCGAAGACGATGACGCCGGTCAGCGACGACAACGGCGAGACGCTGATCAAGCTCGTCGACGCGCTCGACGATTTCGACGACGTGCAGAACATTTTCGGCAACTACGAGCTCAGCGACGCGCTGATGGAGAAGATGGGCGGGTGAGTCCGCTTGTGTGGAAGGCGAGAGATGTTGGACCAGCCGTCCATTGGACGTTCAAAATTCTTCGACTGGATTTCGGAACACCGCGAGGCGCCACGGGAGAGTCTGGAAACCTTGAGCGGCATGCGGATCGAAGACCGCAGCACGAGCCTGACGGAGCGGGTATCCGCCGCATGGGTTACGCCCATCCGCGATCTGACGGTCGAGCAAGTTCGCCTTTTGACTTCTCAGAGATGCGGGCTGCAGTGGCTGGCAGAGCCCGTATGTCAATTTATCGCGCACAATCCGATGGCGGTTGTCACCTTTTATGCCGGCGATCTGTCCGTTGCGGCTCCGCGGGTATTTGACGAACTTCTGGCAGCCGCTCCCGCTCCGGCACGTGCCGTAGCGCAGATTCCGTTCGATTGGACAGCGCAGAGGGAAGCAAGTCTCGCAGATCCGGAATTCCGGGATGACGCCATCCGCTTTTACAACGAGATTGACGATGTCGTGGCCGCGGCGCGTGCGCTCGCGCGGGGTCATTCCTGATGCGGAGGCCTTTCCAATTCGTCTTCGGCCAAGGCGGTCTCGATCTCGTCGATCATGACCCGAAGTTTCGCGACGAGCTGGGGATTGCAGTCCCAGGAGCGCGCCGGGTTCTCGACGATATCGAGTTGCCGGCGCAGCCGGTCGCGCGCTTCGATCAGCTCCTTGCGATCACTGTCGGATTCTTCGGGCATGAGCCGATCTTTCCATATCGGCGGACGCGGCGCGATAGCCCGCTCACCGTGAAGTCTTTGGGCGTATAGGCAGCCATGGCCCACGACTCGCCCCTGATCGCCATCCTCGTCATCGGGCTCGGGCTTGCCTTCGTGTTCGGCACGATCGCGCACCGCCTCAAGCTGTCGCCGCTGGTCGGCTATCTCGTTGCCGGCATCGCGATCGGGCCGTTCACGCCGGGCTTCGTCGCCGACCGGCATCTGACGCTGGAGCTCGCCGATGTCGGCGTGATCCTTTTGATGTTCGGCGTCGGCCTGCATTTCTCGCCGCGCGATCTGATGTCGGTGCGCCGCACGGCGCTGCCGGGCGCGGTGCTGCAGGTCCTGATCGTGGCGTCGGCGGGCGCTTTTGTCGCCCATCTGCTCGGCTGGCCGCTCGGCGCGGGGATCGTGTTCGGGCTGGCGCTCGCCATCGCCAGCACCGTCGTGATGATGCGCGCGTTGCAGGAGCACGGACTGGTCGAGGGCGAGAGCGGACGTCTCGCCGCGGGCTGGCTCGTCGTCCAGGATCTGCTCAGCGTGCTCGCGCTCGTGCTCCTGCCGCCGCTCGCGGACGTGCTGAAGGGCGGCGCGCTCGACCTAAGCGCGCTGGCCGTCTCGCTCGGGGAGACGTTCGGCAAGCTCGCGCTGTTCGGCGCGCTGATGTTCGTGGGCGGCGCGCGCGTGGTGCCGTGGGTGCTGCACTACATCGCGCATACCGGCTCGCGCGAGCTGTTCCGGCTCGCGGTCCTGTCGCTTGCGCTCGGCGTCGCGTTCGCCGCGGCGACGCTGTTCGGCGTCTCGATCGCGCTCGGCGCGTTCCTCGCGGGCATGATCCTGAGCGAGTCGCCGCTCAGCCAGCGCGCGGCCGAGGAGTCGCTGCCGCTGCGCGATGCCTTCGCGGTGCTGTTCTTCGTCTCGGTCGGCATGCTGTTCGATCCGATGACGCTGTTGCGCGAGCCGTTGGGATTGGCGCTTTGCCTCGGCGTCGTGCTGGTCCTGAGCGGGGCTTGCGTCTTCGTGCTGGTGCGCGTGTTCGGCTACCAGTTGGGCACCGCGCTCCTGCTCGCGGCGGGATTGGCGCAGATCGGCGAGTTCTCCTTCATCCTCGCCGATCTCGGCATCGGGCTCGGCCTGATGCCCGAACGCGCGCGCGGGCTGGTGCTCGGCACCTCGATCCTGACGATCCTGGCCAATCCGCTGCTGTTCGGGGCAGTGAATGCGCTCATCAAGCGGCGTGCGGCGGCGGCTCCGCAGCCGGTCCTGCAACCCACAAGCCTCACCGGGCACGCGATCCTTGTCGGTTACGGACGCGTAGGCCGGATCGTCGCGCAAGGCCTGGCCGCGAAGGCCCTGCCGTTCCTCGTGATCGAGGAGCGCCCCGACGCCATCGAGGCCCTGCGCAAATCGGGCTTCGCGTTCCTCGAAGGCAACGGCGCGGGCGACGGCGTGCTCGCGGCCGCCAATCTCGCCGGCGCACGCATCCTTTTCGTCGCGATCCCGCAAGCCTTCGAGGCGGGCCAGATCGTCGAGCAGGCCCGCGCCGCGCGGCCCGATCTCGCCATCGTCGCGCGCTCGCATTTCGACGCGGAGACGGAGCATCTCGCCAAGCTCGGCGCCACTTCCGTGATCATGGGCGAGCGCGAGATCGCCGCGGCGATGCTGGCGGCGGCAGCGTGATCAAGCCGATTCCTCCTCCTCTTCGGCGAAACCCAGCAGCCTGCGCAGGACCGTGCGCAGGAAGATCGCCGTTGCGAGCAGCGCCACGAAAAGGATCGCGAGCAGGAACACCGCGACCAATCCTTGAAAGATCGCGAATACATGAAGATTGGTCACGGCGTCTCGGTCCCTTCCTCGCTCGCTTTGCGGGGGCGCTTGGGCGCGAAATGCTCGCGCGCGACGGCAAGCTCGAAGGTGAGCGAGCAGTAGGCGGAGAAGACGACGAAGGCGAGCGCCGACCATCCGGTCCAGCGGTTGCCCATGCCGGTCGCCGCCGCGCCGTAGAGCATCGAGGCGAGCGCGAAACACACGATGGTGAGGCCCCAGATGATGCGCATCGCGGGCGTCAGGCTCGAGATCGACAGATGCGCGCCCAGCATCCGCGTGAACACGGTGACCGCGACGAGCCCCGAATTGCTGATCGTGATGAAGAGCAGGTCCGGCGCCCAGTTGTCGTCCCAGTCCGGCGCCGATTTGGCGGCGAAGTGCAGCAGCAGGTGGCAGAGCAGCGGCATCAGGCCGATCACCAGCCCGGCCGCCCAGTCGCACCACGCGATCTTCATCGCGTGGCTGAGGGATTCAGGCTCGACCCGCGCAGTCTTTTTGCGCTCGCGGGCGCGCCGCGTGCGCTGCTCGGCGCCGTCATGGCCGAACTCGACGATCTCGGCGTCGTCGGGCAGGGTCGACGCGAACCGGGAAGGCGAGCTCATCCGGCCGTCCTCCGGCGGCGGCGCGGTTCCGCGCATGTCGCGTCCTGATCGTCCATAACTCCCCCTTTCGTGCCTGTGTAGCGAAATATTTCCTGTGAGTCACGAATTTTCTGCAATATTTCGTTTAGAATTTGTTGTATTTCGTCACGGAGAATCCGCTCCGGGCCCGCATTGCGCGCCGCGGTCTTAAGCCCGAGACTCGCGTCCGCGATTCTCTTTGGACCAACGGTGGCTGAGCGCATCCTCGGACTGGACCCGGGCCTTGCCCTCATGGGCTGGGGCGTGATCGCCATCGCGGGCACCAAGCTCACCCATGTCGCGCACGGCGTGATCGCGACGAAGGCGGCGGACGGGCTCGGCGTGCGCCTGATGCGGCTCCACGCAGCGCTGGAAGCGATCATCGCCGAGCATCGCCCTGGCGCGATCGCGGTCGAGCAGGCCTTCGTGCACAAGGATCCGTCCGCTGCGTTGAAGCTTGGCCATGCGCGCGCCGTGGCGCTGCTGGCCGCCGCTCAAGCGGGACTTGAGATCGCCGAATACGCGCCCAACCACATCAAGAAAAGCATCGTCGGCAACGGCCATGCGGGCAAGGAGCAGGTGCAGGCGATGGTTCGCAGGCTCCTGCCGCTGTGCCGGGTTGAGCAGGCCGACGCGGCCGACGCGCTCGCCACGGCCATCGCGCATGCCCATCTCTCCGGCACGCGCGCGCGAATCGCCGAAGCGTTGGCAGGCGATGCGACTATCGCATCGCCGTCCGCCAGCGCGACCATCAAAAAAGCCTCGCTCGCATGATCGGCAAGCTCACCGGCATCGTCGACCATGTCGCCGAGGATCATGTGATCCTCGACGTCGCAGGCGTGGGCTATCTCGTCCATTGCCCGTCCTCGACGCTCTCCAAGCTTGCCGCCGGCGCGAGCGCGTCGCTGATGACGGAGATGCGGCTCACCGACGAGACGATCCGGCTCTACGGCTTCTCGAGCGCCGAGGAGCGCGAGTGGTTCCGCCTGCTGCAGACGGTCCAGAACGTGGGCGCGCGCGTGGCGCTGAACGTGCTCTCCGCGCTGTCCCCCCGCGATCTCGAGCGCGCCATCGCGCTCTCCGACAAGGCGGCGATCGGCCGTGCGCAGGGCGTGGGCCCCAAGCTTGCCTTGCGCATCGTCACCGAGCTCAAGGACAAGGCGCCATCGATGATGCTGCGCGGCCATGACGGTACGTCCGCGTCCGCGACCGCGCCGCGGGGCCCCGAAGCCGACGCCGTCGCCGCTCTGCTCAAGCTCGGCTATTCTCAAAGCCAGGCGGCGGAAGCGGTCGCCCGCGCCGCGCGCGACCTCGGCGACCACGCCGCCGTCGACGCGCTCATCCGCGACGCGTTGAAGGGCATGGGACGATAGATGGCCAAGGCAGCGCAGCAGAACGACCGTCTTGTGACACCCGAGCGCGCGGAAGAGGATTCGCTGGAGGCGAGCCTTCGGCCGAAGCGCCTGAGCGAGTTCGTCGGCCAGCAACAGGCGCGGGAGAACCTTTCCGTCTTCATCCAGGCGGCGCGGGAGCGGGGCGAGGCGCTGGATCATGTGCTGTTCTCCGGGCCGCCGGGGCTCGGCAAGACGACGCTGGCCCAGATCGTGGCGCGCGAATTGGGCGTGAACTTCCGCTCGACCTCGGGGCCGGTGCTGGCCAAGGCGGGCGATCTCGCGGCGATCCTCACCAATCTCGAGCCGCGCGACGTGCTTTTCATCGATGAGATCCACCGTCTCAATCCCGCGGTCGAGGAGATCCTCTATCCCGCGATGGAGGATTTCGAGCTCGACCTGGTGATCGGCGAAGGGCCGTCGGCGCGCTCGGTCAAGATCTCGCTCGCGCCCTTCACGCTGGTGGGCGCGACGACGCGTTCGGGGTTGATCACCACGCCGCTGCGCGACCGCTTTGGGATTCCGGTTCGGCTCAATTTCTATTCCGCGGATGAGCTTGTCTCGATCGTCGAACGCGGCGCGCGCGTGCTTTCCTTCGACCTGACAGAGGACGGCGCGCGAGAGATCGCCGGCCGCGCCCGCGGCACGCCACGCATCGCAGGCCGCCTGCTCAAGCGCGTGCGCGACTTCGCCTCGGTCGCCAAGCAGGCGCGCGTCGACGCCAAGACCGCCGACGCGGCGCTGACGCGGCTCGAAGTCGACCATCGCGGCCTCGACGCGTTCGACCGGCGCTATCTGAAGCTCATCGCGGAGGCTTTCGGCGGCGGGCCGGTGGGTGCCGAGACCATCGCCGCAGCGCTCGGCGAGGCGCGCGACGCGATCGAGGAGGTCGTGGAACCCTATCTGATGCAGCAGGGTTTCGTTCAGCGCACGCCGCGCGGGCGCCTGCTCACCGGTACGGCCTTTGCGCATCTGGGCCTGCCGGCACCGCAGCGCGATCCGGCGCAGTACGGATTGTTCGCGGAAGGTGAAGGCGATGACTGAAATCAAAGGGCTCGGCCATTTCGACGGCAAGACGCATGTCCTGCCGCTGCGCGTCTACTATGAGGACACCGATCTCTCCGGCGTCGTCTATCATGCGAACTATCTTCGCTACATGGAGCGCGGCCGCACTGAGTTCTTCCGCTCGGCCGGCATCTGGCTCGCGCGTCTGCACGAGCCAGAGCCGGTCGCCTGGACGCTGCGCAAGGCGGCGCTCGAATATCACCGCCCGGCCAGGCTCGACGATCCGCTGGAAGTCCACACACGCTGCGGCGGTCTCACGGGCGCGCGCATGGCGGCGGTGCAGAGGGTCATGTCTGGCGCCACGCTGCTGGTGGAGGGTCATGTGGAGGCCTGCATCATCACGCTGAGCGGCAAGCCGCGCCGCATCCCGCGCGAGGTGCACGAGAAGCTGGCCCCTTTCCTTTCCGAAACAAATACTTAACGCCATGGGCCAAAATTCGGCCATGTTTGAGTGTGCTTTTTCCCCGCCACCGGCATAATCGTTTCGGGATGAGGGAAAATCGGTTCATGAAGCTCGCGCGCGTGTTCGCTGCCCTTTTGCCGGCGGTTCTGATCTGTCTGACCCTGAGCGGCGCGGTTCACGCCCAGCCGGCGGCGGCGCCGGCCGGCGATCCGGCGCAGAGCGCGCCGTTGGCCGCCCCCACGACGAGCGTCGACGTCTCGCCGAGCGGCGAGAACGCGGCGCCGCCCGCGAACGGCATCTCGGTCGTCTCGCTGTTCATGCGCGCCGACATCCTCGTCAAGGCCGTGCTGATCCTGCTGCTGGTCGCGAGCATCTGGTCGTGGACGATCATCATCTCCAAATCGCTCGCGCTTTCGGCGCTCAGGCGGCGCGCCGCGAAATTCGAGAAGGTGTTCTGGTCGGGACGCTCGCTCGACGATCTCTATCAGCAATTCGCGCCCAAGCCGGACCATCCGATGGCGGCGGTCTTCATCTCGGCACTGCGCGAATGGCGCCGTGCCTTCGAAGGCGGCGCGCCGCGCGAGAGCATGCTCTCCGGCGTGAAGGAGCGCATCGACAAGGCGATGAGCGTCACCATCACGCGCGAGACCGACGGCATCGAAAACCAGCTCGGGTTCCTGGCGACGGTCGGCGCCACGGCGCCCTTCGTCGGCCTGTTCGGCACGGTATGGGGCATCATGAATTCCTTCTCCGCGATCGCCGCGCGCCATGACACGACGCTGGCGGTGGTCGCGCCCGGCATCGCCGAAGCCCTGTTCGCGACCGCGATGGGGCTGCTTGCCGCGATTCCGGCGGTGATCTTCTACAACCGCTTCGTCAACGAGATCGGCCGCTACGCCAACCGTCTCGATGCCTTTGCCGACGAGTTCAGCGCCATCCTGTCGCGCCAGCTCGACGAAAAGGCGCAGTGATGGCCGCCACCATCCAGGCGCGCGAGAGCGGGCGCCGCCGCCGCCGCACGCGCCCGATGGCGGAGATCAACGTCACGCCCTTCGTCGACGTGATGCTCGTGCTCCTGATCGTCTTCATGGTGACGGCGCCGCTGCTCACCGTGGGCGTGCCCGTCAACCTGCCCAAGACCAAGGCGCAGGCGCTGAGCCAGGAGCGCGAGCCGCTCTCGGTCACCATCCGCCGCGACGGCCGCATCTATCTGCAGAACGTGCCGATCGCGCAGGACGACCTCGTGCCCAGGCTGCAGGCCATCGCCCAGAACGGCTATGACGAGCGCATCTTCGTGCGCGGCGACAAGTCGGTCGATTACGGACGGGTGATGGAGGTGATGGGCCTCTTGAACGGGGCGGGCTTCACCCATATCGGGCTCGTCACCGACGTCGCCAAGAACAAGCACGACCAGGATGAGAAGTAGCGCAGCCCGACTCGAGCAGACCGGCTCGCCGCTGGGCATCGCCGTCGCCGTGCTGCTGCATGCCGTGGTGATCGTTGCGACCTTGCTCACCTGGTCGCAGCACACGCTCGACATGTCCGATGAGACGCCGATGGTGCCCGTCGATCTCGTGACCATCGCTCCCAAGACCAACGTCATGGCGATGGCGAAGCAGCAGCCGGTCGCCCCGCCCAAGGAAGAGCCCGTCCAGGCTCCGACGCCGGAGCCCGCGCCGCCCACGCCGTCTGCGGCGCAGGACGAGAGCGCCCCGCCCGAGACGAGCACGCAACCCGCGCCGCAGAAATCCGTTCCTCAGGTCGTGCCCAAGACCAAGCCCGTGCAGGACCAGAAGAAGGACAAGTTCGACATCAACAACATCATGGCGCTGCTCGACAAGCGCGCACCGGCGGCCAGCTCGACGCCGAACGCGCGCGCGGCCAACCGCAACGTCAAGGGCTTCGGCGAGCAGACCGCGATGACGGCCGATCTCAGCACCGCGCTGTCGAGCCAGGTCCAGCAATGCTGGAGCCCGCCGGTAGGCGCGCCCGATCCGCGCAAGCTCGTCGTCGATTTCGATTTGTTCCTGAACCAGGACGGCTCCATCGCACAACCGCCACAATTGGTTGGCAACTCGGCCGCCGCTGCCGCGAGCGATCCGTATGTGCGCGCGGCGGCGGATGCGGCGAAACGCGCGATCTATACATGCGCACCGTATAAGCTGCCGGCGGACCGCTACAGCCAGTGGAACGAGATCAACCCGTTCCATTTCGATCCGCGGCAGATGATGGGACAATAGTTGGAGAGCCCGATGAAGACCGTTGCACTGGCATTCGCGCTTCTGATCGGATTCACGGCCCAGGCGTTCGCGGCGCTGCAGGTCGACGTGAACCAGGGCAACGTCCAGCCGCTTCCCATCGCCATTCCCGATTTCGTTGGCGATGCCGCCTCGGGCGCGAACATCGCGCGCGTCGTGCGCGCCGACCTGGAGCGCTCGGGACTGTTCAAGCCGCTCGATCCGAAATCCTTCATCGAGCAGATCAAGAACGTCAACGCGGCGCCGACCTTCGCCAATTGGCGCGTCATCAACGCGCAGGGCCTCGTCACCGGCCAGACGACGATGCAGCCGGACGGCCGCCTGCGCGTCGATTTCCGTCTGTGGGACGTCTATGGCGAAAGCCAGATGCTGGGCCTGCAATACTTCACCGAGCCGGAGAACTGGCGGCGCATCGCCCATCTCGTCTCGGACGCGATCTATGAGCGCATCACCGGCGAGAAGGGCTATTTCGACACCCGCATCGTCTTCATCTCCGAGGGTGGCCCCGCTAAGAACCGTCGCAAGAAGCTCGCGGTCATGGACGAGGATGGCGCCAACCCGATCTTCCTGACCAAGGGCGACTATCTCGTGCTCACGCCGCGCTTCAACCCGACGGCGCAGATGATCGCCTACATGTCCTACATCGCCGGCAAGCCGCGCGTGTATCTCTTCGATCTCGAGAGCGGGCGCCAGGAGATGCTGGGCAATTTCCCCAACATGACGTTCTCGCCGCGCTTCTCGCCCGACGGGAACAAGGTGGCGATGACGCTCGAGAACGGCGGCAATTCCGACATCTACGTGATGGACCTGCGCACCCGCGCCTATACGCGGCTCACCACCGATCCGGCGATCGACACCTCGCCGTCCTTCTCTCCGGACGGACGGCAGATCACGTTCGAATCCGACCGCGGCGGCAGCCAGCAGGTCTATGTGATGAACGCGGACGGCTCGAACCAGCACCGCATCAGCTTCGGCGGCGGCAGGAACGGCACGCCGGTATGGTCGCCGCGCGGCGACATGATCGCGTTCACCAAGCAGGACCGGGGCATCTTCCACATCGGCGTCATGCGGCCCGACGGCGGCGGCGAGCGCATCATCTCCAACGGCTGGGAGGACGAAGGCCCGACCTGGGCGCCCAACGGCCGGGTTCTGATGTACAGCCGCACGCTGCAGGGCGGCCGGGGCTCGCAGATCTGGTCGGTCGACGTCACCGGCCGCAACGAGCGGCGCGTCCTGACCCCCGGCGACGCCTCAGATCCGGCCTGGTCGCCCTTGATCCAATAGGCGAGGGGGACATAATGGACCGCCTTGGTCCGGCACAATTTCGCCACCTCGGCGTTACAATTTGGGTGCGTGATTGCCTTCTGCCCGCGGTTCCGCCGCACCCGGAACTGGCGTGCGTCCCACGGGAGCTCTGATAGCCATGATGAAATTTTCCTCAGGATTGAAGTACGTCGCGCTCGCGGCCGCGCTCGCGCTGGCCGCCTGTTCGTCCGAGCCGAAGCCCGCGCCCGCCGGCGAGCCGCCCGCGGAGCCGCAGCAGCAGGCGGCCCCCGTGCAGTCGTCGAGCATCGTGCCCGGCAGCGCCGAGGACCTTCGCGTCAATGTCGGCGACACGGTCCATTTCGACTACAACAAATACGAGATCCTGGATGCCGACCACGCCGTGCTGCAACGCCAGGCGTCATGGCTCGCCAAATACCCGTCGGTGCGCGTCACCGTCGAAGGCCATTGCGACGAGCGCGGCACGCGCGAATACAACCTCGCGCTCGGTGCGCGCCGCGCCAACGCGGTGAAGGAATATCTCGTCAGCCTCGGCGTCTCGGCCGGCCGCCTGGAGACGATCTCCTACGGCAAGGAGCGCCCGATGTGCACGGAGTCGAGCGAGTCCTGCTATGCGCAGAACCGCCGCGGCGTGACGACGATCACCGGCGGCGCAAGCTCGTAACGCGCGCGGGTCGCGTGACGAATCGGGGCGCCCTGAAGGGCGCCCTTTTTCGTTGGCCCCAATTTCGGCTAAGTATGCGGACATATTCGCGAAAAGCGGTGACGAGATGAGAACGCGATATCTTATCCTTGGGAGCCTGGCGGCATTCGTGATGCTCGCGGCACCGGCGCAGGCCGGGCTCTTCGGTGAGAGCGACGAGGAGAAGGCCGCGCGCGTCCACGAGCAGAACCAGGACGCGGCCATCGCCGATCTGAAGCAGCGCGTGAACGACCTCGAGGAATCGCTGCGCCAATCCACCGGCCAGAATGAGGTGCTCTCCCATCAGGTCCAGCAGCTGGGCGACAAGATCGAGCGGCAGAAGAAGGATTTCGAATACCGGCTCTGCGCGATCTCGGCCCAGCAGCTCGGCGCGGGCCAGGGGCAGGCCGACGGCAGCGACGGAAGCGCCATTCCCTGCCCGGGCGGCGCGCCGGTCACACAGACCTACGGCGCTCCACCGCCTGCGGCTGCGCAGAATACGACGCCCGGGCCCCGCCTGGCGCCGCCACCCGGCGTGCTCGGCACGCTGTCGGCGGGAAAGACGGCAAGCGTGGCCGCGCCTGCCAACCCGCAGTCGCACGGCCAGTTCGACAGCGCGCTCAATCTGCTTGCCAAGGCGCAATATGACGAGGCGCGGGCCCAGTTCCGCGCCTTCGCGGATGCCAATCCGGATGACGAGCTCGCGCCGCAGGCGATCTACTGGGTCGGCGACATCGATTTCGTGCAGAAGGACTACGCCGGCGCGGCGCATGCCTTCGCCGAGCAGATAAAGAAATATCCGGCGAGCACGCGCTCGCCCGACAGCATGCTCAAGCTCGGCCGCTCGCTGATCGCGATGGGCCAGACAAAAGAAGGCTGCATGACGCTTGGTGCGCTCAACGCGAAATACCCGACCGCCTCGAAAACGATCGCCGCGCAGGCCGCGAGCGAGCGCAAAACCTCCTGCCGCTGACGCGCGGTTCGCCCACGCCATGGTGGCGCTCGGCGCGCCGTGGCCGGGCGCCGTGGCGGTCTCGGGCGGCGGCGACTCGCTGGCGCTGATGCACCTGCTGCACGGCTGGACGAAGCGCGCGCGCTTGGCGCCGCCCGTCGTGCTCACGGTCGATCACGGCCTTCAGGAGAACTCCGCCGCGCATGCGCGCTCCGTCCTGCGCTGGGCGCGCGAGCTCGGCTTGAAAGCGCACAGGCTCCGGTGGACGGGCGAAAAGCCCCGAGGCGACATCGAGGCCGCCGCGCGCGACGCGCGCTATCGCCTGATGGGCGCATGGTGCCGCAAGCACGGCATCGCCGCGCTCTATGTCGGCCACACGCGCGACGACCAGGCCGAGACCTTCCTGCTCAGGCTGGCGCGCGGCAGCGGGCTGGACGGACTGGCGGCGATGCGGCCGCTCTCGCCCTATCCCGTTTCCGGCTTCGCTGAGCTCAATGTCGTGCGCCCGCTGATGGCTTTCGAGCGTGACGCGCTCAGGACCCATCTGACCGGCCGGGGCCAGGAATGGATCGAGGACCCCATGAACGGCGACCCGCGCTTCGGACGGGTCCGTATCCGCGAGGCGCTCGGGGCCCTCGGCATTCCGGCTGAACGCCTCGCGGATGCCGCCGCCCATCTCGGCCGCGCCAGGGAGGCGCTGGATGCCGTGACCGAGGCGGTGCTCCGCCGCGCCTGCCGCCCGGATGGCGCCGGCATCCTGGTTGAGGCGGCAGCGCTGATCTCTGCGCCGCGGGAGGTGGGCCTGCGCGCCCTGGCGCGGCTGTTGATGACGGTCTCCGCCCAGCCTTACCGGCCCCGTTTCGAGCGTTTGGAGCGGCTGTTCGACCGGATCGCCCAGGACCGTCTGGGCGCGGGTTGTACGCTGCACGGCTGCAAAATCGCCCCGGCTCCCGCCTCTCGGGCCTGTTTCGGCAGCGACACGCTCCTGATTTCGCCCGAAAAGGGCCGCGCGCCGCGCGATACAACCTCTTAATCGCGTTTTGCGGTAACGATTGCAGGCGGGCGGGCTTTTTTTTAACGTTTCCAAGGATGGCAAGAGAGTACAAAGAGCCTATCTATACGTTCGCGGTAAACGCCGCGGACCCAGGCCCCCGAGGAAAGGACGGCCCTTGAACAACCTTCGCAATCTGGTTTTGTGGATCGTCATCGCGCTCCTGCTCGTGTTCCTGTTCAACCTGTTCCAGGGATCGGCGCAGCACGCGAACGTCAAGACGCTCGAATACACCCAATTCCTCCAAGACGTCTCGCAAGGCGAGATCAAGAAGGTCACGGTCCAGGGCGATCAGGTCACCGGCGACCTGCAGAACGGATCCTTCGTCACGACGATCCTGTCCAACGATCCCGCTTTTACCAACGCGCTGCACGAGCACAATGTCAGCGTCACGGTCAAGCAACCGGATGACGGCATGCCGACGCTGGTGAGCGTGCTGATCAACTGGTTCCCCATGATCCTGTTGATCGCGGCGTGGTTCTGGATCATGCGCCAGATGCAGGCGGGCGGCGGCAAGGCGATGGGCTTCGGCAAGTCGCGCGCCAAGCTGCTCACCGAGCGCCAGGGCCGCGTGACGTTCGAGGACGTCGCCGGCGTCGACGAGGCCAAGGACGACCTCAAGGAGATCGTCGACTTCCTGCGCGACCCGCAGAAGTTCCAGCGCCTCGGCGGGCGCATCCCCAAAGGCGTGCTGCTCGTCGGTCCCCCCGGCACCGGCAAGACGCTGCTCGCGCGCGCCATTGCGGGCGAGGCGAACGTTCCCTTCTTCACCATCTCGGGCTCCGACTTCGTCGAGATGTTCGTGGGCGTCGGCGCCAGCCGCGTGCGCGACATGTTCGAGCAGGCCAAGAAGAACGCGCCGTGCATCGTCTTCGTCGACGAGATCGACGCGGTCGGCCGCCATCGCGGCGCCGGCCTCGGCGGCGGCAACGACGAGCGCGAGCAGACGCTGAACCAGCTCCTCGTCGAGATGGACGGCTTCGAGGCGAATGAGGGCGTCATCCTCATCGCCGCGACCAACCGCCCCGACGTGCTCGATCCCGCGCTGCTGCGTCCGGGCCGCTTCGACCGCGAGATCGTGGTGCCCAATCCCGACCTCAGCGGCCGCGAGAAGATCCTGCGCGTGCACATGCGCAAAGTGCCGCTCGGCACCGATGTCGACGCGCGCACGATCGCGCGCGGCACGCCGGGCTTCTCGGGCGCCGATCTCGCGAACCTCGTCAACGAGGCGGCGCTGCTCGCCGCCCGCCGCGGCAAGCGCGTGGTGACGATGAGCGAGCTCGAGGACGCCAAGGACAAGGTGATGATGGGCGCCGAGCGCCGTTCGCTCGCGATGAGCGAGGACGAGCGCCGCAACACGGCGTGGCACGAGGCGGGCCATGCGATCGTCGCGCTCAACGTCGCGGGCTCCGATCCGATCCATAAAGCCACGATCATCCCGCGCGGCCGCGCGCTCGGCATGGTCATGCGCCTTCCGGAACGTGACCAGGTCTCGGTGACGCGTCAGAAGATGCTCTCCGACATCTGCGTGGCGTTCGGCGGACGCCTGGCCGAGGAGCTCGTCTTCGGTCACGATCAGGTCACGACCGGCGCGGTCTCGGACATCCGCCAGGCGACCCGCATGGCGCGCGCGATGGTGATGCGCTACGGCCTGTCGGACGCGCTTGGGCCGATCGAGTATGGCGAGAACCAGGAAGAGGTGTTCCTCGGCCACTCCGTCGCGCGGCAGCAGAACATATCCGAGGCGACGGCGCAGAAGGTCGACAACGAGATCCACCGCATCATCGACGATTGCTACGAAAAGGCGAAGGCGATCCTGACCGAGAAGCGCTCCGACCTCGACGTGCTCGCGCGCGGCCTGCTAGAATACGAGACGCTGACCGGCGACGAGATCATCGCGCTGCTCAAGGGCATCCCGCCGGTGCGCACGCCTTACGAGGAGCCTGAGCCGCAGCGCGGCCCCGGCCCCAGCGTGCCCCAGGCCGGCCGCCCGCGCGGCCCCGGCCCGCTCATCCCCGAGCCCCAGCCGGGCCGGTAGTCCAACTCCCACTGCGGTTGGCGCGCTTGTTCCCAGGCGCGCTTGCCGCTATGTGTTTGCCCCGCCTTTCGGAATTTTCCCATGCCCTGGCTGCGCTTCATCCCCGAGACCACCAATATCGACTTCGTCGGCTGGCGCCATTACGCCTTCGCCCTCGACGGGCTCCTGGTGCTGATCTCGATCGTTTCGATCGTGCTGCAGGGCTTCAATCTCGGCATCGACTTCACCGGCGGCGCGCTGATCGAGGCAAAATACACGCAAAGCGTCGACATCTCGGCGCTGCGCACGAAGATCGGGGCGCTGAATTTCGGCGAGACCCAGATCAACTATGTCGGCAGCGGCGAGTGCGACAAGCCCGTGAATTCCTGCGTCGAGATCCGCATCCAGCCCAAGAACCAGCCCGGCAACGTCGTCGTGCAGAAGGTCAAGGAGCAGCTCGCCGGCTACCAGATCCGCGACACCAACGTCATCGGCCCCAAGGTCAGCGAGGAGCTGTTCAGCGCCGGCGTCTGGGCGACGGTCGCCGCGATCCTGCTGATCTCGGTCTATGTCGCGTTCCGGTTCGAATGGCAGTACGGCATCGGCGCGCTCGTAGCGACCGGCCACGACGTCTTCGTCACCGCGGGACTGTTCAGCGTGCTGAAGATGGATTTCACCTTGAACACCGTCGCGGCGCTGCTGCTGCTCGCGGGTTATTCGATCAACGACACCGTCATCGTGTTCGACCGCATCCGCGAGAACCGGCGCAAGTACAAGCGCATGCCGCTGGCGCAGCTCATCAATCAGTCTACCAACCAGATCGCGACGCGAACGACGCTGGTGTCGGCGGCGACCGCACTGTCGATGCTGCCGCTGCTCTTCTTCGGCGGCCCGGTGCTGTTCAATTTCAGTGCCGCGATCCTGTTCGGCATCCTGGTGGGAACGTTCTCGTCCACCTATGTCGCGGCCGCGCTGCTGCTCTACCTGCCCGCTCCGGCCGGCGCGGTCGACGAGCCGGCCGAAAGCGGCGCCAAGGCGTAAATCGAAGAATCTACAGCGGGAACCAGTCGCGGCTCTGCGTGAACACGAGATAGTGCGCGTTCACCCCGGCTCGCAGGCCGAGCCCCGTGCGCATCGGCGCGATCGTCACGCCGCCGCTGCGCAGATAGTTCACGCCGATGCCCGCGACGAAATAATAGCTGCCCTCGGCGCCGGGGAAGCGCTGATACAGGCGCCGTTCGTCCTTCAGATTGTAGACGAGGGCGAAGAATTTCGAGGCGTTGCCGCCGACGTCGAACCCGACCGAAGGCCCTTTCCAATAGACCTTTACGGGATCGAAATGCTTGCGCACCAGCCAGCCTTCGCCGTAGCGCACGCCTATCACGAACGCGCCCGATCCTTCCTCGCCCTTGATGTAGGCGTCGGGCTGCCCCTGGTCGCGGAAGACGCGCTGAACGGCTTTCGCCGCGGCTTCGGTGGTGACGCCGAAGAAGTCGGACGCGGCGTTGGTGATCTCATTGTCGGTGAAGGTGTCGTGGGCGCTGTCGCGGGGCGGCGGCGGCGCTTCGTCGCCGGATGGCGGCGGAGGCGGCGCGCCGTTGGGCGGCGTGTAGTCGCGCGGCGTGTAGTCCTTGTCGCCGGGCGGCGGCGCGCTGTTGTCCTGCGCCAGCGTCGCGGTCGAAATCGCCAGCGCGGCAACGGCAACCGTCAGGATCCTCGCAAATGACATCCTTCGAACTCCCAGAATCAGACGCCCCCGAGCGGGGCATCATCGCCCGAAACCGCGTGCTGCGACAACCGCGCGCGCCGGTCTTGTTTCCGCCACGATTGGGAACGCCTATATTTGCGGCATGAACGACAACGATCCCCGCGCCGGCCGACTGACGCCCGCGGGCTGGCTTGCCATCGTCGTGCTGCTCGGCTTCCTGCTGTGGTCGCTGTGGTACGCGGTGCGCTCCTGGAGCGCGCTTTCCGGAGTCGACATCAGCGTCACGGGCTGGATCTTCATCGTGTTCGGCGTGCTGGTGACGCTCGGCCTCGGCGGCGGCCTGATGGCGCTCGTCTTCTATTCGAGCCGCAAGGATTACGACCGGTAGGGTGCGTTGCTACTAAGCAAGATTGTCATCCCGGCCGAGCGCAGCGAGCGCCGGGACCCAGGGAGCAACTCGCACCCTGGGTCCCGGCCCTGCGCGATGCTTCGCATCGCTTGGCCGGGATGACAGTTTTTATTGTGCCCCGCGCGCCACGAAGAACGGGTTGTCGAAGCCGCGTTCCGCCTTGCCGTAGAGGAACGGCTTGCCGTCGAGCTGCGTGACGCTTCCGCCCGCCGCGGCGAGCACCGCATGGCCCGCGGCCGTATCCCATTCCATCGTGCGGCCGGTGCGCGGATAGATGTCCGCCTCGCCGGCCGCGACGAGACAGAATTTGAGCGACGAGCCGGCGCTGACGAACTCCTTCACCTTGAAGTCCGCGAGGTACTTGTCGGTGTTGGCGTCGCGATGCGAGCGGCTGGCGACGGCGGTCATGCCGGCTTTCGGCACGGCGCGCGCCTGGATGCGCTTGGCCTCGCCGAAATCCGGCGCCCCGCCCGGCGGTGCGAAAGCCTCATAAGCGCCGCTCAGCATCTCGCCGAAGAACAGCCGCTCCTTGGCGGGCGCGTGCACGACGCCGCGCACGGGCTTGCCTTCCACGATCTCGGCGATGTTGACGGTGAACTCGCCGTTGCGGCTGATGAACTCCTTCGTGCCGTCCAGCGGATCGACGAGGAAGAAGCGGTGGCCGACCTTCGGCACGCGACCGCTCGCGACCTGCTCCTCGGCGAGGACCGGCACGTCGGGCGCCAGGTGGGCGAGGCGCTTCAGGATGAACCGCTCGGCCTCCTCGTCGGCCGCGGTGACGGGGGACTCGTCGTCCTTGCGCCGCGCCACGATCTCGTCGGCATAGTGCTTGAGGATGATGGCGCCGGCGTCATAGGCGATCGCGGCCAGCGCCCGCAGCATCGGCGACGCGGCATGGGAATGGATGTGATCGGTCATGACAGGGCTGCCCGCATCGACAAGATGTTCACCATTCCTTAAGACCCCCGGCGAGAAGTTACCATCCGCTAACCACGATCCAAGATGGGCACGCCTATGAACGACCTCGATTTTTCGGCATTTCTGGTCAGCAGAGTATGCCATGACCTTGTGAGCCCTTTGGGTGCGGTGGTCAACGGCCTGGAGGTGCTCGAGGACGAGCGCGACGCCGCCATGCGGGCCGACGCCCTGAAGATCGTGGCCTCCAGCGCCGCGCAGGCTCTCGCCCGGATCCAGTTCATGCGCATCGCCTTCGGAGCCGCGGGTTCGGCGGGGGCGGAGCTCGATCTCAACGAGGTCGGGCGGCTGGTCGGCGGGCTTTTCGCAGGCAGCAAGATCACGCTCGAATGGGACGTCGCCCATGTGCATTGGCCCAAGGATTGGGCGAAGCTCCTGATGAACGCGTCGCTGCTCGCGGCCGATTGCCTGCCGCGCGGCGGCGCGGTCAAGGCGGTGTCGAGCCTCGACGGCGCGGCGCCGTCCTTCACCGTGCGCGCCACCGGCCTCAACGCCCGACTGCTCGAAGAGATCGAGAAGGCCGCCCGCGGCGAGGCCAATTCCGGCGCCACCGACGCCAGGGTCGTCCAGCCCTACCTGACGCACAAGCTCGCCCGGGCGCTCAACGCCGGGCTGACGCTGACGGTCGGCGAGGGCTATGTGGAGATCGTCGCGGGGTAGCGCTTTCAGATTGCGTTTACCCTCCGGGAGTTAGGATCTCCGCGCAGAGGAGCATCCAAGCGCATGAGATCCTGTCTGGTCGTCGACGACAGCCGCGTCATCCGTAAAGTCGCCTGCCGCATCATGAGCGATCTCGGCTTCGAGACCTGCGAGGCCGAGGACGGCGTGACCGCGCTCGAATCCTGCCGCGCCCACATGCCCGAGATGATCCTGCTCGACTGGAGCATGCCGAACATGAGCGGCGTCGAGTTCCTGCGCGCGCTGCGCCGCGAGCGCGCGGGCGACAAGCCCGTCATCGTCTTCTGCACGACCGAGAACGACGTCAATTCCATCACCGAGGCGCTCGGCGCCGGCGCGAACGAGTACATCATGAAACCGTTCGACCGCGACATCATCCAGGCCAAGCTCGCCGAAGTGGGCCTCGCGTAAGGTCTGTCGCGATGAAGCCGGACGACGTCGCTTACCTGGCTCACATGTTGAGGCGCCGGTCCGGCCTGATGCTCGGCCGCGCCAGGCCCGAATTCATCGAGGGCCGTCTGGCGCCGGTGATGCGCCGCTTCGGCTTCAAGGACGTGAGCGGGCTCGTCGCCGAGCTGCGTCACGGGCGCGACGCGCTGGCGCGCGCCGTGACCGAGGCGATGACGACGAACGAATCCTCGTTCTTCCGCGACCGGCCGTCCTTCGACCTCTTCGAGCAGCTGGTGCTGCCCGCGCTCATGACGCGGCGCGGGCCCGCCAAGCGCCTGCGCATCTGGAGCGCCGCCTGCGCCGCGGGGCAGGAGGCCTATTCGATCGCGATGCTGCTCGACGATCACAAGCTCATCGCCAAGGGCTGGACCGTCGACGTCATCGCGACCGACATCAGCGCCGAGATGGTCGCGCGCGGCGAGCAGGGTCTCTACAGCCATTTCGAGGTGCAGCGCGGCCTTCCCGTGCGCCGCCTCGTCGATCATTTCTCGCAGGAAGGCTCGAACTGGCGCGTCGGCGAAACCCTTCGCCGCATGGTGACGTTCCGCCCGTTCAACCTGCTGGATTCCTTCGGCTGGCTCGAGGACATCGACGTCGTCTTCTGCCGCAACGTGCTGATGTATCTCGATCACAAGGCCAAGGTGGGCGTCCTCGACCAGATCTCGGAAGTTCTCCTCCCCGACGGCTATCTCATGCTCGGCTCGGTCGAGACGCCGCAGGGCCTGTCGAACGCGTTCGATCCCGTCTCAGGCAGCCCGGGCCTCTACGTCCCCGCCCGTGCCGCGCTGCCGCGCGCGGCGGCGGGGTGATCACCACGTATCGACGAAGTTCCGGCGCGTGCCGCCCGCGCGCTGCGGCAGCGATTTCAGTCCGCGTATCAGCCAGCGCCGCGTGTCCGCCGGATCGATGACATCGTCGATCTCCAGATAGGCCGCCATGTTGATCGCCTTGCCGCGCGCATAGGACTGCGCGACCTTCTCCTTGAACAGCGCCTCGCGCGCCTCCGGCGTCGGTTCGGCTTCGAGCTCCTTGCGGAAGCCCAGCCTGACCGCGCCTTCCAGCCCCATGCCGCCGAACTCGCCCGTCGGCCACGAGACGATGAAGAACGGCGCGTGGAAGCTGCCGCCCGCCATCGCCTGCGCGCCCAGCCCGTAGCCTTTGCGCAGCACCACCGTGAACATCGCGGCCGTCATCGTGCCGCCGACGACGAACATGCGCGAGGTACGCCGGACCAGCGACGCCTTCTCGGCCTCGGGCCCCACCATGAAGCCCGGCGTGTCGCAGAGCGAGACGACGTTGAGCCCGAACGCGTCGCAGAGCTGCAGGAACCGCGCCGCCTTGTCGGCGCAGGGCGCGTCGATGGCGCCGGCGAGGAACATCGGGTTGTTCGCGATCAGCCCGAACGGATGACCCTCGATGCGGATCAGCGCGGTGATCATGCCCGGCGCGAATTCGGGCCGGAGCTCGAGCACGCTGCCGGTGTCGGCAAGGCTTTCGATCACCATGCGGATATCGTAGACGCGCAGCCGGTTCTCGGGGATCAGGTGCCGCAGCGTCTTCTGATCGGCGGCACTCCATTGCGCGACGCTGCCCTGGAAATACGACAGATATTTCTTCGCCGCCGCCACGGCTTGCGCTTCGTCGGCGACGGCGATATCGACGACGCCGTTGGGCACCTGCACCGACATCGGGCCGACCTCGTCGGGCGTGTAGACGCCGAGCCCGCCGCCCTCGATCATCGCGGGGCCACCCATGCCGATGTTCGAGTTCGCCGTCGCGATCACCACGTCGCTGCAGCCGAGGAGCGCCGCATTGCCCGCGAAGCATCGTCCCGAAGTGATGCCGACGCGCGGCACGGCACCGCTGAGCTTGGCGTATTGCCGGAACGTCGGCGTGTCGAGGCCCGCGACACCGGGAAAATCCGTGTCGCCGGGCCGGCCGCCGCCGCCTTCGGTGAAGACGATGACGGGAAGCTTCGCGTCCTCGGCGACCTTGAGCAGCCGGTCCTTCTTGCGATGGTTCATCGCGCCTTGCGTACCGGCGAGCACGGTGTAGTCGTAGGCCATCACGGCGGCGCGGGCGCGCTCCTCGCCGAACAGCGCGGCGTTGATCGTGCCGATGCCGGTGATGATGCCGTCGCCGGGCGTGTTGCGGATCAGGTCGTCGAGCGTGCGGCGCTTCTTCTGCGCGGCGAAGGCGAGGGCGCCGTATTCGATGAAGCTTCCCGGGTCGACGAGGTCGGCGACGTTCTCGCGCGCCGTGCGCTGGTTCGTCTTGCGGCGCCGGGCCGTGGCTTCGGGTCTGTTCTCGTCGAAACCGAACGCGTGCCGCGCGTTGGATTCGGCGAGGTCGGGACGGATCGCGTCGGGATCGGTCGCGGCCTCCGCCACGGCACCGGACGCTTCGACCTCCTCCGGGCTGATATAGACGAGCGCATCGCCTTCGAAGAGCACGTCACCGGGCTTGGCCACGACCGACTGCACGCGGCCCGACGCGCCTGCGGCGACGAGATGCTCCATCTTCATTGCCTCAAGCACCGCAACCGGCGCGCCTTTGGGCACCGCATCGCCGGGTGCCACGGATATCGCGACGACCTTGCCCTGCATCGGCGCCGGTACGGCCACCGTTCCGGCGGGCGCGGCATTCGTCGCGCGCGGTGCGGCAACGGGCGCGGCTGCGGAAGCGGCGGTCTCGTGCGGCTTCCAGTTCGCGCTCGCGGCGACGAGGGCGGCGATGTTGTCCTCGACGAGGCGCGTGTTGGTGCGGCGCCCCGCGACCTCGGGATTGTCGAGCAGCGCGTCGAGGAACGCGACGTTGGTCTCGACGCCCGCGATCACGAACTCGCGCAAGGCGCGCTTGGCGCGGCCGAGCGCGAGCGTGAAGTCCGGTGCTTGCACGATCACCTTGGCGAGCAGCGGATCGAAGGCCGGATTGGTCGTGTAGCCTTCATAGCCATAGGTGTCGACGCGCACGCCGGGTCCCGAGGGCGGCACGAAGCGCGTCAGCGTTCCGCCGGTCGGCTTCACGCTTCCGTCCGGCGCGATCTTCTCCATGTTGACGCGAAGCTGCATCGCGACACCGCGAGGCTTGGGGATGTTCTCCTGCTTGAGCCCGATGTCGCGCAGCGAGTTGCCGCGCGCCAATTCGATCTGCACCGCGACGAGGTCGATGCCGGTGATCTCCTCCGTGACCGTGTGCTCGACCTGCAGGCGCGGGTTGCATTCGATGAAGGCGAAGGCGGGCGCATGCCGCGCGGGTTTGGGATCGACCAGGAACTCGACGGTCGCCAGCCCCGCTAGCTTCACGTCGTCGGCGAGCCACACCGCGGCGTCGCAGAGCTGCTGGCGCAGGTCTGGATCGAGCGCGGGGGCGGGCGCGATCTCGACGATCTTCTGGTGGCGGCGCTGCAGCGAGCAGTCGCGCTCCCAGATATGGCTCGCCGTCTTTCCGTCGCCCGCGACCTGCACCTCGATGTGCCGCGCGTTGGGCATATAGGCTTCGACATAGACCGCGTCGTTGCCGAAGCTCGCCGTCGCCTCCGAGCGGCAACGCGCATAGGCCTCGTCGAGCGCGGTTGGGTCGGTCACGATGCGCATCCCGCGCCCGCCGCCGCCCGCCAGCGCCTTGACGATGATCGCGCCGCCCTTGCGCCTGGCCATGAACGCGCGGGCGTCTTCCAGGCTGGTCGCGCCCGACGTGCCGTCCAGGATCGGTACGCCGAAGCGGTCGGCAAGCGCCCGCGCCCGCGCCTTGTCGCCGAACACCGAGAGCACCTCCGGGCTCGGCCCGATGAACACGATGCCGGCCGCCGCGCAGGCGCGGGCGAAATCGGCGTTCTCGCTCAGGAACCCGTAGCCCGGATGGATGGCCTCGCATTTCGCGGCCTGGGCCGCCGCGATCACGCGCGCGATGTCGAGATAGGCGGCCGGGCCATTGGCGCCCAGCGCGCGGCTCTCATCGGCGATCTGTACATGCAGCGAGCCCGAATCGTCGTCGGAATAAACCGCGACGGTGCGGATGCCGAGATCGGCCGCGGCGCGCGCGACGCGGATCGCGATCTCGCCGCGATTGGCGATCAGGATGCTCTTGAAAGACATGCGGGCCACAGTCCGTGGGATAGCGTTCCACGGACTGTGCCATGCCCTAGCTCACTCTAGAAGGCCGTGCGCACCCCGCCATAGACGGCCCGTCCCATCCGCCCATAGCCGGCAATCGGCTCCTCGTCCTGGTCAGCCAAGTTCTCGACCCGCGCATAGACCTCCGTCTTGCCGAAGATGACGTAGGAGCCGAACAGGTTCACCGTCGTGTTGGCCGGGTCCTGGACGAAATTGCCGCCGTCGTCGAAGCGGGCGCCCGTGAAGACGACGCTGCCGCCGAGCGTGAGCTTTTCGAGCGGTTTCCAGGTGAGCGTCCCGCTCGCCGAATTGTCGGGGCGGCGGGCGAGGTCGAGGCCGGTGTTGAGGTTCTTGGCCGACATGTTGGTCCAGTCGGCGCTCACGCTCAGCGTGTCGGTGAGGCGCGCCTCCAATTCGGCCTCGATGCCCCTGGCGCGGCTGCGCTCGACGTTCTCGTAATAGCCGAAAGGCGGCGTCGCGGTGTCGACGAACTCGATCAGGTCGCCGGTGTGCCGCTCGAACCAGGTGAGCGAGGCGCGCAGGCGGCCGTCGAGGAAATTGTGGTCGGCACCGATCTCATAGCCCTGCGCGGTCTCAGGATTGAGCGCGTGGAACGGGTTCTTGTACTGCGAGAACAGCTCATACAGCGTCGGCGCCTTGAAGCCGTCGCCGTAATTGGCGCGCAGCGTCGTGTCCCAGCCCGGGACCTGCCAGGCGCCCGCGAGCTTGACCGAGGTGTGCGTGCCGAACTCGCTGTCATCGTCCAGGCGCACCCCGCCGGTCAGGGTGAGCTGGTCGAACAGCATGCTCTGCCATTGTGCGTAATAGCCGTTGATGCGTTTGCTGCCATGCGTCGGGCCGGGATCGAATTCCAGGCTCTGCGTCGAGATCGAGACGCGCTGGGTCTCGGCGCCGAAGACGAGCTGGTTGGCCTTGTCGACGTCGAACGTTCCTTGATATTCGAAGCGCTGGGCGTCGCCCCTCGCGAAGAAGTTCTCAGTCGGCGAAAACGCATTTGTAATGAAATCGAACTCGCCGAAATCCTTGCGGTTGCTCTCAGAGCCGATGAAGGCGACGCGGTTCTGGAAGCGTCCGTCGAGCAGCGACAGGTTCACGCCCGCATAGCCCGCGATCAGGCTCGCCGTGCCGAATTCCGGATCGTCCTGGAACGTGAAGTTCGGCGGCGGGAAGCCGTCGAAATCGACATGCGAGTCCGTGTAGTAGCCGCGCACATCGACGCTCAGGATGTCGCTCAGATGCACGCGGGTGTTCATCGTGGCGCCGAAATTGCGATAGGGATCGGTCTCGGTGTTTCCGTTGCGCGCATCGGCGGCCGAGATGCCGTCGGTGTCGAAATAGTTCACCGCCGCGCCGTATTCGACGCCGCCCGTGGTGCCGTTCGCCGCCGCGTTGAGGTGCCAGGTATCGAAGGAACCGCCTTCGGCGCTGGCGTTGACGGCGAGGGGTGCCTCACCCCCGCGCTTGGTCAGGATGTCGACGACGCCGCCGATCGCGTCGCTGCCGTAGAGCGTCGATTGCGGGCCGCGCAGCACCTCGATGCGGTCGGTGTTGTTGACCAGAACGTCGCCGAGCACCGCCTGGTCGTCGACCGAGCTCGGATCGTTGATCCGCGCGCCGTCGATCAGCACCAGCGTCTGGCCGGTCTCGGCGCCGCGGATGCTGACGCTGGTGGTCTGCCCGATGCCGCCGTTGCGGTTGACGACGAGGCCCGGCGTCTCGGCCAGCGCGTCCGTCACGACGCCGATCTGCTGGGTCTGAAGGTCGTCGCCGGTGATCACCGAGACCGATTCGCCGGTCACGTCGATCGGCTGCGGCGTCCGCGTCGCCGTCACCACGACGGTCTCGGGATCGGCGCTCGTGTCGGCGAGGGCAGACTGTGTTGCGAGCACGCTTACCGCGATGGCCACTAGAATTCCCCACCTGTCATCCCCGGCGAGCCTCGCACGCTTGCGTGCGAGGTGAGGGAAGGGGACCCAGGCGGTTAGACCTGGCGAACCCTTTCCACCTGGGTTCCCTTCCCCTCGCGACGCTGTCGCATCGCACGGCCGGGAATGACAGTGGTGCTTGTTTGAACGAATGCGCATGACGTTCTCCTGGTTGGGTTCCAGAAGCCGCCGCATGGTGGACTTAGGTTTCAGCAATGGATTGCCCCGCGCGACGACCTCGACTTGTCGTCACGCGGATTCCCGCGCGCCTCCGGCACACCCCGACCGGCTGCACAACGACGGCGCGAGGCAGGTCTCCTGGCTCCCGGGTCCTCACTTTCGCCCGCCTTCCCAGGGCCGTAAGGCCCAAGTGGCACATGGACGATCGCTCGCCGGTCACAGTTGCGGGGGCAGCCGCGGCATCGACCGCGTTCCCAAGACCTCGCACGTAGGGAGAGCTAAGCGGGAGATACTGCGGGCGTCAATTCTCTTGATCGCTTAAAAGTGAACTGCGGCGTCTGGCTTAAGCTCTTGAATTACAATGCTTCTTGAATTCACCAGATTTGTCCCCAGGAGAGCGGAAATTTTTCTCTTGCAATGGTTGCATTTAGCAACTTAAGGCTTAGCTCGGAGGAGCTGCTTTTTTGGGGAAATTAAAGATGAACATTCTCCCGAAATTCATTGGCGGTGCCGTGGTCGTCGCTGGTTTGTTTGGTCTTTCCAGGATCGCAATTCCGCCAGCCCATGCCCACCATGAAGGCGTTTTTTCTCATGCTCCTGATGCCGGTTATAAATGGGAAGACCCTGACGGCTATTTCGACAGGACGGTGTTATGGAATCCCGGTGCGACTCATCCTGAACATCCGCATATCACCGCCGCGGCTGAAGAAGGGCACTGGAATGCCGACCCCGGCTACGTTCTGAACGACGACGGCAGCCTGAATGCCTCCTGGCAGCCAGGATCAACTCATCCTCTCCATCCGCACATCACCGCAGCCGCCCAAGAAGGTAGTTGGGACCCCGATCCTGGTTATATCCTTGATGGCGACGGAAGCCTGAGCGCCTCTTGGAAGTCGGGATTACGATATCCCGGCCGACCTCACATCTCTTCGAGCGCTAAGGAAGGCGATTGGACGCCCGACGACGGTTATGTATTCACGTTTCCGGGCAATCCTGCCGAACTAGATGTTGTTTGGTCGGCGGGAAAGCCAAGCGTCATATATCCTCATGTAAAAGCTGCCACTGCGCCAGACGGGTGGGTTCCCTTTCCCGGTTACGACTGGGTTCACTACAACGTGACGATGGAAGTCGTCTGGAGGCCCACACTTCCAAATTCGGAAGTCGAGCATGTGAAAGCCGGCATGCAGGAAAATACTTGGTATGCGGATCCTGGATATCACATAGCTAAGAATGACGCGGGGCGGATGTTTGCTGAGCCTGACGGAACTTATCATTCCACGTACGCTTACAATACGCCAACACTACCCAGCTCTTCCTCCTATCCGTCGCCCACCTCATCGAGTTCGCCGAACAAGCCCAGTATTGTGGGCTGGGCATTCCATAAAATAATAAAGAATCAGGCCGATGACTGCGCTAGCGATGAAAACCGCTGGGCAATCACAAGATTGGCGTGCAGCGCTATAAGTGACGATCAGGAAAAAAAGGCGGACGACGATTGGTACGGTCGGCACTAAAACTTTTTGCACGGGCTTCTAGGACCAAAATCTGCACACGACTCGACACTGCGAAGCTATACGTACCGTCTGATCGAAGTGTAGTCTTGGGCGGAAAATCGGGACCGGTGAGAGGTTTCCCACAAGTGTCCAGGCGCGGCGCGCGCCGTGCCGTCGATGCTGCGTCGCCTCTTGACAGAACCCGCGAATATTTTTGCCGAGCGGATTTCGCAGCAGTTCCGCAGCCGCGAAGCCTCGCTTAAGTCTCTGCACGCGAAACATTTTCGTGCGCCGTCGGGGGCGCCCTGCGCTGTTCTCGCTTTTGCGGGGATTTAACGCAGATGGTGTTTCGAGCGTGACGGTTCAAGGGGGGCGACGAAATTTTTTTCGAGCCGCGTCATTCGACAAAGGTTCCGGGCGCGCCGTTGTGCTGCAGGGTGAACCGGAACCGGTGCTTGCCCGTCTTCAGGATCGTCGTCACGTCGAACGTGATCATGGTCACCTTTCCGGCCCAGGCTCTCGAAACCGTCGTCTCCGTATGTTCGCTCGTCTGGTCCGGGTGGACGGTGATGGTGTCTTCTTCTCCGCTGTTCCAGGGATGCGGCCCGTAGGTGTGGAAGAACTTGGTCCGCATGCGTTGCAGGCAGCCCTCGACATCCGGCCCGTCATAGTCGCCCGTCATCTCGGTGAGCGTATCCTCGGGCGGATCGAAATAGCCGAGGACCACCTGGAACGCGCATCCGTCGATCACGAAGCGCGGGATTTTCAGCTGTCGAAAGCGCGGCCTATCGGAAAATTCCCGAACGGTCCACATATCCTCCACTTCGGGATAGGCCAGTTGAATCTGTTCCCGCCGCATCTCCCAGCGCAGCTTCGGGAAGAGCGGAAGGCCGTCGCCGTCGCGCTGCGCGGCGATGCCGGGATTGTGAGCGGGCTTGCCGTCGTCGAGTTCGTCCGCCGCGGCGAACCCGGCGAGCAGGAAGCTCATCAAGGCGACATTCAGGTATCCGCCGCGGAACATGCTCTCCCCAAGCCCAAGCGCGAGGCGGAAACTCTAGCCACTTTGCATCCGCCGCTCCAAATGACATTCTGTCGGGAGCGCTATTGCATTGAGAGAACACCATGAATCAGCCCGCCAAGCCCTGGCCCGCCATGTCCGTCGCCCAGGCGCACGCCCTGCTCACCCAGCCCGGCTCGCCTTTCGAGATGGACGAAGTGGCGATCCGCGGCGTCAAGACGCGCATCTGGAAGAACGCGCCGCCGACCATGCGCGACCTGTTCGCGCTCGGCCGCGCGCATGGCGGCAAGACGTTCATCGTCTACGAGGACGATCGCGCGACATTCGAGACGTTCACGCGCGCGGCATTGGCGGTCGCGGCGGAACTGACGAAGCAGGGCGTGAAGAAGGGCGACCGCGTGGCGCTCATCATGCGCAACCTGCCGGAATGGCCCGCGATCTTCTTTGGCGCGACGATCATCGGCGCCATCGTCACGCCGCTGAACGCGTGGTGGACGGGTCCGGAGCTCGAATACGGCCTCGTGGATTGCGGAGCCAAGGTCGCGTTCGTCGATGCCGAGCGGCTCGAGCGCATCGCCGAGCATCTCGTCAACTGCCCCGATCTGAAGACGATCTATGTCAGCCGCTATCAGGACGAGCTGCCGCATCCGATCGTGCGCCGCCTCGAGGACACTCTCGGCAAGGTCAACGAGTGGGACAAGCTGCCCGCGGGTGAGATGCCCACCGTGCCGCTCGAATCCGACGACGATGCGACGATCCTCTACACCTCCGGGACCACGGGGAAGCCCAAAGGCGCGCTCGGCACCCATCGCAACATGCTGACGAACATCTTCTCGTCGGCGTCCTCGGCGGCGCGCAATTTCCTGCGCCGCGGCGAGCCGGTGCCCACGCCCGATCCCAACGCGCCGCAGCGCTCGACCCTGCTCTCGGTGCCGTTCTTCCACGCGACGGGATGCTTTGCGGTGATGGGGCCGTCGCTGTTCGCCGGCGCCAAGCTTGTCCTGATGCGCAAATGGGACCCCGAGCTCGCCATGCAGCTCATCGAGCGCGAGAAGGTCAACGGTGCGGGCGGCGTGCCGACCATCGCCTGGCAGCTCATCGAGCATCCGGCGCGGTCGAAATACGATCTGTCGTCGCTGGAGTCGGTGGCTTACGGCGGCGCGCCGTCGGCGCCGGAGCTGGTGCGCAAGATCGTCGAGACGTTCCCGAAATCGCTTCCCGGCAACGGCTGGGGCATGACCGAGACCTCGGCCACCTGCACGACGCATTCCGCCGAGGACTACGAGCATCGTCCCGACTCTTGCGGACCGGCGGTCCCGGTCTGCGACCTGAAAGTGATGACGCCGGAGGGCACGCGTCAGCTCGGGGTCAACGAGGTCGGCGAGCTGTGGGCATGCGGTCCCAACATCGTCAAAGGCTATTGGAACAAGCCGGAAGCGACGGCGCAGACTTTCGTCGACGGCTGGGTGCGCACGGGCGATCTGGCGCGGGTCGACGAGGAGGGCTTCTGCTTCATCATCGACCGCGCCAAGGACATGCTGATCCGCGGCGGCGAGAACATCTACTGCATCGAGGTCGAGAACGTCCTCTACGAGCATCCCGCCGTGATGGACGCGGCCCTCGTCGCCGTGCCGCACAAGACGCTGGGCGAGGAGCCGGGCGCGGTGGTGCATCTGAGGCCCGGCCAGCACACGACCGAGGACGAGCTTCGCGCCTTCGTCGCGGGCAAGCTCGCCGCGTTCAAGGTGCCGGTGAAGGTCGTGTTCTGGCCCGAAACCCTGCCGCGCAACGCCAACGGCAAGATCCTCAAGACCGAGCTGAAGAAGATCTTCGCGGGGTAGGGCGGTCTCTTCCTAACACCTATCCAAAATCGTCATGGCCCGGCTTGTCCGGGCCATCCAATTTCCTTTTCAAGAAAGATCGATGGCCCGCATGAAGCGGGCCATGACGATTAAGGGTTCAGGTTGGTTCCTGCGGCGCGGCTTGCCCGACCTCGGCGGCGAGCGTCTGGAGCGTCTCGCGATGGCTCTCGCGCGTGATCGGGAAGAACCAGATCACCAGCAATGAGATCAGGAACAGAACTCCGTCCAACGGCACGTAGATCAGCAGGAACCGGTCGACCACGGCGGGATCGACCTTGCCCGGCACGGCGTTGGACGGGAAACCCGCTGCCCACAGCACCGCGCCAGAGGCGAACAGCCCAAGGCCCGTGGTGACCTTCTGCAGGAACGCGCTGCCGGCGAAGAACAGGCCCTCCGAGCGGCGGCCGGTTGTGGTCTCGCTCGCTTCCACGATGTCGGCGAGCATCGAGACGAGCATGATGGAAGCGCCGATCGTCAGCGTCTGCGAAAATACTCCGAACACGAAGAGTGCGCCGACGAGATTCGGCGAGTGGGCGCTCGGGAACAGGCCGATCAGCCACAAGCCGAGCGGCAACGTCGAAATCAGGAGGCCCGTCATGAACATCGAGACGAAGCCGATTTTCTTGCCGACGCGGCGCGAGATCGCGGGTGAGATCACGAACGCCAGGAACACCGACAGGAACGTCGAGAGCGCGAGGAACGAGAGCTGCGACGACGTCAGCAGCCAGAAATAGGTGTTGACGTAGAAGTTCAGCGCGAAGACGAGGCCGACGGCCGTGTAGAAGAATATTCCCGACAGCATGAGGATCAGGAACGCCTTGTTGGACAGTGTCGCCACCATCTCCTTCGCGTATTGGACGAGCGATTTGCGCTCCGCCGCGGGCTTTCGGAAATACGGGATGAAGCGATGCGTGCCCCATGCAGAGATCAGGATGGCCACGCACATGACGATGGCCGCGGTCAGCCCGTAGTGGCTGTAGCCGACGTCGTTGAGCTGGCCCACCTCATGCGCCGCGTCGGGCTGCAGGAAGACGGAATAGGCGAGCACGAGCATCGTCATCCCGCCATACCAGCCGAAGAAGATGCGATAGGCGATGAACGAGGTGCGCTGATCGTAATCCTGCGTGAGCTCCGGCACGAGCGCCGAGCTCGGTACTTCGTAGAACGTGATGAAGGTCCGCGTGATGACCGCGACGGCGACGAGATAGACGAACAGCGCGCCCTGGCTCCAATGCGGCGGATTCCATAGAAGCAGATAGCTGATCGCGACCGGTACGGCGGCGGCGTACATCAAGGGATGCCGCCGTCCCCAACGCGTACGCAGGTTGTCGGAGATCTGGCCGACGATGGGATCGAATATGGCGTCGAAGATCATCGCCACGGCGAGCGCGAGACCGACAAGTTGCGGCGGCAGGTGGACGACCTGGTTGTAGAAGGGCAGGAGGATGGTCTGGAAGCCGTTGTCCTTGACCCCGAAAGCGATCGAGCCGAGGCCGTAGAATATCTTGGTGCGCACGCTCGTGATCGCGCTCGGCGCGGCCGCCTGATCCATGCACTCCTCCCGGCCGCGCCTCTTCTGGGCGTGGTTTCAACCCTTTGAAATGAGACTGCTTTACGGACTGACGAAATGTCAACTCGCCGGGGGAGCGGCTGGCGCCCATTTCCCGCTTGCGCGCTTGAAAGCAGGGCGGGCGGCCATGCGGGCGCGATAGTCCGCGATCTCGGGTCCGAACTTGTCCGCCATGCCGAGCCGCTCCGCCATGCCGAGCGCGTAGACGACGGAGATGTCGGCCGCGCTGAAGCGGTCGCCCGCCATCATCGGCGCGCGGCCGAGCTGGCGCGTCACGAGCGCGAGGCGGCTGTCGAACATCCGCGCGGCGATGCGCGCGCCGAAATTGTCCTTTTCGGCTTCCGGCGCCATGAACCTGCTGCCGACGATCACGTTGAGAAACGCCGCGAGCCCGGATTCTCCCAGATGGAGGAACTGCTGGTAGTCGGGGAAGCGCGGATCGCTCGCGACCGGCGCAAGAAGGCCGTCGTCATCGTAGCGCGCGATCAGGTATTCGAGCATGGCGATGGAATCGACCATCGTGACGTCTCCGTCCCGCATCGCCGGAAGGAAGCCGGACGGGTTGAGCGCGAGGAACTCTGCATCCGCCATCCGGTTGCGCAGATCGACCGGGCGGAGCTGATAGTCCTTGCCCAGCTCTTCCAGCGCCCAGATGACCCGAAAGGATCGTGTGGGGAATGCTCCGTAGACCGTTATCATCGCGTCCTCCCGCGGTGGAAAGCGAAGCCTGGGCGGGCGGGCCGGAAAATGTCAATCACGGGATCATGATCCCCATGCACAGCCGTCATACGCGTCCGAAAATGGCCAGACATGGGGTGCGTGGTGCATCATGGTGGCGGCCATGACCTTGCCCCCCAACGACATCTGCTACCGCGCGCTGCGCTCGCGCGACCCCGCTTTCGACGGACGCATCTTCGTCGGCATCACCTCGACCGGGATCTATTGCCGCCCGATCTGTCCGGCGCGCACCGCGAAGGAGGAGAACTGCCGCTTCTTCCCCAGCGCCGCGGCGGCGCAGGAAGCGGGCTTCCGTCCTTGCCTTCGCTGCCGACCCGAGATCTCGCCGGACGCGGCGGCCTGGCGCGGGACCTCGAACACGGTCTCGCGCGCGCTGGCCTTGATCAGCGAAGGGCTGCTCGACGGCGAGGCGGGTGTCGAGGCACTGGCGGAACGGCTCGGCGTCGGCGAGCGCCAGCTGCGCCGCCTGTTCGACCAGCATCTGGGCGCCCCGCCGATTGCGGTGGCGCAGACGCGGCGCATCCTCTTCGCCAAGCAGCTCATCCAGGACACGCAGCTTTCCATGACCGATATCGCGGCCGCGTCCGGCTTCGGCAGCGTGCGCCGGTTCAACGACGCGTTCCGCAAGCTCTACCGCCGCGCGCCGAGCGAGCTCCGCAGGCGGCGCAGCGCGCCGCTCTCGACCACCACGCTGAAGCTCGGCTATCGCGCGCCTTACGACTGGGACGCGATCGTGTCGTTCCTCGGCTATCGCGCCATCGAAGGCGTCGAGCTCGTCGAGAACGGGCGCTACATGCGCACCATCGAGATCGACGGCGCCTATGGCAGTATCGAGGTCGCGCCGGGCCGCAACCATCTGGTCGCGACGATCCGTTTCCCCAAAGTGCGCGCGCTGCTCTCCATCGTTGCGCGGCTCAGGCGCCTGTTCGATCTCGACGCCGACGTCGTCTCGATCGGCGCGCATCTCTCGGGCGATGCGGGCCTCGCGCCGCTCGTCTCCAGGCGGCCCGGGCTGCGCACGCCGGGCGCATGGGACGGGTTCGAGCTCGCGTGCCGCGCGATCTTCGGCCAGCAGGTCACCGTCACGGCGGCGCGCAAGCTCGCGGGCCATCTCGTCGCGCGCGCCGGCGTCGCGGTCAGCGCCGATGTGACGGGCGACGCGCGGCTGTCGAAAGTCTTTCCCGATCCCGCGCGCGTCGTGGCGGCCGATCTGTCCACCATGCCGATGCCGAAGGCGCGCATCGCGGCGCTGCTCGCGCTCGCGCAAGCCGCGAAGGACGATCCCAGGCTCCTCGATCCCGTCGGCACGTTCGACGAGGCGCTGGAGCGGCTTCTGGCGCTGCCGGGCTTCGGTCCGTGGACGGCGCAGTATTGGGCGCTGCGCGCGCTTCGCGACAGCGACGCGTTCCCCGCTGCCGACGTCGCCCTGCTGCGTCATCCGGTCGTGGCGGAGAAGGGCGGGCGGCCCACGCCCAAGGCGTTGCTCGCGCGCGCCGAGGCGTGGCGGCCGTGGCGGGCCTATGCGGCGCAGCATCTGTGGACGTCGGATGCGGAGGCGGCCGGTGGCTGACGCGCTTTCTCTGCAGGTCGACCGTTTTCCCACGCCGCTCGGCGAAGGCGTGATCGTCAGCGACGACGACGGCGCGCTGCGGCTTTTCTACTGGGACGATCCCGCGCATCGCTGGGAGACTGCGCTCAAGCAACGTTATAAGCACTTCATATTGCGCGAGAAGCGCAACGCCTTCGGCCATATCAAGGCTTTCAAGGACTATTTCGACGGCGACGTCCTCGGCATCGACACGCTGACCGTCGCGTTCGGCGGCACGCCGTTCCAGAACAAGGTGTGGAAGGCATTGCGCAGGATCCCGGCGGGCACGACGACGTCCTATGGTGCGCTGGCGAAGAAGATCGGGCTGCCTGCGGCTGTGCGCGCGGTCGGCCTCGCCAATGGCCAGAACCCGGTGAGCGTGATCGTGCCCTGCCATCGCGTCGTGGGTCACGACGGCTCGCTGACCGGCTATGGTGGCGGCCTGCCGCGCAAGCGCTGGCTGCTCGAGCACGAAGCGCGTCACGCGGGCCACGATCTCTTCCAACGGAAAGCACAACGATGAATCCTTTCGCGACACTCCACCAAGGCCCCGATCTGCTGATCCTGCCCAACGCCTGGGACGCGGGCAGCGCTCGCGTGATCGAACTTGCGGGCGCGAAAGCCATCGCGACGTCGAGTGCCGCGGTTGCCTGGGCGCACGGCTATCCCGACGGCGAGGCGCTGCCGTTCGACATCCTCATGAACACGGTGCGCGAGATCCGGCGGGTGGTGTCGGTCCCGATCACCGCCGACATCGAGGCCGGATATGCGGGTGAGGACACCGTCGCCGACAATGTCGAATATCTGATCGATGCCGGTGCGGCGGGGATCAACATCGAGGACGGCACCGGCTCGCCCGATCTGCTGCGCGACAAGATCAAGGCGGTCAAGGCGCAGCACGGCGACGAGATCTGGATCAACGCGCGCACTGACGTCTATCTTCACAACCTCGCGAGCGGCGAGGCGGCGTATGAGGAAACCGTGCGCCGCGCGCGCCTCTATCGCGACGCCGGCGCGGATTCGATCTTCGTGCCGTTCGCCGGCGAGGACGCATTGCTGGTCCGTCTCGTCAAGGCGATAGATGCGCCGCTCAATGTGATTGCGATGCAGGGGCTTCCGTCCGCCGCGCGCCTGAAGGAGATCGGCGTGCGCCGGCTGAGCGCGGGCACCGGCGTCGCAAAAGTGTCACTCAACCGGACCTACGAATTGGCGCAAGCGTTTCTCGCAGAAGGAAATTCGGAGCCGCTCGCCGTCCCTTCGCTGATCCCGAACGGATTGAACGCCGCCATGCGCCGTGACTAGCGTGTGCTAGTCTTCGCCGAATCGGGCGGGAGCGCATGACGGGTTTGACGAGCATTCGCAGCATCGCGTGGTCGCTGGCCGCAGGCATGCTGGCGGCGCTTCTGCTCATCGGCGCGCTGGGTGCCGACAGGACCTGGTGGGCGCTGGCGGGCGTGGCCGCGCTCGCCGTCGTCGTGAGCATCGTCTCGCTCGGCATGCGCCCGGCTCGCAGCTATGCGGATCGCGGGGCGGATGCCTCCGTGATCCCCGGCCTGCCGCCGATGGCGCGCGACGTGTTCGAGCGCCTGCCCGATCCCTTGATGCTGATCGACGCGACCGGGCGCGTGACGTTCGCCAACCGCGCGATGCACGGCGTGATCGGCATCGACGCGGAGCGCAAGCATGTCTCGGCGTTGCTGCGCACGCCTTCGGTGCTGGAGGCCGTGCGCCGCACCATGGCGACGGGCGAGACGTCGTCGGTCGAGTTCACGCTGCCGGTTCCGGTGCAGCGCAACTATCAGGCCCATATCGCGCGCGCGGGGCGCGAGCCCGCGCTCACGATCCTGCTGCTGCACGACCTGACCGCGATGAAGCGCGCCGAGCAGATGCGCGCCGACTTCGTCGCCAATGCGAGCCACGAACTGCGCACGCCGCTCGCGGCGCTTTCGGGATTCATCGACACGCTGCGCGGCCATGCCAGGGACGACATGGCGGCGCGCGAGCAGTTCCTTGGCATCATGACCGTCGAGGCGGAGCGCATGCGCCGGCTGATCGACGACCTGCTCTCGCTCACGCGCATCGAGCAGAACGAGCATGTGCCTCCGTCGGGCGAGACCTCGCTCGAAGCCCTGCTGCGCGAAGCGGTCGCGGCGCTGGCCCCGCTCGCGAGCGCCGACGACATCACGCTCGAGATCTCGGCGCCGAAGGGCCTGCCGCCGGCCGTCGGCGAGCGCGACGAGCTGATCCAGGTCTTCCAGAACCTGATTCACAACGCGATCAAATACGGCCGCCAGGGCGGGCATGTCTGGGTGAGTCTCGAGCTGGGCGCCGCCGGCGCCGGGCGCGGCGCCGAGCAGATGCTGATCGCCAGCGTCCGCGACGACGGCGAGGGCATTCCCCAGGCCGCCGTGCCGCGCCTCACCGAGCGCTTTTATCGCGTGGACGTGAAACGCAGCCGCGAAAAAGGCGGCACCGGGCTTGGCCTCGCCATCGTCAAGCACATCGTCAACCGTCACCAGGGCCGCCTCTTGATCGAGAGCCGGCCGGGCGAGGGCAGCACGTTCCGGGTGTTTCTGCCGGCCGCACGGGATGCGGCTGTCACGGAAATGTCATAGAACTGTCACACAAGCTTGGCGCATCCAACCTACTCAGGGGCATACCGCATGGCGCGGACACGAGCGAACGATATGACCGATCACACCGTCAAGGCCTTCACCGAAAAGCTTGAATCGCTCGCCGCCAGCGTGGCGCAGATGGGCGGCATGGCGGAGGCCCAGCTTGCCGACGCGATCGAGGCGATCGCCAAACGCGACACGGGTTTGGCCGAAGGCGCGGTCGGCGGCGACCGCCAGATCGACCAGCTTCAGCAATCCATCGAGGACCAGGCGCTGAAGCTTTTGGCGCTGCGCCAGCCCATGGCGGTCGACCTGCGCGAGACGCTGGCGGCGATCAAGATCGCCAACGAGCTCGAGCGCATCGGCGATCTCGCCAAGAACATCGCCAAGCGCGCCATCGTGCTCAACCGCGAGCCGCCGATCCGCCTGACCCAGAGCCTCGCGCGCATGGGCCGCCAGGCCCTGGCGCAGCTCAAGCACGTGCTCGACGCCTATTCCGACCGCGACGCCAGCGGCGCGGAGAACGTGTGGCGCCACGACGGCGAGATCGACGAGACCTACAACAGCCTGTTCCGCGAGCTCCTCACCTACATGATGGAGGATCCGCGCACGATCGGGCTGTGCACGCACCTTCTCTTCGTGGCCAAGAACATCGAACGTACCGGCGATCACGCCACGAACATCGCCGAGGTCGTCTATCACATGGTGAGCGGCGGTCATCTCGCGACCGAGCGGCCCAAGGCCGACACGACGAGCGAGACCCGCGTGCCCTTCGAGCGAGAGTAGCGAGTGCGATGAAACCCAGTGTGCTGGTTGCCGAGGACGAGGGCGCGCTCGTCACCCTGCTGCGCTACAACCTGGAGCGCGAAGGCTATCGCGTCGTGGAAGCCCGCGACGGCGAGGAAGCGCTGCTGGTCGCGACCGAAGAGAAGCCCGACCTGGTGCTGCTCGACTGGATGCTGCCGCAGCTTTCCGGCATCGAGGTCTGCCGTAGGCTGCGCTCGCGCCAGGAGACGCGCAACGTCCCCATCATCATGCTCACCGCCCGCGGCGAGGAGACCGACCGCATCCGCGGCCTCGACACCGGCGCCGACGACTACCTGACCAAGCCGTTCTCGATGACCGAGCTGCTCGCGCGCCTGCGCGCCGTGATGCGCCGCATCCGCCCGAGCCTGGCCGAGGACGTCATCGCCATCGGCGACATCGAGATGGACCGCGCCGCCCACCGCGTGCGCCGCGCCGGCAAGGAGGTCCATCTCGGCCCCACCGAGTACAAGCTGCTCGACCACCTGATCCAGCATCCCGGCCGCGTCTTCTCGCGCGAGCAACTGCTCGACGCGGTATGGGGCAGCGACGTCTATGTCGAGGCGCGCACCGTCGACGTCCATGTCGGCCGCCTGCGCAAGGCGCTCAACGTCGAAGGCGTCAAGGACCCGATCCGCACCGTGCGCTCGGCGGGTTATTCGCTTGACGACACGCTGGCGGCGTAGCGCCCGGCTGCCTCCTCTTCCCCATTAATTGTCATGGCCCGCGAATGCGGGCCACCCAGGTGACGCAGCCCGGCTTTCGAGAAACGTGCGACTTCAACTGGGCGGCCCGCATTTGCGGGCCGTGACAACCTTTTCTGTGAATTTTCTCTGAGCGCAATTGACTCTAAATGTCGGGCTCGCACTCAATCCGAGGCGACACACGAGGAGGCATTGCCGCGATGCCGCGCCGACGCAAAATGTCCGGCAATAAGCCCGCGAATCCGGAGTGGTGGAAGACGTTCTTCACCAAATGGACCGGCGATCTCATGTTCGAGCACTTCGTGGGTGGCCGCACCAAGCGCGAGGTCGACGAGATACTCAGAAAGGCGAAGGTCGGCCGGGACGCTCGCGTACTCGATCTGGCATGCGGCAGGGGGCGCCACAGCGTCGAGTTCGCCGCCCGCGGATTTCAGACCGTGGGCCTGGACTACTCGAAGTCCTATCTGGCGCAAGCCAAACGTCTGCGCGCCGGCCTCCGCGACCCAAGCCTGCTGCGGTTCATTCAGGGGGACATGCGCAATCTCGAGCGATTGTGCGCCGCGGGGTCGTTCGATGTCGTGCTCTCGCTGTTCAACAGCTTTGGATACCTGCCGGCGCGCTGCGACGATGTGGACGTCCTCCGCCAGATTGCGGGAGTGTTGAAACCGGGCGGCGCATTGGTCCTGGGGACGATCAGCCGGTCGGGGGTTCTGCATACGCTCGGAAAGGCCGGTTCACGCAACTGGATGGAGTTCGGGCGCGGCGAATTCTTTCTCGAGAACTCCTCATACGATGCCAAGGGCGCCCGCCTCACGTCCAATTGGATACTCGTCGATGCGGGCCGGCACCGGTTGCAGCGCGCCGCCTTTGAGCAAAACGTGTATTCGCGTCAGGAACTGGAGCGGCACTTGCGGGCGGCCGGCCTGCGTGTCGAGCGCGTCTGGGGCGGGCTCGGCACCGGCAAGCCGTTCCGTCCCAATGTGTGGGACATTACGCTCCTGGCCAGAAAGCGGCGGAATCCATAGCGCAGGGACATCATGAGCGAATTCGTCTCCATCGTACCGGTCATCCGCATCTTCGACGTCGCCAAAGCCAAAGAGTTCTATGCCGGTTATCTCGGCTTTGCGTGGGGCTGGGAGCACCGCTTCGACGAGCGCGCGCCGCTCTATGCCCAGGTCTCGCGCGGTCCGCTGCAGCTTCACCTGAGCGAGCATCACGGCGACGGCAGCCCCGGCGCGGTGATCCAGGTGATGATGACCGGCATAGAAGACTATCACCGCGAGCTTGCTGCGAAGAATTACGGCCACATGCGTCCGGGCCTGAGCGACGAGTTCTTCGGCCGCCTGATCCAGGTCTGGGACCCGTTCGGCAACCGCATCCGCTTCATCGAACGCAAGGCGGCCGAGTAAAACACCCCCCACGGTCATGGCCCGGCTTGTCCGGGCCACCCAGGGAAGTCTTCTTCAATGTTGCGAGGTTGCCGTGGGTCGCCCGCATAAAGCGGGCGATGACGATCGTTGGTGCTAAAGCAGCTTCGCGATCGGCTCTTCGAGCGCTTGCGGCTTCTTCACCGGCGCGTAACGCGCGACGACCTGGCCCGCGCGGTCGACGAGGAACTTGGTGAAGTTCCAGTTGATGCGGCCGCCGAGAAGGCCCTTCTTCTCATGCTTGAGGAATTTGTAGAGCGGATGGGCGTCCGCTCCGTTGACGTCGATCTTGGCGAACATCGGGAAGCTGACGCCGTAATTGACCTGGCAGAACTGGCCGATCTCGTCCGCGCCGCCCGGCTCCTGTGCGCCGAACTGGTTGCAGGGGAAGCCGAGCACGGTCAGGCCCTTGGGATGAAGCTCCTCATGGAGCTTCTCCAGCCCCTCATATTGCGGCGTGAACCCGCACTTGCTCGCCGTGTTGACGATGAGCAGGACCTGTCCCTTGTATTCGCCAAGGGACACGTCCTTGCCCGCCAGCGTCTTGGCGGTGAAGTCGTAGATCGAGGTCATTTCCTATCCTTCGGTGGCCGAACGATACGCTTCAAATCTCGTGCGCCGTGCAGAACGCGCCAGACGATGATGCCGTCGCCCTCGGGTAGCGGCTTGTAGATAATCGTGTAAGGCCGCACCGCGAAGCTTCTGGGATTTCCGGACAAATCATCTCGAACCCTGCCGATCAGCGGGGCGAAAGACAAGGATTCCGCCGCTTCGAAGATGCGAACCAAGACGCTGTCCGCGATCACCGGCGCGCTATTGTCGGCAATATACCGCCATATACTGCGAAGATCGCTGTCTGCCCGTTTCGTGTAGTCGATGCGTCCCACGGCCAAGCCCGAGATTTCAGCTTCGAGCTTTGTGCTGCTTGCGCACGGATTTCAGGAATTCAGCAAGCGGCGGCAGAGGCATGACACGCCCGTTCGCGATGTCATCCTGGGCCTCTCTCAACGCCTCATCGATCTCAGACCGGTTTTCGCGGATATGGCGCTCCATATCCGCCTCCGTGACATCGTCTCCGGGTACGAGCGACGCCTTGTGCTTCGGCTTGGCGACATGCTTGTTCATGGCGCCAAGCCTAGCACGAGACGGCGCGAAGCGTCACCCCGCCATGCGGCCCTTGTCGTTGCGGCGCTGTTGCTGGGGCTGGTAGGCCTTGCGCGCGTGGGCTTCGCAATAGGGCGAGCCGGTCTTGGGCTTGCGGCCGCAGAAGTGGAACTCGTTCTCGGCCGGGTCGCCGATCGGCCAGCGGCACATGCGGTCGTTGATGGTGAGCACCGTCGCGTGGCTGCCGTCCTCGAGCACCAGCGGATCCTCCTCCACGATCGGCGCGGGCGGGATGTGGGAGCGCATCGAGACCTTGGGCGCGACCGGGAGCCTCGGCCGCTCGCTGCGCGAGGGGCTGGCGCGGCCGGCGAGGCCCAGGCGATGCACCTTGCCGATCACCGCGTTGCGCGTGACGCCGCCGAGCGCGCGGGCGATCTGGCTGGCCGAGAGGCCCTCGGTCCAGAGGTTCTTGAGCTGTTCGACCCGGTCGTCCGTCCAGTTGAGCTGCGTCATCTTGGGGCCCTCCCACTTGAAGCCACAAGATATCGTAGCAACCGAATCACAGCGCACAAGCCGTACCGGGTGACTACGACATATTGTCCACAACAAAGGGCGGGCTGGAGGCTTTTCGAAAATTGCGTGCGAATTTGTACATTTCGTCGTGAAACCCAAGCAGTACCAGAACGTTACGTCCGTCGAGAGGATGCGTCATGTCCAGTATCGACCGGGCCCAGGATTACCGTCAGACCGCGGCGGAACTGCTGGATGCCGCGATTTCCGCCCACGACGATTCGGTACGCAGCGATCTGCTCAGGCTGGCTGAGAACTACGGCCGCCTCGCCAACGCGCTCGAGACGGGCCGGATGGCGGTGGGGCCGCGCTCCCACTGAACCCTTCGACAGGCTCAGGATGAGGGGCGGCCCCGAGCGCGTGCGCACCCGGGGCCGGCATTCCTAGTTCCCGACGATCGTCTTGATCGTCTTTTGCCCGTTCGGCGAGCCCAGGCCGCCCACGAGGTCATAGCCCTTCACGGCCGGATACTTGCCGCTCTTGTTGCCGATGATGTCGTGCAACATCTTCTTGTTGCCGCTGTAGAGCGTATACACCGTCGGGTTCAGGAAGCCGACCGTCGGCTTGCCCTTCTTCAGCGCATACTGGTTCATCAGCGCGTTGAAGCCGGCCCAGATCGGCGAGGAGAAGCTGGTGCCGCCCCAGCCGCCCGCGCACTTGTTCCTGTCGCAAAGCATCATGTCGAAATCGGCGTTGGCCGAGATATCCGACACGTTGCGATAGATCGTCGAGCCGAGATTGTTCTTGTTGATATAGGGCAGCTGGTACGGCTCGATGAGGATGGTGTGATCGAGCGAGGGACCCGAGGCGGAATCCTCCCAGCCGGGCTCGGACTGCCAGGTGCCGCCCGGACCGGTCGTCACCAGGTCGGTGCCGCCGACCGCGATGATGTTGGCGTCCTCCTCGGGCCACGGGCCGCTCGCCTGCAGCGTGGAATCGTCGCCGCTGGCGGTGAAGTAGGACTGCCCCTGCGCCGCCATCTCCTGATAGATCGCATCCTCGTCGGCGAAGTCCTCGTCATAGCCCCACGACGTCGAGAGCTGCTTGCTGACGTTGTCCGAGGCCATCTGGTTCTCGATCGCGACCGGATCGTCGCTCACATAGACCTGGACCTGATCCAGGCTGGGCGCCATGCCGATGGGATAGACGATGTCGAGTTCCTGCTCGCCGTCCTCGCAGCTCGTGCACGTCGCCTGCGCGCCGCCGACGCCGATGCCGTTCACGGGGACGGTGTTCGCCGGCCCGAAGCTGGTGAAATAGAGCGCCACGTCGGCGGGATTGAACGGTCCGAGCTCCATCAGGCCGACCGACTGTCCCTTGCCGTTCAGCTTGGCCTTCGTGCCGGTGCCGTAATAGACGGCGCGGAAGTCGCTGGCGATGTAGTTCCCGTCCGGACCGGATCCGGTCGAGGCTCTGCCGCTACGCGAATCCGCGTGGACGAGCTTGGGATGGGGAAGCACGTAATTGTCGAGGTGGGTGATGTGCTGCACAGGCACCTGCAGATCGAGCGTCGGCTCGCGGTCCGGCGCCATGAAGGTGCGGTTCTCGGTCGGATGCTTGTAGTTGTTCAGCTTGACGTGCAGCACGCGCTCGACGTCGCCAGCCGTGCCCTCGACCTGGAACATATAGCGGTTCGCCGCCGTATTGGTGACGCTGAGGCCCTGGCCGCGGAAATAGGTGATCGCCGCGTTGTAGTCCTTCTGCGTCGGCCCGAAGCGCTTGGTGAAGTCGGCGACGCTGAGCCAGTGGCGATAGAGCGGGCTCGACGGATTGTAGAGCACGCTGAGCAGGTCCTTGAGACCGGCCTTGTCGCGCATCGGCAGGACGACCTGCATGCGCATATGCGTGGACGGATCGACGGAACCGGCGAGCGCGGCCTGATGGCGCGCGACGGCGGCGGGCACATGGCTCGTCAACAGCGCGGCCGCGCAGGCCGAACCGCAAAGGCTCGCGCTCAACGTCGCCACGCACGCGAACACGCTCAAGGACTTCAGGGACATACGCTCCTCCGGATAGGGCTGCATTGGATTGGGGGCGAAGGTTGCGCCGGGGAAATTTGCGAATCAAGTGCAACTGGAGCGGGTCGCCCATTCGAACCGCAGATCTCGCAGGGATACCCCCTAGGGGGGCTTTTACATCGTCGATCTATCGCTGGTATGGCGTCCTTCGCGCTCCGCAGCATCGTGATCATTGAATTGCGATTCGCAAGGCAGAAGGTCTGATTGCGACACCCCTCCGCGGAAAAATTGCATTCAACCTCCGCAGCAGGATTGAACGTTTGTTGAGCAAGCGAGCCGATTTGCACGCTTGCGCGACGTGCGGATGTGGGAGTTGGGCGACGAGCTTCAAGACGAAGAAAATGGATGGCACCATTCAAGCGTGAATGACGCCGAGCCCCAATGTCATGGCCCGCGAATGCGGGCCACCTAGGTAACACCTGCTCGAACTCAAAAGAATTTCACGCGGAGACGCGGAGTCGCGGAGAAGAAAAGAACCTCCGCGGCTCCGCGGCTCCGCGTGAATCGTTTTCAGCAATGTGCAGAACCCAGCTGGGTGGCCCGCATTCGCGGGCCATGACAATTTTTTTTGGGGCGGGTGGGCTCTTGACATCATTTCGTCATTTAGCTAAATGACTAAACATGAGCTTGGTCTTCAAGGCATTGGCGGATCCGACGCGGCGCAGGGTGCTGGAGCTCCTGCGCAAAGGGCCGATGACGGCAGGGGAGCTTGCGGAGCATTTCGACTCCTCCAAGCCCACCATGTCGGCGCATTTCGCGGTGCTGAAGGAGGCCGACCTGGTCGAGGCCGCGCGCGACGGCAAGACCATCGTCTATCAGCTCAAGCTTTCGGTGCTCGAGGACGCGCTGCTCGGCTTCGCGAGCACGTTCGGGATGGTCGCCGGCGCAGCAAAGCGCGGCGCGCGCAAACGCAAGGAGATCACGTCATGATGAAGGGATTGCTGGGCGGAGTGGCGTTGGCGGCCGCGATGATCGTCGTGGCGTGGCTGTCGAGATACGCGCAAGCCGTCCATCTGCTTGCGCCCGATGCCGCGGCGCGCGGGGGGCAGGTCGCGATCGGGCTGATGCTCGCGATCTATGCCAACTTCATGCCCAAGCGCGTCGGTCCGCCGCTCATGCAGGCCGTCTTGCGCGTGGGCGGATGGGTGTATGCGCTCGCGGGCCTGGTTTACGCGCTGGCCTGGGCGGTTCTGCCCCTCTCGCTCGCATGGGAGGTCGGGGTGGCCGCGGTCGGCACCGCGGTCGCGGTTTCCATATTCTATGTCGTGTGGGCGTGCGCTCGCCGCGCGCGCGCTTGACCCTTCAGGCCCCGCGTCCCATAAACCGCGCCTCTTTTTGGGTCTCAGGAGAGGCGCGATGATCACGCCGGTATTGCCCACCTATGCGCGCATCGACATCGCCTTCGTGCGCGGCGAGGGCGCGAGCCTGTTCGCGCAGGACGGCACGCGCTATCTCGATTTCGGCGGCGGCATCGCGGTCAACGCGCTCGGCCACGCGCATCCCCATCTCGTCAAGACGCTGAGCGAGCAGGCGGGCAAGCTCTGGCACACCTCCAACCTCTACCGCATCCCCGATCAGGAGCGGCTGGCGAAACGTCTCGTCGACGCGACCTTCGCCGACACCGTGTTCTTCGGCAATTCGGGCGTCGAGGCGATCGAGGCCTCGATCAAGATGGCGCGGCGCTATCAGTATAAGAACGGCCACCCGGAGCGTTTCCGCACCATCACCTTCGAAGGCGCGTTCCACGGCCGCACGCTCGCGGCCATCGCCGCCGGCGGCCAGGCGAAATATCTCGAAGGCTTCGGCCCCAAGACCGACGGCTTCGACCAGGTGCCGTTCGGCGACATCAAGGCGGTGGAAGCGGCGATCGTGCTTGAAACCGCCGCGATCCTGATCGAGCCGGTGCAGGGCGAGGGCGGCCTGCGCCCCGCGCCGCCCGAATTCCTGCGCGCGCTGCGCAAGCTGTGCGACGAGCGCGATCTGATGCTGATCTTCGACGAGGTGCAGACCGGCGTCGGCCGCACAGGAAAGCTCTTCGCCCATGAATGGAGCGGTGTCGCGCCCGACATCATGGCGATCGCCAAGGGCATCGGCGGCGGCTTTCCGATGGGTGCGTGCCTTGCGACCGAGCGCGCGGCGTCGGGCATGACGGCGGGCAGCCACGCCTCGACCTTCGGCGGCAATCCGCTGGCGATGGCGGTGGGCAACGCGGTGCTCGACATCGTGCTGGCGCCGGGCTTCCTCGAGCACGTGCGCGACGTCGCGAACTACGCGCGCCAGCAGCTCGCGGGCCTCGTCGCGGCGCATCCGAAAGTGTTCGAGGACGTGCGCGGCGAGGGCCTGATGCTGGGCTTGAAGATGCGCGTGCCCAATACCGAGTTCGCCGCGCGCCTCTTCGCGCACAAGATGCTGGCCGTGGGCGCGGGCGACAATGTCGTGCGCCTTCTGCCGCCGCTCGTCATCGGCGAGGGCGAGGTGCGCGAGGCGCTGACGCTGCTTTCCGAAACCGCCGCGACGTTCGAGACGCCATGACCCGCCACTTCATCGACATCTCCGATTTCGATTCCGCCACCCTGCGCGCGATGCTCGACGACGCCCGCGCGCGCAAGGACGCGCGGGCAGGCATGCCGCGCGGCATGGCCGACGCCGACCGTCCGCTCGAGGGGCGCGTGCTGGCGCTGATCTTCGACCGCCATTCCACGCGCACGCGAATCTCCTTCGACGTCGCGATGACGCAGCTGGGCGGCAGCAACATCATGATGAGCGGCCGCGACATGCAGCTCGCGCGCGAGGAGACCATCGCCGACACCGCGCGGGTTCTCTCGCGCTATGTCGACGCGATCATGATCCGCCTGCTCGACCACGACATGGTGCGCGAGTTGGCCTCCAACGCGACGATCCCCGTGATCAACGGCCTGACCCGCGTCTCGCATCCCTGCCAGGTGATGGCCGACGTGATGACCTATGAGGAGAAGAAGGGCCCGATCGCCGGCGCGACCGTCGCCTGGAGCGGCGACAGCAACAACGTGCTCACGTCATGGGCCCACGCCGCCGCCAAGCTCGACTTCAAGCTCCGCGTCGCGAGCCCCAAGGAGCTCGGCGCGAAGGAGCCGTTGCGCGAATGGACCCGCGCCCAGCGCGCGAACGTCGAATTCCTCGAAGACCCGCACAAGGCCGTCGCCGGCGCCGACTGCGTCGTGAGCGACGCCTGGGTCTCGATGGGCGACGAAGATTCAACGAAGCGGCATAATCTCCTGGCCGCCTATCAGGTGAATTCCCGCCTGATGTCCCGTGCCAAGAAAGACGCCATCTTCATGCACTGCCTCCCGGCGCATCGCGGCGAAGAGGTAACGGACGAAGTCATCGACGGCCCCCAAAGCGTCGTCTTCGACGAAGCCGAGAACCGCCTGCACGCGCAAAAGGCGATCCTCAGGTGGTGCTTGGGGTAGTGAAACTGACGCTTCTGTACTTTCGGTAGAGTTGCCCCCACTATTGCTCTCACACTCGTTCGTGGGGGATTAGGTGGGTTTCTATCTTCGCAAAAGCATCTCGGCAGGACCGTTCCGGTTCAATTTGTCCACTTCTGGCGTGGGCATGTCTGTAGGAGTGAAAGGCTTCCGCGTAGGAACCGGCCCGCGCGGCAACTACATCCATATGGGGAGGGGAGGACTCTATTACAGGTCGTCACTGGGAGGTCCGCATCCAGACAATCGAGCCACACCTTCGCAGTCACCGCACGCCGGCATCCCGTCAATGCCCGCTACCGGATATTATGCGCGACAGCAGATCGAGACTGGCAATGTGCTTGAGATGAAGCCCGCCAGCGGGAACGATATTGTCGATCAGATAAATGAGAAAATGGCTCTCTTTAGGCTATGGCCTTGGGCGCTTGCCGTTGGAGGCTTAGCCACAGTCCTGACGATGGGCAATGCTCCCGGACTAGCCTTGGCGATCGCGCTGTTAACAGCGGTTGCAGCAATTCTTCTCGCTCGATGGGATCAATCACGCAAAGCAGTCGTGCTCATGTACGACTTGGACGACCATGCACTCGCGACATTCAAAGCGTTTTCGGACGAATTCGAAAGAGTGGGTAGCGCCTCCCGCGTGTGGAATGTCGAGACAGCACAACGCACTGCTGATCTTAAGAGAAATGCCGGTGCAAGCCAGCTCATTTCGAGGCAGTCGACGGCTTTCACTCAAGGCGTTCCGTCCGTGGTCAAGACGAACGTGAGTATTCCTGCAATCGTCGGGGGGCGGCAAAGTTTGTACTTCTTGCCGGACGTTGCACTCGTGAGCGATGGTAAAGCTGTTGGCGCGATTTCTTACGATCAACTGAGGACCTATTGGAGCACGACCATCTACATCGAGGAGGATGGAGTTCCGTCTGATAGCGTCGTCGTCGGTCACACCTGGAGATTTGTCAACAAGAATGGCGGGCCCGATAGGCGGTTCAACAACAATCGGCAAATCCCGCGCGTTCAATATCAGCATATGGGCTTGCAGGGACCGGGCGGATTCCAAAAGCTGCTGCAAATTTCAAGAGTGGCAGACCGCGGTTCATTTGACGCCGCGCTTTTGGCGTTGTCGACGACGGTCGGGCAACTAAAGCGGCTTGCCTTAGCGCCGCCTTCGGCGAGCTAGTATCACGCCGCATCCTTAAGCGTGATCGATAGCTCCTTTCCCAACACGACCGCTGCGCGGCCCATGGTCTGAAGCGTGACCGAAGTATTATCCGCATCCAGCAAACGGTCCAGCGCGGCGCGGCTGGTGCGCATGCGTTTGGCCATCGCGGATTTGGTGACGCGCTGCTTCTTCATCGCCTGCGCGATCTGCCATGCGAGCACGCGCTTCATCGCGGTCGCGGTCACTTCTTCGAGAAGGCCTTCCTCGGCCAGATAGTCTTCGAATTTCGATCCGCGATGCGGGTTCTTCTTCCGGGCTTTGGTCATCTGTAACTCCTACGCCATGTCTGTAGCCGCTTGCGGGCCAGGTCCAGTTCGCTCGCGGGCGTGGCCTGCGATTTCTTGATGAAGCCGTGAAGCAGCACCATCTCGTCGCCGTCGATCGTGAAGAACACGCGGGCGATCCGATCCTTCAGGCTTGTGCGCACCTCGTAAAGGCCTTTGCCGAGAGGACGGCACACCGGCATGCCGACGGGCCAACCGAACTCCACCGTGCGGATGTCGTCGCCGATCTGCTTCTGGTCTTCACGCGAAAGCGATCTCAGCCAATCGCGCACCGGTTCGACGCCGCTTTCGGTCGCGAAGAACGTGGCTGTGATCCGCTTCGCGGTCATCCGTTCTCTGTATCAGAAATGGTACGTCAGCGCAAATGATTTATGTACTGTGATGCTGGCCCAAACTCTCAGCCACAATCTGCACCGCTTTGGGATAAAGCATATGCTCCACCTTCAGCACCCGCGCCGCCAGCGTTTCCGGCGTGTCGCCGGGCAGCACCGGCACTTTCGCCTGTACGACGATCGGGCCGCTGTCGAGGTCGGCGGTGAGGAAGTGCACCGTGGCGCCGCTTTCCGTCTCGCCCGCGGCCAGCACCTGCTCATGCACGCGGATGCCGGGGAATTTCGGTAACAGCGACGGGTGGATGTTGAGGATGTGGCCGGCCCACTGATCTGCGAACCAGGCGCTGTGGATGCGCATGAAGCCGGCTTCGCAGACGAGCGCGACATCGGCTTCTCGCAGGGCGCGGTCGATCTCGGCGTCGAAGGCTTCGCGGCTCGGGAACGGCTTGTGCGGGATCACGCGGGTGGGGATGTGGGCCGCGCGCGCGAACTGGAGGCCGCCGGCGCTCTCGACGTTGGAGATGACCAGCACGATCTCAGCCGGATAATCCGGCGCGGTCGAGGCGTCGATCAGGCTCTTCAGATTGCTGCCGCGGCCGGAGATCAGGACGGCTGTTCGAACTTTCGTCACGCGCGGACCCCCACCCGAAAAATCCTTCGGATTTTTCGACCTCCCCACAAGGGGGAGGTTAGTTCGAGCGTAAACTTCACAGCTTCAGCACGCCCGTATAGACGACCTTCGCCTCGCCGTCGCCGCGCACGAGGTGGCCGATGCGCATCGCCTTGTCGCCGCTTTCCTGGAACGCGTCGATGATTTGGCCGGACGACATCAGATCCGTGACCGCGACCAAGCCGACGCCGCAGTTGAACGTGCGCAGCATCTCCGCCGTCTCGATGCCGGCGCTCTTCGCCAGCCAGCCGAAGACGCCGGGCGGGGTCCAGCAATCGAGGTTGATCTCGGCGTCGAGGCCGTCTGGCAGGCAGCGCGGCAGGTTCTCGGTGATGCCGCCGCCGGTGATGTGCGCGAGGCCTTTGACGTGCCCGCTGCGGATCGCGGCGAGCGCGCTCTTTACATACAGCTTCGTCGGCGCGAGCAGCGCTTCGCCGAGGCTCTTGTCCGCCGCGAACGGCGCGGGCGCGTCGAAGGCGAGGCCCGATTGCTCCATCACGCGGCGCACCAGCGAATAGCCGTTGGAGTGCACGCCGGACGACGCGACCCCGATCACCACGTCGCCTTCGCGCATCTCGCCCGTCTTGGGCAGGATGTGGCCGCGCTCGGCCGCGCCGACGGTGAAACCCGCGAGATCGAAATCGCCCGCGGCGTAGAGGCCCGGCATCTCCGCCGTCTCGCCGCCGATGAGCGCGCAGCCGCTCTCCTTGCACGCGCGCGCGATGCCTTCGATGACGACCGCAGCGGCGTCGACGTCGAGCTTGCCGCTCGCGTAGTAGTCGAGGAAGAACAGCGGCTCCGCGCCCTGCACCACGATGTCGTTCACGCACATCGCGACGAGGTCCTGGCCGATGCCTTCGAAACGCCGCGTTTCTATGGCGATCTTCAGCTTGGTGCCGACGCCGTCGGTCGAGGCGACGAGGACGGGGTCCTTGAACCCGGCCGCCTTGAGGTCGAAGAGCCCGCCGAAGCCGCCGAGCGCCGCGTCGCTGCCCGGGCGCCGCGTGGCCTTGGCGGCGGGCGCGATGCGCGCGACGAGCGCCTCGCCCGCGTCGATGTCGACGCCGGCGTCTTTATAAGTCAGGGCGTTCTTGCGGCTCTTGTCGGTCATGGGCGGCACGCGACGGATGATCGTTCTCCCTTCGTTTAAGCAGACGCCGGGTAAGGCGCAACCGTAGAATTGCGAGGAAAAATGTCGCTCGAAGGCGCCATCGCCGTTCACCGCTTCGGACTGGGCGCCCGCCCGGGCGAGATCGCGCGCGCCAGCGGCAATCCCAAGGCCTGGCTGATCGGCCAGCTTTCCGGCGGCGCCCCGATGCCGGCCGCGCCCCAGGGCGGCTGGGCCAACACGGGCAAGCTCGTCTCCGAGGAAGAGGATTACAAAGCCGAGAAGGTCCGCACCAAGGGCGACAAGATCGCCCGCAAGGACGCCAAGTCCAAGGGCGAGCCGCTGCCTGCCGGCAAAGACGCCGGCAACCTGCGCAAGCAGACCTACAATGACGAGATGGGCGCACGGCTCGCGCTCGGCATCACAACCGACAAGCCTTTCGCCGAGCGGCTGGTGCGGTTCTGGAGCAACCATTTCACGGTGTCGGGCGCGAAGAAGAAGACGCTGCTCTTCGTCGGCGATTACGAGCGCGAGGCGATCCGCCCGCACGTCACCGGCACCTTCGAGGACATGCTGTTCGCGGTGTGCATGCATCCCGCGATGCAGATCTATCTCGACAACTGGCATTCGACGGGCCCGAACTCGGCCGCGGGCCAGAAGAACAGCAAGAAGGGCCTGAACGAAAATCTCGGCCGCGAGCTGATGGAGCTCTACACGCTGGGCGTCGATGCCGGCTACACCCAGGCCGACGTCATCGCGATGGCCAAGCTGCTCACCGGCTGGGGCCTCTATGACGGCCACGCCAACGGCTTCGGCTTCTACGAGGACCGCCACGAGCCGGGCCCGGTCACCCTGCGCGGCAAAACCTATGCGGCCGGCTGGGACGGCGCGGTCGCGGCGATCAAGGACCTCGCTCACGATCCGGCGACGGCGCGCCACATCGCGCGGAAGTTCGCGACGCATTTCATCTCCGACGATCCGCCCGCGGAATCGGTGAAACGATTGGAGGCGGTGTTCAACAGTACCGGCGGCAACCTGCGCGCTCTCTCCGAAGCCGTCGTGAAGGACCCGGCGGCATGGGGCGCGGATCAGAAGAAATTCCGCACGCCGGTCGAATACGTCACCGCCGCGATGCGGCTGACCGGCTGGAACGGGCAGGGCGATCGCAGCGACAAGCAGATGAAGCGGCTGATGGGCGCGGTGCGGCTGATGGGCGAGGTGCCGTTCGAGGCGCCGTCACCCAAAGGCTGGCCCGATACTGCCGATGCCTGGAACGGCTCCGACGGATTGCTCGGCCGCATCCAGTGGGCGAAGGAGTTCGGCGACGCCCTGCCGCAGACCTTCAACGTCGGCGACATGGCCAATGACGGGCTGGGCCCGCTGCTGCGCGCCAACACGAAGACGGTGATGGCCAAGGCGAACTCGAAAGGCGAAGCGGTCGCGCTGCTGCTCGCGAGCCCGGAGTTCCAGAGGCGATGATGATGCATTTCCTGCATGCACCGAGCCGTCATCCTTCGAGGGCCGCTTCGCGGCCACCTCAGGATGACGTTTATTTCAACTCAAGCGTCATCCTGAGGTGCGAGCGCAGCGAGCCTCGAAGGATGACGCGTGTCTCCGTCGAGGTACTGCCATGACCACACGCCGCACGATCCTGAAGACGATGGCATCCGCAGCCGCCTTGTCGGTTTGGGATGCGCCGTTCCGGTTCTCCTTCGCCAGCGTTCCCACCGACCGCAGGCTCGTCGTCGTCGTGATCCGCGGCGCGCTCGACGGGCTCGCGGCGGTGCCGCCGCATGGCGATCCGGACTACACAAGCGTCCGCGCCCAGCTCGCGCTCGACAAGAACGGGTCGGCCGCGAACGTCCACGACCTCGATGGCTTCTTCGGGCTCAACCCGTCCTTCACCAACCTGAAGGCGATGTACGACGCGAAGGAAGCGGTGCTGTTCCACAACATCTGCTCGCCCTATCGCGACCGCTCGCATTTCGAGGGACAGAACTGTCTGGAGACCGGCGGCAACGCGCCGCATGCGCTGAACGACGGCTGGCTCAACCGCGCGCTCGCGCCGATGGGACTCGCCAACGGGACGTCGGCGGTGGCGATCGAGCAGACGCCGCCGCTCCTGCTCTCCGGCCCGGCGCGGGCGACAAGCTGGATGCCCGCGGTGATGCCCGAGCCCGACAATGCGTTCCTGACCAAGGTGCGCGCGCTCTATGCGGGCGATCCCGAGCTGTCCTCCTCGCTCGACGGCGCTCTCAACATGCAGGCGCAGGCCGCGTCCATGAACGACGACCCCAACGCCAAGAGCGGCAAGTTCAAGGCGTCCTACGGCAATCTGACGCCGCTGTTCGAGGGCGCGGGCAAGCTCCTGGCGCATGCCGGCGGGCCGCGCGTCGCGGTGCTGGACGCGAGCGGCTGGGACACCCACGTCGCGGAAGGCGCGGGCGACGGCCAGCTCGCGCGGCGGCTGCAATCGCTCGACCAGGGGCTGGAGACGCTCAAGACGGCGCTGGGTCCGGCCTGGAAGAACACGGCGATCGTGATGGCGACCGAGTTCGGCCGCACCGTCCGCCCCAACGGCAGCGGCGGCACCGACCACGGCACGGGGGCGGCGGCGTTCCTGCTCGGCGGCGCGGTCGCGGGCGGCAGGGTCCAGGCCGAATGGGTGGGACTGAAGCCCTCGGCCCTCAAGGACGGCCGCGACCAACCGGCGCGGACCGACCTGCGCGCGCTGTTCAAGGGCGTGCTCGCGGACCATATGGGCGTCAGCCAGACGGCGCTGAACACGACGGTTTTCCCGGAAAGCGGCAACGTGGCGCCGATGAAGGGGCTGATCAGGGCGTAGCACTTATCCTCCCCCGTACTTACGGGGGAGGGGCGAGCGCAGCGAGCGGTGGGGGAAGTCCCCCTCCGGCCCTTCGGGCCACCTCCCCCGTAAGTACGGGGGAGGATGAGTGGGTGTGTCGCTTTGTCTTCGCGGACTCGCGCTTTATAGTCGCGGGATGCGAAGGGTCATGTTTTTCCTGGCGTTCGTCTTGGCGTGCGCCGCACTTCCGGCTTCCGCGGACGACGTCCTGACGGTCGGCGGCATCCATGTCGATGCGAGCGCGCAATCGGCGTCCGCCGCCCAGCTCACGGCCGTGGCGCAGGGCCGGCCCAAGGCGTGGTCGGTGCTCTACCGGCGCCTCGCCAAGCAGCAGGATTGGGCCAAGGAGCCCAGGCTCGACGACGCGGCGCTCCAGCGCATCATCCGCACCTTCACGGTGAAGAACGAGAAGCGCTCGACCACGCGCTACGTCGCCGACGTGTCCTACACATTCAGCCCCGAAGGCGTGAGCAAGGTGCTCTCCGGCGTCGGCGTCAATTTCGCGCAGACCCAGCCCAAGCGCATCCTGCTCGTCCCCTTCGCGCCCAACTATTCGCACAGCTCGATGTGGACGGCGGCGTTCTCCGGCACGCGCTACGCGACGAGCGCGGTGCCGTTCGCGCTTCCCGGCGCGGACAGCCTCGAGCTGCCCTTCGATTCGGTGAACTGGATCGACGTCGAGCCCTTCGCCGCGCGCATCCGCGCCGGCGAGGCCGTGCTCGTCCAGGCGTCGCCGAACGGCAAGACGATGACGATCACGCTCAAGCGCGTGGGCCAGGGCGAGCTTCCGTTCAAGACGAGCTTCGACGTGCCGATGCTTCCCGGGGGCGCGGCGGCGACCTATTCCAGCGCCGCCGACGCGACGGTCAAAGCCATCGAGGACATGTGGAAGAACCACACCGCCGCCGATTTCTCCTCGCAGGGGCGGCTGACCGCCGACGTGCGCATCGCTTCGCTGGCGCAATGGGCGAGCCTGCAGACGCAGATGCAGGCCGTGCCCAACGTCGCGAGCGTCAGCGTGCAGGCGATGGACATCGGCGAGGCGCGCATCACCATCGCCTATCTGGGCTCGCCCGATCAGCTCAAGGACGCGATGGCGCAGCAGGGCCTGACCCTGGTCAGGAACGGCAGCGAATGGTCGCTGTCCGGCGCGGGGACGCCGTGAGCCCGCTCATCAGGCAGGTTCCGAATTCCCTGACCGCGCTCAGGCTCTGCGCGGCGCCGTTCACCGCTCTCTTCATCCTGCACAACCAGGACTGGGCCGCGCTCGGCGTGTTCGCGTTCGCGGGGCTCAGCGATGCATTGGACGGCTATCTCGCGCGCAAGCTGGGCTCCGCGTCGCGCTTCGGCGTCTATCTCGATCCCGCGGCCGACAAGCTCCTCATGCTCGCGAGCTTCGTGACCTTGACGATGATGGGCGCGGTGCCGCTGTGGCTGACCGCGGTGGTCATCCTGCGCGACGCGGCGATCGTGCTTGGCGTCGCGGCGACGTGGCTGTTCGCCATTCCGGTGCGCATCGAGCCGCTGCAGATCGGCAAGATCAGCACGGTGGTGCAGGTCTGCTTCATAGGCGTCGTGCTGCTGCTGCGCGCGCTCGACATCGACCAGCCGAGCGTGATGCTCGCGGGCGCGATCGCGACGGGCGCGATGACCGTCGCGTCGTGGCTTGCCTATGGGCAGCTGTGGTTCCGCGCGGTGATGCTTGGACGCCGCACGGCCTGACGTGGCGCAACTCGTCCTGCCATTGGGGAACCGTCCAGCGCTCGGGCGCGAGGATTTCATCGTCGGCGAAGCCAACCGCGAGGCCACAGCCTTCATCGACGCGTGGCCCGATTGGCCCGCGCCGGTCGCAGCCCTGCATGGCCCCGCCGGATCCGGCAAGTCGCATCTCGCCGCGATCTGGGCCAAGCGCGCCGATGCCGCAATCGTCGAAGCCGCGAAGCTCGACGACACGGGCGCGGCGCCCCTGGTCGTCGAGAACGTCGATGCGGCGACAAGCGGGTCGGCGATCTTCGCGCTGATCGAGAGCGGCAAGCCCTTGCTGCTCACGGGCCGCACGCCGCCGGCGCAGTGGCCGGTGGCGCTGCCCGACCTCGCGTCGCGCTTCGGCGCGATGCTGTCCTTCGCGCTGTGGACGCCCGACGACGCGCTGCTCGGCGCTCTGGCGCGCAAGCTCTTCGCCGACCGCCAGCTCCAGGTGCCCGACGCCGTGATCGCGCAGATGATCCACGCGCTCGAGCGCTCGCCCGGCGCGATCCGCGACTTCGTCGCGCGCGCCGACGACGCCGCGCTGTCGCGCAAGCGCGCCATCACGCCCGCTCTGATCCGCGAGATTCTGGACGGCGAAGATCGATCGTCCTAAACTGGGCCGTTCCCTTCATCCTTAGTAAACTCAGGACGAAGGGGCCCATCACCTTTTTTTGTAACGAAACGTGGCCACGGAGCGTTATTTGGAGCAGCCTCGCTTCCGCGCGGCGCGCATCCGCGATGATTCAACGGCGTCGACCGAAAAGGGTGACTTCATGGGCTTTCGCATTTCAGCCGCGGCTCTGGCCGCCTGCATCGCGGCCTCGTCCGCATCGGCCGACGTGACGATCTCCAGCCATGCGACCAAGAACATGAGCTGCTCGGCGGGCCTGTGCGCGCCGACCGCGGCGACCGCGTTCCTCAACGCCGGCGACCTTCAGACCATGCTCGCATCGTCGGGCGTGACGGTGAAGTCGAACGCAGCCGCGCCCGACATCCACGTCGCGCTGGCGCTGAGCTGGGCGTCCTCCAACACGCTGACGCTGGATTCCTATCACGCGATCACGATCGAGCGACCCATCAGCGTCACCGGTACGGGCGGCTTGACGATCCTGACGGATGACGGCGGCACGGGCGGCGACTATTCCTTCACCGCAACGGGGCACGCGATCTTCTGGGACACGGGCAGCAGCCTCACGATCAACGCGCAGAGCTACACGCTCGTCGCCAGCATCGCGGCGATGGCGAGCGGCTACGCCGCCGTGCCGTCCGGCAATTTCGCGCTCGCCAACGACTACGACGCGGCGCCCGACGGCACCTATGCGCAAGCGCCCATCGCCGGCACGGTGAGCGGCAATTTCGAAGGCCTGGGCAACACGATCTCGAATTTGAGCATCCGCTACCACGGCAATACGCGGCAGAACATCGGCCTGTTCGCCACCGTCAATGGCGGCACCATCCGCGATCTCAATCTGAGGCACGCGAAGGTCATGGCCCGGCCCCGTCCCGAGGGCGGTGCTCAGGCCGGCACGCTCGTGGGGCAGATCTCGGGCACCGTCCTCAACGACACGGCGGTGGGCGCCGTGAGCGTGTTTCCCTCGCCGACCGTCGGCGCCGGCGACGCCGGGGGGTTGGTGGGCGTCCACCAGGGCGGTGCCATCGTCAATTCCAGCTTCGATGGAACGGTCTCGGCGGGCCGCGCGGTCGCGGGCGGACTCGCCGGCCAAGTGGTGGACACACAGGTCACGCGATCCTCTTCGACGGCCACGGTGAACGGCACAGCCGAGCAAGGCGGCCTTGTGGGTATCGCCACGAACTCCACCTTCCTGCTCGATCGCGCGACGGGCGGCGTCGGCGGTGCCGCAACCTGCTGCAGCGGCGGCTTGATCGGATTGATCATCGGCACACAAGTCTCGCAATCCTACGCGACAGGCTCGGTCCTCACCGACGTGAGCAGCTTCGCGGGCGGGTTGGTCGGTTGGAGTGAGCAGGACAGCGCCGTCCTTGAAAGCTACGCGCTGGGCGCGGTGACGGGACGGAAGAATTCCCATGTCGGTGGGCTCGTCGGCGACAACCGCTTCAACCACGCGCCGTCGATCGCCCAGGCCTATTCGACGGGCGCCGTCTCCGCCACGGGTGGAGGCACGCGCCTTCTGGTCGGCGGCTCGATCGGCTTCGACAAGACGATGAGCGTGCAGTCCTCCTATTGGGACCTGGACGCAAGCGGCATCAGCGACCCGAGCCAGGGCGCGGGCTCCCCGGCCAACGATCCCGGTATCACCGGCTTGAGCGATGCCGCGCTGAAATCCGGCCTGCCGTCCGGTTTCGATCCCGGCGTCTGGGGGTCCAATCCGGCCATCAATGGCGGGCTGCCCTATCTGCTGGCCCTGCCGCCCAGCTGACCGCCGCGTCATGACAGATTCATGGAATTGTTCTACCCTCGCGGTGCGGTACCGCGGCAAGTAGTTGATGACAAAAGCAAAACAGAAGATTCCGGCCGAGGATGAGTCGGCCCGGCCCGACGATCTGCCGCCGGCGGCGGATGTCGCGCCGGTGGAGATCTTCAGCATGCTGGAGGACGACCGCCCGCCCGCGATCGATCCGGCCTCGCCCGAGCGCTTCATCAACCGCGAGCTCTCCTGGCTCGCCTTCAACCGCCGTGTGCTCGAGGAGGCGCAGAACCGGCGCCATCCGGTGCTGGAGCGGCTGCGCTTCCTGTCGATCTCGGCCTCGAACCTCGACGAGTTCTACATGGTGCGCGTCGCCGGCCTCAAAGGCATGGTCAATGCCGGCGTGCTGACCAAGAGCGACGACGGGCTGACTCCGGCCGAGCAGATCGTGCGCGTCGACGCGGCGGCGGGCGCGCTCATCGCCGACCAGCAGACGGTGTGGGACGCGCTCAACGAAGAGATGCGCGAGGCGGGCATCGTCGTCATCGAGCCGGACGAGCTCAACGAGGGCGACCGCGAATGGCTCGACAAGCAGTTCCGCGAGCAGATCTTCCCTGTGCTCACGCCGCTCGCCATCGACCCGGCGCATCCGTTTCCGTTCATCCCCAATCTCGGCTTCACGATCGCGCTGAAGCTGCTGCGCGCGCGCGACGGCAAGCACGTGATGGCGCTGCTGCCCGTGCCGCCGCAGCTCCAGCGCTTCTGGCGCCTGCCCGGGGCTGAGAAGCGCGCGCGCTTCCTGCCGCTCGAGGACGCGATCGGCCTCTATCTCGACAAGCTCTTTCCCGGCCACACCGTCACCGGCAGCGGCATGTTCCGCATCCTGCGCGACAGCGAGGTGGAGGTGGAGGAAGAGGCCGAGGACCTGGTCCGGCTCTTCGAGTCGCTGCTCAAGCGGCGCCGCCGCGGCGACGTCATCCACATGAAATGCAGCAAGTCGATGCCCGGCGATCTGCGCGAGTTCATCGTCGACCACCTCAAGCTCGAGCCCGAGGAGGTCGTCCTCATCGAGCACATGCTGGGGCTCTCGGACCTGCGCAAGCTGATCCTGGACGAGCGCCCCGACCTTCAGTTCAAGCCCTACAACGCGCGCTTCCCCGAGCGCATCCGCGATCACGGCGGCGACTGCTTCGCGGCGATCCGCGCCAAGGACATCATCGTCCACCATCCCTTCGAGAGCTTCGACGTGGTGGTGCAGTTCCTGCGCCAGGCCGCGGCCGATCCCGATGTCGTGGCGATCAAGCAGACGCTCTACCGCACCAGCCACGACAGCCCGATCGTCAGCGCCTTGATCGAGGCGGCGGACGCGGGCAAGTCGGTGACCGCGCTCGTCGAGCTCAAGGCGCGCTTCGACGAGGCGGCGAACATCAAATGGGCGCGCGACCTCGAGCGCGCGGGCGTGCAGGTCGTCTACGGCTTCATCGAGCTCAAGACCCACGCCAAGGTCAGCCTGGTGGTGCGCCGCGAGGGCGGCTCGCTGCACACCTATGTGCATTTCGGCACCGGCAACTATCACCCCAACACCGCGAAAGTGTACACCGACCTGTCGCTGTTCAGCGCCGATCCCGCGCTCGGCCGCGACGCCGCCCAGCTCTTCAACTACATCACCGGCTATGCCGAGCCCGCCTCGCTCGAGAAGATCGCGATCTCGCCTTTGAGCCTGCGCGGACGGCTGATCGACTGCATCCAGCAGGAGATGATCCATGCCCGCTCGGGCCGCCCGGCCGCGATCTGGGGCAAGCTCAACTCCCTCGTCGATCCGGGCATCATCGACGCGCTCTATACCGCCAGCCGCGAGGGCGTGCAGATCGATCTCGTGGTGCGCGGCATCTGCTGCCTGCGCGCCGGCGTGCCGGGCCTGTCGGACAACATCCGCGTCAAGAGCATCGTCGGCCGCTTCCTGGAGCACGGCCGCGTCGTCTGTTTCGGCAACGGCCACGGCCTGCCATCGGCCAAGTCCAGGGTCTACATTTCGTCCGCCGACTGGATGCCACGAAATCTCGACCGGCGCGTTGAGGCGCTGGTGCCGATCGATAACCCGACCGTGCACCAGCAGGTGCAGGACCAGATCCTGGTGGCGCTGCTCAAGGACCAGGCGCAGAGCTGGACGATGAACCCGCAAGGCGAGTACAAGCGCGACCCTGAATCGGCCTCGCCCAACGCGTTCTCGGCGCACACCTATTTCATGACCAATCCGTCTCTTTCCGGCCGCGGCCGGGCGCTCAAGATCGACCAGCCGCGCCCCGTCGCCGTCGTCACGCGGCGCGACTGACATGCCCCACGGCAAGGGCCCCGTCGCGGTCGTCGATATCGGGTCGAACTCCGTGCGTCTGGTGGTCTATGAGGGCCTGACGCGCGCGCCCTCGACGGTCCACAACGAGAAAGCCATCTGCAGCATCGGCCGCGACATGGTGACGACGCGCAGGCTCCACGCCCAGGGCATGGAGATGGCGCTCGAGGTGCTGGCGCGGTTCAAAGTGCTGGCCGACGGTCTGCAGGTCCAGGTCCGCGAGGCGGTCGCCACCGCGGCCGCGCGCGACGCCGACAACGGCCAGGACTTCATCCGCCGGGCCGAAGCCGCCTGGGGTTCGCCGATCCGCATCCTCGCGGGCGAGGAGGAGGCCAAGCTCGCCGCCGAAGGCGTGCTCGCCGGCATCCCCGACGCGGACGGGCTCGCGGCCGATCTCGGCGGCGGCAGCCTCGACATGGTCACGGTCAAGGGCGGCAGGATGGGCGATGCCTTCACGCTGCCCTTCGGGCCGTTGCGCCTGCTCGATCTCGCCAAGGGCAGCGCCAACAAGGCGCGCGACCTGGTAGACGAAGGGCTCGCGGGCATCGCCAATCTGCGCGCGCTCGAGAAGCGCTCGCTCTATGCGGTGGGCGGCATCTGGCGAAGCGTGGCGCGCGTCGACATGGAGCAGCATGCCTATCCGCTGCACGTCCTGCAGCATTACGAGATCCCGCGCTCGCGCGCGCTGCGCCTGTGCGACCTGCTGTCGCTGCAGTCGCGCAAATCGCTCGACATGATGAAGTCGGTGTCCAAGCGCCGCGCCGAGCTTCTGCCCTTCGGCGCCGTGGTGCTGGAGCGCCTGCTGCTCGCGACAAAGGTCGAGCGCATCGTGGTCTCGGCCTACGGCCTGCGCGAGGGTCTGCTGCATGCGCGCCTCGATGCGGGCGAGCGCGACAAGGACCCGCTCATCGATTTCGCCGCGGGCGCCAACCAGCGCATGAGCCGCTCGCCCGCCCATGCGCAGGAGATGATCCAGTGGACGGCGCCCGTCTTCGCCGAGGAGAGCGCGGAGCTGCGCCGCGTGCGCGTCGCGGCCAGCCTGTTCTCGGACATCGGCTGGCGGCTGCATCCCGACGACCGCGCCATCGGCACCTACAACCAGGTCCTGCACGCGCCCTTCGCCGGCACCGATCACCGCACCCGCGCGCTGATCGCGACCGCCGTGTTCCACCGCTATTCCGGCGACGAGGAGGTGCCGCGCGAACTGGTCGTCGAGGACCTGCTCGACAAGGCGGACGAGGCCCTGGCGCTGCGCATCGGCCTGGCCTGCCGGCTCGCTTTCGCGGTCTCGGCCTCGGCGGTGGGCGAGCTCGGCCACACCAAGCTCCGCCTGACCCCCAGCAAGCTCGTGCTGGACGTCCCCAAGCGCCGCGAGATGATCGCCGGCGAACCCATCGCCAAACGCCTGGGCGCGCTGGCCGCCAGCATGGACCGCAAAGGCGAGATTTTGATCGGGTGATGCGACCCTCCCCGCACAACTGTCATCCCCGGCCGAGCGCCGCAACGCGGCGCGAGGGTGAAGGGGACCCAGGTGGATAGACCGGACCCGGTCTTTCCACCTGGGTCCCCTTGACCTCGCATCGACGCTGCCGCGTCGATGCTCGCCGGGGATGACAACCTGGCGTCTTGCTTCATTAACCGTTTCGGGTCTTTAAGATGCCGCAGAGGCCGCCCATATTGGGTGGCAAGGAGACCCCATGGGTAGTTTCAGCATCTGGCACCTCTTGATCCTCGGAGCCATCGCGCTGCTTCTGTTCGGCGGCCGCTTCAAGATCTCCGAGCTGATGGGCGATCTGGGCAAGGGCATCTCCAGCTTCCGCAAGGGCCTCAACGAGCCCGACCCGCCGACGCCGCCGCGCTCGCTGCCGCCGGACACTCAGCCCGACGGGACGAAGAAGGACACCACCGCGCAATAGCGGAGCGCGCGCGCGATGTTCGATTTAAGCTGGAGCCATATCCTCATCGTCCTGGTCGTGGCGCTCGTTGTCATCGGGCCCAAGGACCTGCCGCGCGCCGCGCGCGTCGCGGGCCGCTGGGTCGGCAAGGCGCGCGCGATGGCGGGCGAGTTCCGCAAGAGCTTCGACGAGATGGCGCGGCAGAGCGAGCTCGACGAGCTGCGCTCCGAGCTCGCGGCCTTGCGCGAGCAGCGTCCGTTCGGGAGCATGCATGAGCCCATCGTCCCCGAAGACATGATGTCGTCCGAGCCGCCCGCGCACGAACCAGAGCTTGGGCCCGAGCCCGAGCCCGCAGCGCCCGCCTCCGATCCGGCGCAGCCCGCGCCATGACCGCGCGCGCGCAAGAGGACGAAGAGGCGATCGAGGCGACCAAGGCGCCGCTGCTCGATCATCTTCTCGAGCTGCGCAAGCGGCTGATCTGGTCGATCACGGCCTTCGTGGTCTGCTTCCTCGTCTGCTTCTTCTTCGCCAAGTACATCTATGCGTTCCTGACGATGCCCCTGGCGCACGCGCTCGCGGGCCACGCCAACGATCACCTGATCTACACCGCGCTCTACGAGACGTTCTTCACCTATGTGAAGGTCGGCATGTTCGCCGGCCTGTGCCTGGCGTTTCCCGTCATCGCCTCGCAGGTTTGGATGTTCGTGGCCCCCGGCCTCTACAAGAACGAGCGCCGTGCCTTCCTGCCGTTCCTGTTCGCGACGCCGGTGCTGTTCGTCGCGGGCGCCGCCTTCGTGCTCTATGTGATGCTGCCGCAGGCGATCCAGTTCTTCCTGGGCTACCAGACGCAGAGCGGCCCCAACACGCTCGGCATCCAGCTCCAGGCGAAGGTGAGCGAGTATCTCGACTTCGTGATGACGCTGATCTTCGCGTTCGGGCTGACGTTCCAGATGCCCGTGCTGCTGACGCTGCTCGGCCGCGTCGGCATCGTCACCTCCAAGCAGCTTCGCCAGGTGCGGCGCTACGCCATCGTCGGCATCGCGGCGCTGGCCGCGGTCATCACCCCGCCCGACGCCTTCAGCATGATCAGCCTCGCGGTGCCGCTGGCGGTCCTCTACGAGGTCTCGATCGGCTGCGTGTGGCTGATCGAGCGCAGCCGCGCCAGGAAAGAGAAGAAGGCGGAAACTTAACCTCCCCCTTGTGGGGAGGTCGAAAAATGCGAAGCATTTTTCGGGTGGGGGAACGGTGCGGGACGTCAGCCCCCACCCGACGTGCTCGCTTCGCTGCGCGCGTCGTCGGTACGCTGCCGCTACCGACCCCCACAAGGGCGAGGTTTATCTTTCCCCCGTCGCCAGCCACTTGGCGCAATCGGGGCCGAGCTCCTTCAGCGCGCGACCCTCATAGGCCTTCACGTCCTCGACGCTCAGCAGATCGCGCCAGCGGCCGTTGACGCCCTTGTTGATGAAGGTCTCCGCGCCGCCGTCCCAGAAGATGCCGCCGAGCGGCGCGCTCTCAGCCGCATGCGCCTTCATGTAGTCGAAAGTGCAATGGCTCACGATCGCATCCCAGCTTCTCTCGTCGATGGCGATGTCCAGGAAGCGCGCGATGCGGCGCATGCTGCCGGGAAGGTCCGCCTTCATCTCGGCATAGTGCAGCAGCATCACATTGGGCAGGCCGCGGATGTCCCACCAGCTCCTGATCACTTCCCAGAACGGCCAGAACGGATGGCCGTCTTGCGCGAGCCAGCGGCGGAAATAGGCGGCCGGCTCCTCCACGCCGGGGCGCGCGATCTTCTCGCCGACGAGGCCCGGCGTGTCGTTGAGCGCGGCGTACCATGTGTCGTTGGCGTTGGCGTGGTGATGATAGAAGCTCCATGCCACGTCGCGGCCGTCGCGGGCGACGAAGATGTATTTGGCCTTGGGCGAGAAGACGAGGGCGTCCACCGGCAGGTGCGTCTTGAGGAAGCGGCGATGGGTCTGCGCCTCCACCGCGGGAAGCTTCATCGCCTTGGGCGGGATGCGCAGGTCGAGCCAGGGCGAGACCTCGGCGACCGCGACGCCCTCCGCGCCGCCGAACAGGAGCTGGCCAAGGATCTGCTGCGTCCAGGTCGTGCCGGATTTCCCGTAAGTGGCCACGATGACGTCGTCGTCGCGGAACCGGAAATCGTTCCAGATCGTGGAATCGAAATGATGGTTGTGAATCTCGCGCGTCTTGCGCGGCAGAATGGTCATGGCCGGGCTCCCTTCGGGCGGGAGCCTTTAGCACATTTTCAGGCCCGCGCGCGGGGATCGGGGCCGCGCAGCCGGAACACGCTCTTGAGCGTGTCCCAGGCGAGGGCTATGGCGAGCAAGCCGCCCAATCCGATCAGTGCTTCGAGGTCGAACAGGATTCTTCCGGTCATGGTCGTGCGCGTGCTGTCTTCCATGGCTAGAACGAAGCGCAAGCGCGGTGGGTTCCGGCACCGTTGGTGAAATCGAAGAATTTTAGCTTCAGCGATGCTTTCATGCTTCGACAAGCTCGAGCCATGAGGGACTGCGGCAGCGGACTCGAACCCTCACCCTGAGCTTGTCGAAGGGTGAGCGGCAGCGAGTCCGAATGGTTCGTTTTGGATCAGGCCTTGGCGTCCGCCGCGACGCCGCGCCGGTCGCGCCTGAGCTGGCGGTGCCAGCGGTGCCACTGCACGCCGCCGCAGATGCGTCCGCCCGCGAGCGCGAAAGCGCCCAGGGCGTAGAGGATTTCCGGTGCCACGGTCATGAGCAATAAACGAACCCGGGCGCGGGAAAGTTCCCTTGTCCGGCCTCCCTTGTCCGGCATGTGGCGGCGTGTCATTACCCCAGGCAAATCCGGGGTTTTGCCATGCACGACATCAAGGCGATCAGGGACGATCACGCCGCTTTCGTCGCGGGGTTGCACAAGCGCAACATCGCGGACGCCTCGACGGTGGCCCAGGACATCCTGGACCGCGACCACGGCCTGCGCGCGCTGCAGACGCGGCTTCAGCAGGCCCAGGCGCGGCGCAACGAAGCCTCCAAGCAGATCGGCCAGGCCAAGGCCAAGAAGGACGAAGCGCAGGCCGCAGCCCTGATGGCCGAGGTCGCGGGCCTCAAGGACGAGATTCAGAAGGGCGAGGAAGAAGAGCGCAATCTCAAGAAGGCCCTCGACGACTTTATCGCCACGCTTCCCAACATCCCCGCGGGCGACGTGCCCGCAGGCAAGGACGAGAACGACAACGTCGAGGTCAAGGCGCGCGCCTGGGGCACCCGGCCCACGATGAACGCCGCGAAAGAGCATTTCGACATCGGCGAGGCACTCGGCCTGATGGATTTCGAGCGCGCCGCCAAGGTGTCCGGCGCGCGCTTCGTCTATCTCAAGGGCGCGCTGGCGCGATTGGAGCGCGCGCTCGGCACGTTCATGCTCGATCTGCATACGGACAAATTCGGCTATACCGAAGTCGCGCCGCCGATCCTTGCCCGCAACCATGCGTTCTTCGGCACGACGCAATTGCCGAAATTCGAGAACGATCAGTTCTGGGCCGTCAGCGGCGAGTTGTTGGCCGAGGCTTCGGCGGAGATGGCGGACACGATACGCGAGCACCGTTACGGCCTGATCCCCACGGCCGAGGTGACGCTGACGAATTACGTTCGCGATGAGATCGTCGACGAAGAGAAGCTGCCGTTCCGCTTCACGGCTTGGACTCCGTGCTTTCGCGCCGAGGCCGGTGCCGCGGGCAAGGATACGCGCGGCATGATCCGCCAACATCAGTTCTCCAAGGTGGAGCTTGTCTCGATCACGACGCCGGAGCAGTCGCAGGCCGAGCACGAGCGCATGACGGATTGCGCGCAGGAAGTTCTCAAGCGCCTTGATCTGCACCATCGCGTGATGACGTTGTGCTCGGGCGACATGGGGTTTGCCGCCAAGAAGACCTACGACATCGAGGTGTGGCTGCCGGGGCAGGGGCGCTTCCGCGAGATCTCGTCGTGCTCGAACTGCGGCGACTTCCAGGCGCGGCGCATGAACGCGCGCTACCGGCCGAAGGATGCCAAGCAGACGCGCTTCGTGCACACGCTGAACGGCTCCGGCCTCGCGGTCGGCCGCACGCTGATCGCGGTGCTGGAGAACTACCAGCAGGCGGACGGCTCCGTCGCGATCCCGGATGTGCTCAGGCCGTATATGGGCGGGTTGGAGAAGATCGGCCCCTAACTGTCATCCCCGGCCGAGCGAACGTAGTGAGCGAGGGGAAGGGGACCCAGGTGACTGGTTGAGGAGCGAGCCCAGTCACCTGGGTCGTGCGTACGCTGTCGCTACGCACTCCCTCGCATCGACGCTGGCGCGCCGATGCTCGCCGGGGATGACAATTGGAGTTTTGATGTCCAACGTCCTCACCACCCCGCGCCTCACGCTGCGCCGTCTCACGCTCGACGACGTGCCGGCGATGCATGCGCTGTTCGCCGACGCGCAAGTGATGGCGTACTGGTCGCGCCTGCCGCATACCGATATCGCGGAGACGCAGGCCTGGGTCGCCGAGGCCATCGCGCGCGTCGACGCCGGCGAGGCGGACGATTTCGCGGTGATCCGCGACGGCGTGCTCATCGGCCGCATCGGGATCTGGCAGGACAACGAGCTCGGACTGCTCTTCGCGCGCGCCGCCTGGGGCACGGGTGCCGCGCGCGAGGCGGGCGAGGCGCTGATCGCGCGGGCCAGGGCACGGGGCGTGCGCTCGCTCATGGCCGATATCGACCCGCGCAACATCCGTGTCGCGAGATTCCTGCAGAAGCTCGGTTTCCGGAAGACCCGCGAGGCCAGGAACACCTACAAACTCGGAGACATTTGGACCGACAGCGAGTATCTAACCCTCGATCTTTCCGAAAGAGCCTAGAGTTGCGCATCCTCATCACCAATGACGACGGCATCCATGCGCCGGGCCTCGCCGCCGCCGAACGGATCGCGCGCGCCCTGACCGACGACGTCTGGATCGTGGCGCCCGAGACCGAGCAGTCCGGCGCCTCGCATTCGCTGACACTGTCGTTGCCGCTGCGCCTGCGCGAGATCGACGCGCGCCGCTTCGCCGTCACCGGCACGCCGACGGACTGCGTGATGATGGCCTGTGCGCACATCATGAAGGACGCGCAGCCGACGCTCATCCTCTCCGGCGTCAATCGCGGCTCCAACATCGCCGACGACGTGACCTATTCCGGCACCATCGCGGGCGCGATGGAAGGCTGCGCGCTCGGCATCCCCTCGATCGCGATGTCGCAGTCCTACGGCTTCGAGCCGCACAGCGACATCCGCTGGAATTGCGGCGAGACGCACGGGCCCGGGCTGATCCGGCGGCTGGTCGAGGTCGGCTGGCCGTCGGACGTGCTGATGAACGTGAACTTCCCCGATTGCGAGCCGAAGGACGTGAAGGGCACCGAGATCACGCTGCAGGGCAAGCGCGACCTGCAGACCGCGGCGCTCGACCGGCGCATCGACGCGCGGGGTTTTCCCTACTTCTGGATCGGCTTCAAGCGCGTGCGCAGCAATCCGCAAGAGGGCACCGATCTGCACGCGATCTATGAGAAGCGCATCTCGGTCACGCCGCTGCATCTGAACTTGACCGAGCGCGGCGAGGTCGAGCGCCTGCGCCGGGCCTTCGCCCAATGAGCATCCCGTGAGCGGCGACCCGCGCGCCATCCGCCTGATCATGGCGTTGCGCAAATACGGCATCCCCGAGCCCATCCTGTCGGTGATCGAGCGTATCCCGCGCGACGTCTTCGTCGACGAGCCGTTCCTCGCTTCGGCGTGGGAGAACACGGCACTTCCCATCGCCTGCGGCCAGACGATCAGCCAGCCCCTGATCGTGGCCTATGCCGCCTGGAAGCTGGAGCTTCAGCCCCATATGCGCGTGCTCGAGATCGGCACGGGCTCGGGCTATCAGGCGGCGGTGCTGTCGCCCTTGTGCCGCAGGGTCTACACGGTCGAGCGCCACAGGCCGCTGCTCAGCCAGGCCGAGGCGCGCTTCAAGGCGCTCAAGCTCGACAATATCGTCACGCGTCATGGGGATGGGCTCGAAGGCTGGCCGGGGCAGGCGCCGTTCGACCGCATCCTGCTCTCCGCCGCGGTGGGCGAGGTGCCCGTGAACCTTATCGAACAGTTAAAGTCGGGTGGAAGGCTGATCGCGCCGGTAGGCCCTGTGCCGAAATCGGACGATTTAGCGCCGAAGATAAGTTTTTCTCAACATTTGACGCAGATCATCAGGGGCGAGAACGGGATCGAGCGCGCCACGCTCATCCCCGTGATGTTCGTGCCGATGGTTGCGGGATTGCCCGATGCGAGATCGAGCGATGATGTGGAGAGGAAACTTTGAGCGCGCCGCGCTGGCCTTTTGCGCCGCGCTGACGCTCTGCGCCTGCTCGACCTCGCCGCGCACCGAGCTTTCCTGGGACGTGCGCGAGCACAAGAGCGCGAACAACACCTTCTACGGCCCGCGCTCGGTGACCCTGCCGCCGGTGCAGCAGAAATCCTCCGCGCCCACGCAGCCCGTCACGACGCAGCGCCTGGCCGCGATCCCGACGGCCAAGCCGCACAAGACGCCCGGCTGGTACACGCCGCCCGCGCCGCAGGCCGCTCCGTATACGGATAATGCCGCGGCACCGCCGCAGCAATACGCCCAGGCCGCGAATTTGCGCTTCCGCTGGCCGCTCGCGGGCCGCATCGTGCTCGACTTCGGCAGCTACTCGACCGGCGAGCGCAACGACGGCATCAACATCGCGGCCGCGCCCGGCGCCGAGATCCACGCGGCGGCCGCGGGCACGGTCAGCTATTGCGGCAACGAGCTGCGCGGCTACGGCAACCTCGTGCTCATCCAGCACGACGACGGATATCTCACCGCCTACGCCCATGTCGGATCGATCGGCGTCAGCCGCGGCGACCGCGTCGCCGCGGGACAGGTGATCGCGACCGTCGGCGCCACCGGCGACGTCTCCTCGCCGCAACTGCATTTCGAGATCCGCCGCGACAAGCACCCCGTCGATCCCAAGGCGCTGCTGCCCAAGGGCATCGTGGTGGCGTCGAATTAGACATAGCTGTCATCCCCGGCCGAGCGTTGCGCCAGCAACGTGAGGAGAAGGGGACCCAGGTCGTGGGTCCAATCTGTGTTTGCGAAGATTCAATCGCGATCTCTTTGCCCAACCGCACGAACCTAACCAGCTGGGTCCCCTTCCCCTCGCGGCGCTATCGCGCCGCTCGGCCGGGGATGACAGCGTGGTCTCTACTCCAACTTCCTCCCCATCTCCCCAGCCGCGTCCTGGATGAACTGCCAGGCGACGCGGCCGGAGCGGGCGCCGCGGGCTGCGGACCAGGCGAGCGCCCTGGCGTGGAGATCGTCCGTCCCCAGACGAAAATGCGCGGCATAGGCGTCGACCATCGCGAGATAGTCGTCCTGGCTGCAATTGTGGAAGCCGAGCCACAGCCCGAAACGGTCGGAGAGCGAGACCTTCTCCTCCACGGCCTCGGACGGGTTGATCGCGGTGGAGCGCTCGTTCTCCATCATCTCGCGCGGCATCAGGTGGCGCCGGTTCGATGTCGCGTAGAACAGCACGTTCTCGGGCCGTCCCTCGATGCCGCCCTCCAGCGCCGCTTTCAGCGATTTGTAGCTGGTGTCGTCCTTGTCGAAGGAAAGATCGTCACAATATAGCAGGAAGCGCCGCCGGTCGGCGCGCAGGATGCGCAGGAGAGAGGGCAGGCTCGCGATGTCCTCGCGATGGATCTCGACCAGGACGAGGCGCGCGGCCGGCTTGGCCGAGCGATTGATCCCGGCATGAACCGCCTTGACCAGCGAGCTCTTGCCCATGCCGCGCGCGCCCCACAACAGCGCGTTGTTGGCGGGCAGGCCGCTCGCGAAGCGGCGCGTGTTCTCGAACAGCGCGTCGCGCGCGGCGTCGATGCCCTTGAGCAGCGACAGCGGCAGGCTCGCCACGCGCGCCACCTCGACCATTCCGCCGTGCAGGGGCTCCCAGACGAAGGCCTCGCCCTTGGCGGGCGCCTGCCGGCCCGGCGCCGCGGGCGCGAGCCGCTCCAAGGCGTCGGCGATGCGCTTCAAGAGCCCATTTTCCCTGGGCGCCATGGGGCAAACCCCTCGGTTGCAAAGCGGGGCCGCGAAGCTATAGTCCGCGCCCGGCCCGGCGCGGCAATACAATCACGGTCTCTCTGATGCAAGATATCATCTCCAGCCCCTTCGTTCCCATCGTCCTGATGATCGCGGTGATGTACTTCCTGCTGATCCGTCCGCAGCAGGCGCGCGCGAAGGATCTGCGCAACTCGATCTCCAACGTGCGGCGCGGCGACACGGTCGTCACCGCCGGCGGCCTCATCGCCAAGGTGGTGAAGGCGCCGCAGCCCGAGGATACCGAGATCACGCTCGAGATCGCCGACAACGTTCAGGTCAAGGTTCTCAAATCGACGCTCAGCGACGTTCGCGCCAAGGCGCAGCCCGTCGACACCGCGAAGCCGGGCTGAGGAAGACGTCTCATGCTGCAAGTCTCTCTCTGGGTGCGCGTCATCGTCGCCGCGATCCTGCTCGGCGCGGTGCTCGTGGTGATGCCCATGCTTCTGCCCGACAGCGTGCGCTCGCGCCTGCCGGCGGCCTGGGGCAATCTGAGCGTCACGCTCGGCCTCGATCTTCAGGGCGGCTCGGACATGCTGCTCGAGGTCCAGCTCGACGAGGTGCAGAAGGACAAGATCGAGTCGATGCTGATCGACCTGCGCCACAATCTGCGCAAGGCGGGCATCGCGATCGGCAAGGCTTCGATCACGAGCGACTCCGTGACGATCCAGATCACCAACCATGGCGACGTGGAACAGGCGCACGGCATCGCCGATTCCCTCAATCCGTCGGCGGGCGGCGGCGTGCTCTCGGGCGTCTCGCGGCAATACGACGTGTCCGTCTCGGCGGACGACCGCATCACCATGCACATGACGGACGCCTACAAGAAGCAGGCGCAGAACGACATCGTCTCGCAGTCGATGGAAGTCGTGCGCAAGCGCATCGACGAGCTCGGCACGCGCGAACCATCGATCGAGCGCCAGGGCGACGACCGCATCGTCGTGCAGGTTCCCGGCCTGAGGGACCCGACGCATCTGCTCACGATCCTGCAGACCACCGCGAAGATGACATTCCAGCTCGTCGACGAATCCGCCGACGTCTCGGCGGCGCAGAAGGGCGTGGTGCCGATCGGCTCGGAGCTGCTCGAGCAGCAGGTACGCAAGGGCGGCGCCAAGCTGCCGCCGATCGTGGTGTACAGGCGCGTGCTGGTGGCGGGCGACCGGCTGACCGACGCGCAGTCGGGCTTCGATCAGCAGACCGGCCGGCCCGACGTCAGTTTCAAGTTCGATTCCGTCGGCGCCAAGGAATTCGGCGACGTGACGAAGGACAATGTCGGCCACCTCTTCGCCATCGTGCTCGACAAGAAGATCATCACCGCGCCGAGAATCGACGGCGTGATCCTCGGCGGCTCGGGACAGATCACCGGCAGCTTCACGCCGCAGGAGGCCACCGACCTCGCCGTGATGCTGCGCGCGGGCGCGCTTCCGGCCCCCTTGAAGCCGATCAACCAGCGCACCGTCAGCGCCACGCTCGGCTCGGATTCGATCGTCGCCGGCCGCTATTCGACGCTCGCGGGCCTTTTCCTGGTCATGCTGTTCATGATCGGGCGCTATGGGCTGTTCGGGGTCTTCGCCGACATCGCGCTGACCTTCAACCTCATCCTGCTGGTCGCGATCCTGACGCTGCTCGGCGCCACGCTGACCTTGCCCGGCATCGCCGGCATCGTGCTCACCATGGGCATGGCGGTCGACGCCAACGTGCTGATCTACGAGCGAATACGCGAGGAGCAGCGCAACGGCCGCGGCATGATCGCCTCGATCGATGCCGGCTTCCGCCGCGCCATGGCGACCATCGTCGACGCCAACGCCACCCACCTGATCGCCTCGCTGATCCTGTTCGAGCTGGGCTCCGGCCCGGTGCGCGGCTTCGCGGTGACGCTGGGGCTGGGCATCATCACCTCGTTCTTCACCGCCGTCATGGTGACGCGCCTGATCGTGGTGATGTGGCTGGTGCTGCGCCGCCCGAAGGTGCTGGCGATTTAGGGGCGGCCCTCACCCTTCGACAAGCTCAGGGTGAGGGAATGAGGCAGCCGCGCATGCTGCAGCAGTCCCTCATGCTGAGCTTGTCGAAGCATGAGGGTAGCGTCGTCCGGGCCGATACCCATACCCAATAAAAGGCTGAAAAGCGGGCGAAAAAGAGTAAACTCCCGCCAGACTCACCTGGGAGGGTTTCATGGCCGCGTTTTTCTCCAACCTGCGCAACACGGTGATCGCGGGCTTCGTGCTCGCCGCATTGCTCGTCGTGCTTGCGCTCAAGCTGCAGGGCTACGACCAGACGACGTTCTGGATGTTCTTCGTGCGCTGGTGCCATATCGGCAGCGGCGTGATGTGGATCGGCCTGTTGTGGTACTTCAACTTCGTCTCGACGCCGACCATGCCCAAGATCCCGGCCGAGCTGAAGCCCGCGCTCGGGCGCTACATCACGCCGGCGGCGCTGTTCTGGTTCCGCTGGGCCGCGATGGCGACGATCGTCTTCGGCCTCATCCTGGCGTGGCAGAGCAACTACCTGCTGCAGGCCTACAGCCTCGATTTCAGCGACGGCGCCGCGGGCTGGCCGCTCAATCCCAAGGCGCTCGCCATCGGCATCGGCATGTGGCTGGGCACGATCATGTGGTTCAACGTCTGGTTCGTGATCTGGCCGAACCAGCAGAAGGCGCTGAACATCGCAGACAAGTATCCGAGCCTGCCGCAAGCCGAGAAGGACGCCGCCGCCAAAGCCGCCGGCATGTTCTCGCGCATCAACACGATGCTCTCGATCCCGATGCTGTTCGCGATGGTGTCGGCGGGACATCTGTATTGATCCTGGCCTTGGCCGAATTCGGGGGAGCCGCCCGGCGACGGGCGGCTCTTTCGTTGTGAGCAGCGTGTTCGAGGAATGCGCGCGGCTGGTGCGCGAGCGCGATCCGGACCGCTATTTCTCGGGCCTTTTCGCAGCCGAGGCGCTTCGCCCGCATCTCTTCGCGCTCTATGCCTTCAATCACGAGCTCGCGCGCATCGGCGAGACGGTGCGCGAGCCGATGCTGGGCGAAATCCGCCTGGCCTGGTGGCGCGAAAGCCTGGAAGGCGCGCGCGCCGGCCGCCCGCGCCCGCATCACGTGGCCCAGGCGCTCGCGCAGACCTTCGCCGCGATCGACCTTCCTGGGGCCTTGTTCGATGCGATGATCGATGCGCGGCAGTTCGACCTGCTCGACGGCGTGTTCGAGGACGCGGCCGGGCGCGACGCCTATGTCGACGCGACGTCGGGGAATTTGATGCGGCTGGCGTCGCGCATCCTGGGCGGCGAAGACCGCTTCGACGATCTCGCGCGCGAGGCGGGCGCGGCCTATGGGCTTTGCGGCCTGCTGCGCAACCGCGCCACGGGCCGCGGCAGGCCTTTCATCCCGGACGACGACGACACGGCCGAAGCCGCGCGGACGCATCTTGGCCTGGCGCGCCGCATGAAGCGGCCCAAGCGCGCGCTGCCCGCGTTCCTTCCGGCGACGCTCGTTCCGATCTATCTGCGCGATCCGCGCAAGGACGTCTCAATCCACCGCCGCCAGATCGCTCTGCTCGGCGCCTCGCTGCGCGGACGCATTTGAAGCGTGAATATCCTCCCCGTCCTTACGGGGGAGGGGCGAGCGCAGCGAGCGGTGGGGGAAGTCCCCCTCCGGCGCTTCGCGCCACCTCCCCCGTAAGGACGGGGGAGGATGAGTTCAGCCACACCGCCAGGTCCGCCAGCGCGCGCTCGGACATCGCGCGCTTGCGGTCCTTTCCGCGTGCGGTCTTGAGCTCGGGGAAGAGTCCGAAATTGACGTTCATCGGCTGGAACGTCTTGGCGTCCGCGCCGCCGGTGATGTGGGCGAGCAGCGCGCCGAACGCGGTCGTCGTCGGCGGCGGCGTCTCGAGCCCGGCCGCGAACCGTCCCGCGATCAGCCCGATGGCCGCGCTCTCGACATAGCCCTCGACGCCGGTGACCTGGCCCGCGAAGCGCAGATCCGGCCGCGCCTTCAGCCGCAGCTGCGCATCCAAAAGGCGCGGCGAGTTGATGAAGGTGTTGCGGTGCAGGCCGCCGAGCCGCGCGAAGCTCGCGTTCTGAAGCCCCGGGATCGTGCGGAAGATGCGCGTCTGCTCGCCGTGTTTCAGCTTGGTCTGGAACCCCACCATGTTCCACAGCGTGCCGAGCGCGTTGTCCTGGCGAAGCTGCACGACGGCGAAGGGTCGCTTGCCCGTGCGCGCGTCGCTCAAGCCCACCGGCTTCATCGGCCCGAAGCGCAGGGTCTCTGGCCCGCGCTCCGCCATCACCTCGATCGGCAGGCAGCCCTCGAAATAGGGCGTGGACGTCTCCCATTCCTTGAAATCGGTCTTCTCGCCCTCGAGCAGCGCCGCGATGAAGGCGCGGTACTGCGCCTCGTCCATCGGGCAGTTGACGTAGTCGGCGCCGTCGCCCCCAGGACCTGATTTATCGTAGCGCGACTGCATCCAGCACACGTCGAAATCGATCGACTCCTTGTGCACGATGGGCGCGATGGCGTCGAAGAAGGCGAGGCCGTCGTCATTCGTCAGTGTACGGATCGCTTCCGCCAGCGCGGGCGAGGTCAGCGGTCCCGTGGCGACGATCGTCGATCCCCATTCGGCCGGCGGCAACCCCGCCACTTCCTCGCGCCGGATCTCGATCAGGGGATGCGCACCCAAGGCCTGCGTCACGCCCTGCGAGAAGCCGTGGCGGTCGACGGCGAGCGCGCCGCCCGCGGGCAGGCGATGGGCGTCCGCCGCGCGCAGGATCAGCGAGCCGGCGCGGCGCATCTCCTCGTGCAGCAGGCCGACCGCGTTGTTCGCCCAATCGTCGGAGCGCAGCGAGTTCGAGCAGACGAGCTCCGCCAAACCATCCGTCTGGTGTGCGTCGGTGCCGCGAACGGGGCGCATCTCATGCAGGACGACATGCGTGCCGGCCTGCGCCGCAGCCCAAGCCGCCTCGCTGCCCGCGAGCCCGCCGCCGATGATGTGGAGGTCTTTTGTCACGCCTGTCCTCTATAGAAGGCCGCGGGCGCGATCCAGCGATTTCCCGTCCGGACTATTAACTGGCGGTCGCCGCCGCTATGCGTTGTAATTCGTATGCTAGGGAGGGACATCGTGCGATCTGTTCTGCGGATGGCCGGCTTGGCGGCCCTGATCGCGGCGGGCGGCGCGCAATGCGCGTCGGCCAGCGCGATCCGTCCGCTCCATCGATTCTGCAAGGTGAACGACTGCCAGGATGGGGAGCAACCCGGGCCGCTGGCGCGCGACGGCGACGGCAACCTGTTCGGCATCGCGAACGGAGGCGCCAGGGGCGCCGGGCTCGTCTTCGAGCTCAGCCCCCAGCCCGGCAAGGTCCGGTGGAAGTACAAGGTGATCCATGCGTTCTGCCAGCTGAACGGCTGCCTCGACGGAGAACAGCCGCCATATGCCAGGCTCGTCGTCGATGTTCACGGCAACGTCTATGGCGCGGCGCAGTCCGGCGGAGTGGGCGGCGAAGGCGTCGTGTTCGAGCTGTCTCCGGCCGGCGCGGGGCGGTGGACATATTCGGTGGTCTACAGTTTCTGCTCCAGGATCAACTGCCGCGACGGCATGCTGCCGGCCGGCGGCCTTACCTATGCCGGCGCGCAGGCCGGACTTCCCTATGACGGCAGATCCAGGCTCTACGGCGTGACGCAAGAGGGCGGCGGGCACGACGCGGGCGTCGCCTATTGGCTCAGGCCGCGCTCGGGCTCGTCATGGTACGAGAACGTCATCTATGCCTTTTGCGCGCGCAAGCAGAGCTGCCCCGACGGCGCCCAACCGTCGACCGGCATGACGCTCGATGCGGCGGGCGACCTGTTCGGAGTCACGGCGTTGGGGGGCGCGACGGATTCCGGCGTCGCGTTCGAACTCGTCGCACCGCCGCCGGGCCACAGAGATTGGACGCAAATGGTCCTCCACAGCTATTGCATGCTCGCCCGCTGCGCGGACGGCAACGGCGAGTTCTCCGAGCTCTTGGAGGACAGTGCGGGCAATCTCTACGGCACGACGCGTTTCGGCGGCACGGGGAGCCGATGCACGAACGCCGCTTTCGGATGCGGCATCATTTATGAGATCGCGGCGGACGCAACGTTCACGAAGCTCTACGATTTCTGTTCGCTCGCGAACTGCGCCGACGGCGGCGATCCGGAAAATCTCGGCGGCCTGGTGCTCGACGGCTCGGGCGATCTGTTCGGCACCACCACGCAGACCGACAATGTCGATGGGGGCACGATTTTCGAGTTCTCGGGAGGCAGTTACCGGGTACTCTACAGCTTCTGCCAAACGGGCGTCTGCCGCGACGGCAGTGTCCCCGCCGCCGGCCTGCTGCCGGACTCCTCCGGCGGCTTTTTCGGCACCACCGCGAGCGGGGGCTCGTACAATGGGGGCGTGGCATTCGAGTTCTCGCCGTAGTTCATGGCCGCCGGAACGACGGAACCGGCGACCCGGGCGTTCAAGTTAGAGAGGGTGATGATTTTGCGTAAGACGTTTCTCGATATCGGCCTTCTGGCCGCCGTCGGCGCTATCGCCGCGCTGGAGTTCGGTCTCTTTCCGCTGCTGTTTCCGGGCTGGAGCGCGGGGGCCGCGATCCTTGCCGCAGCGGTAATCTTCTCCGCGCCGCTGCATTACGGCCTGATGCACGAGACCATGCACGGCAACATGTTCCGCAAGCCGCATTGGGACCGCCGCGTCGGGCGCGCGCTCGGCGTCACGCTCGGCCTGCCGTGGGAGACGATGCGGTTCGGCCATCTCGCGCACCATGCGTTCAACCGTCACGAATTCGACCGTCCCGAGCATCTTCCGGCCGGAAAGAGCTATGCCGGCGCGGCGCCCGCCTATTTCGCCAAGCTCGTGCTCGGCAACGCGCTGATCTATGCGCTCGCGCCCTACGCCGCCGTGCCGTCCATCTCGACGACGGACCGCGTCGTCGCCGCCATGGCGCCGGGCGAGGGCAGCGCGGTGCTGCGCCAAGCCGCCTTGCGCACGTTCTCCAACCCCGCGCGGCGCGCGAGGATCAGGATCGATCTCGCAGCCTTCCTGCTGCTCGCGGTCCTGGCGGTGGTGGCCTGGCGCGCGCAGTGGTGGATATTCGCGATCTGCATCCTGGGGCGCTGGTCGGTCCTGTCGTTGCTCGACAACGCGGCGCATTACGGCATGCCGCTCGATTCGCGCCAGGAGGCCAGGAACACGACGCTGCCGTCCTGGGCGACCTTCCTGGTGCTGAACCAGAACTTCCACGGCGTGCATCACCAAAATCCCGACCTGCATTGGAGCGCCTTGCCGCAGGCCTTCGGGAACGCGGATGACGACGGTCCGTGGCTCGGCGCGGTGGCGCGCCAATTCCACGGGCCTGTGAGGCTGAGCTAGTTGATGTGCGCGATCGAGATGTGGGGCGCGTTCTCCGGCGCGTCGCGGAAATTCGCACGAGAACAGAACAGGATCAATTTCTTGACATCAAGGCTTTAGCCATCTGATGCTCGATCCATGAAGATTTCCGTGGCACTCGACAAGGACAACGCCGTGCGGCTCGAACGCCTGCGCAAACAGCGCGACACCGGAACAGAGGATATCGTCAACGATGTTATGCGCTGTGGTCTCGACGCCATCGAAGCGCGCGCGCCGCACAGGACGCGCACGGCCGATCTCGGCAAACCCCTCTTCAGTAGTCCCGAAGAGCTGAAGGAGCTTATTGCCCAAATCCAGGAAGAAGAAGATTTGGAGAAGCTGAATAGATCAAGATTTCCTGGTTCCTGATCTCACGCGTGCCCAATCTGCGCTGGATCAATCCTCTCGACGCGGCGGCATGAAGCTCATCCCCACACCTGCGCATGACGCCCGCTCCACGGCCGCGCCTCTTCGAGCTGGGCGGCGAGGCGGTAGAGCGTCGCTTCGTCGCCGTAGCGGCCGGTGAACATCATGCCGATGGGAAGGCCGTCGCTCGACTGGCCCATCGGCAGCGACAGCGACGGCTGGCCGGTGATGTTGTAGGGCGGCGTGTAGCCGAAGACCTGGGACTGGCGCTGGTTGAACTCGCGTGGGCTCACGTTCACCGGATCGAGGAAGCCGATGCGCGGCGCGGGCGTGAGCGTCACGGGCGACAGCAGCACGTCGAACTCGCGCCACAGCTTGAGGATGTCGCGCGAGACCAGGCGCAGGTTCTGCAGCCCCGTGCCGATCATCGACGGCGTGAGCTTGAGCGAGCCCTTGTAGCTCGCCCAGGCGAGCGGCTCGAGCTCGTCGGCCTCCGGCTCGCGGCCGATGACTTCTTTCCAGCGGTCGATATTGGCGACGAACATCGCGCCCGACACCGCGGCCTGCGCGCGATAGAGCTTGCGCCAGTCGATGGGCAGGTCCTTCTTCACGATGAGGACGTGGCCGAGCTCCTCCAGCGTGCTTGCGGTGGCGTCGAACACGGCCTGGACGTCGGGATGCGGCGCGATGCCCTTGGGAACCTCCGTATACAGACCGATCTTGAGGCGGCCCGGCGCGGTCCTGATCTCGTCCATGTACGGCCGCGCTTTCGGCGGCGGCGCGTAAGGCGCGTCGTCCTCGGGCCAGCCGGTCCAGTCCAGCATCGCGGCCGAATCGCGCACGGTGCGCGTCAGCACGTGATCGACGACGAGGCCGTGCGCACGGGCGCTGTCGTCCGGTCCGCCGGGGTTCCTCCATTGCGTCGGCTTCATGCCGACGAGGCCGCATTGCGCCGCGGGAATCCGGATCGAGCCCAGCCCGTCGCTGCCATGCGCCATCGCGACCATGCCGCTTGCCACCGCCGCCGCGGCGCCGCCGGACGATCCGCCCGTGGAATGGTCCGGGTTCCAGGGATTGCGGCAGATGCCCAGATGGCGTCCTTCCGTCGTGCCGGGGATGCCGAACTCCGGCGTGTTGGTCTTGCCGGCCAGCACCACGCCTGAGTCGCGATAGCGCTTGGCCAGCACGGAATCTTCCGGCGAGACGTAGTTGCGCAGGAACGCCGAGCCGTCGGTCATCGGCCATCCCGCGACCGGCAGGCCGATGTCCTTGATCAGGAACGGCACGCCCTTGAACGGTCCGTCGGGCAGCTTGCCTTTCGCCGTCGCGCGCGCCTCGTCATAGGCTTTGTAGACGACGGCGTTGAGCTTGGGATTGTGACGCTCGATGCGCGCGATCGCTTCGTCCAGAAGCTCGAGGGCCGAGACCTCTTTGCGGCGCACGAGATGGGCGAGGCTCAAACCGTCATGGCGGTCGTATTCGGCGAAACCCATGTCACACCTTTATCTTCGCGTATTGATCCTTCCACGGCGCCGCGCTTTCGAGCTGGCCGGCGAGGCGCAACAGGCCCAGCTCGTCGCCGAAGCGGCCGACGAACTGCACGCCGACGGGAAGACCTTGGCGGTTCCAATGGAGCGGCAGGTTGATCGCGGGCTGGCCGGTGACGTTCTGCATCGCGGTGAACGGCACGTAGTCGATGATCGGCGCGAAGGATCTCTGCGGATCGCGCTCGTCCATGTCGAAGGTGCCCAGCTTGACCGGCGGCTCGCCCAGCGTGGCGCTGATCCAGAAATCGTAGGTTTCGTGGAAGCGGGCCATCTCGCGCGACGCCCCGTTCATGCCTTGCTTGGCCATCAGGTATTGCGTCGCCGAGACCTTCCTGCCTTCCTCATAAAGGCCCCAGGTCAGGCCTTCGAACAGGTCGGGGGAGGGCGTCTGTCCGGTGAGCAACGCCACCGTGTCGATGCCGGCCGCGAGATTGGCACCCCACAGCGCCATGAACATCGGGATCAGCATCGCCTGGTCGAGCGTGGGCGTCGCTTCCTCGACCTCGTGGCCGAGATCGGCGCAGAGCTTGGCGGCGCGCTTCACCGCCGCTGCGCAATCGGCATGCAGCGGACGGCCGTCGAGCTTGCCGGCCGAGAACGCGATACGCAGCTTCTTCGGCTTGCGCTTCATCGCCGCGAGATAGGAATCCGGCGCCGGCGTCGCGCTGTAGGGATCGCCGGGCTCGTAGCCTGAGATCGCGTCGAGCGCGGCCGCGGTGTCGCGCACGCTGCGCGAGACGACGAGGTCGACGCCCAGACCGTCGATCACCTCGCCGAACTCGGGACCGTTGGAGCTGCGCCCGCGCGAGGGCTTGAGGCCGACGAGCCCGCAGCACGAGGCGGGAATGCGGATCGAGCCGCCGCCGTCATTCGCATGCGCCAGCGGCACGATGCCGGCGGCGACCGCGGCTCCCGAGCCGCCCGACGAGCCGCCGGTCGAATGGGCGAGGTTCCAGGGATTGTGCGCCGCGCCGTAGAGCTTGGACTCCGTCGTCGGCACCAGCCCGAATTCCGGCACGTTGGTCTTGCCGAACGGGACGAGGCCCGCCTGCTTGAACTGCCGCACCAGCGTGGAATCGCTGGGCCAGGGAACCGGCGGCATGAAGCGCGACGCCTGGCGTGTGGGCAGCCCTTGCGCCATCGCCAGGATGTCCTTGAGCAGGAACGGCACGCCGGTGAAGACGCCTTTCGGCAGCTTGGTCTTGGCGGCGTCGCGCGCGCGGTCGTAGTCCTTGTAGATGATGGCGTTGAGCTTGGGATTGAGCGCCTCGGCGCGCGCGATCGCCTCGTCGAGCAGCTCGATGGGCTTGACCTTCTTCTTCGCCACCAGCTCGGCCAGGCCGATGCCGTCATATTGCGCGTAGTCGCGTATCGCCATGTCCAACCCCTTATCCGGCGCGCGACCCTAACCGACCCGGCCCGAGCCTGTCACGGCAGGTTGGGGGGATGCGCGAGCCATGATTTTTGGGCCACCCCAACACGTCATGGCCCGGCTTGTCCGGGCCACCCACGGACGTCTTCTCAATCTCGCAGGATTGCCATGGGTCGCCCGGACAAGCCGGGCGATGACGATTTTTTTTAAAGAAGAACCAGCGTGGCGGTACGTATTGGCGGACGTCACAGCTCTAACCGGGGCGGCGCGGTTCCTTCAGGGCATTCGATGCTCTAATATGCCCCAAGGGCAGTCGGGGAGGCGTAGATGGTGCATATTCCGCTCGAGCGGACGATCAACGAGACCTATCGTTTCGCGTTCCGCAACATTCTCTCGATCTTCGGGATCGCGTGGTTTCCAGGCCTGCTCGCGTTGGCGGCCATCGCGGCCGTGATCTGGTTTCTCTGGCCCGACATCACCAACCTGGTCTTTTCGCTTCCGGACGACAAGGACGCCGCGGCGCAGGCGATGCTGCGCTTCGTCGTGAAGGCCTTCACCGTCGCCGGACCGCTTTACCTGGTGATCTGGGTGCTGCAGACGATGACGGTCGTGGGCGTGCAGAAGAAGGCGCTGGGTCTGATCGAAGGTCCGGTCTTCATCTATTTCTCGCTCGGCAGCGCGGTGTGGCGCCTGATCCTCGCTCACATCGTCGCCATCATCGTCCTTTATGCCGGTGTCGCGGTGGGGGCCCTCGGCGTGCTGCTGGTGTTCCGGGCGGGCGAGCAATTCCATCTGCCCGCGATCTATGGGCTCGTCGAAGCGGCGGCGGTCGTGGCCGCGATCTGCGCCTGTGTCTATGCCTTCGCGCGGCTCATCTTCTTCCTGCCGCCGGTGGTCGTGGCCGAGGGCGGCATCGGGATCGGGCGCGCATGGCAGCTCGGGGCGGGGAATTTCTGGCGCATCGTGGCGCTCCTGCTGGTCTGCGTGATGGCGCCGATGATGGGCCTTGGGATGGTCAGCAACATCGTCACCACGCCGCTGATGATGAACGCGATCCTGCCGCTGCGGCACGCGGCGGAGGCGCAGGGGGTGCACTCTGCGGCGCAGTTCTGGGCGACCGCGTGGCCGTCGCTGAAGATCGTGGTGCTGTTCATGATCGGCTATCAGATCGTGACCTGGCCGATCCTGCTCGGCCTGACCAACGCGGTGAGCGCGCGCGCCTACCGCAACGTGATTCCGCCCGATCCGCTGGAGGCCTTGTAAAGCGGCCCGGACGGTCCATCTAAGACGGTGACGGGAGGCGCCATGGCCGCGATTGCGCTCGAGAAGACGATCGCGTCTGCCTACCGCTTCGCGTTCACGAGGTTTCTTTCGGTCCTGGGCGTCATCTGGCTGCCGGGCCTTGTGTTGGGCGCCGTCATCGCCGCCGTCGCGTGGCGCGCATGGCCGGACATCCACGGGCTCCAGTCGCTGCATCTTTCCGGCGATGGAAGCGCGGGACTGCACATCTCCGACGGCGACCGCGACCGCGTGCTGCAGGCCGCGTTCCATCTCGCGCCGTTCGCAGACCTGATCTGGCTCGCCGGGATCGCCGTGCAGGCGATGATCTCCGTGGGTCTGCTCGAGGTGGCGCTGGGCCGGCGCCAAGGCCCGGTGTTCGTCTATTTCTCGCTCGGCGCGCCGGTGTGGCGCATGATCGGCGCGCTTCTGCTGGCCGCGGCCGTGATGATCGGCGTCGTGCTCGCGACGTGCGCGCTGGTGGCCGCCGTCATATGGGCCGTCACGCACTATGCGGCGGGGCTCCTGGGCCTTGCGAAGTTCCTGAGCGTGGCCGCCGCCGTCGTGGGGATTCTCTACGTGGCGCTGCGCCTGGTGTTCCTGCTTCCCGCGGTCGTGGTGGCGGAAGGGCGCATCGATCTGGCGCGGTCCTGGGCGCTGGCCGAAGGGAATATATGGCGGATCGTGGGACTTATCCTCGCGGTGGTGTTGCCGGTCGAGATCGCGGCAGGCATGCTGTCGCGGATCCTGTTCGGCGGCTTGCGCATGATGGAGACGGAGTTGGCGATGATCGTCTTGCGTGCGGCCTCGCCGGCGGACGCGGTCATGGGAGCGGCGAGCGCCACGCATGGGCTGTTGCCGCTGCTGTTCCTGTTCAACCTCCTCGTTCTGACGCTGACGACGGGCCTTCGCACCGGCGCCATGGCGGGCGCCTACAGGGCGGCCGCGGGGACGGAGGCGTGAAAAAGCTCTCCGTCGGCCCCGCGATCCGTTTTGCCTTCGGTTTCGCGTTCGGCCAGCTCGGCACGATCATCGGGCTCATCTGGGCGCCGATGGTCGTGATCGCGGTCGTGACCTTCCTGCCGCACGTGCTGGGCGACAACCAGGCGCTGCAGGGACAGAACCCGGCCGCAGCCGCGCCCGTAATTCTCAGGGGGATCGTCTTCTGGCTGGCGAACGCGCTGCTTTCGGCCTGCATCTATGCGGCGGTGATGCGCCAGGCGCTCGGCCTGCGCAAGGGCCCCGCGATCTTCCATTTCTCGATCGGCATGGCGGAGCTGCGCATGACGGGCGCCGTGATGCTGTTCAAGCTGATCGCCTTCGTGCTCATGATCGGCCTGGTGCTGGCGCTGCTAGCGGCGGGCATGCTGGCCGGCACGAACGAAATCGCCGCCGCGGCAGCGACGGCGGCGATAGGCATCGGCGGCGCGTGCGCGCTGCTCTATGCGCTCACGCAGTTGGGCTTTCTCCTGGTGCCGGTCACCGTCGCGGAGAACAAGATCAGCCTCGAGCGCGGCTGGACGCTGGCCAAGGGCAATTTCTGGCGCATCACCAGCGTGCTGTTCACGGTCACGCTGCCGCCGCTGTTGATCCTCATGGGTGCGGTCGGATGGCTGACGGGACGCGAGCTCCTGGCGCTGACGCCGGTGCTCGACAAGCTCACGCCCGAGGTGCTGAGCGACCGCATCCAGACCATCCTCGATGCCCATATCGCCACGATCATCGGCATCCAGTTCATCATGGCGCCGTTCACGCTGGGCCTGTTCCTGGGGGCCGCGGCATACGCCTATAAAGAGCTTGCCGCGGGCGCGCCCACGCCGGCGCGCGCTCCTTGAGAGCGATGACGTCGCGGCCGGCGAGCGTCGGCTTCGTCATCGCCGTCGTCTATATCGACATGCTGGGGCTCGGCCTCGCCTTTCCCATCCTGCCCAAGCTGGTCGAGCAGCTCTATCACGGCGACATCTCGCGCGCGGCCTATGTCGTGGGATTGCTGTCGAGCGGCTATGCGCTGATGCAGTTCGCCCTGTCGCCCGCGCTCGGAGCCTTATCCGACCGCTTCGGGCGCCGCCCGGTGATCCTGCTCGGGCTTCTCGGCATGGGCATCAACTATTTCCTGCTGGCGGCGGCGCCGACGCTTGCCTGGCTCATCGTCGCGCGCCTCATCTCGGGCGCGACGGGGGCGACCTACACGACCGCGGCCGCCTATCTCGCCGACATCACGCCGCCCGAGAAGCGCGCGGCGAATTTCGGGCTGATCGGGGCTGCGTTCGGCGTCGGCTTCATCACCGGACCCGTCATCGGCGGCGTGCTGGGCGCGGTCGACCTGCATCTGCCGTTCCTCGTGGCGGGCCTGCTCAGCCTCGCCAATGTCGCGCTCGGCTGGTTCATCCTGCCGGAGTCGCTCGACCGCGCGAGCCGCAAGCCGTTCTTGCTCGCGCGCGCCAACCCGATCGGCGCGCTCAGGGAGATGGGGCGCTATCGCTCGGTGCTCGGACTGATCGTGATCTTCCTGCTCGCCGTGTTCGCCAACCGCGTCGCGGAGATGACCTGGGTGCTGTTCGCCTCCTACCGCTTCCATTGGGGGCCGCGCGAGATCGGCTTCTCGCTCGCGATGGTCGGCGTGATGTTCGTGCTGGGGCAGGGCGTGATGCCGCGCTTCCTGATCCCGCGCCTGGGCGAGCGCCGCGCGGTGATCGTGGGGCTCGCCGTGAGCGTGGTGATCCTGGTGCTCTACGGCGTGGTGCCCAAGGGTTGGATGATCTATCCGGTGATGGCGCTGGGCGTCTTCGGCTGGGTGATGGCCGCGCCCGCGACCATGAGTCTGATGTCGCGCGCCGTGCCCGCGAACGAGCAGGGCCTCCTGCAGGGCGCGCTCGCGAGCGTGCAGGGCCTGACCTCCATCATCGGCCCCCCGATCTGGACGGGGTTGTTCGGCTATTTCATCTCGAAGGACGCACCGGTGATCATCCCAGGCGCGGCGTTCTTCGCAGCGGCGGCGGTGTTCGCCGTGGCGCTGGGGTTGGCGGTGAGGTGGGTGAGCGCTCCCTTACGGGACATTCCGTGACGTGTGATAGATATGCAGTATCTCGATGCCGCCTGGAACTTCACGGAAATAGATTTTGAAGGGGTATCGAATAAGAGGCACGACCCGAACGCCACGGCGCGCTTTCAAAGCCGGAGCGCTTCCTGGACGCCTTTCAATTCTCGCGATCACCGCGTCGATCCTCTCCTTCAACTCTGTGACGACCTGAAGCGCGTAACGTTCGCGCGTGTAGGCGAGAATGTGATCGAGATCCGCGCGGGCACCGGCGGTGAACGAAACCGTCACGGCTTGAGATGTTTGGCGAAAGTCGCCTCTACTTCTTCTGCGGTTGCAAAATTTCCCGCCTCGGCCTCGCGCAATCCTCGGTCGATGCCGCGCAACTCATCTTCTGTCGCGATGTAGAGGCCGTCCGCGGTGAAGCGCGCCGCCTCGAATTCCTCGAACCAAGCACGAAACTCGTCGAGCTCATCGGGAGGAAGCTTCAGAATGGCGGCTTCGATTTCTTCGACGGTCATGGCACAAGACTATCACGACCAATGTGGCGTCACAATTCGGTCGGGGTTGCAACTTGATATCGCTACTCGGCCGCTTTCAATTTTCTTGATGAGCTAATCTTCTCCGCCGCCCGCCCCTTGAGCATCGGCTTGAGATACTGCCCCGTATAGCTCCTTGCCGCCTTCGCCACGTCTTCGGGCGTGCCTTGGGCTACAATCTCGCCGCCGCCGTCGCCGCCTTCGGGGCCGAGGTCGACGATCCAATCGGCGGTCTTGATGACCTCCAGATTGTGCTCGATCACCACAACGGTGTTGCCGTTGTCGACGAGCTCGTGCAGCACCTCCAGAAGCTTCTTCACGTCGTGGAAGTGCAGGCCGGTGGTCGGCTCGTCCAGGATGTACAGAGTGCGACCGGTGGCGCGGCGCGACAGTTCCTTCGACAGCTTCACGCGCTGTGCCTCGCCGCCGCTGAGCGTCGTCGCCTGCTGGCCGATGGAGATGTAGCCGAGCCCCACGCGCTTCAAGGTGTCGAGCTTCTCGGCGATCGATGGGACGGCCTTGAAGAGGTCGGCGCCGGCCTCGACCGTCATGTCGAGCACGTCGGCGATGGAATGGCCGCGGAACTTCACTTCCAGGGTCTCGCGGTTGTAGCGCTTGCCCTTGCAGACGTCGCATTGGACATAGACGTCGGGCAGGAAGTGCATCTCGATCTGGATGACGCCGTCGCCCTGGCACGCCTCGCAGCGCCCGCCCTTGACGTTGAACGAGAAGCGCCCCGGCGCATAGCCGCGCGCCTTGGCCTCGGGCAACTCGGTGAACCAGTCGCGGATCGGCGTGAAGGCGCCCGTGTACGTCGCCGGGTTCGAGCGCGGCGTGCGCCCGATCGGCGACTGGTCGATGTCGATCACCTTGTCGAGGAATTCCAGGCCTTCGATCTTGTCGAAGGGCGCGGGATGCTCGCGCGCGCCGGAGAGCTTGCGCGCCGCGGCCTTGTAGAGCGTCTCGATCACCAGCGTCGACTTGCCGCCGCCGGAGACGCCGGTGATGCAGGTGAAGGTGCCGAGCGGGATCTGCGCCGTCACGTTCTTGAGGTTGTTGCCGCGCGCGCCGACGAGCTTGAGCCAGCGGTTGTGCGAAGCGGGCCGGCGCTTGGCCGGGATCGCGATCTGCTCCAGCCCCACGAGATATTTGCCGGTGAGGCTCTTGGGCGAGCGCATGATGTCTTCGGGCGTGCCCTCGGCGATGATGTGGCCGCCATGGATGCCGGCGCCGGGGCCCATGTCGATGACGTGATCGGCCTGGCGGATCGCGTCCTCGTCATGCTCGACGACGAGCACGGTGTTGCCCATGTCGCGCAGACCCTTGAGCGACTCCAGCAGCTTGCCGTTGTCGCGCTGGTGCAGGCCGATGGACGGCTCGTCGAGCACGTAGAGCACGCCGGTGAGCCCCGAGCCGATCTGCGAGGCGAGCCGGATGCGCTGGCTCTCGCCGCCGGACAGCGTGCCGGAGTTGCGGCTGAGCGTGAGATAGTCGAGGCCGACATTGACCAGGAATTTCAGCCGCGCGCGGATCTCCTTCAAGATGCGCGCCGCTATCTCGTTCTGCTGCTTGTTCAGCTTCTTGTCGATGTCGCGGAACCAGGTGTCGGCGAGCCGGATCGACAGCGCGCAGACCTGGCCGATATGGACGCCGCCGATTTTCACCGCCAGCGCCTCGGGCTTGAGGCGATAGCCCTTGCACGCCTCGCAAGGGCTGGTGTCCTGGAACTTCTCCATCTCCTCGCGCACCCAGGAAGAGTCGGTCTCCTTGAAGCGGCGCTGCATGTTGGGGATGACGCCTTCGAACGGCTTCTTGGTCTCGTAGCGGCGCAGTCCGTCGTCATAGACGAACTTGATCTCCTCCTCGCCGGAGCCGTGGAGGATGATTTCCCGCGCCTTCTTGGGCAGGTCTTCCCACGCCTCGTTGAGCGAGAATTTGTAATGCTTGGCGAGCGCTTCGAGCGTCTGCAGGTAATAGGGCGACGAGCTCTTCGACCACGGCGCGATGGCGCCGTTCTTCAGCGTCAGCGCCTCGTCGGGGACGATCAGCGCGGGATCGAAATAGAGCTGGGTGCCGAGCCCGTCGCAGACCGGGCACGCGCCGTGCGGATTGTTGAACGAGAACAGGCGCGGCTCGATCTCGGTGATCGTGAAGCCCGACACCGGGCAGGCGAATTTCGACGACAGCATCATCTGCCTGGGCTTGCCGTCCTTGTCCTTCTCGTCGGCGAACTCGACGAACAGCAACCCGTCCGCCAGGCCCAAAGCCGTCTCGATGGAATCGGGCAGGCGGTTGCCGATGTCGGGCTTGACCACGATGCGGTCGACGACGATCTCGATGTCGTGCTTGAGCTTCTTGTCGAGCGCGGGCGTCTCGCCGATGTCGTAGAACTTGCCGTCGACCTTGGCGCGCTGGAAACCCTTCTTCTGAAGTTCGGCGAGCTCCTTGCGGTACTCGCCCTTGCGCCCGCGCACGATAGGGGCGAGCAGGAAGAGCCGCGTGCCTTCGGGGAGCGCGAGGATGCGGTCGGCCATCTGGCTGACGGTCTGGCTCTCGATGGGCAAGCCCGTGGCGGGCGAATAGGGCACGCCCACGCGCGCGAAGAGCAGGCGCAGATAGTCGTAGATCTCGGTGACCGTGCCGACCGTCGAACGCGGGTTGCGCGAGGTCGTCTTCTGCTCGATGGAGATCGCGGGCGACAGGCCCTCAATGTGGTCGACGTCGGGCTTCTGCATCAGCTCGAGGAACTGGCGCGCATAGGCCGACAGCGATTCGACGTAGCGGCGCTGGCCTTCCGCATAGATCGTGTCGAAGGCGAGGGAGGATTTGCCCGAGCCCGACAACCCCGTGAGTACGGTCAGCGTGTCGCGCGGGATCTCCACGTCGACGTTCTTCAGATTGTGCTCGCGCGCGCCGCGGATCGAGATGTTCTTCAGCATGGCTTTCCGTCAGTCCAAACGCGCACTTTGGCGGTCCGGTTTGGTCCGGGCAACCGCGCGCGCGTCACAATTGGGGTCGGCCGCCGGACGAAGCCCTGGCGACGCTCCCGATATGGGGATCGCGACCTTAAACCGCAAGCTGACAGGTATTGGCAGCAGCGCGACACGGCGTCCTCAAGAAGCTGGGGATTGACTCGGGTTCGCATGGAACATAATGAGAACGAACGGAGTCGGCAATAGCGGTCGGCGCGCGAGGGGCTTAAGAGTCCGGCTCAAGAACAGCACGAAAGGCGAAGGCAATGGCGGGCAGCGTCAACAAGGTCATCCTGGTGGGCAATCTGGGCAAGGACCCGGAAGTCCGCCGCATGCAGAGCGGCGACCCCGTCGTGAACCTCTCCCTCGCCACCTCCGAGACCTGGCGCGACAAGGCCAGCGGCGAGCGCAAGGAGAAGACCGAGTGGCACCGCGTGGTCATCTTCAACAAGAACCTCGCCGAGATCGCCGAGAAGTACCTGCGCAAGGGCGCCAAGGTCTACGTCGAGGGCTCGCTTCAGACCCGCAAATGGACCGACAAGGACGGCCAGGACAAATACTCGACCGAAATCGTGCTGCAGAACTTCCGCGGCGAGCTGACCATGCTCGATTCCAAGGGCGAGGGCGGCGGCGGCAGCCGTGGCGCCTATGGCGGCGGTGGCGCGGCCGAGTCCCCCGCGAGCTTCGATCGCGGCAGCGACATGGACGACGAGATACCGTTTTAAACCTGCACCTAAACCACCATGGCCGGGCTTGCCGCCTTCGCTAAAGCTCCGGCGTGCCGAGGGTATCTCGCTCGCCGCGCCGGAGCTTTAGCGGAGGCGGGACCCGGCCATCCAGTGCGCCCGCGCGCGGGCGCAAGGGGGTTCACGCGGAGACGCGGAGAAGTAAATGACCTCCGCGCACTCCGCGTCTCCGCGTGAGAATTCTTCTTTTCGTTCGCTGGCTGGGTGGCCGGGTCAAGCCCGGCCATGGTTGAGGGGTGTTAGCGCAGTGCTATATCGATCCCGTAATTGGCCGCGATGATGAAGCCGACGTAAAGCGCTGCTCCCAAGACCACCGCTCCGGCCAAAATCAACCCCACCCTCCATGCCATTTTGGGCCTCCCGAGTGCTGCTTTTTCTGGTGACTCCCACCCCGAAATGCTACCACTTCGGCCATGATTTTCGGCCCGAATCCTCGTCCCTCTAGGACCCCCGTTTGAGCGACGAGAACACCCCCGCCCCGCCCTCCGGCGGCAGCATCAGCGGCATCGCGATCGAGGACGAGCTGAAGCGCTCCTACCTCGACTACGCGATGAGCGTGATCGTCTCCCGCGCGCTGCCCGACGCGCGCGACGGGCTCAAGCCCGTGCATCGCCGCATCCTCTTTTCGATGCACGAGAACGGCCGCGACTGGAACAAGCCCTACCGCAAGTCCGCGCTCATCGTCGGCGACGTGATGGGCAAGTACCATCCGCACGGCGACCAGTCGATCTACGATGCGCTGGTGCGCATGGCGCAGGATTTCTCCATGCGCGTGCCCTTGATCGACGGGCAGGGCAATTTCGGCTCGGTCGACGGCGACGACCCGGCGGCGATGCGCTACACCGAGGTGCGCCGCGCCAAGATCGCGCACGAGCTGACCGAGGACATCGACAAGAACACGGTCGAGTACCAGGACAATTACGACGGCTCGGAGAGGGAGCCGATCGTCCTTCCGGCGCGCTATCCCAACCTGCTCGTCAACGGCGCCAGCGGCATCGCGGTCGGCATGGCGACCAACGTGCCGCCGCACAATCTGGGCGAGGTGATCGATGCCTGCCTGGCCTACATCGACGATCCCTCGATCAGCATGGAGCAGCTCACCGACATCGTGCCGGGGCCGGACTTCCCGACGGGGGCGATGATCATCGGCAAGCTGGCGGCGCGCGCGGCGCTGGCGCGCGGGCGCGGCTCGATCCTGATGCGCGCCCGCTGCCATGTGGAGGAGGTCCGCAAGGATCGCGAGGCGATCATCGTCACCGAGCTTCCCTATCAGGTGAACAAGGCGCGGCTGCAGGAGCGCATCGGCGAGATGGTGCGCGACAAGCGCATCGAAGGCATCTCAGACATCCACGACGAAAGCAACCGCGACGGCATGCGCGTGGTGATCGAGCTCAAGCGCGACGCCTCGTCCGAGGTCGTGCTCAACCAGCTCTACCGTTTCTCCGAATTGCAGACGAGCTTCGGCGTCAACATGCTGGCGCTGAACAACGGCCGCCCGATCCTGATGAACCTGAAGGACATGATCGCGTCCTTCGTCCATTTCCGCGAAGAGGTCATCACGCGGCGCACGCGCTTCGACCTTTCCAAAGCGCGAGACCGCGGCCATATCCTGGTCGGCCTTGCCGTCGCCGTCGCCAATATCGACGAGGTGATCCGGCTGATCCGCGCCGCCCCCGATGCTTCCACCGCGCGCGAGCAGTTGATGGCGCGCGACTGGCCGGCGAAGGACGTGGGGCCGCTGATCGCGCTGATCGCCGATCCGCGCCATGTGCTGAGCGAAGCCGGCACGATCCGCATGTCGGAAGAGCAGGCCAAAGCCATCCTCGACCTGCGCCTGCAAAGGCTGACCGCGCTCGGCCGCGACGAGATCGCCGACGAGGCGACGAAGCTGGGCACCGCCATCCAGGACTATCTCGACATCCTGCGCTCGCGTCCGCGGGTCCTGCAGATCATCCGCGACGAGCTCGGCAAGATCAGGGCCGAGTTCGCCACGCCGCGCCTCACCGAGCTCGTAGACGCCGACGTCGAGATCGAGGACGAGGCGCTGATCGAGCGCGAGGACGTCGCCGTCACCGTGACGCATGCCGGCTATATCAAGCGCACGCCGGTCGCCGAGTACCGCGTGCAGGGCCGCGGCGGCAAGGGCCGCGCCGGCATGGCGACGCGCGAGGAGGATTACGTCACCAACCTGTTCGTGGCCTCGACGCATGCGCCGCTGGTGTTCTTCTCCTCCAACGGCATGTCCTACAAGCTCAAGGTTTGGCGCCTGCCCGAGGCGCGCATCCAGGGCAAGGGCAAGGCGATGGTGAACCTGTTGCCGCTGCAGGAGGGCGAGCGCATCGCCACCATCCTGCCGCTGCCCGAGGACGAGACGCAGTGGGAGAAGCTGGGCGTCGTCTTCGCGACCAAGTCGGGCGACGTGCGCCGCAACGAGCTGTCCGATTTCGCCAGCATCAACCGCAACGGCAAGATCGCGATGAAGCTCGAGCCCGGCGACGCCATCGTCGGCGTGCAGACCTGCACCGACCGGGACGACGTGCTGCTCACCACCAAGCTCGGCAAATGCATCCGCTTCGCGCTCACCGACGTGCGCGTGTTCAAGGGCCGCGACTCCACCGGCGTGCGCGGCATCAAGCTTGCTGAAGGCGACGAGATCGTGAGCCTCACCCTGCTGCATCATTCCGATGCCGAGACGGCCGAAGCGCGCGCCTATCTCAAGCAGTCCAACGCCGCGCGCCGCGCCGCGACCGGCGAGGAGGAGGCGGAAGAGATCGCAGACGACGAGGAGACGGGCGAGGAGGCGACGCTGACGCCGGCGCGCTACGCCGAGCTCGGCGCCCGCGAGCAGTTCGTGCTCACGATCTCCGAAAGCGGCTTCGGCAAACGCACCAGTTCCTACGAGTACCGCGTCACCGGGCGCGGCGGCTCTGGCATCGTCGCCATGGGCATGGGCAAGAAGAACCATGCGATCATCGCGGCCTTCCCGGTCGACGAATCCGACGATCTCATGCTGATCAGCGACCAGGGCCAGACGATCCGCGTGCCGGTGGGCGGCATCTCCGTCCAGGGCCGCGCCGCGCAGGGCGTGACCGTGTTCCGCGTCGACGAGGGCGAGCGCGTCGTCTCGGTCGAGCGCATCGAGGATGATTCGGAGGGGGCGGAGTGATGGGTTCTTCTTTTACCTCCCCCTCGTGGGGAGGTCGAAGCGCGGCACGCGCTTCGGGTGGGGGGCAGGTCCATCCATCTGCGCCGCCCCCCCACCCGAAAAATTCTTCGCTGCGCTTCGAATTTTTCGACCTCCCCACGAGGGGGAGGTAAAGGAACGCCATGCCCAAGAAACGCATCGGCCTCTATCCCGGGACCTTCGATCCCGTCACGCTCGGCCATCTCGACATCATCAAGCGCGCGGTGAAGATCGTCGACCATCTCGTCATCGGCATCGTGTCGTCGAACTCGGCGAAGGCGCAGGTATTCTCGATCGAGGAGCGCGTCGAGATGATGCGCCACGAGGCGACCAGCGTCGCGGGCGAGCGCGCCACGATCGACGTCAAGACCTTCGACATGCTGCAGGTCAAGTTCGCCCATACGGTGGGCGCCAGCGTGGTGATCCGCGGCCTGCGCGCCGTATCGGATTTCGAGTACGAGTTCCAGATGGCGGCGATGAACCAGCGCATGGACAAGGAGATCGAGACGGTCTTCCTCATGGCCGATCCGCGCAACCAGGCGATCGCGTCCAGGCTGGTGAAGGAGATCGCGATGTTCGGCGGCGACGTGACGCATTTCACGACGCCCTATGTCGCCGAACGCCTCGTCAAGCGGTGCCGGGAGCTGGGCGCCAAGGCGTGAGGCCTTGAATTCGCGGCCGCGGCGCCAATGTCTGATGGCAGTCGTCCTCGCGGGAGGGGAGCTGCCATGCGGCGGAACGTTTGGGGCGTCGGCGCCTATCTGATACTGGCGTTCGGCCTCGCGTGGCCGATCTGGGAGGCGGCGCTCGCCTTGGGCCTGCCCCGGCAGGGCGCGCTGTTCCAGCTGTTCATTCTGGCCGGCGCTTTCGCTCCCGCCGTTGCGGCGCTCGTCGTGCGCGGGCTGGTCACGCGCGAGGGCTTCGCTGATGCGGGCCTCGGCCTCAAGCCGCGCAAATGGTTCTACTATGTCCTGGCGCTCGCCGTTCCGGTCGCAGGCGCCTTGGCCGTGGTGGCGGCGGCGCCCGCGCTCGGCATCGCGCAGCCCGATTTCACGTTCCTGGGTGCGCAGGGCTCCAAGGCCGCGGCGCTTGCCGCCACGATCCTGCGCCTGTCGGTGCTCTCGCTGGTTTCCGTGCCGCTGCTCTGGGGCGAGGAATTCGGCTGGAGGAGCTATCTGCAGCTTCGCCTGTTTCCGAGCCGGCCGCTTCTCGCCGCGATCGCTGTGGGGATCGTGTGGGGCGTGTGGCACACTCCGCTGCTGATGCTCGGCACCGAGCTCCCCGGCCATCCGCGGCTCATCCTGCTGCTGTTTCCCGTCGGCACGGTCTTCTATTCCATCATCCTGGGCTGGCTGAGGCTGAAGAGCGGCAGCATCTGGCCGTCGAGCCTCGCCCATTCGGCGATCAACAACCTGCGCAGCCCGCTGGTCGCGTTCCTGTTCTTCGCCGTGCCCGACAAGCTCGGCATCGCGGTCGTCGGGATTGCGGTCTTCGGCCTCATCGCCCTCTTGATCGTGGCCCTGGGCGGGCTTAAGCCGGACCCGGACCCCGTGTGAAAGGAACGAAACTTGGCCAGCAAGCTCAACATGGATTTGAAATCCGGCCGCGTCGTCATCAGGCTGCGCCCCGATCTCGCGCCCAATCACGTCGCGCGCGTCACCGAACTCGCCAACAACGGCTTCTATGACGGCGTCGTGTTCCACCGCGTGATCCCGGGCTTCATGGCGCAGACCGGAGATCCCACGGGCACGGGCTCGGGCGGATCGGACCTTCCCGATCTGAAATCGGAGTTCTCGAACGAGAAGCACAAGCGCGGCACGGTCTCGGCGGCGCGCACCTCCGACCCGCACAGCGCCAACAGCCAGTTCTTCGTCTGCTTCGACGACGCGCCGTGGCTCGACCGGCAGTATTCGGTATGGGGCGAGGTCGTCGAGGGCATGGAGCACATCGACGCCATCAAGAAGGGCGGCGACCACAACAACGGCGCCATCTCCGGCGCGCCGGACAAGGTCCTCAAGATGCGCGTCGAGGAGGACGGGAAGTAGCGGGAGTTTTAAAGCGCGTGCCTGGCGTCCCAGTCCATGCAGCCGGCATAGGTGCGGTCGTAGACCGAGCGCTGGGTCCCCTCGTCCTCGCCCTGATAGGCGGCGTCGCCGGCGCGCTGCTTGGCGAGCTTGGCGCAGCGGTCGCCCGACATCCGCGGCGCGGTGTTCGCGCGCGCCGTGCTCGTCACCGGTGCGGGCGACGCTTCCTGGGCCTGCGCGGTCATGACGGGAGCCGGCGCGGAGGCCGGCGCCTCGGCCATGGGCGCCGGCGTCGCCTCATGCGCCGCGTCGCTGTCGCCGAAGAAGCTGCCGTCCCAGTCCGAGCAGGCTGAAAGCCCCAAGGGCAGCGTCAGGGTCAGCGCAATCACGAGGAAGGCCCGCATCTCAACTCTCCGTCTCAAGCGCCGCCATATTGGAGCGCCGTGCGGGGTTTGTCACGTTACGGCCAGCGCTTCTACGACGCCCTTCCGGCTTCCCATGCCTTCCGGCGGCTATCTGGCGCCTGATGGCGTGTTCGGGATCGAATATCGGACCAGCGGCGCCAAGACCTATCGTTTCTTCGCGCTCGAAGCAGATCGCGGGACCATGCCGATAGCGAGAACCGATCCGAATCAGACCTCGTACCTGGGGAAGCTCGCCGCTTATGGAGAGGTCATCGCCCGGCAGGTCCACAAGACCCATTGGGGCATTCCCAACCTCCTGCTGATCACGCTGACGACGAGCGCCGCGCGGTGTTCGGGGGTGGTCACCAAGCTCGGCACCGGGAGCGCCGTGTTCCTCTTCAAAGCGGTTGACGAAACTGCGCTCAGGAAGCCCGCGCCCGCACTTCTGATCGAGCCATGGGCGCGTGCCGGAGACCCAGCGCTGCGTATCGATAGTACGACTTAGCGAGCCAGTTTAGATGAATGCGTCAAAGAGACGTAGCTGCTATGACGATTACACAAGAAATGGAAAAGACGTTGTGAGCGTAGGTCAAGTTGCAAATCGCGAAATGGCTATGGACAAAGTCACGAGCGGCGATTTTTGACTTGCTTTTCTTCGCAGTGACACGACTCTTCCGTCGAGGGTTTTTATGGACAGTCTGACGCCCAGGCAGCGAAGCGCCAATATGTCGAGGATCGGCGCTGAGAACACATCGCCGGAATTGGCGGTCAGACGGCTCCTTCATCGCCTCGGGTTTCGGTTTCGCCTTCACCGCAGTGACCTTCCCGGCAGGCCGGATATTGTATTGCCGGGTCGAAAGACCGTTATTCTTGTTCACGGATGCTTCTGGCACAGGCATCCTGAGTGCCGATTCGCTTACACTCCAAAAACAAGGACGGATTTTTGGAGGCGTAAGTTTGAGACCAATGTGGTTCGGGATCGCAAAGTGCGGCGGCTATTGAGGAGCCAGGGATGGCGGGTCTGCACAGTTTGGGAATGCGAAACCCGCAATCCTTCCAAACTGGAACGTCGGCTTCTGGCGATATTCAGGCGATGAGTGCATGAAGCCCGTTAATCCGATAGCCGCGAAAGTCCGCCGTCTCAGTTCGCCGGGGATGCGGCCGCGTGTGTTGGACCTTTTCTCGGGATGCGGAGGACTGAGTCTCGGCTTTCAGGGAGCAGGTTTTGACATACTTGCTGCAATGGAAATCGACGAACTGGCTGCTCGTTCTCACGCAATCAATTTCTACAAAGACCCGGTGGCGGTGGACCGTCATGCCAAGGCACATGACATCACCAAAGTCGAACCGGATCAGCTTGCTGAGGAGTTCGGGCTTGGCCCGGCTGCCCTTGCCTTTGATGTCATAGTAGGTGGGCCGCCATGCCAAGCGTACGCGCGCGTGGGCCGGGCGAAGTTGCGGGAGATCGCCGAGCATCCGCAGGCCTTCAAAATTGATCCGCGCGCCAATCTCTATCTTCGATATCTGCACTACGTACAGCAGCTGAAGCCATTGGCGCTTCTCATGGAGAATGTGCCGGATATTCTGAATCATGGCGGCCACAACATTGTAGAGGAGATGGTCGAAACACTTGATGGCATGGGTTACGAGGCACGGTATTCACTCATCAACAGTGCGCACCATGGCGTGCCGCAGATGCGTGATCGTGTATATATGATTGCCTTTCACAGATCGCTTGGGGCAGCAATCCAGTTCCCGAAAGCGACCAACTACTGCAAGCTGCCATCGGGGTACCAGGGTACCCGAGCAGTTGCTTTGAAGTTTATTGATCTCTTCGGAGGCGGTTCATACACCGAGCCGGATCGCGGATCGAACATTCTCCCCCGCGCTGTTTCGGCCAGAGACGCACTTGCAGATCTTCCGCCGATTACGGCGCATCTCGAAGGCAAGCTTAAGCGGGGCGCCAGAAGGTTTGTCGAACTCGCGCCGTACAGGAAGGTGCGCTCCGACAAGCTGTCGCCCTATGCTCTTCAAATGCGTTCCTGGCCGAGATTTGAGGCGGGAGAGGGCGTTTTCGATCATGTTCTCCGCTATCTGCCGCGCGATGCGGGGATTTTCGCCGCAATGGAGCAGGGCGACGAATATCCAGCGGCTCATCGAGTGGCGCAGCGATTGTTCGAGATAGAAGCGCGGCGCAGGCGTCTCAAACGCGATGGCCCGGAGTGGAAGTCTCTGGCCCGGGCGATGGTCCCTCCCTACGACCCAGGCAAATTTCCCAATCGATGGTGGAAGCTGCGGGAAGATGGTCCTTCACGGACTTTGATGGCGCACATTGGAAAAGATACGTACTCGCATATTCACTATGACAGCGCGCAGGCCAGGGTCATCTCAGTTCGCGAGGCTGCGAGACTGCAATCATTCCCTGACGGCTTTGTGTTTTCAGGGACCATGAATCCGGCATTCCGACAGATCGGGAACGCCGTTCCTCCGGTGATGGCGCGAGAGATCGCCAGATCGATGCTTTCTTCTCTGACTCAGGCATTGAAGCCGGACCGAGCCGCCAGAATGGCAGCAGAGTAGCTACACGGTATCCAGCGGTTCATCCGGCCGCTCTATCACGAGCTCGGCGCCCCATTTTAGTATGCCCGGGTCAATTGAAACGCTGTCCACGGATACGCCCTTGGGCGGAGTCAGCCCGGCAAGAATGCCCTTCGCAGTCGAACCGATGTTTTCAGAAATGCGCATTCGAGCGCCGTCTTTGTCGAGATCGTAGACCCGCCACAGGTCATATCGACTGCCTTCGGCGGCGGCAGCGAGCTCCGCATACGACATGTGAAGCACACGATGGAACTCACCGTTGGTGCTCTTGGCGTCAATGCGAACTTCGGTCCCGGTGGCATCTTTGGCGAGGAAGTCGCATGATGAAACCGCGTTTGTTTTGGAACACCAGTCAGCGGAAGCCCAGAGGCCCTGTTCTTTCTGCTTCGACAGCACAGTCCAAGCCAGCGCTTCGCCGTCCCGACCATTCTTTTCCGCTGAAGCCTTCGCTGAGGCCAGAGCAGCAGCACTCACCGGCTTCGCTGCTTTGGCTTGAAGCGCGGTGGTGCCGGAAACGCCGCCCTGGGCGGCGTCTTCCAGGGCAGCTTCAAATTTGGAATCTCTGGCGAGGAGCGAAAGCGGGTGGTTGGCAGTGACCGCGCTGGCAGCACCATCAAGCTGAGCCCTGGTAACGGCGATCATCGTCCGCCGACCGCCAGGGATCATTCCATCAAGAATCGCCTGCGCCGCGCTGTCCGATGCTGAGCCGCGAGCAAGGAGAAGGAGCGTAAGCTTCTGCGGAGTCGGATCGCCCGAGAACTCCATCACTGCGGTATCGCCCGCAGACAGAATGTCGAACCGGTTTGGTTCGCCTTCCGGGTCGCGGATGAACTCGCCGTTGAGACGCCAGTTCTTATACGCCTCACGCTTGGTGACCGCGCGCGAAACGACGTGAGGAGGGGCCGCTCCGGGTCCCATGACCGTCAGCGTTATGGGAATCACATCGCCTGCCGTAGACACGAGGCCCGGCAGTGCCGGGTACAGCTCGTCTATGAAGACATCGGCGTTCAGGTTGATCGCCTTCTGGTTTCCGGCATTGAGTTTGCGGAAAAGCGATTCGAAGAAAGTCAGGTCCGATGCCGTCAGGCGTTTCAGAACGAGGCGTTCGGGCATGGCTCTCAGCGCCGTCGAGAATCAGCGGCCCAAACTACCACGCCCGAGGCTTTCCCTCACGGCGAGGGGCGCCCAAGGGATTGCTCTGAGCAGGAATTCCGGGAGCAAGCTTGCCCGATCTTTTCATGCCTGGAGCACCGCTCGGCATCGGTGAGTCACGCTGACTCACCCCCGATTTGGCGGTTGAGACTATAGCGAGACTAATGCACTCTGGCGGCGGCGTAAGTGCTGGTGAGCCCGGATGGGTTCGAACCATCGACCCTTTGATTAAAAGTCAAATGCTCTACCACTGAGCTACGGGCCCACAAGGGGCGCGGAACATAGGGGCGGTGGCCCTGAACGTCAATTCAGGGCGATTCGGCCGGCTCGGTGCGCGCATAAGCCCGCGCGATCTCGGCCACGGCGGCGGCGAGACGGCTCTCCGTGATGGCATCGCGCAAGCTCTGCATCAGGTCCTGGTAGTAGGTGAGATTGTGCCAGGTGATGAGCATCGAGGCGATGATCTCGTTCGCCTTGACGACGTGGTGCAGATAGGCGCGGCTGAAGCGCGTGCAGGCCGGGCAGGCGCATTGCGCATCGAGCGGGCCCGCGTCCTCGGCATGGCGCGCGTTGCGCAGGTTGAGGGTGCCGGCGCGCGTATAGGCCTGCGCGTTGCGCCCCGAGCGCGTCGGGATCACGCAGTCGAACATGTCGATGCCGCGCAGCACCGCGCCCGCGATGTCGTCGGGCTTGCCGACGCCCATCAGATAGCGCGGCTTGTCCCTGGGCAGCACCGGCACCACGGCGTCGAGCGTCTCGAACATCGCGCCTTGCGTCTCGCCGACCGCGAGCCCACCGACCGCATAGCCGTCGAAGCCGATCTCGATCAGCTCGCCTGCCGAGCGCGCGCGCAAATCCGAAAAGACGCCACCCTGCACGATGCCGAAACAGGCTACCCCCGAGAATGCCGCCTTCGAGCGTTTCGCCCAGCGCGTGGTGAGCGCGAGCGATGTCTCGATGTCGGCGCGCGTCGCGGGATAGGCGGGGCATTCGTCCAGCACCATCTGGATGTCGGAGCCGAGCAGGCGCTGGATTTCCATCGCGCGCTCGGGTGAGAGGAAATGCTCCGAGCCGTCGATATGCGAACGGAACGTGACGCCGTTCTCGTCGAGCTTGCGCAGCTTGGCGAGCGACATCACCTGGAAGCCGCCGCTGTCGGTGAGGATCGGCCGCTCCCAGTTCATGAACTTGTGCAGGCCGCCCAGACGCGCGACACGCTCCGCGCCCGGCCGCAGCATCAGGTGATAGGTGTTGCCCAGGATGATGTCGGCGCCCGTGCCCGCGACGTTCTCCGGCATCATCGCCTTCACCGATCCCGCGGTGCCGAGCGGCATGAAGGCGGGCGTTCGAATCCTGCCGCGCGGAAGCGTGAGGACGCCGGTCCGCGCGGCGCCGTCGGTCTCGTGGATGCTCAACATGGGCGCCGCAATAGCAGGCAGGCGTCGCCATAGGAATAGAAGCGATAGTGTTCGCGGACCGCTTCGGCATAGGCGGCCTGCATGGTCTCCAGGCCGCAGAACGCGCTCACCAGCATGAACAGTGTCGAGCGCGGCAGGTGGAAATTGGTCAGGAGCACCTCGGCGGTGCGGAACTCGTAGCCCGGTGTGATGAAGATATCGGTCTCGCCCTCGAAGGCGCCAAGCGCGCCGCCGCGCGCGGCGCTCTCCAGCGTGCGCAGCGAGGTCGTGCCGACGGCGGCGATGCGCCGGGCCTTGGCGAGGCGCGCGGCGGCATCGGCGGAAAGGCTCGCCCATTCCGAATGCATCTTGTGGCCGCTCGTGTCGTCGGCCGAGACGGGCAGGAACGTGCCCGCGCCGACATGCAGGGTGACGGTCTCGCGCGTGATGCCTTTTGCCGCCAATGCCGCGAACAGCTCCGGCGTGAAATGCAGTCCGGCCGTCGGCGCGGCGACGGACCCGGAATAGCGCGCGAAGATGGTCTGATAGTCGGCGATGTCGCGCGCGTCGGTCTTGCGCTTGCCGGCGATATAGGGCGGCAGCGGCATCTCGCCCTCGGCCGCGACCGCGGCGTCGAGTGCTGCGCCCGAAAGCGCGAAGCGAAGCTCGACCTCGCCGCCGTCCCGCGCGACGACCTCGGCCTCGATCGCGCCGAGCACGAGCCGGTCGCCCGCCGCGAGCTTGCGCGCCGGCTTGGCGAAGGCGAGGAAGCGGTCGGGCGCGAGGCGCTTGTGCAGCGTGATTTCCATCTTCGCTTCGGTGTCGCGCAGGCGCAGTCCGCGCAGGCGTGCGGGCAAGACTTTGGTGTCGTTGAGGACGAGCGCGTCGCCGCTCTCGAGGAACTGGGGCAGGTCGCGCACATGGGCGTGGGTCAGGCGTCCGTCCTCGTGCACGACGAGCATGCGGGCGCTGTCGCGCGGGCTTGCGGGCCGAAGCGCGATCAGCTCTTCGGGGAGGTCGAAATCAAACCGGTCGACGCGCATGGATGGCGGCGGCGCTCGTCAGCCACATCAGCCCGGCATAGGCGAGTGCGAGCACCGCAAGGCAGTCGGGTGCGAGATCGGGCTTCAAGGTGGCCGTGAACGCGGGCAGGGCGACGAGGCCGAGATAGATCGCAAGGCCTGCGCCCTTTCCGAAGCGGTCGTGGAGGCGGTGGTGGAAATGGTTGCGGTCGCCCTGGAACGGCGAGCGTCCGTGCAGCGGGCGCGATATGAGCAGCCTCAGGCAATCGGCGATGGGCAGGAACAGCCACACGATGATCGTCTCCGCCGTCACGCCCCACGCGTTGTGCAGATCCAGGATCAGGAGTCCGAAGACGAACGTCACGCCATAGGCGCCGGCTCCCCCTAAGAACACCTTGCCCGCGAGATTGAACGCGAGCACGGCAAGTCCCGTCACGAGCAGGATCGCCGCGATGTCGGCGACGCTGTCGCCGCCGGCCAGGATGATGCAGGCCGCCCAGATGACGAACATGCCCGCGACGCATCCGTCCTGGCCGTCCGCCATGTTGACCGAATTGACGAAGCCCGTCGTGCCGACGGCGACGAGGATGACGGACATCCATGGCGCGACGGAACTCGGCGCCAGATGCCCCCAATGGAACTGCGTGGGCAGGAGTTGCGGGCTCAGGAACAGCGCCAGCGCGCTCAACAGCAGAAGCGCCATGAAGCGGATGGTCGGCGAATAGGGCGCGCGGTCGTCGAGGAAGCCCACCAGCGCCGCGCCGCCGCCGCAGACGAGCACGGCAAGCGGGATCGTTGCGCCGTCGGACAGGGCGGGCCAGGCGAGCCCGAGCGCCGTCCAGATCAGCAGCGGCACCATCATTGCGATGCCGCCGATCAGCGGGGTCGGGCGGGCGTGCAGCTTGCGCCGCTCGTCGGGGTGGTCGATAACGCCGAGCCGGGCGCCCAAGGGCTGCGCCACGCTCAGGAGCACGACCGCGAGCGCCAGCGACGCCAGCACGCCCCCGATCTCCATCCCGTTGAAACCGCTAAGCATTCCGCTTCCGTCCGGCCGCCACCCGCCACATCTCCCGCCCCTTTAGCGTATTTCCCGCCGAAAGGGTGGGGAAAAGGATGGGGAGGGTGAACGGGTCACTTGTCCTTCAAAGGGTAATTCAGTGAGCGGACGATATGCCAATGGCAGGCCGCGTCGCGCCGGAACAGGTCGATGCTGTTGTTGTGCGCCTTCACGGCTGCGTCCTGCACGAGCTTCCATTCGGAGAATGCCGCCGCGAGGTCGTCCGAGACTTCGATGGAGCGGAACTCCGGCGACCACGCGCCCGAGGCATGGCCTGCGAACTCCTGCGCATAGCTCGCTTTGAGGTCGGACCAACCCGCATCGGGTGCGCCTTGGAACTGGAACACCACCTCGGGCGCGAAGATCGCCATGGTGCCGTCGAGATCGTGGGCGCGATAGGCCGCCAGCCAATGGTCGTAGACCGCCTTGATTTCCGGCGCGCCGTCTTTCGCGCATGGTGCTGCGTCCGCCGCCGTTGCGCAGCAGGCGAGGACCACGGCGGCGAGGAAGGTCTTCACACCGCCTCCAGCACCGCCGCGATGACGCGGTCCTGGGTCGCGCTGTCGAGATAGGGATGCATCGGCAGGCTGACGACGGTCTTGCTGATCTTCTCGCTCACCGGCGTCGGCGCGGAGGGGAAATGCCGGTAGCCCTTCTGCCTGGAGAGCGGGATCGGATAGTAGACCGCGCTCGGGATGCCCTTGGCCTTGAGCGCGGCCTGCACCTTGTCGCGGTCGGCGACCTGGATCGTGTACTGCGCCCAGGTCGATTGCGCGCCGTCGATCACGCGCGGAGTGACGATGCGGTTCGACGCGCGGAACGCGTCCGAATAGCGCTTCGCGATCACGTCGCGCATCTCGATCTCCTCGGGGAAGATCTTCATCTTCTCGATCAGCACCGCGGCCTGGATCGTGTCGAGGCGCGAGTTCACGCCGATGCGCACGTTCTCGTACTTGTCGCTGCCCTGGCCGTGCACGCGGATCGAGCGCAGCAAGGTGTCGAGCGCGTCGTCATTGGTGAAGGTCGCACCGCCGTCGCCGTAGCAGCCGAGCGGCTTGGCGGGGAAGAAGCTCGTCGACGCCGCGTCGCCGATGCCGCCCGCGCGGCGGCCGTCGATCAGCGCGCCGAAGCCCTGCGCCGCGTCGCACAGCAGCTTCAGGCCTTCGCGCTTCACCAGCGGCTCGATGGCGCGATAGTCCGCGGGCTGGCCGAAGAGGTCGACCGGCATCACGACGCGGGCTTTAAGCTTGCCCTCGCGCTTGACGAGCGCGATCGCCGCTTCGAGGCTCGCGGGATCGAGATTGTAGGTGTCCTCGTAGACGTCGACGAAGACCGGCGTCGCGCCCACCAGCGCCACGACTTCCGCGGAAGCCGCGAAGGTGAAGGCGGGCACGAACACCGCGTCGCCCGGACCCACGTCCCAGGCGCGCAGCACGATGAGCAGCGCGTCGGTTCCGTTGGCGCAGGCGATGCAGTGCTTCACGCCCGCGAATTCGGCGAGCTGCTTCTCGAGCTGGGCCACCTGCGGCCCCATGACCCACTGGCCGCCCTGCACGGCGTCCAGGATCGCGCGCTCCAGCGGCGCGCCCAGGCGGCGGCGTTGGGCCTGCAGATCGATCAGCGCGATGGGCTCGGACATGGGCACTCCGGATGCTTGGGGGAGTGGGCGTTCTAGAGGGCCGCGCCCGCCGCCACAACGCGCTAAGCGACACTAATTGTTGCTAAAACTTACCTCCCCCTTGTGGGGAGGTCGAAGCGCGAAGCGCTTCGGGTGGGGGGCGGACCATCGGCCTGCGCTGGCCCCCCACCCGAAAAATCCTTCGCTGCGCTTCGGATTTTTCGACCTCCCCATAAGGGGGAGGTGAACTACAGCTTCATCGCCTTGATCAGCGGCTTCAGCGCCGGCGCGATGTCGGGGCGGGCGAGGCCGACGGCGATGTTGGCGTGCAGGAAGCCGACCTTGTCGCCGCAATCGTAGCGCGCGCAGCTCGTCTCGACCGCGTGGAACGGCATGCGGCCGATGAGCTTGGCCATCGCGTCGGTGAGCTGGATCTCGCCGCCCGCGCCCTTCTCGCGCTTGTCGAGCTCGACGAAGATCTCGGGCTGCAGGATGTAGCGGCCGATGACGCACAGCGTCGACGGCGCCTTGGCGGGATTGGGCTTCTCGACGACGGCCTTCACCTCGGTGACGTTGCCGCTCTTCCTTCCAGGATCGATGACGCCGTAGCGCTTGGTCTCTTCGCGCGGCTTGTTCTCGGCGGCGACGATCACGCCGCCGGTCTTTTCATAGGCCTGGATCATCTGCTTGAGCGCGCCGGGCTTACCGAAGAGCAGGTCGTCGGGCAGCAGCACCGCGAACGGCTCGTCGCCGACCATATGGCGCGCGCACCACACCGCGTGGCCCAGGCCCAAGGGCTTCTGCTGGCGCGTGAAGCTGACCGAGCCGCTGACCGGCAGGCCTTCGAGAAGCGAATCCAGCTCCTTGGTCTTGTCGCGCGCCGACAGCAGGCTCTCGAGCTCATAGGCGTGGTCGAAATGGTCCTCGATGACGTGCTTGCCGCGGCCGGTGACGAAGATGAACTGCTCGATGCCGGCTTCCTTCGCCTCCTCGACGGCGTATTGGATCACCGGCTTGTCGACGACGGGCAGCATCTCCTTCGGCACCGCCTTGGTCGCGGGAAGGAATCGCGTGCCCATGCCGGCGACGGGGAAGACGGCTTTGCGGACGGGTCTGATCTTGGCCATGAGGGTGCTTCGTAGGTCGGGCGGGATTTCATGACATAATAGCTTGAGGCTAGTCCACTTGGGTTGAGTCGCAAAACCTCTCATGCGCTGGATGCCGATCCTGCTTCTGTTCGCCGCCGGGCCCTCGCACGCGGCCGACCCGGCGCTTCGGCCCGGCTTGGGCGAGGGCTACCTGTTCCAGCTCGGCGCCGAGCACAGCGAAGCCGAGGCCGCCCATAGCTGGATCGCCATCGCCGCCCGCGCGGGCGGCGTGCTCGACGGCCTCAAGCCCGAGATCAGCCCGGTGAAGGTGCCGCGCAAGGGCAGGCTCTGGCGCCTGCGCGGCGGGCCCGTTGACGCTGCGGGAGCGGCCGCGGTCTGCGCGCAGCTCAAGGCCAAGAGCATCGCCTGCATCGTGGTGCATTGACCCGAAGCGGCATCTTGGTTCCAGATAGCGCCATCCCTATCCGGCGGAGTTCCCAAATGATCGGCATCACGGCGTATGGCGCCTATATCCCGCGCCGCAGGCTGCAGCGCAGAGCGGTGGCGGAGGCGAACAAATGGTTCGCGCCGGGCCTCGTGGGCGCAGCCAAGGGCGAGCGTGCGATGGCGAATTACGACGAGGACGCGGTGACGCTCGCCGTCGAGGCCGCGCGCGACTGCCTGCCCGGCGAGCGCGGCCGGGTGGATGCGATCTATTTCGCCTCGACCTCGATGCCGTTCTCGGACCGCCAGAACGCGGGTGTTGTCGCGGCGGCGCTTCAGCTCGAGCATAGCATCTCCTCCACCGACGTGACGTCGTCGCAGCGCGCGGGATTGTCCGCGCTGACCGCAGCCCTCGATGCGGTCGCGGGCGGGCGCGTGAAGGCGCCGCTCGTCGTCGCGGGCGAGAGGCGCAAAGCGCGCGCGGCGTCGCCGCAAGAGCTCGCCTATGGCGACGCGGGGGCGGCGTTCACGGTCGGCGGCGGTGAGGTCGTCGCGAAATTCATCGGCAGCGCGTCCCAGACGCTCGACTTCGTCGATCACTTCCGCGGCGAGGGCGAGGATTTCGACTATGGCTGGGAAGAGCGCTGGATCCGCGACGAGGGTTACACCAAGATCGTGCCCGCCACCGTCAAGGCGCTGCTCGAAAAGACAGGTGTCGCGGCGGCCGACGTCGCGCATTTCATCCTGCCGTGTCCTTTCGCCAAGCTCGACCAGACCATCGCCAAGCAATGCGGCATCGATCCGGCGAAGACGCGCGACAACCTCGCGGGCACTGTCGGCGACAGCGGCTCGACGCATGCACTGCTCATGCTCGCGCATGTGCTGGAGAGCGCGCGGCCCGGCGAGAAGGTTCTCGTGGCGCAATTCGGCCAGGGCTGCGAGGCGCTGCTGTTCGAGGTGACCGACGCCATCGAAAAGCTGCCGAAGCGGCTGGGCGTCTCGGGCTCGCTCGCGCGGCGCAAGGAAGAGACGAACTACCTCAAATATCTGGGCTTCAACGGGCTCATCGAGCTCGAAAAGGGCATGCGCGCCGAGGTCGACAAGCGCACTGCGCTGTCGGTGCTCTACCGCAAGAACGACATGCTGCTCGGCCTCGTCGGCGGCAAGTGCCGCGTCTGCGGCACGGCGCAGTTCCCCAAGAGCCGCATCTGCGTCGGCCCCAACTGCAAGGCGGTCGACAGCCAGGACGACTACGGCTTCTCCGAGCGCGAGGGCACGGTGCTGTCATGGTCGGCCGACTTCCTCACCTTTTCGATGGACCCGCCGAACCACTACGGCATGATCACCTTCCCCGAGGGCGGCCGGTTCATGACCGACATCACCGACGTCGAGCAGGGCCAGGTCGACACCGGCACCAAGGTACGCATGTCCTTCCGCGTCAAGGACCGCGACGAACGCCGCGGCTTCGTGCGGTACTTCTGGAAAGCGGTGCCGGTGTAGGCTTGCCATGGCACCATAATGGTGCCAGAATGCGGGCGTGGAAAAGCGTCGGCCGCATTTCAGCCTCGACAGCTTCAAAGCTGTTTGCGGCGACCCGCGTAGACTTGAGATGACGGGCTCCGCGGCAGCAACCGCCGCTGCAGCCGGTTTCGAATATATCGAGATCGCCGCAGTGATCCGCTCGATGGAGCCTCGGCAGTTCTTCAAGTCCATGACGAGCTACGCCGACCATCGTCGATGGCAGGATGTCTACCATGTCCCGTGGAACGGCATGGTCCTGTATGTGAAATTTACGGACGACGTGCTGACTGATTTCGTCGTGTTGTCGTTCAAGGAGCGTTGAAATGAGTCAGAAGCGAATTCATCCCGAGACTGGCGAAGAACTCACGCGTGACATTCGTCCGTTCACGGTCCGCTACGAAGGGCGAACTCGCAAGGTATTGCTGCCGGGCTGGTATCCCGCCCGCAAAGGAGGCGACGGCATTCACGTCGGAGAGGACATGGATGTCGTGAGCCGTGCGTTGGCGGAACTGAAGGTTGAGGTTCACGATCTTCTGACACCGCAAGAAATTCGCGCCATCCGTACGCGCCTTAAGCTGTCGCAGCGCAAGGCCGGAGAGATTTTGGGCGGCGGACCGCGCTCGTTCCAGAAGTACGAATCCGGCGAGGTTCTGGTCAGCAAGCCGATGACCCAGTTGCTTAAGCTCTTGGAGCGTGATCCAAAAAGGCTCAAGGAACTAACCGGTACGAAAGCGGCCTGAGGGAACACCATGTTGCACGCGCTTACGCCCAGAAGAAGGAACGATTCCGCCACCGCAGCACTCGGCGCCGTCGCGCTGGGGGCATTGGCGGTCGGCGCGCTGGCGCTCGGCTTCGTCGCGGTGAACTGGCTGTTCGTGCGCCGCGCGCGGTTCGAGCGGCTGGAGATCGGCGAGCTGCGCATCGGCCGCCTGCGCCTGCGCAAGCCTGAAGACGTCGAGCCGGATTGGGGATTTTGAAAAAGCCATAGGAGTCCGTCATGCCCTATGTCGAGAACCGCGTCGTCCACGATGCCGATTCCCATCTGATGGAATTGAGCGATTGCCTGGATGCCTGGCTCGATCCCAAGTTCCGCGCCGCCTATGACGAGCTGCCGAAGCTGAAAGCGTGGCCGCGCGACGGCAAGCTTCCGACCTGGGCCAACAAGCAGCACGACGATCCGGCATTCCGCGAAGGCGCGGACGCGAACATCCTCCTGCGCAAGAACTACGAAGCCCTGGGCGCGTTCCGCCGTCAGGACCGGCCGCGTGCGCTCGACCTGCTCGGTTTCTCCAGCCAGCTCGTCTTTACAACTTGGTGCCTGGGCAATTTCGGGCTCGACGACGGCAACCCGGAGCTCGGCTACGCGACCGCGCAGGCGCACAACCGCATGATGGCGGATTTCTGCAGCGTCGACCGGCGCTTCCTCGGCACGGCCTATATCCCGCTCGCCGACGCCGCACGCACGATCGCGCTCGCGCGCGAGGCGATCGCGCTGGGCCTGAAGGCGCTGCTCATCCCGTCGCGCTGCCCCAAGGGCCATTCGCCGAGCCATATCGCCTTCGAGCCGCTTTGGGCTATTGCCGAGGAGGCGGGCCTGCCGGTCGTCTTCCATGTCGGCGGCGAGGAAAAGCTCAACGCCGACTACTTCAACAACGGCCTGCCGCGCGTGAAGGACTTCCACGGCGGCGAGGAGAACTTCACCTCGGTCAGCTACATGCCGATCGCGCATTCGGTGATGACGAGCCTGGCCGCGCTGATCTTCGACGGCGTGCTCGACCGTCACCGGGACCTGAAATTCGGCGCCATCGAGCTCGGCGCGTCGTGGCTGCCCGGCTGGATGCGCAACATGGATTCGGCGGCGCAGGCCTTCATCAAGAACGAGGAGCGGCTGCAGAAGCTCTCCGCGCGTCCGTCCGAGATCGTGCGCCGCCAGGTGCGCGTCACGCCGTATTGCCACGAGGATACGGGCTGGATCATCGCCAATTCCGGCGAGGAGGTGTGCCTGTTCTCCTCCGACTTCCCGCATGTCGAGGGCGGGCGCAATCCGCTCAAGCGTTTCAACGACAGCCTCGCCGATACGCCTGCGCACGCCGTGGAGCGCTTCTACTGCGACAATTTCGTCGACCTGATGGGCGAGGGGCTCGCGCCCGAGCTGCGCCGGCCCGCGCCGCGCGTTGCCGCCTGAGGTGACGTACGACGTCATCGTGCTCGGCCTCGGCGCGTATGGCAGCGCGACGCTCTATCAGCTCGCCAAGCGCGGCGCGCGCGTGCTGGGCATCGACCGCTTCGCGCCGCCGCATGAGTTCGGCTCGACGCATGGCGAGACGCGCATCACGCGGCTCGCCAACGGCGAGAACGCGCTCTTCACCGGCTTCGTGCGCCGCAGCCACCAGATCTGGCGCGAGATCGAGGCCGAGACCGGCGACACGCTGCTCACCCAATGCGGCGGCCTCGTCATCTCCGGCGCGAGCAAAGCATCTGTCCACGTCGAAGGCTTCTTCGAGAACACCATCGCCAATGCCCGCGCCGACAACGTCGCGCATGAGCTTTTGAGCGCGGCGGGCATCCGCGCGCGCTTCCCGCAATTCGCCGTGCGCGACGGCGAGCGCGGCTATTTCGAGCCGGAGATGGGTTTCGTGCGGCCCGAGGCCTGCGTGCGTGCGCAACTCGGTCTCACGCGCGGGCTCGGCGGCGAGGTCCGTACCGGCGAGCGCGTCACGGCGATTCGCAGCAGCGCGGACGGCGTCGAGATCGTGACCGATCGCGGCACCTACCGCGCCGGCAAGGCCGTCGTGACGCTGGGCGCCTGGTTGCCGGAGCTTTGCGCCGAGTTCGCGCCCTTGTTGAAGGTCTACCGCCAGGTGCTCTACTGGTTCGCCATCGACGGCGACGAGGCGGCGTACCGGCCGGGGCGGTTCCCGATCTTCATATGGGAGCTGCCGGATTCGCATGACGGCATCTACGGCTTTCCGGTCCTGTCGCCCGGCGGGGGATTGAAGGTCGCGACCGAACAGTTCATCGACGACCAGGCGCCGGACGAGACGCCCAGGGACGTCTCGGCGGCCGAGATCGACGCGATGCGGCGCCTTGTGACGCCTCACCTGCCCGGCGTGAGCGCTCACTGTCTCAAGGCCGTCACGTGCCTCTATACCGCGACGCCGGACCGGCAGTTCGTCATCGACCGTCTGCCGGGCGCGGAACGCGTGATCGTGGCCTCGGCCTGTTCGGGACATGGCTTCAAGCATTCCCCCGCCATCGGCGAGATGCTGGCCGGGATGGCGCTGGACGACGCGGACGGTCCCGCTCCGTTCCGGCTCGGACGTTTCGGCTGAAAAAGCCCACGGAATTTCACCCCCAGGACCATTTCCAATCTTCCAACGATCGCATAGGGTTGCAGCCTCTAAGGCAAGGCGGCGTCGGGCGTGAGAATCTTGAGGGTTGTGATCGGCTGCGTTGCGGCGCTGTGGCTGGGGCTTGCCGCGGCCAACGCTTCGCCCTGGGCCGAGGTCGGCGATTCGCAGCTGCGCTCCGACATCCAGATCCTGGCCCAGGCCGGCATCATCGACGACATCACGACCCAGTGGCCGATCCCGTGGGCAGGCGTGCTGGGCCGGCTGCGCGGCCAGATCACGCTCGCCGCCGAGCCGCCTTACGTGCAGGAAGCGGCGCGGCGCGTGATGGCCTATGCGAAGTCGCAGATGCACAGGAACACCTTCGCCGGCAACGTCACCTGGGACTTCACCAACGATACGAGCGTGGTGCGCGGCTTCGACGGGATGGGCCGCAACAAGGGCGAGAACCAGGCCTCGATCGAATACATGAACGAGGATACGGCGCTGCGCATCTCCGTCGGCGCATGGACCGATTTCACCGGCCGCTCGACGCATTACGATCCCGACGGCTCCTACATCGCCCAGCGGATCGGCGGCGCGGTGGTCTATGCGGGCTACGTCTCGCAATGGTGGGGACCGGGATGGATCTCGGCGCTGTCGCTGTCCAACAACGCGCGCCCGTTCCCGCAGGTCGGCATCGAGCGGATGAGCACGGCACCGTTCCGCACGCCGTTGCTCTCGTGGATAGGGCCGTGGCAGATGCAGTTCCTCGTCGGCTGGCTCGACGACCAGCGCGTGTCGATGAACACGGCCTATAACGGGCTGCGCTTCACCTTCAATCCGCTGCCCGGCCTGCAGATCGGGCTCGCGCGCACCGAGGAGCTGTGCGGCGAGGGGCACCCCTGCGTGCCGATCGCGGAGTATTTCGAGTTCACCAACCAGGCCAATCACGTCAACCGCACCAACGACGAAGGCGTGATCGACATCCACTACGCCAACCAGACGAGCGGCATCCCGTGGGAGGTCTACACCCAGGAGATGAACGAGGACTCCAACCCGATCACCCATTCGGTGACGAGCCATCTCTTCGGCGCCAGCGTGTGGCTGCCGATGACGCGCAACGCGATGCGCGTGACGCTCGAATACACCGACACGGTGCCGACCGTGGACATCTTCAGCTTCGGCAACGTCGATCATGGCGCGGCCTACAACAATTTCCAGTACGTCGACGGCATGCGCTATCGCGGCCGCACGCTGGGCTTCAGCCTGGACAGCGATTCGCGGCTGCTCTCGCTCCAGGCGGCGTGGGCCGACGGCAACGACTGGACCTACGAGCTGTCGCTGCACCACGCGGTGATCTCGAACCCGAACAATACAACCGGCAACGTGGTAACGACCGCGCCCGTGATCGTGAACCTCGCCGAGGCGCGGCTTGGCATCCCGCTGCACAAATGGAAGCTTGAGCTGGCCGCGCGCGCGCAGGACGACCAGCCGCGCCCGGACAAAGGCGCCACCGGCGCTTTCGAGGCGGCGCTGAGCTATAATTTCTGAGACGAAGTGCCTGAGGTGCTAAACTCATCCTCTATTGTCATTCCCGGCGAGCCGTGCGAAGCGCGGCGAGGGAAGGGAACCCAGGGGACTGGGCTCCGGCATCCAGTCCCCTGGGTTCCCTTCCCTCGAACCGCTCGCGTTGCGAGCGGTCCTCGCCGGGAATGACAATGGTGGCGTAGCTTCATGCATTACCGCTTCCTTAAACAGGCTTCGCGTAAGAGACGGTCATGGCATCCTTCGAAAGCAAACTGAACGACAAGACCGTCCGCGTCGGCGTCATCGGGCTGGGCTATGTCGGCCTGCCGCTGGTGCATGCGTTCTGGCAGGCCGGCCTGCGCACGGTCGGCTTCGACATCGATCCCGGCAAGATCGAGAAGATCGGGAAGGGCGAGACCTACATCAAGCATTTCGCGTCGGAGAACGTGCGCGCGATGAACGCGTCGGGGCGCTTCAAGGCGACCGCCGATTTCGCCGATCTGAGCGAGGTCGACGCGGTGCTCATCTGCGTGCCGACGCCGCTCAACGCCCAGCGCGAGCCCGATCTCAGCTACGTCGTCACGACGACGCAGATGATCGCGGCGAATTTGCACGAGGACATGCTCGTCGTCCTCGAATCCACGACCTATCCGGGCACCACGACCGAGGAGGTCGGCCCGATCCTGGAGACCAGCGGGCTCAAGCTGGGCAAGGACGTGCTGCTTGCCTTCTCGCCCGAGCGCGAGGATCCCGGCAGCGGCTACGAGACGCGCAAGATTCCCAAGATCGTCGGCGGCGTCGACGAGCGCTCCGGCATCTGCGCCGAGCAGCTCTACGCGCTCGCCTTCGCCGAGGTGCACCGGGTGCGCGACACCCAGACCGCGGAAGCCGTGAAGATCACCGAGAACATCTTCCGCGCCGTGAACATCGCGCTCGTGAACGAGCTCAAGATCGCCTACACCAAGATGGGCATCAACGTCTGGGATGTGATCGACGCGGCCAAGACCAAGCCGTTCGGCTTCATGCCGTTCTATCCGGGACCGGGGCTCGGCGGGCACTGCATCCCGATCGATCCGTTCTATCTCTCCTGGCGCGCCAAGCAGTTCAACGTCGATACCCATTTCATCGAGCTCGCCGGCGTCGTCAACCGCGCCATGCCGCATCTCGTCGTCGACGCGCTGTCGGACGCGCTCAAGGAAGAGGGCAAGACGCTCAAGGGCGCCAAGGTCCTCATCATGGGCGTCGCCTACAAGAGGAACGTCGACGACCTGCGCGAGAGCCCGGCGCTCGAGATTATGGAGATCATCCAGGAGCGCGGCGGCATCGTGTCGTATCACGATCCCTATATCCCCGAGATCCTGCCCACGCGCGAGCACGCCGCACTCCAGGGCATGCAGAGTGTGACCTTCGACGAGGCGCATGTCTCCAAGTTCGACGCCGCGCTGATCACGACCGATCACAGCAACGTCGACTACCCTTCGCTCGTCTCCTGGTCGCGGCTGGTGATCGACACCCGCAACGCGACCAAGAACGTCCACCGCGGGCATGCTCGGATCATCGGAGCGTAGCTCTCCCGTACGGGTTTTCTTTTTCCACAAAAGACGTCATCGCCCGCTTTATGCGGGCGACCCACGGCAATTTTGCGAGATCGAGAAGATGTCCGTGGGTGGCCCGGACAAGCCGGGCCATGACGATTGGGTTGGTGGGAAAACATCGCGCTAGGGAAAGCTTTACACTGGCTCCTTGCGGGCTTTTACTTGCGGAATCGCTATTCACGGGAGTTTCCGATGGCCACGGGCATCAAGGATAAGGTCGCCATACTGGGCATGGGCTGCTCGAAGTTCGGCGAGCGCTGGGACATGGGCGCCGAGGAGCTGATGGTCGAGGCTTATCTCGAGGCGATGCAGGATGCCGGCATCGAGACCAGCCGGATCGACGCCGCCTGGTTCGGCACCGCGATCGAGGAGCAGCATGTCGGCAAGGGCGGCACGCCGCTGTCGGTGGCGCTGCGCCTGCCCAACATTCCCGTGACGCATGTCGAGAATTTCTGCGCCAGCGGCTCGGAGGCGTTCCGCGGCGCGGTCTACGCCGTCGCGGCCGGCGCCGCCGATATCGCGCTCGCGCTCGGCGTCGAGAAGCTGAAGGACACCGGCTATGGCGGCCTGCCGCAGCGCGAAGGCGCGACCTTGTCGCCGCTGTGGGCCGCGAACGGCTCGGCGCCGGGCAATTTCGCGCAGCTTGCGTCCGCCTACCGCTCCAAGCACGGCGTGTCGAAGGAAGACCTGAAGCGCGCCATCGCGCACGTCTCGGTCAAGAGCCACGCCAACGGCGCGAAGAACCCGAAGGCGCATCTGCAAAAGCCGATCACCGAGGAGATGTGCCTCAACGCGCCGATGATCGCCGAGCCGCTCGGCCTCTTCGATTGCTGCGGCGTGTCGGACGGCGCGGCCTGCGCCATCGTGACGACGCCCGAGATCGCGCGCTCGCTCGGCAAGAAGGACCTCATCACCGTCAAGGCGCTGCAGCTGGCGCTGTCGAACGGTCTGGAGAGCCAGCACAATTCCTGGGACGGCTCCTACTTCCACACCGCGCGCATCGCGGCCAAGCGCGCCTATGACGAGGCCGGCATCAGGAACCCGCGCGAGGAAGTCTCGATGATGGAGGTGCATGACTGCTTCTCCATCACCGAGCTCGTCACGATGGAGGATCTGCACATCTCCGCCGAGGGCCAGGGCTGGAAGGACGTGATGGACGGCTTCTACGACGCCGACGGCCGGCTGCCGTGCCAGATCGACGGCGGGCTGAAATGCTTCGGCCATCCGATCGGCGCCTCCGGCCTGCGCATGCTCTATGAGATGTATCTGCAGCTCCAGGGCCGCGCCGGCGCGCGCCAGCTCAAAGGCCCCAGGATCGGCATGACGCACAATCTCGGCGGCGCGCCCGCGATGAACGTCTGCTCCGTCGCCATCATCGGCGCACAGGGGGCGTGAGGGGTGGTTTGAAATGAAATGGCTATCACCGTATTGGAAGAAATTTCTCGCTATGTGGAGTTATCGTTGGCGTGAAATCGCGATCCTTTTCGGATGGACCGTATCCGTCCTCCTTACTGTTTGGGTATGGCGGGATTCGATCTGCTTTCCGCCTGAAATTTGGAAAGACCCCGCAAAGATAGAGGGTGCGATCTATGCCGCCTGGATTGGCGGCGTAGCGCTTTTCACCGTGGTGGGCGCGGTGGCGGCGCTGGTGTCTCTCACGCGTCCGGAGGAAGAATCCTTCGACTCGCGCGCGCGCATCCTTTTTCGCCGGCAATCAGGACCACACATTGATTATATTATTTCGCGGATTCGTGAGCAATTCGAGCACTACTCCGAGCGGACAACGATCAAGATCGAGATTCGAGATTTCAATGCTGCCGAGGCAAAGTACCATATTGCCGAAACGACGACGCATCTGCTGCGTAGCTATATCAGCGATATACCGACCACGTATAATTCCGACATGAAATATGCGACGCTAACTTCGCCGCCCGCCGGCAGTCAGCCGAACCGGCTTGTTTATCTCAGACTCAACTCTGTGCCGATCGGCGGAAGCGAGGACATGACTGGCAATTTCAGTCGTCCGGTGAGCGCGACGATCAATCCCAACCAAGTTTGTGCCTTTGCGTCCAAAGTTGAATTATGGGTTATGAGGGATACTGAGCCGAACGATTTTGCGCCGATGCGTTATACCCAATCCCTCTCTATGGAAATCGAAAACGAGCTGGACCAGCCTGTGACAATAAAATTTCAGCGGCTTGGCCAGGGGGAAGAGTTCATTAACCTTTCTCCAGGAGAAGGAACAAGAATATTTCAATTTTCTGACCTGAAACCGAGGCAAAGCGCATACGTTTATCATATCTGCGCTTGCACGGGCCTGTAGGAAGGCTTATATCATTTCGTGAGTTTGGAGTTTCGACCATGTCGTACCAGAACCAAGGGCTTTGATTCCCGCACCTGTTGATTTGCCTGATCTTTGGGCTTCCCTGTGCTGGAACTCGCCTGCTCAAGTTCCTTAGACTTGAGATGATATCCGGTTTGCGCTTGCCAGTGCGTTTTTTCGTGCGACCTACGATGAAAAGCGCGACGGGCTATGATCGTATCAGATAAAATTTACCCCGTCATCCTGTCCGGCGGCTCGGGCACGCGGTTGTGGCCGTTGTCGCGGGCGGCGCTGCCCAAGCAGCTTCTCGCGCTGCATGGCGAGCGCACGATGATCCAGGAGACGGTGCTGCGGGCCCAACTGCCCGGCGCCGCGGCCCCGCTGCTTCTGTGCTCCGACGCGCACCGCTTCCTGGTCGCCGAGCAGATGCAGGAGATCGGTGTGACGCCGCGCGCCATCGTGCTCGAGCCCATGGGCCGCAACACGGCGCCCGCCGCCGCCGTGGCAGCCTTGATGATCTTCGAAGAAGACGCCAAGGGCGTGATCGTGCTTCTGCCCTCGGACCACGTGGTGCGCGACGCCAAGGCGTTCGGCGAGGCGGCCGGCCTCGCGGCCGCCGCCGCGCGCGAGGGCCATATCGTCACCTTCGGCATGGCGCCATCGGGGCCTGAGACCGGTTACGGCTATGTCCATCGCGGTGCGCATCTTGAAAAGCTCGACGGCGCGCATCGCGTGCAGCGCTTCGTCGAGAAGCCCGACGCCGAGACGGCCAGGGGCTACATCGCCGACGGCGGCTATTTCTGGAACAGCGGCATGTTCGTGTTCCGCGCCGACGTGCTGATCGAGGACATGCGCCTGCATGCGCCCGACGTGCTGGCCGCCGCGCGCGAGGCGCTGGCGAAATCCCAGCGCGATCTCGACTTCGTGCGCCTCGATGCCGCCGCCTTCGCCGACGCGCCGAACATCTCCATCGACTACGCGCTGATGGAGAAGACCGACCGCGCCGCGATCGTGCCCTGCGACATCGGCTGGAGCGACGTGGGCGCGTGGTCGGCGCTGTGGGACATCCGCGACCGGGACGCGCAGAGCAACGTCCTGCTCGGCGACGTGATCGCGCACGATTCGACCGGCTCCTACGTGCACAGCGACGGCAGGCTCACCGCGCTCGTCGGCGTGCACGACCTCGTGGTGATCGCCACCGACGACGCCGTCCTCGTCGCCGACAAGTCTCGCGCGCAGGACGTGAAGGCCGTCGTCGACCGCCTGAGGTCCGATAATCGCAGCGAACACACCGAGCACAAGCGCGTCTTCCGCCCCTGGGGCAGCTACGAGACCGTCGACATCGGCGACCGCTTCCAGGTCAAGCACATCATGGTCAAGCCGGGCGGCCGGCTGTCGCTGCAGATGCATCATCACCGCGCCGAGCATTGGGTCGTGGTGCAGGGCACCGCGCGCGTCACCGTCGGCGACAAGGTCTCGCTGCTCAAGGAGAACGAGTCGACCTTCATCCCGCTCGGCGAGCGTCACAGGCTGGAGAACCCCGGCGACGTGCCGCTGCGCCTTATCGAGGTGCAGTCGGGCGGCTATCTGGGCGAGGACGACATCGTCCGCTTCGACGACGCCTATGGCCGCGCGCCAGAGAAAACGCCGACCGCATGAGCGTTCTCGTCACCGGCGGCGCCGGCTATATCGGCAGCCACATGACCTACGCCCTCGTCGACCGCGGCGAGAAGGTGGTGGTGCTCGACGATCTGTCCACCGGCAACCGTTCGCTGGTGAGCGAGAAAGCGACGCTGGTCGAGGGTGACGCCGGCGACGAGGCTCTTGTGCGCCGCCTCATCGAGGAGCACGGCGTCGGCGCCGCGATCCATTTCGCGGGCTCGATCGTGGTGCCGGATTCGGTCGCCCATCCGCTCGACTACTACGCCAACAACACCGGCAAGTCGCGCGCGCTGATCGAGGCTTGCGTCCAAGGCGGGGTGAAGCATTTCATCTTCTCCTCGACCGCCACCGTCTACGACGCGGACGCGCCGCAGCCGCTTGCCGAGGACGCGGCCAAGGATCCCATCAGCCCCTACGCGCGCTCCAAGCTGATGACGGAGTGGATGCTGGAGGACGCCTCGCGCGCGCACGATCTCAGCCACATCGTGCTGCGCTATTTCAACGTCGCGGGCGCCGACGGACAAGGCCGCACCGGCCAGTCCTCGCCTCGCGCCACGCATCTCATCAAGCGCGCGGCGCAGGCGGCGCTGGGCCGGGTGCCGCATCTCGACATCTTCGGCACCGACTATCCCACGCGCGACGGCACCGGCGTGCGCGACTACATCCATGTCAGCGACCTGGTGGACGCGCATCTCCTGGCGCTCGACGCGCTGCGCGGCGGCTCGCCGTCCTCGACCTTCAACTGCGGCTACGGCCATGGCGCCAGCGTGCGCGAGGTCATCGCCACGGTGGAGACGGCGATCGGCCGGCCCCTCGCCGTGCATGAGGGCCCGCGCCGCGCGGGCGACCCGCCGGAGCTGATCGCCGATCCGAGCCGGATCAAGGCTGTGCTCGGCTGGCGGCCGCAACGCGACGACCTCGGCGAGATCGTCCGTTCCGCGCTCGATTGGGAGCGCCGGTTCAACAGCTAGAGCTTCAAAGGTGTGCAATTTTGTACAGAAATTCCGGCCAGGCGACGGAATCTTTGCGTTCTTGGCTCGCCGCCGGACAGCGGCATGGCGCAAAATGCCGGTGGATTGCGTTTGAGTCTCGGCTCAAAGGAGCGTCACGTGCATCAACTAGCCCGTCAGGAGCGTAGCGTGGATCTGCGGCGCATCGGGACCCATCCGGATTTCTGGTATCCGGTCCTGTGGTCGGACGAGCTGAAGCCCGGCAAGGCGCGCGGCTGCCGCTTCGCCGGCGACCCGATCGTGGTCTATCGCGGCAAGAGCGGAGCGGTCTTCGCCCTGGAAGACCGCTGCGCCCATCGCCAGGTTCCGCTGCATCTGGGCGTCGTGCAGGGCGAGACGCTGAAGTGCGGCTATCACGGCTGGGCCTACGATTGCGCGGGCAAATGCATCGACGTCCCCTATCTCGGGCGCGAGCGCCTGCCCAACGGCGTGCGCGCGTATCCCGCGCGCGAGGTCGACGGCCTGATATTCGTCTTTCCGGGCGATCCGGCCCTGGCGGCGGAGCGCGCCCCGGCCGTGCTCGGTTCGAAGCGCGACCGCCGCTACAAGACGCGCAAGCTCAATCGCGAAGTGGCATGCCACTACACGTTCATGCACGAGAACCTGTTCGACATGAACCATCAGTTCCTGCATCGCAAGGAGATGGGCATGATCAAGGCGACGTGCCTGGGCAGGCGCCAGGGACCGGACTGGTGCGAGGTGGATTATACGTTCTCGCGCACCGCCGGCCGCGGCACGGTGGGGGAGGCTGCGATCCTCAACGTGATGCGCACCAGGAGCCAGGCCGCCAATCGCGATCTCATGACGATACGCACCGGCTATCCCTATCAGAACCTGCGCGTGTGGGTGGGCGGCGGCGAGCCGGTGCTGGACGTCTGGCTGGCCTATACGCCGCTCGACCGGGAGCAGCGGACCAATCGCACCTTCGGCTATCTCTCGGTCAAGCGGCCGAAGATCCCCGGCCTCATCGAGGCCGCGTGGCCGTTCATCACCTGGTTCACCGAGCGCATCTTCAAGGAGGACAAGGAGATCGTCGAACGCGAGCAGGAAGCGCACGATGCCCAGGGCGCCGACTGGAACAACGAGGTGTTTCCGGCGATCCGCGACCTGCGCGCGGTGCTGGCCCGGTGCGGCGTGCCCGAACCGCACGCGGCCGCGCCGTCCGCGGCGGCGTGGGCGGCCGGCGCGGGGTGATCGGCGATTCGCGCGGCCCTCATGCTTCGACAAGCTCAGCATGAGGGACTGCGACAGCGAGCTCGGACCCTCACCCTGAGCTTGTCGAAGGGTGAGAGCAGTCCTGCACTAAATTTTTATGAACCCCCTTGAACCGCCGGCGCCGGAAGACACTTATCTGTTGAGCCGCCTGCCGGGGGAGCCATGCGCGCCGTCCTTGTTTCGATCCTCTTGGTCGCGCTGTCCGCGAGCGCAGCCGGGGCCGACACGTTCGATTGGTCCGTGCACGGCCAGCTTACCTTCGTCGACCAGTATCATCCCGCGTTCCGCTCGCCCTATCAGGGCGCGAACAGCCTGTCGCCGAAGAGCGTGGGCGACGAGACGTTCGACGCGACGGCGTTCCTCGGCCTGCGCTTGTGGGACGGCGGCGAGATCTATGCAGACCCCGAGATCGATCAGGGCTTCGGCCTTTCCAACACGCTGGGCGTCGCGGGCTTCCCGAGCGGCGAGGCGTACAAGGTCGGCAAAGCCGATCCCTATTTCCGCCTGCAGCGGCTCTTCTTCCGCCAGAGCTTCGATCTCGGCGGCGACAGCGGGAAAATCGACGACGGCCAGAACCAGGTCGCGGGCGCGCGCACGGCCGACAACCTCGTCATCACCGCGGGCAAGATGTCGGTGACCGACGTCTTCGACACGAACTCCTACGCGCACGATCCCAAGGGCGATTTCCTCAACTGGTCGCTGATCGACGCGGGCGCGTTCGACTATGCGGCGGATGCCTGGGGCTACAGCTACGGCGTGACGGCGGAGCTGACGAAGGATTGGTGGACGCTGCGCGCCGGGCTGTTCGATCTGTCGAGCGTGCCGAACTCCACCGAGCTCGAGACCGATTTCAGCCAGTTCGAAGCCGTCGTCGAGGGCGAGGCGCGCCACGACCTCTTCGGCCGCGAAGGCAAGATCAAGCTGCTCGCCTTCCTGAACCGCGGCCGCATGGGCGATTACCGCGACGCGGTCGCGCTCGGCGAGGCGACGGGGACCGCGCCCGACACCGCCTTGGTGCGCCGCTATGCCTCGCGCGCGGGCGGTTCGATCGACATCGAGCAGCCGCTGAGCGACGACCTCGGCGTGTTCTCGCGGGCGAGCCTCGACGACGGCAGCAAGGAGGCCTACGAGTTCACCGAGATCAACCGTTCCCTGTCGCTCGGGTTGTCGCTCAAAGGCGCGGCTTGGGGCCGCAAGGACGACACGGTGGGCGCAGCCGCCGTCGTCAACGCGATATCGGATTCGGCGCAGGCTTATTTCGCCGCCGGCGGGCTCGGCATCCTCATCGGCGACGGCCGCCTGCCGCATTACGGCACCGAAGACATCCTGGAGACCTACTACAATGCCGGCGTGACGCGCTGGCTGAACGCAAGCGCCGACTACCAGCTCATCGTCAACCCCGCCTACAACCGCGACCGCGGCCCGGTATCGGTGCTGGCGCTGCGTTTGCATGCGCAGATGTAACCCCCATCGTCATCGCCCGCTTTATGCGGGCGACCCACGGCCACAAGCGGCAATCGTTGAGTTCGTGTCCGTGGGTGGCCCGGACAAGCCGGGCCATGACGATTTGTGTGCTACCGCACCGCCGTCACATGCACGGCGAAACATCGGGCGAGCTGGTTGGGGATGCCCGGCGCGCTTTCGACGGTCCATTCCTTGGCTTGGCTTACGCCATCGAGGTCCTTAGCCCCGCGCCATACCGCGACGGTATCGCTGCTCAGCGGATCGGCGGAATAGAAGACGAACGCGTTTTGCGCGTCGCCGAGCGCGACCTCCACGATCTCCCAACCGTCATAGGCGAAGGTCCTGAACGCCTTTGCCTTCGGATCGTGGAGCTGGGTTGCGACGCGGGTCGAGAGGGACGGCGCACCTTCCCCGCGCGCGACGCCTTCGCACGGCGCCGATGCATGCGCCTCAGTCGCCGCGAGCGCGGCGAGGGCGCAGAGCAGCGCGCGTCTCACGGCGCGCCCACCGTCGCGCGGCCGACGCTGACATAGGTGAAGCCCGCGGCTTCCATCTGCGCCGGGCGGTAGACGTTGCGCAAATCGACCATCAGCGGGCGCTTGAGCAGCGATTTCATCCGCGCGAAATCCAGCGCGCGGAACTCGTTCCACTCGGTCAGCAGCACCACGCCGTCCGCGCCTTCGAGCGCCTCATAGGCGCTGGCGCAGAACGTCACGCCGCCGAGATCCTCGGTCGCCTCCTTCACGCCTTCGGGATCGTAGGCGCGGATCGCGGCGCCTGCGTTCATCAGGCGCGGCAAGATCACGAGGCTGGGCGCGTCGCGCATGTCGTCGGTGTTGGGCTTGAAGGTCAGGCCGAGCACCGCGACGGTCTTGCCGCGCACTCCTGCGAAGGCGTGCTCGATCTTCTCGGCCATGCGCACCTTGCGCGCCTCGTTGACGGCCACCACGGCCTCGACGATGCGCGTCGGCGCGCCGCTGTCCTGCGAGGTCTTGAGCAGCGCCAGCGTGTCCTTCGGGAAGCACGAGCCGCCGAAGCCCGGTCCCGCATGCAGGAACTTGGATCCGATGCGGCCGTCGAGCCCGATGCCGCGCGCCACGTCCTGCACGTCGCCGCCGAGCTTCTCGCAGAGATCGGCCATCTCGTTGATGAAGGTGATCTTGGTGGCGAGGAACGCGTTCGCCGCGTATTTGATGAGCTCGGAGCTCTCGGGGCTGGTGAACAGGATCGGCGTCTCGTGCAGGTAGAGCGGGCGGTAGACCTCGCGCATCGCCTCGCGCGCGCGCGCGCCGTCGCAGCCGACGACGACGCGGTCGGGCCTGCGGAAATCCTCGATCGCCGAGCCCTCGCGGAGGAATTCCGGGTTCGAGCAGACGTCGAAGTCCGCATCCGGCCGCGCGCGCGCGACGATCTCCTTCACTTTGCGGCTGGTGCCGACCGGCACGGTCGATTTGGTGACGACGACGGTATAACCGGTCAGATGCGCCGCCAGCTCCTCGGCGGCCGCGAACACGTAGGAGAGATCGGCGTGCCCGTCGCCGCGGCGGCTGGGCGTGCCGACCGCGATGAACACGGCTTCGGCATCGGCGACCGCCGCGGCCGTCTCGGTGGCGAAGGACAGCCGTCCGGCGCGGACGTTTGCGGCCACGACCTCGTCCAGGCCGGGCTCGAAGATCGGGATCGCGCCGCCGCGTAAGGCCGCGACCTTGGCGGCGTCCTTGTCGATGCAGGTCACGGAATGGCCGAATTCGGACAGGCAGGCGCCGGAAACCAGCCCGACATAGCCCGTCCCGATCATCGCGATGCGCAATCTGCTCTCCTCAATCGTGCCCCAATCGGATATCAGAGTAACCCGTGACGGGGCGTATTCCGACTCATGATCGAAGTCTCCAACCTAGTCTACGAATATCCCACGCAAAGGGCGCTCGACGGCGTCTCGCTGAAGGTGGCGCCGCAGACGATCACCGCGCTTGTGGGCCCCAACGGTGCCGGCAAGACGACGCTGTTGCGATGCCTCGCGGCGCTGGAGACGCCCTATGACGGGCAGGTGACGATCGAAGGGCTGGATACCGCCACGTCGCCGCGCGAGATCCACGCACTGCTCGGCTACCTTCCCGATTTCTACGGCCTCTACGACGAGCTCAGCGTGCGCCGCTCGCTCGTCCATGCCGCGCGCGCCCACGGCATCGCGCCCGGCGCGGCCGGTGCGGCGTGCGGGAAGGCCGCGTCGCGCGTCGGCCTCGCCGACCGCTTGGAGACGCCGGCCGGCCAGCTCTCGCGCGGCCTGCGCCAGCGTCTCGCCATCGCCCAGTCCATCGTGCACGAGCCCAAGGTGCTCCTCCTCGACGAGCCCGCCGCGGGCCTCGACCCGCAGGCGCGGCGCGATCTGTCCGCGCTGCTGGTGGCGCTCAAGGACGGCGGAATGACCCTGGTGGTTTCCTCGCACATCCTGGCCGAGCTCGAGGATTATTGCTCCGAGATGATCATCATCGAGGACGGCCGCATCGCCGGCGGCAAGGCCGTGAAGGTGCGCGACGTCGAGCGGCCGCGCTATCTGCTGGAGATCGCGACCGCGCGCAGCGACCTGAAGGACTTCCTCAACGTCCGCGCGGGCCTGGACGTGATCGAGGTCGACCAGCATCACGCGCTCTTCACCTTCACGCGCAACCCGAGCGCGCGCGCCAAGCTGATCCGCGACCTGATCGGCGCGGGCTTCGAAGTGTCGAGCTTCGGCGAATCCACCAAGGCGCTCGAAGACGCCTATTTCGCGCAGGTGGCGGCGTCATGAACCCGGAGTTCCAGCGCAACCTCTGGCTCGAGCTGGCGCCCAGGCGCATGATCCTGATGATCGTGCTGCTCGCGCTCGGCTTCCTGGCCGTGGCGCTGGGGGGCAGCAAGGATTTCACCGTCGGCGGTGCGGCGGAGTGGCTGTTCTATCTCATCGTCGTGGTGTGGGGCACGCGCAACGCCGCGACCGCGGTCGTGGGCGAGATCCGCGACCGCACCTGGGACATGCAGCGGCTTTCCTCTCTCACGCCGGGCGAGATGACCTGGGGCAAGCTGTTGGGGTCGACGATCTTCAACTGGTTCGGCGGCGCGATCTGCCTCGCCGTGATGACCTTCGACACGCTGACGCACAAGGGCGTTACGGCCGCATTCGCCGACATCGTCTACTACCTCGCCATCGGCGTGATCGCGCAGGCCGCGTCGTTCCTGGCGAGCCTGATCGCGGTGCGCCGCAGGCAGGCGCATTCGCGCCTCGACGTCTTCGTCTATCAGGTCGTGGGGATCGCGGCGGCCGTTGCGGTCAATTCCGTGTGGAGCATCGCCGATCCTGCCACCATGCATCTGGCGCATGTCGTGGGTGCCGACGTGATCGCGTGGTGGGGGATGAAGCTCGACGCGCGGCTGTTCCTGCTCGCGTCGCTGGCGATCTTCGCGGGCTGGCTGCTCACCGCCTGCTACCGCGAGATGCGGCTGGAGCTTCAGATGCGCAACGGGGCGCTGGTATGGCTCGCCTTCCTCGTCTTCATCGGCGTCTATGCCGGGGGCTTCGATGCGTGGCTTCCGAACGACAAATCGGCCGAGGGGTTGGACGCGGTGTCGCTGCGTCTCGGCCTCGCGGTGGGCGTCTATGCGTCGCTCACCTATCTGATGGTGTTCCTGGAGCCAAAGGACCGCGTGCATTATCGCTGGCTCGGCAGCCAGCTCTCCTCCGCGCGGCTGGGCGCGTTCCTGGGCGGGCTGCAGGCGTGGATGATGGCGTATGCGGCGACGCTGCTGTGCGGCGCGGGCCTCGTCGCCTGGATGCTGGAACACTACCGCGACATGACCCACGCTGTTGAGGTCGCGGCCGGGCTCGGCTTCCTGACGCGCGACGTGTCGATCTTCGTCCTCATGCGCGGCCTGCCGGGGCGGCGCGGAGACTTCGCCGCGCTGGGCACCTTGTTCGCGCTTTACGTGCTCGCGCCCGTGGTCGTGAAAGCCCTGGGCGGGGAGAATTTGCTGATCCTCTTCTACCCGCAAGCAATGCCGCTGCTCTGGATCGGGCCGCTGGTCGCGTGGGTCGAGGGACTCGTGCTGGCCGCGCTCGCGCTCAGCCGCGCTTCAATCCGGAATAGCCCGGCTGGTCGATCGCAACCTTCTCCCGCGTCGTGACGGCGAGGTGCTCGGCGAGGCCGGGCGTCGCGGGCGTGAAATCGCCGGAACGGATGCGCCCGCAGAGCTCGCGGTTCAGCTCCTCGAGCGCCCCGTCATGGCCGAGCAGGGCGGCCAGCCTCTTCTTCTCTTCCTCGGCCGATTGCGGCCCCAGCTCCAATTCGCGCGCGACGATGCCGAGCGCGTTCGCAGCGACCCGCGCATGGAACGCGGTGTGGCCCTTGAGCTCCGGCATCGCTTTGGTTTCGATGAAGTCGCGCACGGCCTCGACGAGCTCGCGCATGGACGGTTGGTCCATCATCTTTTTTTACCTCCCCCTTGTGGGGAGGTCGAAAAATGCGAAGCATTTTTCGGGTGGGGGAACTGTGCGGGGCTGCGGCCCCCACCCGAAAAATTCCTCGCTGCGCTCAGAATTTTTCGACCTCCCCACAAGGGGGAGGTCAATCGAGTGCGCCATCATAACTTTCCCCCGATGATCAGATTGATCAGATCGATCTCCGTCTCCGATGACCTTCGCCCGATCGCGGCGCGTTCCACCGAGCGGTCGGCGAGGAAGCCGTGATACATCTTCATGCACATGATGCCCCATTTGAGCGAGCCGTAGACGATCCAGGTCCGCACATGCTCCGGATCGACGCGCCCGCCGCCCGCATCCTCATAACCGCCGAGCAGATCGGGAAGATCGCCGAAGCCGCCGACGACTTTCTCCGCCGCGCCGAAACGCCAGGAATTTGTGCAGATCCAGCCGATGTCCTCGAGCGGATCGCCGATATGGGTCAGCTCCCAATCGAGCGCGGCTTCGACGCGCGCGGGCGAGATCAGCAGGTTGCCGTGCCGGAAATCGCCATGCACCAGCGTCTGCCGCACAGCCCCCGCCATGCGCGGCTCCAGCCATTGGAATGCAAGCTCGAACACGGGATGGGGATAGTCGAACGCGTCGTAGACGTCGCGATAGGCGCGCAGCTGCGTCGGCCCATCGACGACGGGCAGCAGATGCTTGATCGGCGCGATGTCGACGGCATGGATGCGCGCGAGGATCTCGCCGCATTGGCGCGCGAGCCTGGGGCGCACGGCCGCGAACGCTTCGTCACGCAATATCTTGCGCGCGATGGTCTCTCCCGGCAGGCGGTCCATCACATAGCCCTGGCCGACGCCGTCCTCGTCCTTGAGCACGTGGCGCACGCGCGGCGCCGCCACCCCCGCCGCGCGCGAGGCTTCGATGACCGCGGCCTCGGTGGAGAGCGGCACCGAGGTCGAGCCTTCCGGGATGACGCGCACGCCGCCCGGCGCGCGGCGCAGGATCAAGGGCAGCGTCTCGCCGCCGCGCGTGCCGTCGAACGACCACGTCTCCTGGCTCGCGCCGCCCGACAGCCGCGTCAGCCTCTCCACGCGCATGCCCAGCGCGCGCTCCAGTGCGGGAAGGAAGTCGCTCATGCTCTATCCGGTGCGCAACAGGCGCACAGCTTCATCCCGTTCGAACAGATAAAGCAACACGCGCAGCGCCTCGCCGCGCGCCGATTTGAGGTCGGGGTCGCGGGCAAGGATCAGCCGCGCATCGTCGCGCGCCACCGCCAGCAGGTCGGCATGGGCCGCGATGTCGGCGACGCGGAACTCGGGAAGGCCGCTCTGGCGCTTGCCGAGCAGCTCGCCCGCGCCGCGCAGGCGCAAATCTTCCTCTGCGATAACAAAGCCGTCGTCGGTGTCGCGCATCGTCTTGAGCCGCGCCTTGGCGGTTTCCCCCAGAGGCGCATGATAGACGAGCAGGCAGCTCGACTTCGCGCGGCCGCGCCCGACGCGTCCGCGCAATTGATGGAGCTGCGCCAGCCCGAAACGCTCCGCATGCTCGACGACCATGATGGTGGCCTCGGGCACGTCGACACCGACCTCGATCACGGTGGTCGCGACGAGGATCTGTGTCTCGCCGCTCTTGAATTTCTCCATCGCCGCGTCGCGTTCGGCCGGCTTCATCTTGCCGTGCATGAGGCCGACTTTCGGGCCAAGCGCTTGCTTCAGCATCTTGGCGCGATCCTCGGCGGCGGCGAGATCGATGAATTCGGACTCCTCCACCAACGGGCACACCCAATAGGCGCGCGCGCCCTTCGCGCCAGCGCGGCGCAGGTGCTCCACCACCTCGTCCAACCGCGTGTCGGAGATGACGCGCGTCTCCACCGGCTTGCGTCCCGGCGGGCGGCCCAGGATGCGCGACACGTCCATATCGCCATAGGCCGTCAGCGCCAGCGTGCGCGGGATCGGCGTCGCGGTCATCACCAGGACATCCGCGGGACGCTCGCCCTTGCCTTGCAGCTTCATCCGCTGATGCACGCCGAAGCGGTGCTGCTCGTCGACGACGGCGAGGCCGAGATCGCGGAACGCGACGTCCTCGGAGAACAGCGCATGTGTGCCGACGAGGATGTCGATCCCACCCTCTGCAAGCGCCGCGAGCGTGCGATCGCGCGAAGGCCCGCGCTCGCGCCCCGTGAGCAGCGCCATCTTCACGCCCGCGGCCTCCGCCATCGGCGCGAGCGAGGCCATGTGCTGTCTGCACAGGATCTCCGTCGGCGCCATCAGCGCCCCCTGGCAGCCCGCCTCGACCGCATCCAGCAGCGCCAGCATCGCCACCGCCGTCTTGCCCGCGCCGACGTCGCCCTGAAGCAGGCGCAGCATGCGCGTCGGCGACGCCATGTCGGCCTCGATCTCGGCGAGCGCCTGCGTCTGCCCCTCGGTGAGCGTGAAGGGCAGGGCGGCTATGGCCTTGGCTTTCAGCGCGCCCTTGGCTGCGATGATGCGGCCCTTCGCGGCGCGCATGTTGGCGCGGATCATCAAAAGCGCGAGCTGGTTGGCGAGCAATTCGTCATAGGCGACACGGCGGCGCGCTTTTGTGTCGAGCGAGAGATCGGCCTCGTGCGCGGGCGCGTGCGCGGCGAGCAATGCGGCGGTGAAGCTCGGCCAGTCCTGTGCTTTGCGGAACGCCGCGTCCTGCCATTCCGGCATCGGCGGCACTTTCTCCAGCGCCCCGCGCACCGCCTTGGCCAGCGACTTCGCGGGCAGGCCCTCGGTCAGCGCATAGACGGGTTCGTGCAGCGGCAGCTCGCCTTCCTGTCCCGGCTCGACCACATAGTCGGGATGCGGCATCTGCAGCTTGTCCTTGTAACGCTCGATACGCCCGCTGACGACGCGCTTGCTCCCCGGCGGCAGGGTCTTCTGCAGATAGTCCGCATGGCCGTGGAAGAAGACGAGGTCGATCACCGCGGTGCCGTCGGCGCAGCGCACGCGATAGGGCTGCCTGCGGTCGCGCGGCATCGCGTGGTCGAGCACGTTCAGCGTCACCGTCGCGATGCGTCCGGGCTCTGCGGCGGCCAGCGTCGGGCGGTACGAGCGGTCGATCACGCCGCAGGGCAGATCGAAGATCAGGTCGAGCAGCCGCGTGCCTGCAACCTTGGCGATCAGCTTCTCGATGCGCGGGCCGACGCCGGAAAGCGTGCGCGTTTCGGCGAACAGGGGAAAGAGAATCGCGGGCCGCATGTCGTGGAAACAATATGGGGCGCCGGAGTTGTTCTCAAACCCCGGCGGGGCTATATCGCGCCCATGACCGGACCTGAAACAGGCGGCTCTTCGGAGGCCCGTCGCAAACGGCTATTGTTCCGCGCCCACAGGCGGGGCTTCAAGGAGGTCGACCTGATCTTCGGGACCTTCGCCGATGCCGAGCTCGAAGCCATGGGCGTGGCCGAGCTCGATCAGTTCGAGGCGCTGCTGACGGCGCCCGACCAGGAGGTCTATGCCTGGCTGCGCGGCCACGCGCCGCCGCCGCGCGTGCACGACACGCCTGTCTTCAAGCGGATGAAGGCGCTCTGCGCCCGCAAGAACCCGACATGGAACGTCTGACCTACATCGCGCGCGAGCCGGGCAGGCTCTCGGTCTCCGGCGCGCCGTCGGGCTACGACGCGTATCTCGCGGCGGAAGCGGCGCGGCGCGCGAACGGGTTGGTGGTGTTCGTCGCGACGGAGGAGCTGCATGCCGCATCGGTCGCCGACGGCGTGCGCTTCTTCGCGCCGGAGGTGACGGTGCTGTCGTTCCCGGCGTGGGACTGCCTGCCCTACGACCGCATGTCACCCAAGGCGGATACGGAGAGCGAGAGGCTGGCTACGCTCGCGGCGCTGGCCGCGCGCGGGAAAAACGCGGGCCCCGCCGTCGTCGTCACCACGGTCAATGCGCTGCTGCAGCGCGTGCCGCCGCGTGCGTCCATCGTCGAGGCGAGCTTCCTGGCCAAGGCCGGCGCGCAGGTCTCTTACGACAAGCTCACCGCGTTCCTCGCCGCCAACGGCTATGTCAGCGCGAGCACGGTGCGCGAGCCGGGCGACTTCGCGCTGCGCGGCGGCATCGTCGATTTGTGGCCGCCGGGGAGCGAGCAGCCGCTGCGCCTCGATTTCTTCGGCGCGACGCTGGAGGCGATCCGCCGCTTCGATCCCGAGACGCAGCTTTCGCGCGACAAGATCGACGCGGTCGAGCTTCTGCCCGCGAGCGAGGCGCCGCTGGATCGGGCGTCGATCAGCCGCTTCCGCGCCGGCTATGTCGCGCGCTTCGGGCCCGCGGGCGACGATCCGCTCTACGAGGCGGTGAGCGCGGGCCGCAAGGCGCAGGGCATGGAGCACTGGCTGCCGCTGTTCCACGCCTCGCTCGACACGGTGTTCGATTTCGTGCCCGGCGCGCTGATCCTGCTCGCGCATCAGGCAGAGGAATCCAAGGCCGCACGGCTGGAGCTGATCGCCGACTACTATTCCGCGCGCAAGGACCTGCTCGGCGACAAATCCGACAAGCACACGATCAAGGCGCCGCCCTACAAGCCGCTGCCGCCGGATGCGCTGTACCTGACGGCGGGCGATTGGGACGCGGCACTCGCGCGTTTCAGGGTGCGCGACCTCTCGCCGTTCCAGGCGCCGGAGTCTATGCGTTCCGTGGATGCCGGCGCGCGCACGGGCCGCGACTTCGCGCCGGAGCGCAAGAGCGGCGCCAACGTCTTCGAGGCGGCGGCCCAGCACATCAAGTCGCTCAAGAAGCGCGTGCTCGTCGCGTCGTGGAGCGAAGGCTCGGCGGAGCGCATGGGCGGCGTGCTGTCGGATCACGGGCTGGGCGCGATCCGCCGCATCGCGAACTGGTCCGACGCGCTCGAGCTGGCGCCCGGCGCGGTCGGTGTCGGCGTGCTGGGCATCGAGCATGGCTTCGAGACGGACGGCTTCGCCATCGTCGCCGAGCAGGACATCCTGGGCGACCGCATGGTGCGCAGCACGCGCCAGCGCCGCGCGCAGAATTTCCTTCAAGAGGCGTCGGCGCTGGCGCAGGGCGATCTCGTCACCCATATCGAGCACGGCGTCGGGCGCTATCTCGGCCTCAAGACCATCGATGCCGCCGGCGCGCCGCACGATTGCCTGGAGCTGCAATATGACGGCGGCAAGCTGTTCCTGCCCGTGGAGAACATCGAGCTCCTGACGCGCTACGGCGCGGACGAGGGCAACGCGTCGCTCGACCGTCTCGGCGGCGCGGGCTGGCAGACGCGCAAGGCACGCATGAAGGAACGCGTGCGCGAGATGGCGGCGGAGCTGATCCGCATCGCCGCCGCGCGCGAGCTGAAATCGCTGCCTTCGACCGATCCGCCGCAGGGCCTCTATGAGGAGTTCTGCGCGCGCTTCCCCTATCAGGAGACCGAGGACCAGGAGAAGGCGATCGCGGACACCATCGAGGACCTGGGCCGAGGACGGCCGATGGACCGTCTGGTCTGCGGCGACGTCGGCTTCGGCAAGACCGAGGTCGCGCTGCGCGCCGCCTTCGTGATGGCGATGAGCGGGCAGCAGGTCGCGGTCGTGGTGCCCACCACGCTGCTCGCGCGCCAGCATTTCCGCACCTTCGCGGAGCGCTTCGCGGGTTTTCCGGTGAAGGTGCGCCAGCTCTCGCGCTTCGTCGACGCGAAGGAGGCGCGCGAGACCAAGGCCGCGCTCGCGAGCGGCGACGTCGAAATCGTCGTCGGCACGCATGCGCTGCTCGCCAAGAGCGTCGAATTCGCCAATCTCGGCCTCGTCATCGTCGACGAGGAGCAGCATTTCGGTGTCGGCCACAAGGAGCGGCTGAAGGCGCTCAAGGCCGATGTCCACGTGCTGACCCTGACCGCGACGCCGATCCCGCGCACGCTGCAATTGGCATTGTCCGGCGTGCGCGACCTGTCGCTGATCGCCACCGCCCCGATCGACCGCCTCGCGGTGCGCACCTTCGTCACGCCGTTCGATCCGCTGACCGTGCGCGAGGCCTTGCTGCGCGAGCACTATCGCGGCGGGCAGAGCTTCTATGTGGCGCCGCGCATCGCCGACCTGCGCGATGCCGAAGCGTTCCTCAAAGCCACGGTGCCTGAGGTGAAGGCTGCCGTCGCGCACGGCCAGATGGCGGCGAGCCTGCTCGAGGACGTGATGACGGCCTTCTACGAGCGGCGCATCGACGTGCTGGTCTCCACCAACATCGTCGAGAGCGGCCTCGACATCCCGACCGCCAACACGATGATCGTCCACCGCGCCGACATGTTCGGCCTGTCGCAGCTCTATCAGCTGCGTGGACGCATCGGCCGCAGCAAGCAGCGCGCCTATGCCTATCTGACCACGCCCGCGGACAGGAAGCTCACCGAGACGGCGGAGCGCCGGCTGCAGGTGCTGCAATCGCTCGACCAGCTCGGCGCGGGCTTCTCGGTCGCGAGCCACGACCTCGACATCCGCGGCGCGGGCAACCTGCTCGGCGAGGAGCAGTCGGGTCACGTGCGCGAGGTCGGCATCGAGCTCTATCAGGAGATGCTCGAGGAAGCGGTCGCCCAGATGCGCAGCGGCCAGGCGGCGGAGGAGATCGCCGACCAGTGGTCGCCGCAGATCAACATCGGCGCCTCGGTCCTGATCCCGGAAAGCTACGTCACCGACCTCAACGTGCGCATGTCGCTCTATCGCCGCCTTGCAGGCATAGAGACGCGCGCGGAGATCGAGCGCTTCGCCGCCGAGCTGATCGACCGCTTCGGTCCCTTGCCGGAGGAGGTGCAGCACCTCTTCGACATCGTCGCGATCAAGCAGCTTTGCCGTGCGGCGCAGGTGGAGAAGATCGAGGCCGGCCCCAAGGGCGGCACGATCAGCTTCCGCGGCAACCAGTTCCCCAACCCGCTGGCGCTGGTGAAGCTCATCAACGCGCATCAGGGCACGATGAAGGTGCGACCCGACCAGAAGGTCGTGGTGACGCGCGACTGGCCGACGCCGGAAGCCAGGCTCAAAGGCGCGCAGGCGCTGGTCGCGCAATTGGCGAAGCTGGCGGCGACGGCGGCTTAGAGCGTTGACGTTTGAGCCTGGCGGCACGTCGTGCTTCGAGGCTCGCTACGCTCGCACCTCAGCATGACGTGCCTACTTTAGCAGTAGCGTCATCCTGAGGTGCGAGCGAAGCGAGCCTCGAAGGATGATGCGTTGCTCATCCACCCGCGCAACCGTGCCCCATCTCCAGCGTCCCGTCGTCGATCGGCGTCAGCGGAGCGCCGCCGGTGAACCAGTTGCTGTAGCCGCCGACACCCGATTTGAAATCGGTGATCGTGGCGTAGGCCGTGATCGCGTCGAAGCCGCTGTTGTAGGTGCCGTAGAAGCGCAGCACGCCGTTGTCGTAGACGAAATTGCCGCTCTCGCCGGAGTTGCTCCGCCAGTTGCCGCTGTCGGGGAAACCCGCGACGGCGCCCGTGTTGAAGAACACGTAGCAGGCGCTGCCCGCCAGCACGTGATCGGGACCTTTTTGGAAGCCCACCGTCCAGCCGCCCTCGAACACTTTCGCGTCGGTTGCGCCAGCGAGGCAGGCGAGCGCGGCCGCGAGTTTCAGCACGTGCCTCATGCGCAGCCCCTGATCATCTGGATCGTGCCGTCGGCGATCGGAGCGACCGGAGAAGCGGTGCGGTCCCATTGGTCGTACCCGCCGGAAGCGCTCGTGCCCGAGACGATCGCGTAGTGGTTCAGAACGTTCGTCCCGCCATTGTAGGTGGCATAGAAGCGGATGACGTTGCCGTCGACGGTGAAATTGCCGCCGAGATCGCGTGCGAGCTTGCGCGCGCTCCACGTGCCGCTGTCGGGGAAGCCCGCGATGCCGCCGGTCTGCACGAAGGTGACGCAGACCTGGTCGGACTCCGCGTGCGTCGGGCCGCTGAAGTAGGTGACCGTATACTTGCCTTGCAGGACTTTCGCTGCAAAAGCGGGTGACGTTGCGGCAAGCAACATCAGGATGGCGGCGATACGCTTCACGGAACTCTCCTGGGAACTGCCGCGAGTGTGACGTTGCCAGCGGGAGCGTCAAGCCGCGTTGCGTTCACTGGTGAACACAAGCGCGTATTTACGAAGTAAGACTCTCACCGCCACGTGACCGTGAGCTTGCGGCCTTTCATCTCGAACGACTTCATGCGCTTGAGGAACGCCATGCCGAGCAGCGAGGAGCGCATCGGAGCCTCGTTGACCGAGACGTCTATGTCGACGAGCCGCACGGGGCCGATCTGCAGCTCGGCCACGGAAGCGGGGGCGCCTCGGCCTTCGCCGTTGGCGGTTTCGTAGATGCGTCCGTATTGCAGCGCCGACATGTCGATGCCCGCGCGCCGCGCGTCGGCGGGGCTGAGCACGATGTCGCTGGCGCCGGTGTCGATGAGGAACTCGACCGGCGTGCCGTTCACCTTGCCGATCGCCTCGAAATTGCCGTCCTGGTTCTCGCTGAACACGATGCGGTTGGCGTCGATCTCAGTGGGATAGCCCGGCACGAGCTCGCTGCCCATGTCGGACGCGGCGTCGCGGATCTGATGATAGAAGGTGTAGCCGAGCGCGAGCACGGCCATGATCGCGCACCACAGCGCGATGTTACGCAAGCTCTCGCGCGCGGTGAAGCGGCGCGAATAGACGAGGCCGGACGCGAGCAGCACGAGCAGGATGCTCAAACGCAGGAACCGGCCCTGGTCGGCATAGGTCGACAGCGCGTTCGGGAACTCATGCCAGAGCAGCGCGACCGCCGCGACGCCGGCCGCGATCAGCGCCCACCACAGCGCGTGGTGCGCCCAGGAATGCGTCTTGGGCGGGTGATGCCAGGGGCCTTTGCCGTCGCTCATGGCTTCAATCTAGAGGTCCGGGCGCATTTTCACCACAAACCCTGACGAGGATACTTCGGGGCGGCGATTGCGTTAAGGTAAGAGCCGGGGAGCGGCCAAGGGGAGAAGCCGATGTTTTCGTTCATGTCGCTGGGCTGGTATTGGATCGTCGTGCCGCTGGTGGCGGCGGCGCTGGGCGTGTTCGTGCTGCTGCGCGGCTTCGGCCACGTCTTCGGCGGGAGGCCGGCGAGGGGCGCGGGCCATCTCGTCGTGGGCTCGCCGCTCGCGCTCCTCGGCCTCGGCGTCGCTTTGGTGGCGCTCAACACGCAGAGCTTCGCGCGGCTGACGCATGAGAACGACGTCGCCAATGTGAGCGTGAAGAGCCTCGACGCTTCGAAGAACACCTATCGCGTGACCATCCAGCGCCTCGACGGCCCGCAGCAGACCCTCACCTGCGACCTCCAGGGCGACGAGTGGGAGATGGCGGCGCGCGTGCAGAAGTGGAAGCCCTGGGCGAACGTGCTCGGCCTCGACACGACCTACACGCTCGACCAGGTCAGCAACAAGTATTACGACGCCTCGCGCGGCAACGGCCGTCCGATCACCGCCTGCGACCTGCGCGGACCCGCGCCCGCCGTCGACCAGTACGTGCCGAACTCCTGGCTCAACTGGCTCGTCGGCCAGTCCTACACCGAGCAGCGCCGTTTCGGCTCCGCCGCCTACATGCCGCTGACCGACGGCGCGGCCTACAAAGTGGTGATGACCCAATCCGGCCTCAACGCCGAACCGTCGAACGACATCGCCAAAGGCGCCAACGCGGCGCGGCCTTGAATATTCTGCGGCTCTGATCAAAAAGATCTTGCCTCCTTTTTCAGGCAAGCGCGGAGTGGCTCACTGGGCGCGAAGCCGTAACGTTTCCTCAATGCGCCCGCGAGATCTATTGCGCGGTGGGCGCTTTCTTCGATTTCGGTTTGAATTTGGAAGGCATTGCCTTCGAAAATCCGCGCGAAACGCGCGGACCGTGCTCTCGTCGCGATCTCGTTGGCGAACGATAGGATTTGGTCCGCCAGCTTTTGATCGAGTGCTTTCCAATCGGCGTCCGAGGGATAGGGCGGCAACTGGGGAACGTCATCGGGCGGCTCGCCGTAATATTGTTTCCAGTGCTCGTTCGCGAAACTTGCATAGCCGATGCAAGCCATGGCGTAGCCCTCCAGAAGTACGGCAAGGCGCATGGCGAGATAGGCGGCTTCTCGTTTCTTCGCGAGCAATTCACGAAGCCATGAAAAGCCGACAGTGACCACGCTGGCTACCACGCCCGAAAACGCTCCTACAGCGATCACGATCTTTAGTGCGTCGAGCATCGTCGCTATCAGTGCTCTCTTATTTGACTTTTTAACTCAGCCCGCCGGACGCTATCGATGATGACTATCATGGGCGCCCTCCCGGCGCCGGGCCGAAGCGGTTGGCTTTGGCGTCGCCTTTGGTGAGGCCGACCCAGAGCAGGAAGACGAAGCCCACCGCGAGGGCGGCTTCGAGGCCGATCAGCGGCGTGCGCATAGCAGGCGACAGAAGGAGTGCTTGGGCCTGCTCCGGCGTCTTCGCGCTGCCGAGCGCCGGGCCTGCGTTCGCGATCAGCAGCCCGACGCCCAGCGCGCTCACCGAGAAGGGAAGAAGCAGAAGCCAGCCCGACCAGCCGAAATCGTGCAGCCGCTTCATATAAAGCGCGATCTGCGGCCACAGCAGGATGAGCCCCGCAGCCGCGCCCAACACCGGTATCGTGCTGAGCAACATGTTCAGCACGACCAGGATCAGGATGCCGAGCCAGAACGACCCGCGCGCGATGCGTCCTTTGGGCGAGAGGAGCAGGGATGGGTCCATCGCGTCCTACTTCGCGCCCGCATCCGGCTGATGCAGGCCGACGAGGTTGTTGTCCGGGTCCTTGATGTAGGCCTGCCAGCCGACGCCCGGGATCGCCATCTTTGGAAGCGCCACGGTCGCGCCCGCGGCGAGCGCCTTGGCGAGCATCACGTCGACCGAAGCCACGCCGAGCGAGATCACGAAGGCATTGACCGGTCCGTCGCCCGGAGGCTTTGGCCCCATGCGCTTCATCATGCCGCCATTGATGCCGGGCCCGTCATTGTCGCCGGTGTTGATGAGCCAGTAGTTGAACGCGGGCACGTGCGTGACGGTCCAGCCGAACACCCCGGCATAAAACTTCGACAGGGTGCCGGGATCGGACGCGTGGATCTCGAAATGCACGGGACGGTTCATCGTTGTGTTTCTCCCTTAAACAAACATCATCATGGCCCGGCTTGTCCGGGGCACCCACGGCCACAATCTCACTTGTATCCGTGGGTGGCCCGCATAAAGCGGGCCATGACATTTGGGAGGAACAAGCAGGTTCATGATGTTGTTCCCTACGAATGAGAATTCATTGGACGAGAGCGAGCGCTTTCCTGTCGATGCCATGCGGGAAGCGTCAGGCGTTGCCTGGAGCGTTCGATGCAAAATTCGGCGAGACCTGAGCCGTTGACCCAATAGTTGAAATCAACGGAGTTCATGTCTCGATCTTCGTCATAGAATTCATTCAGGCCTTCGACGAGAAAGGCGCGGTGCTCGGCATCATGGAACCGAAACCATTCTCCTGCGTGCCAATGCCACGTAAAGCCGGTGTGCAAAACATTCTCGACAAAAGAGATATTCCAGAATGGCTTCAGAGCCAGAATCTCCAGATCGGGAATCCACGTTCTTGCTTCTCGGTTGAGCCGCTTCTCAGGATTTTTTGTCTTTCCAATCTTGTATAGATCGTTGTTTCTCACGAGATAAATCCAGCCAGGGTCACGTCGAGCAACCCCGAAATAATCCAGGTTCGGCCTGAATTTGCTCTGCTTCTCTCCCAAGTCCGTACCTCGCTTTGACTGCTACCCCACCTGCTCGAACGCCATGATCGTCTCGCTGCCGACCTGGATGCGCTCGAAGAGCATGGGGCATTCGGGGATCAGGCGCTCCATCCAGTATTTCGCGGCGACCAGCTTCTGCTTGTAGAAGTCCGCGTTCGGCGGGTTGGCGGCGAGCTTGGCGTTGGCCACCTTCGCCATGCGCGCGTGCATCCACCCCACGACGACGATGCCCATCATGCGCAGATAGTCCGTCGCCGCAGCCCCCGCGTCGTTGGGATTGGCGAGGCCGTGCTGCGCCAGCCACATCGTCGCCTGCTGCAAGGTGTCGAGGCCGCGCTTCACCGGCTTGACGAACGCGGCCATCGCGGCGTCGCTTTCGTTCTCGCTCACCCAGCCGGAGATCGCGCCGAACAGCGCCATCGGTCCGGCACCGCCCTTGCGGCCGAGCTTGCGGCCGACCAGGTCCATCGCCTGCACGCCGTTTGCGCCCTCATAGGTCTGGTTGATGCGGCCGTCGCGCACGAACTGCTCCACGCCGTTGTCGCGGATGTAGCCGTGACCGCCATAACATTGCATCGCCAGGTTCGCGGCCTCGAAGCCCATGTCGGTGAAGAACGCCTTGATCACCGGCGTCATCAGATCGGCGAGAAAGCCGGCGGCGGCGGCTTCCGGCTTGTCGCTCTCGGCGATCGCCATGTTCAGCGTCGTCCACATCGCAACCGCGCGCGCGCCGTCGACGAAGGACTTGCAGTGCAAGAGCATGCGCCGCACGTCGGGATGGACGAACTCGATGTCGGCGGATTTGTCGGGCTCCTTGGGTCCCGTGAGCGCGTGACCGACGCGGCGCTCATGCGCATAGGCCATGCCGTTCTGGTACGCGACCTCGCCGATGGAGATGCCCTGGACGCCCACGCCCAACCGCGCGTTGTTCATCATGCCGAACATGCCGGCCATGCCTGCGGACGCCGAGCGCTTCTCGCCCGGCTTGGGCGGCGTGGGCTTCGGGCCCAGGCGCCACGCCTGCGCATCGTCGAAATTGAGCACGCAGGTCGCCTGCGCCTTGATGCCCATCTTCTTCTCGATGCCGCCGGTCGAGACGGCGTTGCGCGCGCCCATCTTGCCGTCTTCGCTCACGAGGAATTTCGGCACCATGAAGAAGTTCACGGTCGACAGGTCGTCGTGGATCTGGCCGTTCTCGTCGGGGATCTTGGCGATGACCATGTGGACGATGTTGTCGGTCAGGTCCTGGTCGCCGCCGGAGATGAAGATCTTCGTGCCCGTCAGCTTGTAGGTCCCGTCCGGCTGCTCGATCGCGCGCGTCTTCATCAGGCGCAGATCGGTGCCGCAGCCGGGTTCGGTCAGGCACATCGTGCCCGCCCATTCGCCGCTGATCATCTTCGGGACAATGAACTCCTTCATCCAATCCGCGCCGGTAGCGCCCAGCGCGCCCGCCGCGGCGCCGGTGAGGCCGGGATACATCGCGAAGGACTGGTTGGCGGACTGGGCCATCTCGGCCACCGCCATGGTGATGAGCATCGGCAATCCCGCGCCGCCGAACTTGGCCGGCGCCGAAAGCGCGCCCCAGCCCGCATCGCAATAGGCCTTGTAGGCTTCCTTGAAGCCCTTGGGCGTGCGCACCACGCCGTTCTCGAAATGCGCGCCTTCCTCGTCGCCGGACTGGTTGATCGGCTGCAGGACCTGCTCGCAGAACTTGCCCGCATTGGTGAGGATGTCGTCGAGCAGGTCCGGGGTCAGGTCCGCATAGCCCGGCAGGTCGCGGTGCTGGTCGATCTCCAGAAGCTCGTTGAGGACGAATTTGTACTCGTCGATGGGCGCGCGATAGATCGGCATGGGAATCCCTTGAAGGCGTGCGAGGTGCTTTGTAGGCGGATTTCGCGCAAAAATCCTCTCCTACGCGCGTGACGACCTTGCAGCGGGTGACGACGCCGCTTTGGACGTATTCCGTGAGCCTCAGGCGCCGCACGGGGATCGCTTTGGCGAAAGCGATGTCCGCACGGACCTCGCGCAGATAGTCGCGGATGAGCGCCCGGAATTCGCGCATTTCGCTTGTGTATTTGCCGTGGCGGTAGGCATTGCGGTTGCCAAGGGGAGCGCCACCCTTTTTCTTTTTTTGAAAAAATTGAATTCAACCCCGAAAGAGGTTCCTTAAGAGGTTGATCCCACTCGATATTCTGTCTCGCAGACAGCACGCGCTTGCGCGCCCGGAACGGGCGTTTCCGGGTGATCGTTTGTACTACCGGTGCGGGATTCGTCTGCATCACCTCAACCTAGTGTGGCGAGGCCGGGGATCAAGAGACGTAATTTTTGGGGGGCAAAAAATATTTGGCCCCCACTGTCATGGCACGCGAGTTCGTAGCGACAGCGTACGAACGGGCCACCCAGGTAGGTTCTGCACGCTCTCTCCGTTCCCACACCGTCATCGTCCGGCGCGAAGCGTCCGGGCGACCCAATTTGGCTACCAGCGCAAAATTGGGTCACCCGGATCGCGCGAAAAGCGCGACCGGGTGATGACGATTTTTTTGCAAACAGGGGAAGACGTCACCTGGGTGGCCCGCATTCGCGGGCCATGACAAGATGGGATCATGACCGCACCCACCCAAGATTCGCTCAAGCGCGAAGCCGCGGCCAAGGCGCTGGAGTTCGTCACCTCCGGCATGAAGCTCGGGCTCGGCACGGGCTCGACGGCGGAGGCGTTCCTCGATCTGCTCGGGCCGCGCGTGCGTGGCGGGCTCACCGTGGATTGCGTGGCGACGTCCGAACGCACGGCGCAGAAGGCGCGCGCGCTCGGCATCCCGCTGGGCGAGCTCGACGCGCTGTGCCCGCTCGATCTCACCATCGACGGCGCGGACGAGGCGGACCGCGCGCTCAATCTCATCAAGGGCGCAGGTGCTGCGCTGCTGCGCGAGAAGATCGTGGCGGCGTCGTCCAAGGCGATGATCGTGATCGCCGACGAGACCAAGCTGGTGGCAAGGCTCGGCAAGTTCCCGCTGCCGGTCGAGGTCGTGACCTTCGGGCGCGGCTCGACGGCGCTGCGCATCAAGGACGCGGCGCGCGCGCTCGGCTATGAGGATATGAGTGCGCAATTGCGCACGAAGGACGGCGCGCCGGTCAAGACCGACAGCGGCAACGTCGTCTACGACTGCGCGTTCGGCGCGATCAAGGATGCGGCGGCGCTCGCCTCCGCGCTGTCGGCGATCCCCGGCGTCGTCGAGCACGGCTTGTTCATCGGCATCGCGACGACCTTGCTGATCGCCCATCCCGGCGAAGTGGAAGTCATTCGCCGGACGACGTGAGCGGCGCGAGCTCGATGCGCGGCACCAGGGGCGCCAGGCTCCTCACCAGCCTGACCCAGAAATCCGGCCTGCGCTCCGGCGCCACGTCCAGCACGTAGTGCGGCAGCACGGGATCGCACGCCGTGGCGTCCTTCGGCGGCTTGCAGACGAGGGTGGCGGGCGGGCTCATGCGGCTCTCCACCGTCGCGCCGCGCAGGGCGGCGGCGATGTCGCTCACCGCCTCGCGCGACATGCCGAAATAGGAATGGCCCAGAAGCTCCGCCGGCGCGTCGCTCGCGTCGATCACGTCGACGGTGCCGCTCGCGAGCCTGCGGTCGCTCAGAGGCCTGCGTCCCGCGCGCGGCACGTCGCCATGCGCGACCGCCGACACCGCGAGCACCGCGTCGCCGCTGGAGGCATAGATCGTCGTGCGCCGCACGAACGGCCGCGCGTCGGCGAGCAGATGCGCGAAGTCGTTGTTCACCGGATCGGCGCCGACATCCGCCGCCGCCAGGATCATCTCGCCCACGAAACCCGCCGGCGGCGGGTCGGGATGGCGCGCCATCGACGACAGCGCCGCCAGCGCGATGCGCGTGCCGATGCTGTGCGCGACGATGTCGACGCGCATCCCCTGCGACGCGAGCGCGCGCAGGAACGCCTCCAGCTCCGGCACCGCATAGGAGCTGTGCTCGATGTCGGCGACGTAGCGGCCGATCTCGCCTTCGCTGCTCCAGCTGAACACTGCCGCGATGCAGCCCGAGCGCGTGTCGAGCGCGAGCTGGCCCGCGCGCAGCACCGCACCCTCGAACAGCGTGTTGAAGCCGTGGATGTAGACCAGCACCTCGTTGCAATTGCGCGCGCGGGCATCGGCCGCCATCGCGCGCGCGAAATCCGCCGCGTCGCCGCCGCAGGACATCGCCGCGGCCGAGCCGGGTTTGATGTGGCCGGTGGGCTCATTGGACTCGCCGTCGGGCGGGACGACGGCCACGACGCTGCCGCAGGAAAGATCGTCCGCCCAATGCTTGCCGAAGCCGCCCTGCCAGTCCTTGTCGGCCGCGCGGTCGGTGGCGAAATAGACGGCGCGCTCCTGGTCGGCGGCGCCGGGCGGGGCCCACACCGAATGCACGTATTCGGCCTTGTCGCCGACGCAGCCGGACAACAAGAACGCGATCAGGAGCGTGAGGAACGGTCTCATTCCAAGTCCAATTTGCCGATCCGGAGCCGCCCCTTCATCCTTCGACAGGCTCAGGATGAAGGGTCTATCAGTCCCTCACCCTGAGCTTGTCGAAGGGTGAGGGTATCGCGGGTTATCTCAGTTGTTACCTCATCCAACCTCGGCTAATCGAGGGCGCGCAAGAGCAAGGCGGCCACAATGACCAAATATGATTACGATCTTTTCGTCATCGGCGGCGGGTCCGGCGGGGTCAGGGCGAGCCGCATGGCGGCCGCCGCGGGCGCGCGCGTGGCGCTGGCCGAGGAATACCGCATGGGCGGGACCTGCGTCATCCGCGGCTGTATCCCCAAGAAGCTCTTCGTCTATGCGAGCCATTGCGCCGAGGATTTCCACGACGCCAAGGGCTTCGGCTGGAGCGTGGGCGACATCAAGTTCGACTGGCCCACGCTGATCGCCAACAAGGACAAGGAGATCGCCCGCCTCGAAACCATCTACCGCAGGAACGTCGAGGCGGCGGGTGTGACGATCTACGGCGACCGCGCGGTGTTCGAGGATCCGCATACCGTGCTGCTGCTCAACGAGGGCAGGCGCATCACCGCCGACAAGATTCTGATCGCCACCGGCAACAGCCCGACGCGCGAGATGGGCACGACCCATATCGTGCCCGGCGCCGATCTCTGCATCACCTCGAACGAGGCGTTCCATCTCGACAAGCTGCCCGGGCGCGTGCTGATCGCGGGCGGCGGCTATGTCGCGCTCGAGTTCGCGCACATCTTCCACGGGCTGGGCTCGAAGGTCTCGCTCGTCTATCGCGGCGACAAGCCCTTGCGCGGCTTCGACGAGGACCTGCGCGACGCGCTGATGACCTCGATGCAGCGTCGGGGCCTCGACGTTCTGCTCGGCTGCGAGTTCACCGGCATCGAGAAGCGCGGCGACTGCCTGCACGCCGAGACCAACAAGGGCGCGGTGATCGAGTGCGACCAGGTCATGCTCGCCATCGGCCGCATGCCCAACACCATGGCGCTGCATGTCGAGAAGGCGGGCGTCCAACTCGGCAAGCGCGGCCAGATCGTCGTCGACGAATATTCGCGCAGTTCGGCCGAGAACATCTACGCGATCGGCGACGTCACCGACCGCATCCAGCTGACCCCGGTCGCGATCCACGAGGCGATGTGCTTCGTCAAGACCGCGTTCGAGAACACGCCCACCTCGCCCGACCACGAGCTGGTGCCGAGCGCCGTCTTCACCACGCCCGAGCTCGCCACCGTCGGCATGAGCGAGATGAAGGCGCTGGGCACGGGCCATGCCATCGACGTCTACAAATCGACGTTCAGGCCCTTGAAGCACACCATGACCGGCAGCGAGGAGCGCTCGCTGTTCAAGCTCGTCGTCGACGCCGCGACGCAGAAGGTGCTCGGCTGCCACATCTTCGGCTGGGGCGCCGCCGAGATCGTCCAGATCGCGGCCGTGGCCCTCAAGATGGGCGCGACCAAGCAGGACTTCGACGCAACGGTGGCGCTGCACCCGACCGCGGCCGAGGAGCTCGTGACGATGCGGACGAAGAGCTATTCGAAGGAAGCGGATAGCGAATAGAAAAAACATTCGCTCTCGCTCATTTCAGCGCCTTGCGGTCGCTTTGCCTGCCCAGCGCCGTGCGGGCGGCGGGCGCTCGCATGTTCCGCACATGGCGGCCGCGTTAAAACAATTATAAGTTGATTATTCACAAAAACATCGTTAAATTGTCACAAACCGAATCCGCCAAGGGGAGAAGGAAGCACAAGCCACCCGATCAGAAGCTCAAGCGAAGGAGAAGACCATGAAGGCTTTGACGATCGCGTATGGCGTAGCGCTGATTTTGGCCGGCGCATCCATGATGAGCGTTGCGGACGCCGCAAACCGCGCCTGCAACACTGCGATGGGCCTGACGTGGGGAAAGTACGCCCCCTATCCGGACACTGTCACCGGCACCAACTCCATCGGCTGCCACAGCACGGCGGAGGGGCATGACTGCAACCCGTACACCGGCGACACCAAGTGCAACGTCGCGCGGCCGCTGCTCTGCATCCATCAGGACACGACGGCCTTCCCCGTTCCGGCCGACGTGAACAATTTGGATCCCTACAACATGTGGGGATATGGGGCCGTGGGAACGACGAAACCCATCAAGCCCTGCCAGGTCGCGACGACCATCCAGCAGGCGAACGCGATCTGCGTCGCCGAGTTCGGCGCGGGTTTTCGCGTGGCGGAGTGGCATGACGCCATCGGCGGCCTGGGCACCGCGTTCCAGGTCTTCGGCGGCCTGGGAAATACCAAGCGGCGCGTCTGGGTGGACATAAACTCCACCAACGGAACCTGCTGGACGCACTGATCCGAGATGCAACCTCGGTGATCCTCCCCCGTGCTCGCGGGGGAGGATTATTTGAGCGCTTCGTCGATCGCCTTGTTCAACTCCGCATCACCGGGCTCCATCCTCGAGCCGAAGGTGCCGGCGATGGTGCCGTCCTTGTTGAACAGGTATTTGTGGAAGTTCCATTTGGGCGCGGCACCTTCGCCCAGCTCCTGCGCCACCCATTTGTAGAGCGGGTGCGCCGCGCCGCCGATGACGTGTTCCTTCGCCGTCATCGGGAAGTCGACGGCGAAGCGCGTCTCGCAGAAGGTCTTGATCTCGTTTTCCGTGCCCGGCTCCTGGGCGCCGAAATCGTTCGCCGGCACGCCCAGCACCACGAGCCCTTGATCGCGCTTCTCGCGCCAAAGCTTCTCAAGCCCCTCATATTGCGGGGTCAGCCCGCACTGGCTCGCGACGTTGACGACCAGCACCGCGTTGCCCTTGAACTGCGTCATCGGAAGCTGGCCGCCATCGATGGAGCGGAACGAGAAATCATGCGCGGTGGTCATGCGAATCTCCTGTTGGTTAAACGGCACGTCGCCCTTCGAGGCTCGCTGCGCTCGCACCTCAGGGTGACGTGCCTACTGATAGAACAAACAAACGCGTCATCCTGAGGTGCGAGCCGAAGGCGAGCCTCGAAGGATGACCCATCCGCTTTAAGCTCGTATTCCAAACCGATGATAAGGCCCCCGCCGGCGTCGTAAAGACATTCTTAAGTCTTTCCGCCCGCGGAATTGCCCCTATCCCGTGGTTAAGCAATTGGAAACACGGAACCGGCAATTATTGCCCGTTGAACCCAAGCGGGCAGGGCCATGGCCAGAGTGCTCATCGTCACGATCTATCTCTTCGGCGCGGCAGCGATCGGCGGCGCGATCGGGCTGTTCGAAGGCCTCGGCATAGGCGCGGCCGCGGGCGGGCTGCTGTTCCTCTTGTGCCTTCAGATCCAATCCTCCGCCGCCGCGCGCAAGCATCGCCGCGCCCACGCGCGCGAGATCGGCAACCTCCAGCGCGCCAATGCCGCGATCGAGGTCGCGCTGCACGAGACACATGAGAAGATGGAGGAGGTCACCAAGGCGATCGAGGCGCGCGCCGACGCGCAGGGCCGCAAGATCGTGGCCGAGCTTCAGGTGCTGGAAAGCCTGATGCGCGAATTCGCCGGCCGCATCTCGGAGAAATCCAAGAGCGACATGCCCGCCCCCGTGCCGCAGGACGGCGCCGGCGCCTATCTCGCCACCCTCGGCGAGCCCGAATTGCTCGAGACCATCCGTTCGAGCCTGGAGGAGAACCGTGTCGACCTCTATCTCCAGCCCATCGTCAGCCTGCCGCAGAGGAAGCTGCGCTATTACGAGGCTCTGTCGCGCCTGCGCGCCGAGAACGGCCGCGTCATCATGCCGGCGGAGTACATCAAGATCGCGGCCCCAGCGGGGCTGATGAGCGTCGTCGACAACCTGCTCCTGTTCCGCTGCGTGCAGATCGTGCGCCGCCTGACGCAGAAGCATCGCGACGTCGGCGTGTTCTGCAACATCTCCGGCGACACGCTGACGGATGCGGAGTTCTTCCCGCAATTCCTCGATTATATGAAAGCCAACCGCGATCTCGCGGGCCAGATCGTGTTCGAGTTCGGCCAGGATGCGCTCGCCAAGGCGGGCGCGAAGGGCGAGGAGAACCTGGCCTTCCTGTCGAGCCTCGGCTTCGCGCTGTCGATGGACCACGTCGACGCCCTGGCGCTGGACTTCGCGCGGCTGAAGAAGATCGGCTTCAGGCATCTGAAGCTCCGCGCCGACACGCTGCTCGCCGGCATGGGCAACGCGCGCGCCGCGGTGGGCCCCGAGGACTTCAAGCAGCTCCTCGAGCGTCACGGCCTCAACCTGATCGTCGAGCGCGTCGAGGACGAGAAGACGGTCGTCCAGCTCCTCGATTACGCGGTCGACTACGCGCAAGGCTATCTCTTCGGCGAGCCCCGTGCCGTGCGCGACGACACGATCAAGGCGCTGGAGAAAGCCGAGCCCGTGTCGCCCGTGGTGCCTTTTAGAAAGAGTGCTTGATCTTACCTCCCCCTCTGTGGGGAGGTCGAAAAACGTGAAGCGTTTTTCGGGTGGGGGCCTGAGCCCCGCACCGGCCCCCCACCCGAAAAATTTTCGCTGCGCTCAAATTTTTCGACCTCCCCACAAGGGGGAGGTTGCTCTAGGTTCAAACCATGCCTCTCCCCAAAATACTCGCCGGCCTTTCCGAGATCGCGCACGACTACGACGCGCTCGTCTGCGACGTGTGGGGCGTGCTGCATGACGGTACCGCGGCGCGGCCCGACGCCTGCGCGGCGCTGAAGCAGTTCCGCGAGACCCGGGGCAGGGTGGTGCTGCTCTCCAACGCGCCCCGGCCCAAGCGCGACGTCGAGGCGATGTTCGCGCGGCTGGGCGTGGCGCTGGACTGCTACGACGAGATCGTCACCTCCGGCATCGCGACGCGCGCCGATCTGGAGCAGCGCAGGCCCAAGCGCATGTTCCATCTCGGACCGGAGCGCGACCGGGGGATCTTCGAAGGGCTGGACATAGAGCTCACCGGGGATATCGCCGATGCCGAGATCGTTCTCAACAGCGGGCTGTTCGACGACGACGTCGAGACGCCACAGGACTATCGCGACAGGTTGGCGCAGATGAAGGCGCGCGGGTTGCTGATGCTGTGCGCCAATCCGGACTGGGTGGTGCAGCGCGGCGGCAGGCTCATCCATTGCGCGGGCGCTCTGGCCAACGAATATGAGAAGCTCGGCGGCGAGGTGGTCTATTACGGCAAGCCGATGCCGGCGATCTACGATTTCGTGCGTGCGGCGGCGCCCGGCGCCAGGCGCATGCTCGCCATCGGCGACGGGCTGCATACCGATATCAAGGGCGCCAACGCCGTGGGGCTCGACGCGCTCTTCATCGCCGACGGCATCCATGGCGAGGACATCGCCGAAATGACGCAGGGCCATATGGCCGCGCTTTTTGCTAAAGCCGGTGTCACGGCCCGCGCGGCGATGCGCTCTCTTCTATGGTAAAGGACTTCCCATGACCTACTACATCGACGACCTCAAGCCCGGCATGTCCGAGAGCTTCACCAAGACGATCACCGAGCGCGACATCGCGCTCTTCGGCGAGGTGAGCGGCGACGTCAATCCCGTCCATTTCGACGAGGAATACGCCAAGACCACGATGTTCAAGGGCCGCATCGCGCACGGCATGCTGTCGGCGAGCTATATCTCGACAGTGCTCGGCATGAAGATGCCGGGGCCGGGGACGATCTTCATGAGCCTGACGACGCGCTTCAAGGCGCCGGTGCGCATCGGCGACACGGTGGTGACGACCTGCGCGGTGCGCGAGGTGAACGCCGAGAAGCGCCGGGTGATCTTCGACTGCGTCTGCAAGGTCGGCGAGACCACGGTGGTCGAAGGCGAAGCGATGGTCATGGCGCCGTCGCGGACGAAGGCTTGATACACCCCACTTCACCATGGCCGGGCTTGACCCGGCCACCCAGCGCGCGCACGTCAGTGCGCGCCAGAGACTCTTTTCGCTCGCTGACGCTCGCTGGCTGGGTGGCCGCCTCAAGGGCGGCCATGGTGATTTTGGGGTAGGGTAATATCGGCCCATGAGAATCTTCCGCCACTACGAGCATATCCCCGGCGCCTACCAGGGCGCGGTGGTGGCGGTCGGGAATTTCGACGGCGTCCATCGGGGGCACCAGGCGCTGATCGCGGAAGCCGAACACAACGCCCGCGAGCGCGGGGCGGCGGTCGCGATCCTCGCCTTCGAGCCGCATCCGCAGGAATTCTTCCGGCCCTCCGCGGAGTCGTTCCGCTTGACGCCGTTCCGTGTGAAGGCGCGGCTGCTGGCCGAGCTCGGCGTCGACGCGATGTTCGCGTTGCCGTTCGACGCGCGGATGGCGGCCAAGAGCGCGCAGGATTTCGTGCTCGACGTCCTGGTCAAGGGGCTCGGCGTGGGCTGCGTCGTGGTGGGAGAGGATTTCCAGTTCGGCAAGGGCCGCGCCGGCAACGCGACGGTGCTCGCCTATATGGGCGCCATGGAAGGCTTCGGCGTCGAGATCTTCAAGCCGGTCGCCGACGGCGCGGAGAAGATCTCCTCCACCGCGATCCGCGAGGCGCTGAAGGCGGGCAAGCCCGACGAGGCGGCCCGCCTGCTCGGCCATTTCTGGACGGTGGAAGCGCGCGTCGAGCACGGCGACAAGCGCGGCCGCACCATCGGCGTGCCGACCGCGAACATGCGCCTGACCGATTGCCTGCATCCGGCGTTCGGCGTCTATGCCGTGCGCGCCTCGGTCGTGGAGGACGAGCGCGTCGTCTCGCGCCATCAAGGCGTCGCCAATTTCGGCATCCGCCCGATGTTCGAGACGCCGACGCCGCTGCTCGAGACCTTCCTGTTCGATTTCGACGGCGACCTCTACGGCAAGCATCTTTCGGTCGAACTCGTCGCCTATCTGCGCGGCGAGATGAACCTGCCCGACATGGATGCGCTCAAGGCGCAGATCGCAAGGGATGTAGAAGCAGCAAGGCGCGCGCTGGCCCCTCTTTAACCTCCCCCTTGTGGGGAGGTCGAAAAACGCGAAGCGTTTTTCGGGTGGGGGCAGGGCGCATGGCGGCTAACCCCCACCCGAAAAATCCTTCGCTGCGCTCGGATTTTTCGACCTCCCCACAAGGGGGAGGTTAGAAGACCGCCGCTGGACCGGGCGGGGGCGCGCTGCTAGAACCCCGCGATTGACCGATTTGCAGGCAGGCCGATGTCGAAATTCTTGAGGATTTCGCGAATTCGCCGCCCGGCTCCGCGCCGGGAGGGTTGACCCTTTCGGCTGAGCGGAGACCGGGAACGGCTCCCTTGAACCAGGCCTGATGAGAAGATGAGCGACACGAAACCCGATTCCGGCGCGCGCGACTACCGCGCCACCCTGTTCCTGCCCGCGACCGACTTTCCGATGAAAGCCGGTCTGCCCCAGGCCGAGCCGAAATGGCTCGCGCGCTGGGTCGAGATGGGCCTCTACGAGAAGCAGCGCGCGCAGGCCAAGGGCCGCCCGCTCTTCGTCCTGCATGACGGGCCGATCTATGCCAACGGCGACATCCATTCCGGCACCGGCCTCAACCACATCCTCAAGGACTTCGTCGTCCGTTCGCAGCAGATGCTGGGCAAGGACGCGCCTTACGTTCCCGGCTGGGACTGCCACGGCCTGCCGATCGAATGGAAGGTCGAGGAGAAATACCGCGGCGAGGGCAAGTCCAAGGACGAGATCCCCAAGGACCAGCTGCGCCGCGACTGCCGCGCCTTTGCGACGCACTGGCTCGGGGTCCAGCGCGAGCAGATCAAGCGGCTGGGCTGCAGCGGCGACTGGGAGCGGCCCTACACGACGATGGATTTCCGCGCCGAAGCGGCCATCGCGCGCGAGGCGCACAAATTCGTCGCCAACGGGCTGCTCTATCGCGGCTTCCGCCCGGTGATGTGGTCGCCGGTCGAGAAGACGGCGCTCGCCGAGGCCGAGGTCGAGTATCACGAGAAATCCTCGCCCACGATCTATGTGAAGTTCCCCGTGCTGCACGGCGCGGCCAAGGGCGCCTCGGTGGTGATCTGGACGACCACGCCCTGGACGATCCCCGGCAACCGCGCCATCGCCTTCTCCGAGACGCTCGATTACGGCCTCTATGAAGTGACCGAGGTGCAGGAGGGCGCGTTCGCGAAGGTCGGCGAAAGGATCGCGCTCGCCGACGCGCTCGCCGAGCAGACGGCGAAGCATGCCAAGGTCACGCTCAAGCACCTGGCGGCGTTCGTGCCGCTGGGCACGACCTGCGCCCACCCGCTCGCAGGCAAGGGTTATGATTTCAAAGTGCCGCTGCTGCCCGGCGAGCACGTCACGGCGGACACCGGCACCGGCTTCGTCCACACCGCGCCGGGTCACGGCGAGGAGGATTTCGAGCTCGGCCAGCGCCACCGCATCGAGATCCCGCGCACGGTGGACGAGGACGGCTCGTTTTATGCCGAAGTGCCGTTGTTCGCGGGCAAGCGCATCCTGACCCCCGAGGGCAAGGACGGCGATGCGAACGGCGCGGTGATCCGCGAATTGATCGCGGCCGGCGCGCTGCTGGCCAAGGGGACGCTGCGCCATTCCTATCCGCATTCCTGGCGCTCGAAGGCCCCGGTGATCTACCGCGCGACGCCGCAATGGTTCGTCGCCATGGACAAGAAGATGCCGGAGTTCGAGGGCAGGACGCTGCGCGAGCTCGCCTTGAAAGGCATCGCCGACACCAACTGGTTCCCGCCGCAAGGCGCCAACCGCATCGGCGCGATGGTCGAGAGCCGTCCCGACTGGGTCCTGTCGCGCCAACGCGCCTGGGGCGTGCCGCTCGCGATCTTCGTCGACAGGAAGACCGGCAAGGTGCTGCACGATGCGGCCGTCAACGCGCGCATCTCCGAGGCGTTCGAGAAGGAAGGCGCGGATGCGTGGTTCACCTCGCCGCCACAGCGGTTCCTGGGGAACCACAACGCCGACGACTACGAGCAGGTGACGGACATCCTCGACGTCTGGTTCGATTCCGGCTCGACGCACGTCTTCGTCGTCGAGCAGCCGATCGATTCCCATTGGCCGCGCAAGGAGCAAGCCGACATCTATCTCGAAGGCTCGGACCAGCATCGCGGCTGGTTCCAGTCCTCGCTGCTCGAGAGCTGCGGCACGCGCGGGCGCGCGCCGTACAGGAACGTGCTGACCCACGGCTTCGTGATGGACGACAAGGGCTACAAGATGTCCAAGTCGCTCGGCAACACGCTCGCGCCGCAGGTCATCGCCGACAAGAACGGCGCCGACATCCTGCGCCTGTGGGCGGCGAGCTCGGACTTCACCGAGGATCTGCGCATCGGCGAGGACATCATCAAGTCCAACGTCGACGCCTATCGCCGCCTGCGCAACACGATCCGCTTCATGCTGGCGAACCTTGCGGGCTTCGACGAGAGCGAGCGGCTGGCGCATGGCGAGATGCCGGAACTCGAGCGCTACATCCTCGCCAAGCTCGCCGAGCTCGACGTGCTGGTGCGCGGCGGCTACGAGGTGTTCGACTTCAACCGCGTGTTCGCGGCGCTGTTCAATTTCTGCACCAACGAGCTGTCGGCGTTCTATTTCGACATCCGCAAGGACGCGCTTTATTGCGACGCGAAAGGCGCCGCCCGCCGCCGTGCCGCGCGCACGGTGCTGGACGAGACCTTCCGCCGCGTCGTGATCTGGCTCGCGCCGGTGCTCTGCTTCACCATGGAAGAGGCCTGGACGCTGCGCTTCCCGGACGACAGCGTGCATCTGCACATCTTCCCTGAGACTCCGTCCGCGTGGAACGAACCCGCGCTCATCGAGAAATGGAACCGCGTGCGCGCCATCCGCCGCGTCGTCACCGGCGCGCTCGAGATCGCGCGCCGCGACAAGGTGATCGGCGCCAGCCTCGAAGCCGCGCCCTTGCTCTACGTGCCGGACGAGGACCGCGCGCTGCTCGAGGGGCTTCCGCTCGCCGAGATCGCGATCACCTCGACAGCGCACATCGCAAAGGTCGAGGCGCCCGCCGACGCGTTCCGCCTGCCGGACGTCGACGGCGTCGCGGTCCGGTTCGAGCACGCGCGCGGCGACAAATGCGCGCGCTGCTGGATGGTGCTGGAGGAAGTGGGCAGGAACCCCAAGCACGATGATCTCTGCAACCGCTGCTCCGAGGCGGTGGACGCGTGAAGTGGAGCCTGACCGCGCGCGAACTGGGCCTGCTCGCGGCCAGCGGGGCGCTTCTCGCCGACCAGGTCTCAAAGCTCCTGCTGCTCTACACGTTCGGTTTCGCGGATCTTGCGCCGCGCGAAAGGGTCTTCACCTCGCCGGTGCTCGATCTGGTGATGGCGTGGAATCCGGGCGTGAGCTTCAGCCTGCTCTCGGCGCACAGCCGGCTCGGCGTGTGGGCGCTCGCGCTCTTCGCGGTGGCGGCGATCGGCGGCTTGAGCGCATGGCTGTGGCGCTCGACGCGGCCCGCGCTCGCCACAGGTCTCGGCCTCGTCATCGGCGGCGCGCTCGGCAACCTGCTCGACCGCATCTTCCACGGAAGGGTCGCGGATTTCTTCGACCTGCACGCCTTCGGGCACGACTTCTTCGTCTGCAATCTCGCCGACGTGATGATCTCGCTCGGCGTCGTGCTGCTGCTTGCGGATTCGCTGTTCGACCGCGCGCCCAGTGCGCAGGGTGCGGAATGAGGAAGCTTTCGCCCCGCGACCTGGGTTTCCTCGCCATCGCGCTGGCGCTCGTCCTCGACCAGGCAGTGAAGTTCTTCGTGCTCTATGGGCTGGGTTTCGTCGTCCCGCCCGCGAAGAGCCACGTCATCGACGTCTTGCCGTTTTTTAATATTGTCATGGTCTGGAACGAGGGGGTCAGCTACGGCTGGCTGTGGTGGGTCGGGCCCACCCTGCTCGAGCTGTTCACCATGGCGGTCGTGGCCGTTCTGGGCTTTTGGCTGTGGATTTCGCAGCGCCTGATCCTGACGGTCGGGCTGGGGCTGGTCATCGGCGGAGCGCTCGGGAATCTGATAGACCGGCTGGTCTACGGGAAAGTGGCTGATTTTTTTCACTTTCACGGCGATGTCTATGGCTGGTATGTGTTCAACGTGGCCGACGCCGCGATAACCTTCGGCGTCATCGCGCTGCTTTACGATGCGTTGCTCAAACCCGGCGCCGACAGCGCCTGAGGATTGGAGTTCACATGGAATACCGTTCGCGTGCATGGATGCGGTTTGCGATCCTGGGTGGTTCCGCGGCCCTTCTGATGGGCTGCCAGTCGGTCCGCGACGCCGCGGGCCTGGGCAAGCAGGGCCCCGACGAGTTCGCCGTCGTCACCAAGCAGCCGCTCGTCATTCCGCCAGAGTACAATCTGCGTCCGCCGCGCGACGGCGCGCCGCCGACCAACCAGATCAATCCGGAGGATAGGGCCGCGTCGGCGATCTACGACACCGACCCCGTCGCTGCCGCGAAGCTGGTCCAGGGCGATTTCAGCCAGGCCGAGAAGCTCCTGCTCGCGCAGGCGAACGCGGCCAGCACCGATCCCTCGATCCGCCAGGAGGTGGCGTCCGATGGCAAGGCGATGGAGCCGGCCGACGACAGCTTCACCCAGCAGGTTCTCTTCTGGCAGGACAAGCCGGTGCCCGGCACCAATGTCGATGCGGAATCCGAAGACAAGCGCATCCAGGCGCAGAAGGCCTCCGGCAAGCCCGCCGCGCCGCCGCGCGACACCGCCACGATCCAGGAACAGGACGACGACGACAACAAGTCCGACAAGGACTCGGGAAGCAGCTGGTGGCCGTTCTGACGTTTTTATCCTCCCCCGTCCTTACGGGGGAGGTGGCGCGAAGCGCCGGAGGGGGCCTTCCCCCTCCGCTTCGCTGACGCTAAGCACCTCCCCCGTAAGTACGGGGGAGGATAATTTTTTCCAGGGAGTAACCTTCATGAGAGCTGCGCTCGCCTTCGCGATCGCCGCTCTGTCTGCGTTTCCCGCCTTGGCGCAAACGCCGCAGGCCTTCCAGTTCGCATTGCAGAACGGGATGCAGGTGGTCGTCATCCCCGACCATCGCGCGCCCGTCGTGACCCAGATGATCTGGTTCAAGGTCGGCGGCGTCGACGATCCGCCGGGCCTGTCGGGGCTCGCTCATTTCTTCGAGCACATGATGTTCCGCGGCACGAAGAAGACGCCGGGCGACCAGTTCTCGCAGACCCTGGCGCGCAACGGCGGCGAGGACAACGCCTTCACCACCCACGACTACACCGCCTTCTACGAGCAGATCGCCAGGGACAAGCTGCCCATGGCGATGGCGCTCGAGGCGGACCGCATGACCAATCTCGATCTCTCCGACAACAACGTCTCGACCGAGCGCGACGTGGTGCTGGAGGAGCGGCGCATGCGCATCGACAACGACCCGCAGGCGCTTCTTTCCGAGCAGATCGACGCGGCGCTGCATCTTTCGCATCCCTACGGCCGCCCGGTGATCGGGTGGCCCGAGGAAGTGCGCCGCATCGGGCGCATCGAGGCGCAGGATTTCTACAATCACCACTACGCGCCCAACAACGCGATCCTGATCGTGGCGGGCGACGTGACGCCGAACGACGTGCGCAACTACGCGCAGGCGGCCTATGCGAAAGTTCCCGCGCGCGAGCTCGTCGCGCGCAACGCCGCCGCCGAGCCGCCGCGCCTCTCCGAGACGCGCCTGGCGGTCGTGCGCGACGACGCGAAAGTGCCGCTGTTCATGCGGGAGTACCGCGTGCCGTCCTATGCCGAGGCCGGACCGGGCCAGGCCGAGGCGCTGGAGGTGCTGGCGCAGGTCCTGGGCGGCGACTACAGCTCGGCGCTCTACCGCAAGCTCGTCGTCGAGCGCCGTTTGGCGACCGGCGCGGGCGCGAGCTATGACGGCTACAGACGCGACGCGTCCGGCTTCACGGTCTATGCCTCTCCGCGCCCCGGCGTCTCCTTCGCGCAGTTGGAGCGCGCCGTCGACGACATCCTCGGCGTCTACACCAGGCCCGCGAGCGCCAAGGAGCTGGCACGCGCCAAGACCCAGCTCGTGGCGGGCGCGACCTACCGCCGCGACAGCCAGTACGCGCTGGCGTCGGCGTACGGCCAGGCGCTCGCCATCGGCTTGACGGCGTTCGACGTGCGCGCCTGGCCCGACCGCATCCAGGCCGTGACGCCCGACGCCGTCGCCAAGGCCGCGCGCGACTGCCTCATCAAGCGCGAAGCGGTGAGCGCAACGCTGACACCGGGGGGAAGATGAGGAGCAGGATAAGCACGCTACTTCTTATCCTCCCCCGTTTACGGGGGAGGTGGATGCGCCGCAAAGCGGCGCAGACGGAGGGGGCCCCCTCCGCCTCGCGTTCGCTCGGCACCTCCCCCGCTTCGCAGGGGAGGATAAAAGAATTCTTGTCCGGCTTATTGCTCACCCTGGCGCTGACCACATCCGCTCACGCCTTCGGCGCGAAATCGCTCGCCGTCGCGCCGGGCGAGGACGTCTGGTTCGCGGAGGACCACACGCTGCCGATGATCGCCGTCGTCGCCTCGTTCCCCGCGGGCTCGGCTTACGATCCGCAGACCAAGCCCGGCCTCGCCGCCTTCACGGCCTACATGCTCGACGAGGGCGCGGGCGGCATGAACGGCAAGGCGTTCCACGACGCGCTCGCCGACAAGGCGATCCAGCTCAGCGTCGAGCCCGACCGCGACTGGACCGTGGTCACGATGGTGACGTTGAGCGCCAACGCCAAGGACGCGTTCAAGCTTCTCGCGCTCGCGCTCTCCCGTCCGCGTTTCGACAACGACGCCGTCGCGCGGGTGCGCGCGCAGATGCTGCAGAACCTCGACCACCAGGACGAGGACCCGTCGCAGGTCGCGGCGCGCGAGTTCAACCGGCTGTTCTTCACCTATCATCCCTATGCGCGGCCGGTGGAAGGCACGCGCGCCGGCCTCGGCGCCGTCACGCGCGGCGACATGAGAAGCTTCGCAGCCGGGCATTGGGTGCGAAACGGCCTCAAGATCGCTGTCGCGGGCGACATCGACGCGGCGGCGTTGACGGACCAGATCAAGTCGACCTTCGGGGCCCTGAGCGCGAAAGCGCCGCCGCCTCTGCCGCGCGTCGGCAAGCTCGGCGCGCCCGGCGTGCACAATGTCGCGATGGACGTGCCGCAGCCCAACGCCGTCTTCGGCATCCCGGGCGTGATGCGCAGCGACCGCGATTTTCTTCCCGCCTATGTCGCGAACTACATCCTGGGCGGTGGCGGCTTCTCCTCGCGCTTGACCGGCGAGGTGCGCGAGAAGCGCGGTCTCACCTACGACATCACAACCGAGCTTTCCGACATGCATCGCGCCGCGGTCCTCCAGGGCCTCGTCGCCACGCGTGCCGACGCGATGGGCGACACGCTCCAGGCGGTGCGCGACACGATGACGAAATTCGCCAATGACGGCCCGACCGTGCAGGAGCTGGCCGACGCCAAGACCTATCTCACCGGCTCCTATCCGCTCGCCTTCGCCTCCAACGCCGGGACCGCGTCGCAGCTCGGCGCCTTCCAGCGCGCGGGCCTGGACGTGGGATACGTCGCGCGCCGAAACGACCTGATCAACGCCATCACCCTCGACGACGTGCGCCGCGTCGCCCGGCGCGTCTTCGATCCCAGCCGCCTGACCATCGTGGTCGCGGGCACGGTGAAGAAAAAATGAGATTTCAAGCATCTTAAGTATCGCGTGCGCGTTGTCAGTGCTGGAATTCAGGGCGCTTTCAGGTCATGTTGAAGTCTGAGCTTACGGCACGTCGCCCTTCGAGGCTCGGCCTTTGGCCTCGCGCCTCAGGGTGACGTGCCTACTTTAACAGTCGCGTCATCCTGAGGTGCGAGCGTAGCGAGCCTCGAAGGATGGCGCGCCGCTCGATCAAGCCGGAGCTACGCCGATGAAACAACTTCCCTTCACGATCTCCCTCGATCTCGCGCTGTCCGGCAAAGGCGCCGTGGAGCGTACGGACTACGACGCGGCGCTGGCCGCCACCGCGCCGCACGTCGCATGGCTGCGCGAGGCGCGGGAGAAGAAGACGCTGGAGCTCTTAGGGATTCCCGCGCGCACCGACGATCTCGACGCGGCACGCGAAGTGGCGGCGAAGCTCGCACAGAACGCCAGCGAGATCGCGGTGCTCGGCATCGGCGGATCGAGCCTCGGCGGCCAGGCGCTGAAGGCCGCGCTCGAAAGCCACCACCGCGAGGGCCCGCGCGTCAGCTTCCACGACAATCCCGATCCTTTCTCCTGGGCGGAGCATCTGTCGCGCTTCGATCTTCGGACCACGCGCTTCGTGGTGATCTCGAAATCCGGCGGCACGGCCGAGACGCTGATGCAGGCGGTCACCGCCGCGGACGCGATCGAGAAAGCCGGCGGCGGCAAATATCTCAAGGATCATTTCGCCGCGATCACCGAGCCCGGCGACAGCGTGCTGCGCAAATTCGCGGGCGATCTGGGCTCGCCCGTGCTCGATCACCCCAAGGATGTCGGCGGACGCTATTCGGTGCTGACGGTGTGCGGCCTCTTGCCTGCGCTGCTCATGGGCATCGACGCGGCAGGCTTGCGCGAAGGTGCAGGCCTCGCGCTCGATCACGCGCTTTCGGACGACGCGTCCGGCCCCGCGCAGGGTGCCGCGCTGCATTTCGCGCTGTCGAAAGCGGGCAGGCTGAACGAGACGGTGCTGTGGGCTTATGCCGATCGTCTCAATACGTTCCACGCCTGGTGGCGGCAATTGTGGGCGGAGAGCTTGGGCAAGGACGGCAAGGGCTCGACGCCCGTCGGCGCGCTCGGCCCCGTCGACCAGCACAGCCAGCTTCAGCTCTTCCGCGACGGTCCCGGCAAGTCGCTGTTCACGCTGCTGTCGACCACGACCGAAGGTCAGGGCCTCGTCGCGCCGGTGGAGCGCGCGAAGGCGCTAGGCCTCGATTATCTCGCAGGCAAGGCGATGGGCGATCTCGTCGCCGCCGAGGTGCGCGCGACCGCCGAGACGCTCGGCCGCAACCGCCGCCCGGTGCGCCGCATCCACCTGCCCAAGATCGACGCGCAAGGCATCGGCGCGCTGATGATGCATTTCATGCTCGAGACGATCCTGATGGGCAAGCTCATGGGCGTCGACCCCTTCGACCAGCCCGGCGTCGAAGAGGGCAAGGTGCTGGCGAGGCAATATCTGCAACAGAAGTCCTGAGTTTGCTCCGGTTTTCCTCTCCCCTTCGTGGGAGAGGACGCAAAATCTTACGTTCAGCGGAGCGCAGCGCAGCTAAGCGTTAGATTTTGCTGGTGAGGGGGAATTACCTTCACCAAA